>Ga0196981_1000036_pt1 | contig 166206 bp, 152 predicted proteins | sample S3_2013CmetaG_FD_155462 | JGI IMG/M metagenome (GOLD analysis project Ga0196981, IMG submission 155462) | Soil microbial communities from Anza Borrego desert, Southern California, United States - S3_20-13C | ecosystem: Environmental > Terrestrial > Soil > Desert | place: USA: California...
CCGGGTCCGCGGTTCCCTGGAGTTCCACAATGAAGGATGTCAAAGAGGGGTCCACCGATACCGTTTTTTGAACATATTCATAATCCGGCCCCTGCGGATTGACCGTAAAAACTTGTGAAATAACGTTGGTACTTGTCGTACTCTTCGTTGTCACGGTGAACTCCTGACTGAGGGTCCCCGTTTTCTTAAACCAGAATGACAAAATGTACTGGTTGCTCGCTTTCGTTAGCTGCTTTGTAAGTTTAATAGACCTATACAAGCCGGAACCACCCATTCGGCCTGTACCCGTAGTCGTTGCGGCCTGTGTAAATTCCGAACCGGTTGTTGTTTCAAAATCTGAGAAGGCATATTCCCCCGGGGACGCATTGACAACCGCGGCCACCGCAAGTGAAGAGTTATGGCCCCAAAGAGTTGAGGCAATAGTTTTATCCTGGCCCACCACGCTTTGCGGCTTGTTAAAATTCCCATATGAAGTGATGGAGCTTATCAACTCATAGTTAGGATCCTTTTCAAAGACCTTGGTAGTGCCGTTAACATATGACGTGATGAACGAAGCAGAGTCAACCAAAGAAGTAACCCTGTAAACAAACTGGTCCTGCAAAAGAGGCTTACCCTTATCAAAGTCGCTATACTTCACCAAAGCGGCAGCCACGACTTTCTTTACCCCGCCTGGCTTTAGCTCCATGGTCACGGTCTCTATCGCTGATCCGTTCCTTGTAATGGTTACACCATTAACAACATCGCTTTGTAACCTGGCAATCATCGCCGAAGCCTTGTCAGCGCCCGAAGGAATGGTGCCATAATCGAGCGGGTATTTGAACTTTTTAATCAGGACAGTGCCGTCGGGCAACGTTTGTTTAACCCGGGTGGGAAGTCTGTGCAGGCTGCTTTCATAATAGTATTGTGAAACATCCGTGTTCTTGATTGAAGTTGATGGCGCATCATAGGTCGTGACGGTTTCCGTGGATAGAACCTTCACAACGTCAGCCAGCAAATAGTATTTGGAAAACAGAAATGTATTTGAGCTATACGGAAATTTTTCAAATTGAACTGCCCATATCTTTGAAGCAGCCGACGCGCCGGTTTTGTAAATTGAACGGTAAGTGTTCTGAAATTCGCGAACGACATTATTCTGCTGATTATACTCCGTCTTGTTCAGCACAAGCCCTCTCTCGTAATCGTAATTCGGATCCGTCGCGTATGGTACCGACCAGGAGCCGCCTCCGGAAATAATTCCCATGGCAGGGCATGCGTTGCTCCTGGCAAATTTATTGGCCGATGGAGCCCAGTCGCCGGTGGCTGCATCTCCAAATGTTGCCGGCATGAGGTATTCATACTTCGCGTATCCGGCACCCGGTCTGCTTACCTTAACATACCGGTAGCCAACGGTGCTCCCGTGTGTGAAACTGTTCGGCGCAATATCAGTTTCAGTGCGAACAGTAAGGAAGGTCCACATGTCATGTGCATCCTCTGAAAGCATCGCATAGCTTAAGCTGCTGGAGCCTCCTACAAGATCACGGTATTCAAAAGTGGGAATGGCAAAGCTTGGCTTAACAAGCACCCGGCCCGAAGAATTATTCGATGCATCCTTGTATTCAAAGGTTTTGACGATGTTCGCGGCAGCGTTGACGCCATCAAAATAGGTAATCTTCTTAACCCGAAGGCCTCCCCCATAAAACGACTGACCAGCGATCGCGTCATAGTAGTCATTGGGTTCATATTCAATGGTTGTTGATCCTCCGCCAGGAAATTTGATATTATTCAGGCTGCCGGCGATTATTGCTTTGGCGTCTGCGCTTCGGTCTGCACCAGCAATCGTGTACCATTCTCCGGCATAGTTGGGAATCGGATATATCCGGTACCTTTCCGGTAAGGACAGGGCGGGATATACATAAATTGTTGGGGCAAGGGTTGTATTTGGCTTGCCGTTAAAATATCCCCACAGATCGATACTTTTCGAGAATGGTGGCGGTAAAGCCGTAGTCGTACCATCGGGGCTTCCCGAAGCATAAGTGAAAATATACAACGGGAGTTCGTCACATCCTGAAAGCTGTTTGACGTTATTCAGAAAATACCGGACATTTGAACCTGCGCTGGCCGCCGTATAGACAAGATTGAACTCTTTCACGTATGTGTCTCCCGGCGCCCTCCTGTTATCAGTAATCGTTACGTTGACCAAAAGATTCGCGGGAGAGTAGTTGAATTCGACACGTGGCCCGCTTGAAGCCTGGATGGAAAAAATACGTCGTTTGCTTCCCGTTACCTTTCGTGAGTAAATGTCCTTCGTCGAATAAGTCGCTGCAATAAAATTCTTATTACGGATTGCGACCCTGACAGTGTCGCGGTTTTCGTAAGACTGTGAATTATAGAGAAAGTCGATCGCCGCGCCGGTAAGTGACGACTCGATCTTTGTCAGCATCCATTCATTTTTATAAGTGATTCCACCGGTCCCATAACGAGCCGAGTCGTACTGCTCGAATTCCGTTTTAAGGAAGTCAACAGACGTTATCCCTGCGGCCTTGCGGGTTAATTTAGTTTCATTCGAACTTTGATTGAAATGATATATCGTCCCGTTATTGGTTGTGATCCTGAAACTCGTAATTGTTTTGTCAGTTGCTGACACATGAACTGGCTCAATCTTGATATCGGCCCACGGCATCAGCCTGATCGATGGCGGGTCGTTGTTGTCGAACACGAAACTGCCCGAATGCCCATTAATTTCATAAGAAAAAATGTCCGGCTCACTGTCGACCTCGTAACCGAACCCATTGATCTTATTGAAATCCGTCAGTTCGTCGGGGCAATCGGTAGTGAGATTTGAAGTGTTTGGCAAAGATGCGACGTCAGCCGAAACCGCAACGTTTGCCGAGGTTCTATAAAGCCATCCTCGCCTGGCATCGGTCCCTGTCCCTGTGTAGTCGTCGGGAAGCTTGCGGATCTGTCTTTTTATGCTGCCGCCAAAATTCAGGTCCCAACCGATCCCGAAATTCCCACTGGGTTCATCGAGCCTCATCCCTTTGGCGTTATAGGTCAGACTAATCGATTGCTGAAGGTCGTGGTCTGCAACAATCCACAGAGGCACTTCGACCAACGGTGTCCCTGTATACATGTTAACCGCCAACTCTTCTTGTGAAAGACCAGTACTTGCCCGGAAACTGAACGCTAAAACAAGTACGATGAATAAACTATTTCGCATGAAAATTTTTGAATTGATATATATTGATGGCATTATTCAATGGGATGTTCTTTTGTGCAGGATGTAATACAGTGAAACAAAAGTGCAGGGCGCAGATGGAAAGCTTGTTCTCTAATTAAAACCATGCTATCGTCCGTAAACACGTCAATATTCGATCACCAGGGCCAAAACCCTGGAATACAACTTAACTCCTAAATTTGGGACGCTAGGCCAATGGAAAAACTTGGATTGGCAGAGGGCTGTGGGGTCCTTTCTTAACGGCCGGGTCAAAGAAAGAAAGAAAATACCGATCTAAAAAGTTTGAACTTAAGATCCTTTTATTATCGGCGCTGAGATCCTGTTTCGGGGCCTGACGGGACATTTTCAACAACTACCACAACTGGCAAGGAATGTCCTCTATTTGATAGAGGCATCTTTTTCGAAAACGGATCTTTCAGTTCGCGAGGCCGATCGCGAACGTCAAAGCTCATCTTAAGGTACGAGGAAAGTCTCCCTGAACAAAAATTCTCCGTACTCACTCCATCCTCCGTACCCAGCCAAAACCAAACTAAAAAACCAACCGCTATTGAATTATTACCTTCAACTCTCCTCTTTCTAAGTTTCAATCTGTAATTTTAATGTTGCCCGAAATTCGATACCAGCGATCCCGCACACGGAAAACACAAGAAAACAAACCGCCAGTCGTTAGGGGGAAAGCTGTTTCAAAAAAATTCATCAATCCGAATGACAAGTTTTAACGATATCCTCAACCTGATCATACTTCTCGGCGCGGTGCAGGGTTTTATCTGCTCGGGTATTTTATTTTTTCAAAGATCCGGCAACCCGACTTCGAACCGCTTGCTCGCCACATTGCTCCTGCTGATCTCGCTCGCCTGTCTTAACATCTACCTGATGGAGTCAGGAATCAAGCATCGTTTCCCGGTTGCAATGATGCTTTCGTATTTTGTTCCTTTGCTGATCACGATGCCGATAGGTCCGCTGATCTATTTTTATACGAGATCATTTCTAAAGCCCGATTTCAGGCTCTCTCCCCGACATAAACTTCATTTCCTGACAACGTTGGTCGATCTCATTCCCTACATCGCGGGGGGCTTATTCATTTTATTCCACCTTGATCAGGGGTCGGAAAAAAATACGTGGATAGACTTTATTGACCTTGCGAATATGTATATCGACATACCGCGATGGGGTTCCATCACCTTGTATTTGATTTTTTCAGCGGTCTTTTTCGCAAGGGAGAATTCCAATCACAATGTGCCACTAAAATGGATCAGACAATTCCTGATCGTATTTACAATTTTCCAGCTTTTATGGCTTCTTCATCTCATACCGTACCTGATTCCTGCAACATCCCCTGTTTTGCTGACCGTCGTAAAATGGTATCCTGTGTATGTGCCACTGGCAATTTTGATTTATTGGTTGGGCTTTAATGGGTTTATCAATCACAAGAGAACCGAAAGGGTCAATCAGCAACGTAACGCACCGAAACTTTCGGAAGAGCTCGTCGAACGAATCGTATTAAAACTCGAATCCGCCATGTGTAAAGACCGGCTATTCCTGAACCCGACTTTAACGGTAGAGGTCCTTGCCAGGCACACATCAATACCGCAAAAACAAATCTCCGGCGTGTTGAATCAGCACATGGGCAAAAGTTTTAATGAATTTGTCAACCAATACCGCGTGGAAGAGCTGAAAAAAAGATTGGTGGAACCAGGCAACGAATACCTGACCATCACCGGGATTGCGATGGAATGCGGATTTAATTCTCAGGCTTCCCTCCAGCGTATCTTCAAACAAATGACGAACGTGTCACCAAAGGAATACAAGCTCGCAGCGCTGGGTGTTCCGCCCGCTGATGCCAGTAAAGAGCGCTCAAATCCGGATTTGAGCATTAAATGAGATGTCGCGGAATACTTTTTCCGGCACTTTCGCGCGTTCTTCAAAGAAAAAAATCCGATGAAATTCACAACAGTCTTCGCTGCGATTTTATTATGTCCCCTACTTACCCGTGCCCAGGACAGGCAGCAAAATGAGGCCAAACTCGATTCCATTTTTCACGATTGGACTGGAGACGGTCCGGGCGGCGTCGTTTCCGTCGTTGATCATGACAGCGTGATCTATCAGAAAGCATTCGGTCTTGCAGACCTGGCGGAAAAAATACCCAACTCCATCAACATGAAGTACGATCTCGCCTCCATCACAAAACAGTTTACGGCGTTTTGCATAGCCTTACTGGAGGAACAGGGCAAAATATCGACGGACGATAATATCAAGAAATTTTATCCCGATATCCGGATACGGGAGGAAATAAGGGTCAGAAATCTTCTCGACCATACAAGTGGCTTACGGGAAGCGTCGGTGCTGGCCATCCTCTCCGGCAAGATGAATCTTAAAGGAGAAGTGCGGAAAAAATACAACACGAAAAAGTATTATCTCGAATGTTTGCATCGCGAGACAGATCTGAACTTCCCGCCAGGCTCGGAACTGGCTTACACGAACTTTAATTACATTCTGCTGGCAGATATTGTTGAGAAAGCCAGCGGGCAAAATTTTTCCGAATTTGCCGATAGCGCGATATTCAGGCCGCTCGGAATGAATCATACGATTTTCCGGGATCGCCGGAAAATGAAAATTGAAAATGCAGCACCCGGATATCGTTTTACCGGCAAGAAATTTAGACTCGTCAGGCCCATGGGAGGCATCGTGGGCGATCATAACCTGTTGAGCACGGTTGAAGATCTTGCAAAATGGCAACGCAACTTCTCAAATAATAAGCTGGGTAAAGAGACACAAAGCCTGATCGGAAAAATTACCACAGCAAGCACGCTGACGAATGGCTCGTCGTCTCACTACGCTTACGGTTTGTATTCCAACGTTTATCGCGGCGCGCAATTGATCTCACATGGCGGAGATGACGGAAGACATACCTCGTTTATGATGCGATTCCCCGACCATGATCTCGCCATCATTGTGTTGTCGAACAGCGCGCGGTACTGGCAAGCGCAGGACAAAGCATTCAAAATAGCAGATGTTCTCATCGGTAAAATGCTCGAACCGGCGCAAGAGAAATCGGCGCCATTGAGTTTTATCCAGCTTCCTGCCGCGAAACTGAAATCGAAAGCAGGTCTATATTCAAACGTCGACGAAAAGGGCCTGGCGGCGATTCTGAAAATAACGTTTGAAGACGGGCGGCTTTTTGTTAGCAGAAATTACGTTCGTCGCGGCCTGGAATTAAAACCGGTGGACTCGCTAAATTTTGTCGCCACAAATGACCTTGGTTACCGGATCGACATTTCATTTCCCGCGGATTCAACCGGGGTCGTCGTCGAAAAATTCAGGGACAAATCTGCGCGTTACAAAATTCTGAAAAATGCCAGTCCCGTTTTTGCTGAATACAGCGGAATCTTCCATAACAGCAGTACGGGTGCAACAATAAAAGTGAAACGAAAAAAGGGCAAAATCGTCGGCAGGAAAGGTGTGATAAGAATACCATTGGTTCCCTTTGGCGAAGATAAGTTCTATGCAATACAAAACGACGCATTGTTTGCTTTTGCCCGGGACAACAATGGCAAGATCAAAAGTGTAAAAGTCAACGCCCCCGACTTTAGAAATTTCACCTTTATGAAAACCAAATGACGGCTGCCAATGATCATTAACATGAAATCCCTCAACATATTGGAATCTGAATTTAATGCCGAACTGAAGGAAGTAATTCCTCGATACCTGCAATCAACCCATTGGCAATAAAATTATTACCCTGGTTCATCCTGGATATCGTGTAGGTTTCATAATGGCCTTTTACATGTTCGATCGAGATGAGCCTTACCGTGCTTATGGAACCATCCGGACTGTAAGCGCTAAACCGCTCGTTGACCGCAAGCTTGCCAACATTCGCGAAGCCGTTGTATTGTTTTGATTGCTGGGGTCTTAACGAAAGCCACATGTTGTCCTCCGACAGCAAAGGGTGATCCGGTGTACAGATAATCTGCGAACCATTTTCAAAAGTATATTTGATCAGGTCGTGATGAATCACTTTTTCAACGCGCTCGACGGTTGAGACGCGCCATCCCGCCTGTTTATCGTAAGAAAACAAACATTCGCCCGGACGGATATCCTCGATATTTTTAGTTAAGCCGCCGCGTAGCGTCACCCGGGTGCCTTTTGCAAAGCAATGGACATCCAGTCCGTCAAAATAGATTTCGGTAATGGCAACGTCATCATATTTTTTGCCTTTGTAAATATCGAGAATCTCAAATTTAATTGACCATGGCTTTGCTTGGCTGAGTTTCAGTTCTTCCCGGTTTGCATTGCCAATCGGTTCAATCTCAAAAGCGCTTGCCAGGCGTTCGTCCTTCAAATTCAAAATTGCGTATGGCATGTCGTTCAGATACATCCTGAGCTTTTTTACACGCGAATTATTTTCCCAGGCTGACTGACTTTTTACATAACCATTGACGACAATAATTTTGTTGATACGCGGGCTCTCCGGCGAAAAATCATAGCGCAGATACTCTCCAATCCCGTATCCGGATGCCCCTTCTACCCAGGCAGTTTTGTAGTTGAGATCATGGGCATTTTTTGGACCGTAAGTATTTTCTCCCTGACTGGATAGTGCCGACGAACCGGTGACTTCGCGCGGCCCTCCTCCGCAATACCAGCTGCATCCGTCCCCTTCGATATCCCAATAATTCTCCATCATTTCATCGAAGTTCTCGTAGAGATGTTTTTCTTTTTCTGAAAGGTCCTCTACACGGGCTCCCGCGTCAAGCCTTTTCAAGATGACTCCATAGGCCTCGCGATCTTCATTGAACTTTTTTTCACCTTCCGGGCTCAAATCCAGTGGCGTCTCTGCAGTCGGAAAGAGTTCTTTCGCGGGTTTTTGAGCGAAAACTGAAATGGATAAAAAAAACAGGAACGCAAAAACAATTGGCCGCATTGACAAAGAAGGTTGAAGATCAAAAAAGGACATTCCCGAAGTTAACATCTTTAATCAAGGCTGCATTCGCGGGCTAACGGGATTTTTTTTGAAATAAGGCGACGATCCGCTCACACTTCCTGGCCGTAAATTATTACAACGACCCGCGATTCTAGTTTCGAGCCGGGGTCTTTGGGATGATTTTCAGAGACGCATCCCCGGACTACGACAGCATATGTCGCACCGCTTTGGAGAAATATCTTACTCTATAACCATAGGTCAAAATCTACGAAGTCCCACAAACTATTTAGAAATTTTCTAAATAGTTATTTTAGAATAAGTCTAAATAAATATATTTGCAGACCAATTTTAAACCAGTATTCACAATGACAAAAAACCTTTATAACCCAAAAATAGCGGTTCTTGTGGCTGTTTTTGGCCTTTTTTCCTGCGATGATGATGAAAAAGCCAATCTCAGGCCCAGTATCGACTATGCGCAGCTGACCGCGGCAACTCCTTACTCGCAATTGTTTGTGGACGCCAATGGAACGACGACGGTGGACCTCTCTGAAGGCAATGACCGTTTTAAGATGTTCCAATCCCTCAATTATTATAGCACCTCCGCTGTAACCGCAAAGACACATATCGATGCTACCAAACTGAAAAATATGTTTTCAAATTCTGGCGGCGCATTTACCGATATTAACAATGCCACTCCCCCTATCGTCGTGGTGGGCGCCGAATTAAACGCCTCCAATGTTCAGTTGAGAAACGTGGTCGCCTCTTCGCGGCCGTCTACAGAAGCAGAGGCGATTCGCGCCAAAATTGAAAGTTATTTCGATGACATTGATGCCGCAAGTAATTCAGTGTCGCAAACAGCTTCAATCGGTGTGGCCGGCAGACTTGACGACAAATTCCTTGTTGACGAAAGAGGTATCGAAATCGCACAAGTAATCCAGAAATCCCTGATCGGCGCGCTTCAGGTTGACTACATCTGCAATGTCTTACTGTCGGAAGGGCTCACTGCCGAAAACTACAAGACTGTTGGTGATAACAATTACACGGAGCTGGAACATAACTGGGATGAGGCTTATGGCCTGCTGACATTAAATCAAATTTACCAGGAAGGGGCTACGGCTACCACGAAAAACAGTTCGGAGTTCGGAATCGGATCGTACATGTGGGAATACAACAGGAACAATTTCGCCAAGATACACCCGGCATTTCTCAAGGGAAGGGCAGCCATTGTTAACAATGACCGTGATGAACTGAATACTCAGGCAACGTTCATTCGCACTGAATTCGAAATAGCGTTGGCAAATGCTGCCCTCGGATATCTGGAAAAATGGAAAACCGGAGCAACGGATGGTGCACGGGCCCACTCGATCGCCGAAGGCCTCGGGTTTATTTATTCGCTGCGATTTGCAACGACGCATCAGGCTGATGCCGCCTTCTCGGATGCAATACTGGATGACCTCATCGGTTCTGCCAATGGATTCTGGGATCTGGACGTCGCCAAAATAACCGCAGCATCCGATGCGATCAAGGCAAAATTTAATCTCTAAGAATTTCAACATTTAAAATTGAATGGATTGGCGGGAAATACCTGCCAATCCATTTGTTATTTTTGTATGAGAATTGTTATTTATCTCACAGCGTTCGTTTCGTTCTTCCTCCTGTCACATTGCGGTGGAAATAACGGTGACCCTACACCTTCGGGCCACGACCGGAAACCTATGCTGACAAACTGGGTGGACAACATTATCGTCCCGTCATACACCAATTTCAAAAAAGAATTTGACGTGATGGTCGGGAAATCGGAAGCCTTCACGGATTCGCCCAATGAAAACACGCTGTCAGCGTTTCGCAGCGCCTGGGTAAATGCATACGCGGAATGGCAGAAGGTCGAGCTTTTTGAATTTGGTCCTGCCGACAAATACACGCTCAGAAATTTTTTTAATATTTATCCCGCAGATGTGGCGGGGATCGCAACGGGCATGGCCGATCCCAATTCGAGCCTTGACATTCCATCGACATATCCGCGACAGGGATTTCCCGCCCTGGATTATTTGCTGAATGGCCTGGCCGATAACGACGCAGCCATTGTTGCACAGTATACGACCGACGCGGATGCTGGTAAAAGACTCGCGTATGTGATCCGGATTACGTCCCGCATGAACATGCTGCTCGAACAGGTGATCGCTGAATGGAATTCAACATACCGCGAAACGTTTATTAACAAAACCAGCCTGGATATAGGTTCGTCCACCGGGAACGTTGTGAACGCCTTTGTACTTCATTACGAGCGATACATCCGCTCGGGCAAAATCGGAATTCCTGCCGGAGCGATGATTATCGGCAGCGGTACTCCCCTTCCCGAAAAGGTTGAAGCTTATTACAAAAAAGACATTTCTGCCACGCTGGCCAAAAAAGCACATCAGGCAGCCTGGGATTTTTTCAACGGCATCAGCATAACAGACGGAATGGAAGGCCCTTCATTAAAATCTTACCTGGATGCGCTCGGTGCCAAAGACGCAGCAAATGGTACGTTACTTTCGGAGGTGATCAATAGCCAGTTTGCAGCCATCGCTGCTAAACTCAACCTGTTGTCCCCGAATCTCTCGGAACAGGTTCAAACGGAGAACGGAAAAGTAGTTGAGGTTTACACCGAAATGCAAAAGATCATCCGTATGTTAAAAGTTGACATGACATCGGCCATGAGCATCACAATCACTTATACCGATAACGATGGTGATTAAATTCAGACACGGGCATGGATAAATACTTCCAACGATCAGCTTCCGCCGCTCCACTCGCTGTTTTCAGGATAGCGTTCGGCTTGTTGGTCTTTGCAGGTGTCGCGCGCTTCTGGGCCAACGGCTGGATCGAGGAGCTTTACATCAAGCCGACATTCTATTTTCCATTCTATGGCTTTGAATTCGTCAGACCGCTCGGAGAATATACCTACATCCTGTTCATCATTTGCGGACTTTCAGCCCTTTCTGTTGCCCTGGGTTTCTTTTACCGGATATCATCCATTGCGTTGTTTACAAGTTTTACTTACATCGAGCTCATTGACAAAAGCACTTATCTGAACCACTATTACTTCATCAGCATGATCTGCCTGATGATGATCTTTTTGCCAGCCCATGTTTTTTTCTCCGTTGACGCCCGGCGAAACAAACAACTTAACGCCGACCGGATACCGCAATGGAACATCGATGTGATCAAGCTGTTTGTTTGTTTGCTCTATTTTTTTGCAGGCCTTGCGAAGGTAAATTCCGATTGGCTGTTCGAAGCCCAGCCCCTGCGAATCTGGCTCCCGGCCAAAAACGACATCCCCCTTATCGGTGCTCTTTTCAACAAGATCTGGGTCGCATTCGTATTTAGCTGGCTCGGGTGTATCTATGACCTGGCCATTCCATTGCTACTTTTAAACAGGCGCACACGCACGATCGCTTACATTGCTGTCATCGTTTTTCACTCGCTGACGGCCCTGCTGTTTCCTATTGGAATGTTCCCGTACATCATGATTGCTACGGCGCTGATCTTTTTTTCCGCATCGTTCCACTCACGGATCGTCGATCTCATTTCCAAAGTGTGCAACCTGAAAAAAGATTTCATTCAACCGGCTCGCATGTACGTTGTCAATACGTTTGCTTCGCGTGCATCTGCCATTTTCTTTGTTGGTTTCTTTGCAATCCAGATCGTGCTCCCGTTCCGGCATCTGTTTTATCCCGGTGAATTGTTCTGGACAGAAGAAGGCTACAGGTTTTCGTGGCGGGTCATGCTGATGGAAAAAGCGGGATATGCGCAGTTCACTGTGCGTGATAGCGCAGGGAAACAGCATGTGGTGGACAACCGGGAATTTTTGACGCCATTGCAGGAGAAAATGGTTGCCACCCAGCCAGATATGATGCTGCAATATGCGCACATGTTGAAAGATCATTACGCAAATAAAGGTTTTCGTTCCCCGGAGGTATACGTCGATTCATACGTTGCATTGAATGGGCGTTTCGGGAAGCCATTGGTAAGCTCCGCGCTCGACCTTGGCAAAGAAAAAGAATCAATGGGTCCAAAACCCTGGGTTTTACCTTTTCACGATGAGATCAAGGGTTTTTAATATCATCCTGCTGTTTTTCGTGACTGCTAACGCATTCGCGCAATTCCGTTTGTCCGGAACCGTCAGTTCAGCGGAAGACAGCACAGGAATCAAAGATTGCATCATTTACCTCAACGGTGAAAAAAAATCTTCCGTAACAGACAGTCGTGGAAAATTTGTATTTGACGATCTGCCAAACGGAAAATACACACTTCACTTTACCACAGTTGAATTCAAATACGTGAAAAAAGAAGTGCTTATTTCCGACCGTGATCAACACATCAGAATAAGCCTCGAGCCATCCGTCGAGTTGTTAGCCGAGGTGTTTATTTCAGATGTCCAGTCAAACTTTGGTTTCAGAAAACTGCGCGCCGTTGAAAACATGGGCATTTATGAAGGGAAAAAATCCGAGGTTATCATTCCCGATCAACTGGTCGCAAACCTGGCGACAAATAATGCGCGACAGGTTTACGCCCGCGTGGCAGGACTGAACATTTGGGAAAATGACGGCGCAGGTTTACAGCTGAGTATCGGCGGCCGCGGTCTGGATCCAAACAGGACGTCAAACTTTAACACGCGGCAGAATGGCTATGATATCAGCGCGGATGCGCTCGGGTACCCTGAAAGTTATTATACACCACCTGCCGAGGGTCTGGGCAAGATTGAAATTGTAAGAGGCGCCGCTTCATTACAATACGGAACACAATTTGGCGGCTTGATCAACTTCGTGATGAAGAAGCCTCCTTCCGACCGAAAGCTCGAGCTGGTCGCGAGGCAAAGTGTCGGCTCATATGGTTTTTACAATGCATTCACGAGTTTCGGAGGGACCGTGGACAAGGTTAGCTATTATACGTTCTTCCAGTACAAACGCGGTGACGGATGGCGCGAGAATTCACACTTTGAAAGCCATACCTTGTATGCAAACGTAAACTACGACATCAAAGACGGCACTAAAATCGGAGTTGACATCACACAAATGGGATACCTGGCGCAGCAACCGGGCGGGTTGACAGACGAAATGTTCAGGAGCGACCCAAGGCAAAGCAATCGCGCGCGCAACTGGTTTAGTGTCAACTGGAATCTGTTTGCAATGCATTTCGATCATAAGTTCAATTCCTCAACAGAATTTAATCTGCGGCTTTTTGGCCTGTCGGCAAACCGTTATTCGATCGGCTTTCGTCCCAACCGCGTTGCAACGATCGATGATAACAGTGAACGCGATTTGATCAAAGGTGATTTCAGGAACTGGGGAACGGAAGCAAGGCTGCTCCATCGTTATCATGTTAAAAAAATGCCGTCCGTGCTACTGGTTGGAACCCGTTACTACCATGGATTCAACCACAGCAGACAAGGCTTTGGAAGCACCGGCAAACACGCGGACTTTGAGTTTCTCAGCGGAGACGAAAACATCACTTCCGATTATGAATTCCCCAACAGGAACGTATCTGCGTTTGCAGAAAACATCCTTTACATTCACGACAAATTTTCTCTGACGCCAGGCATCCGCTACGAAATGATCAATACGACAGCCGATGGCTTCTACGGGACCGTATACAGAGACCTTGCAGGAAATATCATCGAGGTAACGCGAACGGATGAGCACAGGACCAGTGGACGGCATTTCCTTCTTGCCGGCCTTGGCATCAGTTACAAACCCTCGCCTCGTATCGACATCTATTCAAACATCGCGCAGAATTACCGCTCGATCACTTTTAGCGACATGCGAATCTCCAACCCTTCATCTGTTATCGATCCGAACCTGAGCGATGAAAAAGGTTATTCGTTCGATATTGGATTGCGCAGCGACCAGACGGCCCTTTTCAACTATGACGTCAGCTTGTTTCATCTTAACTATAATAACAGGATCGGTGAGGTTCAGTTCTATGATGAGAACAACCGCGTCATGAGACGCCGGAGCAATATCGGTCGGGCAACCATACAGGGGATCGAAGCATATGGCGAAATCGACCTGGTGGGAATTTCATTTCCAAAACAGGATGTATGGAGCGGAGTTGTGTTCGGTAACATTGCCCTGATCCATTCGGATTACAAAGCCAGTGATGAACCGGGGGTCGCTGGCAATAAAGTCGAATTTGTTCCGGATGTCAATTTGAAAACAGGGTTGAGATTAGGCTATCACGATTTGAAAGCATCTTTTCAATACACCTATCTTTCAAGCCAGTACACGGATGCAACCAATGCAACGGACGGAGGGGTTTCCGCTGTCATCGGAACAATTCCTGCCTACGACATTATGGATTTCAGTGTGTCATACCAGTACAAAAAATTCAGGCTGGAGGGAACGGTCAACAATATTGCCGACAACATGTATTTTACACGCCGGGCAACTGGTTACCCCGGACCGGGGATTCTCCCCTCTGACGGAAGGAGTTATTTTTTTACACTGCAGGTAAAGTTTTGAATTTTGGAGCGAGGCGTGCATCACTTTTTTATCGCGCCCTTTGGCAACGCAGCTCTCGCGAATGCCGGGACAACTGCCGCTCTTAAAGCGGCCAGCTGAAAACCTGAGCGGGAAACGAGGCTCGAACTCGCGACCCTCAGCTTGGGAAGCTGATGCTCTACCAACTGAGCTACTCCCGCATATGTGTCCTAAATTTAAAGATCAGAAATGAATTGCCAAATTTCCCGTGGCTCAAATATAAGGGGTCAACCGCTTCTCCCGATCGGTTTGACGGCCTCAGTTCGTATCATAACGAATTCTGCAACATTTTCCGCATCAACAATGCCATCAAGCTGGCCATTGGTCATTACAGCCATCGCCGATTTTCCTTTTTGACGCATGATGTTCCAGGCTTCCTCCAGCGGCATATCGCGTGACAAAACAGTCATCTCGCTGTCTTTGACTTCCTGCAGCGGCGCATTTTCACCATGGTCACGCAGTCCCTTGATTATTTCGTCACGTGTTAAAATACCGACCGCTTTTCCATCGCGGGTGACAACAAAATTCTTGTGATCGGTATGCACCAATCTTGAGGCGACTTCTTTCAATTGAGCGTGTTCATCGATCAGGGGAACTTCGTCCATCAGCACGTCATTGACGGTATATCCCTCGAGCAGTGATTTGGACCGAGAGTAGACGGCTTCCTGTTGGGCGCCAACGAAAATAAAAAAGCCGATAATGATAAGGAACGGGTTGAATGAATAAAAACCATACACCAAAAACGCCATTGCAAGAATCTGTCCAATGGACGCTGCGATACGCGTAGCTTTTGGATGAGGCAATTTAAATCCAAGCAGCGCGCGCAAAACCCGGCCGCCATCCATTGGAAATGCGGGGATCATGTTGAAGACCGCAAGCAACACGTTCACGCCAACGACTTTCATCAGAAAATTTTCCGTCCCGATCGGGCCAACAGAATCCATCTCGTCAATGCTATCCGGAATCGAAACGAATGGGAGTAAGATGGCGACAATCGCCACGTTAACCAGCGGCCCGGCAAGGGCGACTACCAGCTCTTCCTTTGGTTTTTCGGGAATTGATTCCAGATGGGCAACACCGCCAATAGGCAGGATCGTGATGTCACGTGTCTTTATTTGATACCTTCTTGCTGCAAGCGCATGTCCCAGTTCATGCAGAACAATGCATCCGAAAATTACAAGCACAAATACAATGTACCAGGAGATCTCCGCAACATTCCAACCAGAGGTAACGCCGGAATATATGATCCATATGATCAGGAGCATAAACGTCCAATGGACCGAGATCCTGATTCCGGAAATCCTTCCCAGATAAAGCGAATATTTCATTGCCAGATTTTACGTATTTGTCCCGGAGAAATCTTGTACCGCAAGGCAGTAAAACCAAAATTGTACCTTCAGGCTACAGGTAAAATTTTCCCTTTACCCCGGGATTTCAACGCAACGGCAATAATAAGCAAAGATCAATGTAAATCTGCCACGAGGCGAGTTTCCGCATTCGTATACTGATTGACCATCCTTAAGAGATCTTCCATTTCAAAGGGCTTTACAAGGAAATCGGTTACACCGGCGCTTTTTGCTTCTTCCCCGATGTTTCGGGAGTTCGATATCATGATCACCGGCGTTTCCCGGGTGGATGACTGTGATCGCAGTTGCCGGCAAACACCGAAAACGTCGGCATCGGGAATGCGCTTGTCGAGAATAATAACATCCGGCAATTCATTCTTTTCTTCAAGAACGGTTTTTCCCTTCGACGTTACGCTGACATCGAATCCCTGTTGACGAAGCATGGTGTTCATTCGCGAGAGAACATCCGGATCATCTTCCGAAATCAAAACGCGTTTCCTCGGAGAATAGAAACCATCAAGCCTGTAACGGTTATGCACCCAGAAAGGAATTTTTTGATCAACAAGCAACTTCTCAATATTGCGTTGCCAATCAAACGCCGTAAACCGGAATGTAACCATGTCACGATCGGTCAGGGATTTTTCGAGTGGCCCGTTATCCAACGCATACCTGCTCAATGTCACGTAAAGTCCCGTGCGGTTGCGCAAGAGATAAATCTCCCACAATTTTACCTCAACGCCTTCGCCTTTGATATTTTTTAAAGCAGATGATGATGTGACGGATTCCATAACTTTTAATTTTAGTTACACATTAATCCAAATAAAATTGCCGGATTGGCAACCGCAAATAAAAAAAAGACCAGAAATATGGGGCAGGATTCAAAAGTTAGCGAAAACGAATTCAGCAATCAAGAAATTCACGATTAATTCACTGCGATTCTGTTTAAATCGAACGCTGTTGAAACATTTATTTAATTGATTCGGCTATACACTTTCGTTTCAGCGGGTGAAATGAACTAACGGTGTGCCTATTGATCAGCAATTCAGGTACGTCTGTCGGAAGGATCAGTATGCATTGCCCGCTGATTGATCCCGTTGCGGGCCTTTTCTGAAAACTCATGATCCGCCTGCTTTTCTTCATTTAACAATTCACCCAGCAGCGTTTCGGCCTCCTGGCTGCCCAGTTCGTGCGCATATTCTTTCAATGTTCCATATAAGGAGATCTGGTAATGCTTTGCTTTTTGCGAAATCGCAATAAATCCCGCATCGCGTATTTCGGGGGCCGGATTGCGTTCCATAAAGTCCTGAAGTTCTTTCCCGATGGCTTCCATGATGTGCGAAAAACGTTGCGCTCCTTTCTCCAGCCCTAAAAGGGTGAAAACGCGGTCGATTTTCGCCGTTTGAAGGTCCATGTCTTTGGAAAGTTTTTCAAACCGATGGCGCAGGCCCTGGTTACTGGTTTGATATGCCATTTTCTCCAACACGATTTTCAGCTGAATTTCGGCGCTGTATAACTCTTTCAACTGATCGGTAACAAAGTCCTGTAGCTTTTCCATGTCTAACTTTAAAATCCAAACGGATACGTTTCCGGTGTTTTGCCGCCATCAGGCTTGATATGCATCGGGTGCAGGGCAGTGGTCCTGTCGAAATACAGGATTGCATCGTAACGTGACGGTAATAATGTCGGCACGTAATTCCCCCGCTCAGACTCCGGGTGATATACCACGCCAATCGCACGGTGCCCCAGCCATTGATCCAGTTCGGCGTGCACGCCGGGTTCATTGAATAAAATAATTCTGTCGGTCGCCGATTGCGCATGCAAAATTTGTTCGGCGCTGCCTTTGATGGCGGAGGGAACTCGCATTTTTTCCATCTCGGCTCCCCAGTACCGTCCTGCAATCACTGTTCCCTGGTATGCCGCAAAGCCGGTAATAAATACCCCCTGGTCCCCATGCTGTTCCCTGACGAGTTGACCGACATTCCAAAGTCCGTCGTCTTTCATGTCCGTGAACCGCGCATCGCCAACGTGGGTATTGTGTTCCCACACAATCACTTTCCCTTTCGGGCCATGGAAATCCATGATTGCTGTCAGCGTATCGGCCATGTGTGAATCGCGGATATTCCATGACTTTTCGCGAAAAGACACCATGGAACGGTAATACTCCTCGGCGCGTGCAATAACACGGGCGTTCATTTCTGCATTCAAAGATGCTTCAGGGTCATGATCATAACCTGGAGCACGCCTTCTCACGCTGGTCAGCAGCGAAATTACTTCTTCACTGCAGCGGGCAGACATATTCAAAACCGCTTTTGCGTAATTATGTCCCTCTTCGCCGTATGGTTCAAAACATTTCAAGGCTTTGACTGCAAGCGTTGCGGCTTCGGGATCTTCTTTCCTGAGATATTCTACCATCACTTCCATCGATTCCCACAGGCTGTAAACATCGAGTCCATAAAATCCGACCTTTCTTTGAATTTTTTTGTTGTAGTCCCGGAGCCAATCCACCAGCGCCGCAATTTCCCAGTTCGCCCACATCCAGCTCGGCCACCGGTCAAATTTTTTAAGCACCTGAAACGTGTCCTTTCCCGCATCACTAAATCCTTTGATAAAACGATTGATCCGATAACAGTCGGGCCAATCGCCCTCGACCGCGATAAAAGAAAAACCTTTCTCTGAGATCAACCTCTTGGTGATCGCTGCTCTCCAGGTGTAATATTCATGCGTTCCATGAGAAGCTTCTCCCAGCAAAACAAATCTTGCGTCGCCGATTGCATTTACCAGCTGATCCAGATCACGGGAGCCCCGCAAAGGAAGAAGGGAACGTTCAGTATTTGAAAAAGCTGGATAATTCATAATCATTTGATCAGGAAAGTACACGATGATGATTTTTTGCGTAGTCATCCAAAATTCGCACAACGTCGGTGTCGCTGAGGTTTTTGAAATCACGATAGACTTCACCGACGGAAGATAAATCAGGCGGCTGTATAGCGATGACTACCTGATCTGCGAGCGAGTTGATTTCGGAGATATAATTTCTTCCGGAAACCGGTGCTGCTACGATCAACTGTGCAGCTTTTTTCGACTTGCACAGCTTGATCGCCGGGACCAGCGTCGATCCCGTCGCTATGCCATCATCGACAAGGATGACAGTCCTTCCGCGCATTTCCGGCAACGGTTTGCCTTTTCGGAATCGCTGAATGCGGCTTTGAATTTCATTGAGTTGCCTGTTGACAATATCCCTGATGGTGTCAGGTTCCCATCCATGGGCAAGGGAACCAAGAAAAACGGAACCGTCTTCAGCGGCGGCGCCGATGGCAAGCTCGGGTTGCAAAGGGTGCGGTAATTTCTTCGTGATCAGCACTGAGAGTTTACCCCGGAGGATCAACGCAACCTCATATGCCACTTCCACGCCACCACGAGGAATGCCGAGCACGAGCGGATTCGTATCTTTGAATTGTCGCTCGAGGATTCTGCCAAGTTTAATACCGGCGTCTCTACGATTATAAAACTGCTCCCTTTCCATCATAAGCGTTGATTTGGTCAATGCCGCGCCGATGTAACCGACAAGATTTTCCAAATTGTTTTCAATATCAGGAGCATAATAAATATGCCGGGGACGGAGCAGATGTTCGCCAAAGCAGCGGTAAAGCGTTCAATAGTGAGGTCTTTCCACAAGTTAGCGATCGCCGAAACGGACTTGCGGTCGACAAGATCAAAATGACGTTTCTCCTTCGTATACAACCGACGTCAGCGGCAACAGCACCATTGGTTCGTTCGAGGAAAGGTAATCCGGCATCAATGGTTTCACTTCATTTTCGCTATTCCATTCGGCCGACCGGGAATCGAGAATTTTTTTCCAGTTGTCAACCGCGAACGGGATAGCGCAATGAACAGGCTTTTCGGAAAAATTCAGCAGGCAAACAACCGGGTCCCTCCCGCCGATACTCTGCCTGTAAATCATCAACGCCGTTTGGTTCACAACATGCGCCCGGGTATCGTTTTTTTGAAAATTTTCCAGCGCCGGAATTTCCCTGCGCAGCCGAATCAGTTTCTTATGCCATTCAAGAATGATCCTGTGGGTCCCATGATTGCGTTGCTCCCATTTTAATTTTGAATCGTTGAATGTCTTTTCATCCGCTGGATCCGGTGGATCGGCCTGCGGCTTAAAATCCCTGAACTCCTCCTTACGTCCGCGGCGAACGGCTTCGATCAATTCCGGATCGCCATGGCTTACAAAATAATAAAATGGCACCTGTGCACCGAACTCTTCACCCATGAATAACAATGGAACATAGGGCGCAAAAAACAAAGCGGCAGCGGCAAGTTTGAGCCTTTCGAAACACACAATCATCGACAACCGCTCGCCAAGCGGTCGGTTTCCAACCTGGTCATGGTTCATGTTAAACACCACAAAGCGGTGTCCGGGAATGCCGGCTGAAGACGCGCCGTATCTTCGCTTCCGGAATTTCACATAGTCACCACTGTGCACGAAGCCGTCTGTGTAAGCTTTGGCAAGCTGTTCCATCTTGCCGAAATCCTCGTACCGGTTCGTTCCCTCCTGGTCGACGATACAATAAAGCGCGTGATGAAAATCATCGAGCCATTGACCCGTGAACCCGTATCCGCCGACCGCCAGTGGGTTTATTGTACGCGGATCATTGAGATCACTTTCGCCGACCAGGTATAACGGCCTCCCTACATGCTGCTGGTGAAGATTCACCTGGTCGGTGAGATATTGCCAGAAGTGGCATGCGCTTTCGTCGTGCACCATGTGGATCGCATCGAGTCGCAATCCGTCTACATGAAATTGTTCGAACCAGTACACCCCATTTGTACAAAAGAAATCCCTGACACCATCCGACCACTCCTTGTCGAAATTGATGGCATCACCCCAGGGGGTCCAGTACTTGTTGGTAAAATAGGGTCCATATTTCATAAAATAATTTCCTTCGGGCCCGAGGTGATTGTATACGACATCTATGAACACGGCAATGCCCCTCCGGTGACACGCGTTCACGAGCCGCTTCAAGCCTTCAGGTCCTCCGTAGGAATTCTGGACAGCAAACGGAAACACACCATCGTAGCCCCAATTGCGGGTACCGGGAAACTGGTTTACCGGCATCAATTCGAGCGCATTTATTCCGACGTCCGCTAAATCGTCCAGCAACGGAATAATCGCATCAAATGTTCCGGCTTCCGTCAATGTCCCGACATGGATTTCGTAAAAAACAAGGTCCTTGAATGACAGGCCTTTCCACGCGTCGTCCTGCCACTCAAATCGCCGGTGATCCACTACCTGCGATGGGCCATGCACGCCGCGCGGTTGAAAATACGACGCGGGATCCGGAAAGTCGTTTTCCCCGTCGGGCATGAAAAAATAGTTCGTCCCTGCCTTTACCTCGTCAACGGTGATTTGGAAATATCCTTCGCGCCCTTTCTCCATCTCCACTTTCCTGTCGTCGTCCGGAAAATGGACAACCATGCGATTCTTCAGGGGAGCCCAGACGGAAAAAAAACAACGGGTGTCTTCAAGCAGATGCGCGCCGATGGAGAGCTTCAATGGTTTTGGCACTTGCATATATACGGATCACTCGTCGAGTTTAACAATGATCCCTTCATCGCCGCTCAGGCTGATCGTTTCTTTAACGCGCGATCCCTCCAATTCCGGCGCAGTAGCTACGACAATGGTCCCGGCAAAACTCGTATGCTTTTGTTTCAGGTAACACGGACGGTGGCTCAAATTCAGAATCACGAGAAAACGATATGATCCTTTTGCGTGCCGCACGTAGGCGATCATCTGATTATCGGAATGAACCGGTATATAGTCACCCACAGCAAGCGAAGGCTCGTCTTTGCGCAGGTGAATGAGTTTCGAGTACAACGCGAGCATGGAGTTCGGATCAAGCCGCTGCGCTTTGACATTGACCGTGCGGTAGTTCCGGTCGACGCGCAACCACGGGCGCACTGTAGAAAATCCTGCGTAACATGAATCCTCCCACTGCATTGGCGTACGCGCCGGGTCACGACTGAGATTTTTATCCGGCATATTTAAGCCCTGAGGGTCCTGAATTTCTTCGAAAGGAATTGGGACGTCCTTCATCCCCAATTCGTCGCCATAATAAATTGTAGGCGTTCCCCTCAATGTCAGGAGGAGCATTGCGGCGACCCTTGCCTGCTCGCTGCCGACGCGGCTGGCAACCCGCGGTTGATCATGATTTCCCAGCACCCAGTTAGGCCATCCGTAGGAAGGCAACGCGCTTTCGTACTCGCCAATTCCAAACGCAAGCTGACGCGCATCCCAGGCCATGGTAAGCAATTGGAAATTAAAAGGAAGGTGAGCGCCTTTTTTATCGGCCCCATAGTATGCGACGAGTTTATGGATCGGTAAATAAATTTCACCGATCATCATTCTCTCGTCATACTCATCCAGAAGATGTCTCATCATTCTTACGATCTTGTGAACCTCCGGCTGATCCGTTGAGTACACTGGCAATACCTGATCGTAAGTCGCCATGTGTTGCTGGTAATCTGGATTCAGGGGATTGTCGCGAAACTGATCATCCTTGATCATGTGCCACATGACATCAACGCGAAAACCATCAACACCGCGGTCGAGCCAGAATTTCATCGATTTCAGCATCGCGTTTTGAACTTCGGGATTGCGCCAGTTCAGGTCGGGTTGTTCTTTTAAAAATGCATGGTAATAGTATTGCTGTGTATGGTAGTCCCATTCCCATGCCGTTCCGCCAAAAGCGGCAAGCCAATTGTTCGGGACGGAGCCGTCCGCTGCCGGATCTTTCCAGATATACCAATCGCGCTTCGGATTATCCCTGGAAGAACGTGATTCGATAAACCATGGGTGCCTGTCGGATGTATGATTGGGAACAAGATCGAGGATCAGCTTCATGCCGCGCCCATGGATCTCATTGAGAAGCCTGTCAAAATCCTTTAAGCTTCCGAACAAAGGATGAATGTCTTCATAATCGGATATATCGTACCCGAAATCTGCCATCGGTGACGGATAGATTGGTGAAATCCACACGGAGTTCACCCCAAGCCATTGGAGGTAATCCAGCCGCCCAATTATTCCCGGTAAATCTCCAACACCGTCGTTATTGCTATCCTGAAAGGAGCGGGGGTATATCTGATAAATAATGCCCTGCTGCCACCACAAGTATTCACTTTTATGTTTCATAGCCGGTTAATGGGTTAAGCTAACAAAATTGAAAAAGGCTATGCCTGTGATCTGAAGCTCGTACGTGAAATAAAAAAGTTTCAAAACAATGGCCGACAGACTTTTCGCCGATTTATTACGCATTACGCTGCCAATTGACTGTCGCAAGGCATGGAATTGTTCACTTCTGAAATGTAAGATCTACACGAGGCGTCAATGGAAAATTATCATATCAACCGGCAGGAAAATACTTCTGGAAGTCAGAATTGGCAGCACACGGTCAACAGCGAAGACCGGTACCGCGAGGGAAACGACATTAACATGCCATCACGGTATCGCCGTAATGAACCTTATTTTGGAAACCTCAGTGACTATGATGCCAGAGGCATGACATGGGGTCCTGATGATGGAACAGGCCGTCAAAGACCGGGCACACATTCGGGAAAGGGACCGAGATCATTTCGGCGGTCCGACGAAAGCATACGGGAAAAGGTCTGCGAGGGGCTGACGGACGATCCACATGTTGACGCGAGTGAGATCGAGGTGGAAGTGAAAAACTCCGAAGTGATCCTCAAGGGACATGTCGGGGATCGGGATTCCAAATGGCGGGCGGAGGACATCGCGGAACATGTAGTCGGCACGACCAGGGTTGAAAACCAGATCCGCGTGCAGCACGGTGAAAGTCCGGAAAAAGATTTAAGAAGCAAATCCACCGATACTTTCAATTAGCTGTGGGGGTAAGAAAAAAACAACTAATCTGAGAACTATGAATTTTGAGCAGCTGGCACCGGACGCCAACAAATTTTTGAAGGAGATCGCCCGGGAACTCGGGGACCAGGGGGATAACACATTTGCCTATCGGGTGATGAAATCCGTTTTGCATACTGTAAGGGATATACTGACACCGGCTGAATCATTGCATATGATCTCGCAATTGCCGACCATGATCAAGGCAGTGTATGTTGACGGATGGCACTTGTCGGAAAAAGGCCGCATACGTTCCATGAAGGAATTTCTGGAATGTCTTCGTCAAAAAAGCGATAGAACGGCGGCGAGGGATTTCGGGAACGATGATATGGCCAGGCATCATACGAAATGCGTCTTGAGTGTGTTGAAACGTCATGTGTCCGAAGGGGAATTACGACACGTCATGGACCAGTTCCCGGAGGAGCTAACGGAATTATGGCTTGCGGGAGATCCCGTCAATCATTGAGACAATGAAGATATAAACCAGGGGTGAAGGTTGATCCAGCATGCATAGAGGGGTATGGAGCAGAGACTGGACGCTGGATTAAGCCACACCTTTGGTTTTTTTCCATTGAAAAAGATACGGTTTACATTTTAGGGGTTCCAAAGAAGTTTCGTCTTTCACGTTGAATCCGCGCATCGTTCAAAATTTAAACCGAGCTTACCTTTCCCGTGGGCTTTAAAAGTTATGACGGCGCAAGCGGCACGACTTTTTTCCTTTTTGGTCGAATATCCGTACGACAATAATAAATTGAGTTATATGGCAAAGTATTCGAAAGGTGCAGGCAAAACTGTCAAAAGCGCTATGAAGCGCAAAAAAAAGGGCACGCTGAAATCCGGAAGCGGTAAAAAAGTAACAAGCCGAAAACAAGCAATTGCCATTGGCTTGTCGGAGGCCAGAAAGAAAGGGGCCAGGGTGCCAAAAAAAGCCGCAAAGAAAAGCGCGAGGACGACTGCAAAAAAAGGCGGAAGGAAAAGCCGATAGTCGCAAGTTTATTTCAACTGAACACAAATCAGCAGGTTCGCGCGTTCAAAATACCGTTCAGGCTTGTCTGCACGCGCTGACTTTCCCGGACCTTCCCTCATAAAATGAAAATGTTGAGAATTCTTTTATGGGTTCAGGGCACTTACACTTTGCTTACTGCAACCTGGCCGCTCGTCCATATCGATAGTTTCGTTTTTATCACCGGTCCCAAAACCGATATCTGGCTCGTGAAAACGGTGGGTGCTCTGCTCATACCTATTGCGTTGACGCTGCTGACGTATTTGTTTGTCCGCACAGACCGTCGGCCCGCGGCGTTATTGGGCGGAGGGACGGCTCTGGCATTTATCTGCATTGATTCTTACTATGCGCTCACGAATGTGATCCCGGACATATATCTGGCGGATGGGGTTTTAGAGATTGCTTTTTTAATAACGTGGGTTTATTTGGGAGGCGCTGGTCGCCTGAAGGAGGATTTGTCTAAAGTTTAAAGTTGTTTGAAGTTAAAGTTTAAGGTTGAAAAAATTAAAGTTGTTGGGAAGTTTCATCGCTTAAGCGAGATTCCGGCTTAAACTGCGATCGATGAGAAATTCGTTGCTGAAAGCCTTCCAAAGCCGCAACTACCGGTTATATTTTGCTGGACAATCTGTTTCACTGATAGGCACGTGGATGCAACGCACGGCCGTTTACTGGCTTGTATACGAAAAGACAGGTTCTCCTATTATGCTGGGGGTCGCGGTATTTGCAAACCAATTTCCATCTTTCATATTCTCCATAGCCGGAGGTGTCGTCTCCGACCGTTATAACCGGTTTCCACTGTTACTCATTACGCAGATTGCTTCGCTGGTTCAGGCCTTGCTGATGTCATGGCTTGTCTATTCCGGAAATGATACAGTTTGGCAAATCATCGGATTAAGCGTCTTCCTGGGAGTTATCAATGCGTTCGACGTGCCGGCGCGACAGGCGATGATCTATGATATGGTTGACCACAAAGAATATTTGCCCAACGCCATTGCATTAAATTCATCTACGGTTCATGCAGCGAGGCTGATCGGTCCTGCGGTTTCCGGAATCGTTCTGGAAACGGCGGGGCCGGCAAGTTGCTTTCTTTTAAACGCATTTTCTTTTATGGCCATGATCTTGTCCATGCTTTTGATGCGAATACCCCCGGCGAGAAAACATGAACACCTGCACGGGGTGATGACAGATCTGAAAAATGGCCTCCATTATTTAAAGAACACACCTGCCATCAGCAATGTGATGCTCATGCTCGCAATGGTAAGTTTACTATCACTGCCTTACATTACTTTGTTACCGATCTATGCCCGGGAGATCCATCAGGGCGAAGCTTCAACTTTCGGCTACCTGAACAGTTTTATCGGACTTGGCGCTTTGAGCGGCGCAATTTTCCTTGCGTCGCTGCCGCCGGGAACCAACCTGAAGAAAATGCTTTTCATTAACACCCTGCTCTTCGGGATCGGGCTCGCAGGCTTCTCTCATCTTACAAACCTTCCGGGCGCCCTGGCATTTGTTACACTGGCCGGTTTCGGGATGATGTCTCAAACCACCATCAGCAATACGATCATTCAAACCAACGTGGCTCCGGCCATGCGCGGGCGGGTGATCAGTTATTACGCCATGGCTTTCTTTGGCATGCAACCCCTGGGTGCACTGCTCGTCGGAATCGTCTCTCAGGAAATCGGCGCACCGAAAACGATCCTGCTTCAGGGGATCGTTACGCTTTTGATTGCCCTGATCTTCCTCCCATTCCTGCGCAGGCGCGAACTCGAAGCCAAACATAAAATGAAAATGGAGCAGCTCGAGGAACGGTCCATTGAGGCGACTTAAACCAATTCTCGGCAATTTCCCGGTCAATATTTCACTTTAACCCCGATCATGAAGCAGAGGCAAGATCCGTAAGTCGACCATTTGTCCCGATTGTCTGTTTTTATGCCAATGGCGAATGACCGTTTTCCCTATGTATTTGTCTGTCGGGAAAGGAAAATAGCAGATTGTAAAAGTGCTTCCATAGGTGATTTCCCCTTGGAAAAGTTGTGTTTTCCAAGGGAAGAACACTCCGAAAGCCAGGGAGAAGACGGTCAATAAGGACGTTTTCCCTAGGGAGAATGCGGAAAAAACCTGGCGGGAACAGATTTTTTAGAGGTACCAATCTGGTTGTTGCTCGAGACAAGTAACGTTTTTTCACGTCTTGTAAATAGGGAATTTTCGATGCGTTTTCTCCTATGAGAAACGATATTAGGATAATTTGAACAACACACGTATTTTAGTGTGAAGCTTAAGAGGTAAATTCTGTGATCCACCACGAAACATTAGCATCCAAAATTGCATAAGATCATGCAGAGATCAGTATATTCGCAGCGGAAGTATTTCAGAACAAATAAAACTTCAACAATAAACTAAAAAACGCTATGGCAAAAACAGCGAAGAAGTCTGCTAAAAAAGCAGCAAAGAAGACGGCCAAGAAGGCCCCCAAGAAAGCCGCAAAGAAGGCGGCCAAAAAAGCACCCAAGAAAAAGTCAGCAAGAAAACCTAATGCGGCCTTCATGGCTCCGCTTACTCCCAGCCCTGCATTGGCAGAAGTTGTAGGTAGCAAAGGCATTCCAAGGACACAGATCATCAAGAAGATCTGGGACTACATCAAGAAGAACAACCTTCAGGATAAGAAAAACAGAAGGATGATCAACGCTGACGCAAAATTAAAGACTGTGTTCGGAGGCAAAGAGCAGGTGTCCATGTTCGAATTGGCAAAAATTGTCAACAAGCATGTGAAGTAATCTTTGCATCGAATTCCTCATCGAGGGAAAAAGCCCGGGTTCCAAGCCCGGGTTTTTTTATTTGGCTGCTACCCAGGGCACGCGGTATGTCCTGAAGAAACCGCATTCAAACGTCACACGTCTTATACCACATCATGGTTTTCATGATTTTGGTATCTTAGCCAGGTGAATTTTTCCGCATATAATTCGAGACGTTTCCCTATGAAAAAGTTACTATTTTAGAATTTCAGCCATGAAAGCGGAATAGAGCTGATCAGTTATAAAGATTTACCAGGACCCAAAAGTAATGGCATCGATCAGAAGTTTAATTGCCACCTCCGATGTTGAGGGATTACGCGACGCACTGTCCGCAAATCCGGCCCTTGCGAACGAGGGAGTTCCCCTTGCGGAAAACGACGACCGGAAAGAGCACCCGCTCCATCGGATCTGCGATGGCGTCATGGACGGAGCGTACACCGATGACGCTGCTGTTGATATGGCAAAGATCTTTTTGGAGCATGGCGCCAATGTCAATGGATATGCCCTCAGAGAAAAAAAGGATACCCCGTTGATCGCCGCGACTAGCCTGCACGCGGATAAGGTTGCATTGTTGTATATCGAGAAAGGCGCAAACATTCACCACGCAGGAACCCATGGTGGAACTGCCCTCCACTGGGCCTCCTGGACCGGCCGCGACATTGTTGTGGCACGCCTTTTACTAGAAAAAGCCGACGTGCACAAACGGTGCGTCGACTTCCGGGCAACCCCGTTGTTCTGGGCGGCGCACGGCTTTAAATTTGGAGGAGCGGAAAACCGGCATCACCAGATTGAATGCGCGCGTTTGCTTTTGGAAGCCGGCGCAGAAAAAAAGACTGAAAATATCGAGGGAGTCACCCTCCTGGAAATGCTAGGACGGGAAAACGAGGAACTATTCAAGCTTTTAAACCACTGAACTCCCAAACCGTCGCCTTTGACTGGGGCCCGTTATTAAATAAAATATGATTTTTACTTTCCAGGCAAAAATTTACAAGGTCGGAATTAACCCCTGTGTAAAAGTGCCCTTTGAAATCACGGGAAAAATGAGTCCGGTAAAAGGCTACATTCCTGTAAGAGGAAAAATTAAAAACCATCCGTTCAAACAAACGCTTGTTCCTGTAAAAAATACAACGTATCGCCTGTACGTGAACGGACCTATGTTGAAAGGTTCAAATACAGCCGTCGGTGAAATTGTAAATTTCCGTATCGAGCAGGATTTCGAATCAAGAAAGAAAGATGTCCCCATGAACAAACACTTCAAAAAGGAACTCGTCAGAAACAATCTCTTCGAAACATTTGAACACCTCACTCCGTCACGCAAAAAAGACATTCTTAAATATCTGAACAACCTCAAAACGGAAGAGTCCCTGCAAAGAAATATTGATAAAGTGATCAATGGACTGCGGGACAAAACGTTGAAAACAAAATATCCGTGACCTACTCTTCGGAAAAACTTTCGGATTTCAGTTCGGTTTCCAGATATCGTTTTGCCTGCATTCTGTAGAGTGCGGCGTATTTGCCGTTAAAGAGCATCAGTTCCTTATGCGAGCCCTGCTCGATGATCCGGCCCTGCTCCAGCATGAGGATCTTGTCGGCATTTTTTACAGTGCTGAAACGGTGCGTGATGAGTATCACGGTTTTACCCTGCATGTTCGTCTCAAGCGATGAAAAGATTTTTTCTTCTGTAACGGCATCGATAGACGCCGTCGGTTCATCCAGTATGGTGATCAGGGCATTCCGATAAAACATTCTGGCTACTGCAAGGCGCTGATGCTGGCCTTTGGAAAGGTCAATCCCATCCTTAAACTCCTTCCAGATCAGCTGATCATAATCTGTAATAAATTCATCGGCACCGGAATACTGCGAAGCTTGTCTGAGTCTCGCTTCATTGATCAGCTCGGTGATCCGCCCGACCCCGATCGACTCCCGGATCGTAAGGTTATAGACGGGAAAGTCCTGGAAAAGTATTCCAATTGCGTTTTGCCATTGATCGAGGGCAACGTCCTTCAGATCGGTACCGTTGACGTAAATGCTTCCTTCCGTGGGGTCATAGATCCGGCAAAGCAATTTGATCAGCGTTGTTTTTCCGGAGCCATTCACCCCGACGATCGCTACCTTTTCGCCGGGACGGATGATAAACGAAATGTTTTTAAGGACGAGCGGGTTCGCTGAAGGTTCACCCGGATATCTGAATGAGACATCCCTGAACTCAACCAGCGGAGGATCTTTAAACTCCACGCGTACCGCATTACTCTTTGACTGTATCTTTGGAGCCAGCTCGAACAGTTCAAACCAACGGGCGGCGTAGCGCGCAGCCTCTTCCGTAAAAGAAATCGATTCGACATAACCGTTGACAGTCTGATAAAAACGTGTATATGTCGTAAATGCCAGCAAGAGGCCGCCTACCGCAATTGAGCCGGCCAGGGCCTCACGCGTCATCAACGCAATCGCCGCAAAGAGGAACAACAAGTACCACAAGCTCAGGATCGCGTACGAGATTGCTTTCTTCCTTTCCGCATCGAGAATCTTCTGGTTGAAAGACACCTTTCGTTCGCGGATCTGGCCTTTAAACCAGTCTTTCAGCTTCAGAAGGATCACGTCAACTGCTTTCTGAAGTTCCTCAAAATGAGAGATCCGGTTCCCGATGATGCGGTGGTCATCCAGTGAAAAATACCGGATGCGGAAGACCTCCATGCTGTACTTCTTATAGAAAAAATAAACCGGCATGGCGGCCAGCAATGCAAAAACCACCAGCCACACATTCAATGACCAAAGGATGGCCATCGACGTTATGATGCCTGCGAAATTCGTTGCAGATGTAAAAATAAAATCCTGCAGATTAAGTACGCTGCCACTTCCCCATTCCTGGGCACTTCGCAGCAGATTCTGATATGAGCTGCTTTCGATTGTGCCAATGTCAAGTCCTCCTTGTTTTTCGATCTTGTACATTTCAAGCTGAACTCCCTGCTGAAGCCTGAACTTGTTTCTGTAATAGGACACCACATTGTTGACAATGGTCGGGATAAGGAAAGACAATCCTAAAATAACCGACGACCGGATCAAAGCAGTATTGTCGGTGAGGCCCTGTTTGATCTTTACAATCTCATCAACAATGGATGCGAAGCTGGTAAACTGCAGATAAACAACCGATCCCTGAAAAATATTCAGGACTATCAAAAGCAAAAAAAGCGTCTGGTTTGTTTGCCAGGCAAACGCCAGCGACTTTATTGCCACCGTAAAAATATTTTTACCAGTTTTCACCGCAGGAATATTTTCAAGAACGGCAAGTTAGCTGAAGTTTTCGATTTTGGCAGCCTGCGGAAAGCGTGTTGCGGAAGATCCGGCAACCGGAAGATGGCAAAGTTTCAAAGCAGTTTCACCGGTAATAGATCACATTACAATAAGGGTTCGCCTTCTTGAATTTTTCGATTTCTTTTGGCGAGACCTTCGTATTATAACATTTCAAAGTCTTCAAGGGCAGGTGATAGGCCCTGTCAAGTTGGGAAATCCGCGTATTGGAGCAGTCAAGCACCTCGACATTGTTAAGAAATTCCAACACGTCAAGTTTTTTGATCTGGGTACCGGAGCAGTTAAGAACCCTCAGCTTCTGCAAATTGACCAGACGCGCCAGATCATCCACGGGAGTATTCGAAATATCAAGTTCCTCCAACGACTTCATTTCAACCAGTGCAGAGATGTTGGTTAACGGACCATTGCCGGCATGGAGGACACGCAGTTGTTTGAGATTTTCCAGGGCGGGTAAGGTGCCGATCATCGTTCCTGAAAAACGTAATTCTTTCAGTCGTACGAATTCATTTAAAACGGAAAGATCTTTTACCGGTGCATCCTGAAAAGTGAGTGATGTACGTTCAACCATTCGATGAAGGTTTTCTCGTGATGCCGATGTATCGTTTCCCATCGATTGCCGAAATACGTTTTTCCAGGCCGCCTCCAGATTTGCCCACCAACGGTTCAGGTGAACTGTTTTGTAAACAAGAAGGCATTCAGGTTTCTTTTCCAGGAATTCCAGCGCCGTTATGTCGTGAACAGACGTGTGATCGACATAAACTTTTTCCAACGCCGGAAGACCAAATAAAGGGTCAATTTTTTCCAGGGGAGTCTTGTCAGCCCTCAGAACCTTCAGCTTTTTGAATTCACCGATGGTCGACAGGTCGGCGACCTGAGTTTCGGCGATGTCGAGCATCCGGATATGCTGATGATCTTTCAGCGGTCTGAGGTCTTTGATGGAAGTTTTATTGCCAATAACGACAGTTAATTTCTGGAGCTTCGTAAGGGGTTCCAGATCTGTTATATTCATTTTCCCCGAAAAGTTGATCGAATCGACACTCGTGATGGTCGCAAGTTCTTCCTTCGAAGGAACGAGGCTGATCCGCGCTGCCTTGCTTAAAACTTTTTGCCAGTCGCCATGCAGGGCATCCCACCATGCTTTGAGGTCTTTCGAGTCAAAAACGACAAGCACGCCCGGCCGCGCTGCCATAAATACTTCAGCCTTTTTGCGTGTGACAGCTGTCTGGTCACAGTAAATTTTCTCTAGCCCCGAAAGATCCAGCAATGCGTCAAGCGACGAAATGAAAGTATAATTCGCATAGAGGATTTTGAGCATTTTTGTATGCCCCAATGGCTGGAGATCGGCCACCGATGTGCTGTCAATATTGAGCACGGTCAAATTTTTTAGACCGCCGAGGCCAGTAAGGTCACGAATCCGCGTGCGCGACAGGTTTAATTCATAAAGATCCACCAGATCGCGGATCACACCGGGGTCCTGGAATCCGGTCCCCTTCACGTCAAGGTGAAGTAACTTGCGTACTGCATTCAGCGGCAAGAAATCAACCACGGGCGTTGCCTGCATCTCCAGGTTCTGTAGCGACGTCATTTTTTCAAAAACAGAGATATCGGCCACCTGCGTATGGTTGATATTAAGTCTTAACAACTTATTTGAATACTTCAGGGGCGCAAGATCCTGGATTTTGCAACGTGATAAATTCACCTCGAGCAGCTCGGTAAGGTTGCGTATAGGTGTCAGGTCGGCGATACCTGTTTCGGACAGGTCGAGCAGTTTCAGATTGTGAAGCTGCGCCAGTGGCTCTATGTTTTGAATCTCCCGGTTTCCGCTGAGATCCAGGTCCTCGATACTGGTGATATTCTTAATATCATTAAAAGTCACGCTGTCCGCAAGATTTAACTTACGGGTGAATATATCCTTCCATCCAAAAGACAAACCTGCCCACCAGTGTTTCAGTGTTTCCTTCTCGTCAAATTCGTTGGTGTAAATGCTGGCGATCTTCAGATCCTGATCCTGCGGATTAAAATTGATCTCGACAAACCGGCGCAGCGTGTTATTTACTGTCCTGCCATCGGCAGTGATTCCGGAGAGGTTCCGGCTCATGGTTACTTTGTAAAATAGCTGTCCGGATGGCAGTGTACTCTTTTGAATGTCCTCAATGGTAAATTCAAACTTGACATCTTTGAAGAAAAAGTCCACATCCTTCAGATACGCCACGATATCCTTGTTCGTGATCGTAGCGCGTTTGTCATCGAGATCATCTTCCACCTGCACTTTTGAATCAAGAAAAATCTTCGAATAACTTTCGGTGATCAGCACATCCCTGTCGCGGGCCGGCGTCTCACTGCTTCCGATCGAGTTGAGGACGTATTGAAGAAAGGCAATGATGTCGCGGACTTGCTGATCACCCTCCACCGGTTCCTTTTCGGCCGGAGTCTTTAATTTTTCTTCTTTTGGCTTTTCGGCAACGGGTTTTTTTGTCTCTTTTTGTGTTTTGGTTTTTTGGGCCTGCGCATTAAATTCCAAAAAAAGAAATGGCAGGAATATGAAGATGAGCCTTCCGACTTTAAACCAATATGAATTGCATATGATCACAATGAATCCGCTTTACTATCCCAGGGTGAATTTTGTTCAAAAAAGATCCCGATTGTCATTTGTAAATATGCCGCAGCAACAGGTCCCTGTCATCCTGATTGTTTAATTTCACAAGGTTCGAAATAAGCCATCCTGTGTTATAACCGGGCCTGTTGAATTCGGATATCTGAAAATACCATCCTTTGATTTGGAAAAAATGAAATTTCGCCTGCTCAACAGATTTGAATTTCAACGTTCCTTTTTTTAGTTCATAGAGAAAAAGCGTAAGGTGATCGGGCTGAAACCGTTTTGTGGCAAACTGGGCGACGCTATCGGTGTTGGCAAATGCCTTCCGGAAATTCATGAAATCGAGTTCATGACTCATTGGATGAAGAAACCTGCCGACCCTTGTTGTATCGCGGACAAACGTTGGCTCGAAAAGATAAGCCTGGACCTTGTTAATCGCCCACTTGTAGCCAAGGTGATCCTTCTCCAGTTCCATAAAAAGTGTGACGGATTCATCCTTGCCGTTGTAAGTGAAAGTTGCCTGCACCTCAGAAAACCAATTTGCTGAATGAAAGTCGAGTATGGTGGATTCAGGGTTCTCGGTTACGTGTTTTGAAAATTCCGATTTCAGCGATGTAGTTATCCCCGCGTTATTTTCATCAAAGAGAATCCCAAGATACTTTTTCCTCAACCTGGCATTCCGGAATTGTTTGTCACCAGAATAAAAGCGGTTTCCTCTTTCGTCCTCCTCGCCGTTGAATCGTCTGAAAAACTGGTTGACCTGTTTCGATTCGGCGTAAAGCCTGGTCTCATCAAACATGTCCACGCCCTGACCATACGCGGCAGTGGCAAACAACGCTTTCAAAATGACGAACAGCAAGCAGTAAGACAACGACCGCCGCAAAATAACCATAGACATTTTCCTGGTGGAGTTTTAATAACGAACAAACATTAAGCGCCGGTTTCCGTTACCCGGATATCGCCAAGCAACACGTCCCAAAATTCAACAATCCGTCCTGAGATCTGAGTTTTCTTGCGTTCAACGTAGATTGTGATGTCTTTTTTGGTCGTGTCCTTATACTTCAAACCATCATCTGATTCACCTTCAAAACGCTGATAGATGGTAACAACACCGACATAACGTCCGTCGGGCTGCCGCTCGAGATCGCTGATGTAGTGAATATTATACCACTGAATGGAGACGCGGTCGTAGTTGAGCGCCATGAGCCGTTCGAAATATTTCCGGACCTTGTAATAGGTAACGTCCTTGCGGTTGATGGAGGAAACTCCCATCTCGCTTCCAGGGGAAAATAGCTCTTCTGCGCGATCCATTACCCGCGTGGCTTCGGAATATTGTGTGTTCTTGCTTCCGATAATAGAAATGTACTTGCTGAGGTCCCTTACTTTTTCCAGCGCAAGGGAATCGATTGCCCGTTTTCTTTCGGGACTTATGTCCGATTGGGCTGCGAGATTCGTCGCCAGAAAAAAAGTGGCAAGCAAAAAGAACATGTACGTATAATTGGACTTGAGCATGGTCATTGTATTTAATATTGGTGTCATGAAACGAATAAACATAGCGGCATTATTCCTTCTTTAATTCCAGTTCCGTGATCTTACCTGATGCATCGAATTGCAGATTAGAAATTTTATTCATGTTCTTTTTCTGGTCCTTCAGATAGTTAAGATAATTCCTGATGGTGGTCGGCCGGTCGTAATCTTTTGCCCCGCCAGACTCACTGATCACGATCAGCACCGGGGTCTCCGGCGATGCAAAGAGGGCAAGCGCTTCGCTGATGCTGTTGTTTGCAGACGTACTGTTAGCTGCATTCGAAATCGCATCAAAGTACTGGGTGAGACGGGCTTTTGGCGTGCTGGCCCTCGCCTCAAGCTCACGAGCCTCCGCGTCCTTCCTGGCTTTTTCCTCAGCTTCTTTCCTCCTCATTTCTTCTTCCTGTTGCCTGCGGGCAGCTTCCTGCTCCATTCTGGCCTTTTCAGCAGCGGCAGCTTCCATGGCCTTCTTCTTACTTTTGCAGCCAGAAGCCAGTATAAGCATAACAAATGCCAACATGACAAGTTTTGAAGACTTTCGAATCGAGTTCATCATTGTGTGTTTTGTTTGTATAACGAAACCAGCCGTTATTATTATGCCAAAATCGAAATGTTAGAATCTTTGGCAGGAATTAATATTATACCCGAGTAAAGGTGTTGAATAAATTCCCCGGCTTCATTCGGGCGCAAATATAAACTACCCATGCCGAATGGTGCCTGTCAACACGATTATAGGCCGTTAATCCCGGTGAGTGAAAGCAGTCGCCGGCAACGCAATTGGATTCTCCTATTAGGGCTATGGCCATTTCTCATGCCGGCGCTTTCACGACTAATTCAATTGCAATTGGCGGGTCAGCAATTTTCGGGTTTCAGGTGAATTGTATATTCCCGAACTTGCCCACAACGGTTTCGAATCAAGGTAATTTTCCGGGAATCAGGCGACCCGCAGGTCCTGGGCCCAGGAGCCTGGAATCGCTAGCGAGAATGATGGTTCAAAATGGTATCAGCTTGACGCGAGGGGCTTCGCGGCGCAGGGCCCAAAAGCGGAAATGCTTGCGCGAGCAAACTGGTCTGGTCAAAATAGTTAGAATTGATACGATAGAATCCCGGGATAGCCAGGAATTTTGTAAGAAAAGAAAACGTTTAAGATAGATTGATTTTCCACCCAACCCCGATAAAGAATTTTTATGATTGACACTACCCTTACCGTTGAAACCCATTCGACAAAACTTCAGGCCCGTCGTATTGAATCAATTGATCTGCTTCGCGGCATCGTAATGATCATCATGGCCCTGGATCATGTGCGAGACTATTTTCATGCAGATGCTTTCCTCTACAGCCCCGTGGATCTTTCGAAAACAGATCCTGCGCTCTTCTTTACACGATGGATCACCCACTTCTGCGCACCGGTTTTCGTATTTCTTGCGGGCACGTCTGCGTTTCTGGTGGGAACGAGAAAACCGAAAAAAGCCCTGTCATCCTTCCTTCTGAAACGTGGCCTATGGCTGATCGTACTTGAATTCACCGTGATAAATTTTGCGTGGTTCTTCAATATTCAATTTTCATTTATTGCGCTGACGGTAATTTGGGCCCTTGGCGTCGGAATGATCATACTCGCCGGGGCGATTCATCTGCCCTTCAAAGCAATTCTCGCCCTGGGCATTGGACTGGTGGCGGGCCATCACCTGCTCGATTCAATCCACATGGACGGAACTAACGTCACAGCTATTGGTTGGGCGGTACTGCATGAACCGAAAATATTTTCAATCGGAAATCTCACACTGTTTGTCGGCTATCCCATTTTACCCTGGACGGGCGTCATGCTGCTGGGATATTGTTTTGGCACGTGGTACCAGACGGGTGTCGGCTTTTCAGAAAGAAAAAAATTCCTGATCGCAGCGGGGTCAGCGCTCATTGTCGGTTTTGTGATCTTAAGGCTGATCAATGGCTATGGCGAAACGGCTCCATGGTCAGTCCAGAATAATGCAATGTTCTCATTTCTTTCTTTTATGAACGTCACCAAGTACCCGCCGTCATTGATGTACATCCTTGTCACGCTGGGACCGGCATTGCTCTTCCTGGCGGTGTCCGAAAATTTTTCGGGGAGAATTTCCAAATATATTACCGGCCTGGGACGGGTTCCAATGTTTTATTACGTGGTTCACCTGTACGTTCTACACCTCCTTGCATTGGGGGCAGCTCTGGCGACCGGATTCAGCGTTTCCGACATGGTGTTCAATACATGGGTAACAGATTCACCAAATCTGAAAGGCTACGGCTTTGGCCTTGGGGCCGTTTATCTTATATGGATAGCCGTTGTGCTCATATTGTTCCCGCTTTGCCTGTGGTATGACGGGTACAAACGCCAGAACCGTGACAAATGGTGGCTGAGCTATTTTTAAGCGGACGGGAAATATCCCTTATATTTATCCCGCTTCAAACCCAGCAACGCATGAGCAGCAAAGCAACATTTTTATTGTCGATTTTCACTATCGTTCTTTTGAGCGTTTCCTGCCAAAAGCCGGCAACCAAATCGGGAGGATGGGTAACGTTGTTTGACGGAAAATCCCTCGACGGTTGGAAAGCCAGTGAAAACCCGCCCACATTTTCGGTTTCCGATGGAATGATCATCGTCTATGGCGAGCGTGCCCATTTGTTTTATATGGGCCCCGTTGGCAATCATAACTTTAAAAATTTCGAATTCAAAGCCAAAGTCATGACCACGCCCGGGTCGAACTCCGGAATGTTTTTCCACACCGAATACCAGGAGACAGGATGGCCAAAAAAAGGCTACGAAGTACAGGTGAACGCCACCCACTCGGATTGGCGAAAAACGTCCAGTATTTACGCGGTCCAGGACATCAAGGAAGCTGCGCACAAGGATGATGAATGGTTCACGCAGCATATTATTGTCCAGGGAAAAAAAATCACTGTGCTGGTGAATGATAAGGTCATCAACGAATATACCGAAGGCTCGGAAGGCAGACTCTCCAGCGGCACCATTGCGCTGCAAGGGCACGATCCGAAAAGTAAGGTTTATTATAAAGACGTGATGGTGAAGCTACTGCCCGACTGAATGGGTGGTCGGGCACCTAAGCGGGTTTTTAAATGCGATTTACGATTTACGACGTACGATTTACAATGTACGATGGGATTTTGGATTTGTGATGTGACGTTGGATTTGTGATTTGGGATTGGGTTCCTTTCGAGAAGAAAGCAGCGACCTAAATTGGGTCCGACCTAATTGATTTAAGCTTTTATCATTATTCCTGCGGCAAACCGCCCCTTGTCTCCTTTGCGGGCTGAGAAAAAGTATTCGTTATTTTTTACGGTGCAGAGGTTTGAGATCTCGATGTCTGATTCGCTGACGCCGAATTCCAGAAGCTGAAGCTTGTTGGCTTTCCAAAGGTCGAGCTTTGCTTTGTTATTTGGCTGAGGTATCATTAACGCGCTGTCTTTGCCAAAAACGTTGTTCACAGATGCGACCACCTCTTCACCCACCTCGTATGATTCCTGGCAGACAGATGGGCCGATGGCTGCAAGGATGTTTTCACCTCTTGTTCCAAATGAATCTTTCATACGCTGCAGTGTTTTGTCTACGATGCGCGCAACCGTTCCTTTCCAACCGGAATGAATGGCAGCCACCGCCTGGTTTCGTCTGTCATATATCAGTATGGGCACGCAATCGGCAGACATCACCGCTACACAAATATTGGCATGGTCGGTTATTAATGCGTCGGTCTCCATTAACTCTTCCCTGGGGGTGACATCTGTTACGTAAACAACCTTTGTTTGATGCACCTGCGAGGGGAACACAAGCCGACCGGGTTCAATTCCCATCGCCTCAGCCACCCTTGAACGGTTGGTGCGGATCACATCCCTGTCCGGCAAACTCGAAAAACTCAATGTAAAGTCATCGCCGTTTTCATTTGAGTGTCGGTCGCTGATAAAATGCCGAATTGACGGTTGCTGAGATAATAAAGGAAATTGCCAAAGGGAAAGGCCGTTCGTAGAGATTCTTTTCATTATGTAAAAGTAATGTTGAATCAGGAGATTCAGGAATGACCTTCATCGGATTATTTCACCAGTCCAGTCAGCGACCGGCGTCGTGGTCGTGGAACATATGTTTTAATTTTGGAGCCGTTATTCTTGTGGGGAAAGGAATTGAAAAATCAGCCGCAAAAGCGAACAGAACCGGATCCACCCTTTCCCGATGAGTTCTATCATGAAACAATCTGATTCGGAAATTTCCCTGCAAAGGATAAAAAAGGCGTGGAACATTTACGGGCCTCTTTCCGTTAAACCGGCTTACTAAACCCTTTTTCGCATGAAAAAAATTGACATTCTAAACTTCATCACCAACTTCCGCAGGGATCCCAACCACATCAAGACATATCAGGATATCTTAAACCACCTGGGGGAAGCGAATGAAGCGACCCTGAATGCATACCTGTCGGAACTTCAACAATCAAAAGTTGTCAAACAAACCGAACTCAATGGCCAAAAAGCCTACCAGGTTATAAGCCGCTGAACGCGTGATTGCCCGGTAAAATGATTGTCGACACCGGTCAACAATTTCAGATTATTTCATGTTAACGATTTAAGACGGCCGAAGAAGATTTTTTGCGGATTAAGCGGTGCAGATGGTTTTTCTGATTTAAGGTTTCTGATTTAAACGATGTCAGAATTCGATCAACGATTTCAGATTAACGATTAACGATTTCAGATTTGTTTCTCCGCCCTGAGAATCATTTGCTCGGATAGTGTAAACAAATGGCCGGATGCATTGTGTAAAACCGTCGCTGACCTGCGTCCTGAACCAAAATCCCGCTGGATTTATTTTCCCCGAGGATGGGATTGCCCGGGTATTTTTTCCATTCACGCAGATCTTTTGAAACGGCAACATTCGTGCTCCATTCACGCCAGTCCTGAAAGGCAGTTCCATGATAATATGCGTAATACCGGTCGTTATATTTAACAATCTGGTTGACCGCGACGCCGAATCGGTCATAGGGCTCAGGGCCTTTTTTAAGAACGGGTTCATCCTGTACATGCTTCCAAATTTTCAGGTCATCGGATAACGCGAGCCATATTCCTTCGTCGTTTCGTTCATAAAACAGGTGCCATATACCGTTTTCAAGAAAAACTGTCGGTGTGCCGTACGGACCCGGCGTCAAAGGTTCTCCGTTGGTGTAAAGGATTTGGAGGGGACCGTGGTCTTGCCATTCGACTTTGTCCCGGGAAGAAAGCATATGGGCGATGTCATCCTTTCCTTCCGCAAACATCAGATACGCGGTATCGGTCCTGATCACCATCATGTCTTCCACCCACGCGCTGGTGAAGATGGGATTATTGGCGTGGCGCTGCCATTCAATTCCATCCTGAGAAGTTGCGTAGCCCAGGTACATCACCGGATCCGGAACAGTATCATTATAACCTGTATACCACAGGTGATAACCATCGTTCTCTTTGAGAATAAAGCCGCGCTCACGGATATGCTGATCCCACGCCCTATGCCCACCTCCCTGAAATACCGGATTGTTTTTGTAGGCGACAAAATCCGTCATCTCCGCAGGAAAATCTTCAACCACGGATTTACACCCCGCCATCAGCTGACAAAACAGGATGACAAAACACAGTACCGGCTTCATGTTTTATGGTACCTGTAATTTCTCCAATATTTTGGATAACTTTTCCTGACTGCCCATATAAGGCGACAAATCAAACAGTTCAACTCTTCTGAATTCGACGGGGTGACTTTCGCTCTGCAATGAAATGTGGCCTTCGGATAACAAGGTGCCGTCATTTTTATCTTCAGGATTATGGCCCGAAACATTTCCGTCACCAATCTGAGGCTTGTAGTACTGCAAAACTATTTCTCCTCCGATGATGTGTCTGATCAGGGAGTCCGCCAGCACGAGAACCTTGACATTGACCCATTGATCCCCATGGTAAGTTTTTGACTTTGATGAAATGCAGTGATCGGTAACAAGCTTGCCGTCCATCACGACATTTGTTCCCGGCGTACAAAGATTCGCTGTCGTTCGCTCGTCCTTTCCATTACCACCGAGCAATTGCACTTCGATCGAAATCGGAAAATCCTGATCCTTTCCCAGCGTCTTCGGATCCTGGCAATGAAGCATAACGCCACTGTTTCGAAACGCCCAACCCGGACCACCCGGTGCCTGATCTTCCACAAAACGGTATTCAAGATCTAACAGGTAGCTGGAGTATTTTTGATTATAAAAGATGTGGCCAAACGTATCTTCAAATTTTGAATAACCATCGTAGTCAACCTTCATTACTCCGTTTTCCACCCGGAACGTGTTTCCGAAATTGTCACCGAGGTCGTAGCCGCGGATCTTGACACTCCAGCCTGAGAGATCCTTTCCGTTAAACAGCTGAATCCAATCGCCGCCCGCAACGGTTTCTTCGGAAGTCAATTTATCAGATTGTTTCTGGCAGCCGATCGCCAGTACAAGCACGAAAAACAAGAATGTTGCCCGCATATCAATAATCGGTGATTTCATTTCGTATAATTATGGTAAAAATAATATATTCCGCAAGCCGGGTTGTATGGTTCATGGCCAAAGCAATGGTAGGCAATTATTCTGAAAAAACGATCACCAATCCGACGGCAGTATGGCAAAGATCCTTGAAACGGAGCGAATGATATTGAGGGAGCTCAGTCCTGACGATGCTGACTTTATCCTGGTGTTGCTAAATACGCCAACATGGCTTCAGTTCATTGGGGATCGGAACGTGAAAAATGTCGAGCAAGCCAGGAAATATATTGCCGAAGGCCCGCTCAGGAGCTACCGGGAAAATGGTTTCGGACTGTCATTGGTTGAATTAAAAGAAAGCGATATTCCGATCGGGGTCTGTGGATTGTTAAAACGTGATGGCCTCGAATATCCCGACCTCGGTTTTGCTTTTCTTCCGCAGTACACCAAAAAAGGTTACGCATTTGAAGTCGCGTCGGCTACGATCGCGTTTGCGTGCGCAAACCTTCGGATATCAACAATCCTGGCCGTTACCACTCCCGACAACGAACGGTCGATCAGGCTCTTGAGCAAAATTGGTTTTGCATTTGAAAATATGGTCACCTTGCCGGACAAGCACGAAGAAATGATGCTGCACAAATTCCGGCGTGAGGGTCAGAATCCGCCGTGATTAAAAGATCTGAATTGAAATTGTTGAAACCCACTAATGTTTTGATTCCAGCAGGTGTCGCAGTTGCTGATAATCGGAAATCTTATGGGTGGCTTTTGCGTCGGGAAAAACATTCAGCTTGTCATAAAGGACGCTGTCAACGCCCAGCTCATTCGCCGCTTTGATTTCAGAATCCGGATCGTCGCCTATAATGATCGTTTCTCCAGCTGAATAACCGTGACATTGCATGATCTTCTCGAAGACATCCTTTTTGGATTCGGAAGTTCTGGTTGGGTCAATGATGAAGATGCCTTTAAAATCGGTATCGAGCCCGAGCGCCTTCACCTTGCTGGCCTGCATATTCGTGAAGCCTGTGGTTACGATAAATTTGTCGCCCGGATATTCCCGGATCACATTAAAATCCGGATACGGAACGATTTCGCCGCTATGCTTCAGTGTCTTTAAAATTTCTATGCTCCGATCCGTCAGCTCCTGGCTGAGGCCATAATGTTTGGCCACCCATTGGAATGGCTTTCGCATGACGTCGTATTTGATGCCGTCCATTTTTCCTTTTTCGATTCCGGCTGATGTCAGCAGGTCAAATAGGGGTTTGAACAATTGATGGCCTATGGATGGGACCGGGAAGACCGTATTGTCAAGATCGAAGATAAATGCGCGTTTCATTGTAACCGGCGTTGTCTCGTGTGTTCTGCACACATGACCAGTAGGTCATCCAGACAAACCTGGCTCTAACGTAATGATTTTTCCATTCGCGAATAAATTTTTGGATTGTCCAGCTGCCTTATATTAACTTATAGGTGCCACCAGCTTTGAATATCCTTACATCCGTTACAACATGACACAAAAGAACAGAATCAGCCGAAGAAAATTCATCGGATCCGTATCAGCAGCGTCGCTGGCTTTTACCGTTGTTCCGCGACATGTATTGGGTGGTCCGCGTTTCGTCGCCCCGAGTGACAAATTGACTCTTGGATACATCGGCTGCGGCACACAGGGGTTACGCGAAATGACGGGCCTGATCGCTAATCCGAACGTGCAAATCGTCAGTGTCTGCGATCCCAACAAAAGCAGCACAGACTATATCGACTGGTCACCTTATGGAATCCGTGACGGGATACGAAAGGCGTTGGACGATTCTTCATGGGGAGAAGGTCTGAAGGGAATTCCCGGCGGGCGGGAGGTGGCAAAGGATTTTGTCGATCGGTACTATGCGAAAGACAAAGCAACAAAAAAATATAAGGGCTGTTCTGCCTACGAGGATTTCCGTGAATTGCTGGAGAAGGAAAAAGACATTGACGCGGTGAAGATCATGACTCCCGATCATCTGCATGCAACGATTGCCATTGCTGCGATGAAAAAGGGGAAGCATGTGGTCATGCATAAACCGATCGCCAACCGCATCTACGAGTCCAGGCTTACCATTGAAACAGCGCGCCAAACCAAGGTGAGCACACACCTGCTCGCGTGGAGTAACCGCAGCGCAAATCATCTTGTGAAAAACTGGATCTCGATGGGAGTTATAGGAAAGCTGAAGGAAATTCACAACTGGTCTTATCGTCCCGTGTGGCCTCAGTGGAGTTCACTGCCACTGGACAAGCCGCCCATACCTGCTGGCTTCAACTGGGACCTTTGGCTTGGGCCGGTCCCCGATCGCCCATATCATCCGAATTATACGCACTGCGTTTTCCGCGGATGGTACGATTTCGGTGGCGGAAGTATCGCGGACATGGGCCATTACAGTCTATGGCCATTATTTGCGGCTTTCGATATCAACACGCCTCCGCTAAGCGCGGAAGCTTACGCAACGACTACCCGTACCGTTGTTGACCAGGTCAGTAAAAACGTTGTCAATGATGTTGCCTTTCCACTTTCGAGCATCGTCCGGTTTAAGTTTCCCAAGCAGGATAGCTTCGATGCTTTTGATCTGTTCTGGTACGACGGCGGCATGAAACCCCCGACCCCGCCAGAGATGGAAGCCGATGGCAAAGATCTTCCCAGCGAAGGAATGCTTTTCGTCGGTGACAAAGGAAAGATTCTCGGAGGTTTCAGAAATGAAACTCCGGTCATCCTGCCTGAAAGTTTCATGAAAGAGTTTTCGCTTGCAAATCCGGCTCCAGCCGAGGTCAACGAAAGAAAAGATGACTGGTGGATTGACGCTTTCAGGGAGAAAAAACAACCGGTTGGCAATTTCCTGATGGCACATCCGATATCGGAGACAATAAACCTTGCGGCTGTTGCGTTGCGGGCTGGAAAAAAGATAATGTATGATCCGGTGAAAATGGAAATTAGCAATATGCCCGAAGCGAATAAATTTTTGAGACGCGAATACCGGGCCGGCTGGGAACTCTGAATTCTTCAGAAATAATCACGGAATGTAAAAATCTGAATATGATCACGCGAAGGGATTTCATGCAAAAAACTGTAACGATCGGAGCTGCGGGCCTCGTGGTCCCGTCAACGTCAAACGTTGTTGGAAAACCGACACCGCGGATGGTGAAGGACGATATTTCATTGGCGCAATGGGCGCTGGTAGAAGAGATCCGCGCCGGCAAATGGAAGACGCTGGATTTTCCAAAAGTTGCCCGTCGCGACTTCGGTCTCAACGGCATTGAGTTCGTCAATACCTTATTTGAAGTACCCACCGAAGATTACCTCAAGCAGCTCAAAAAGAATGCTGCCGACGAAGGCGTAACCATGGTGCTCATCATGTGCGACGCGGAAGGAGACGGGGCAATGCCGACGAAGGATGGACGCAGGCAATTCGACATCAACCACCGAAAATGGATCGACGCAGCCCATTATTTAGGTTGCCACGCCATTCGCACCAACTGCCGGGGCCGGAAAATGCCGACAAAGGCGAAGCTTTAAAATGGGCGGCCGAATCCTATAATATGTTGCTGGAATATGCCGTTCCCGCAAAGATCAGCGTCGTTATCGAAAACCATGGGGGAGTTTCCAACGACCCCGACTGGATGGTAGCACTGATGAAAGAAGTCAACAATCTGTATTTCGGAACCTACCCGGATTGGCGCCAGCCGTCCAAAGAGTTTGACAACTATACGTACCTGGAAAAGACCCTTCCTTACGCAGGAGGCATGTCATACCGGAATCAACCAACGGAGGAGCTAACTGCCAAAATGATCAGGCTGGCGCGGGACGCCGGTTACAGGGGATGGTACGGGATCGAGTCCAGCGGAAGGGACGAAGTCAAAAAGGGGATAGCGTTGCTGAAAAAATATTTGTTTGACAAGCAGGTCAGCGATTAAATTTTCCCACAGGGCATTTTGTGTTAGCTCACGCTCAACACAATGCTCAATCCCAACGGAACAAACTGTATCCTGAGCATAGGATGTGTAGTGGCGAGCAGCGAGCGCGAAGCATGCCTGCCGGTAATCTTGGGTGTGTTTTATCGAAATAGATGCTTTTGTTTAGCGGTCAAACAAATGTTGAAAATTGTTTGACCGTGTTACAATCGCAGCTGACTGAACAGGTAATTTTCTTCCGGATCCTGATTTTTAAAAGACTCGTCAAAAGTCCATCGCCATTTAAATATTTGTTCCCAATGAAACCGGCAACTGGTCTTTTATTTCATCGACCGCCTCCGCATTGGCCGGTGTTCGCAGTACGCTAAACACTGCCTGGACGGCCTGACGGGTTTGTGTGTCATCAAAAAAATCCATTGGCACTGTATCCGAATAATTTCGGACGGCATTATAAAAGTTTTCAGCTGTTTCGTGGCGGACAGGCTCCTTTCCCCGATCCCAACCATCCGTATACAACATTTTGATTTCGTCGGGCAGGTTTTCAATCAGCTTCAACGAGCTGTCGACTGAGATCGCTTCCCGTAACGCCATAAAGACAGACCGTGTGATCCACAACGCCCGGACCGGCTCGTCGGGGAAATTTAATTCGACGGCGATTTTTTGAAGCATTTCACGGGCCGGGGCGTCATAAACGTCATAGTCAAGTACCATACCGCTGTTATTTAATTCATCGTTGTTGGACCAAAACTATTCCTGCTCAGCGACAGATATCCTTGCCCCTTCTTAACGGGCGCAAAAAGAAGAAGGGATGTTTGATCATTTCCAGCGGTTGATCTTCATTGCTGGCCGCACCATGCGCCATCTTTGCAGATCGCCGAAATCAAAAACGACTCTGCCTTTCCGCGGAAATAGAATTGACCTGCTGCGAAGCTGTTGTGTTATTACAAAAATTAAGGCAATTTGAAATACGGATGGTCGACGTAACAACCGATATCGTCATTGACGCCCCATTGGAAAAAGTGGCGGCATATGCTTCCGATCCGGATCATGCGCCGGAATGGTATAAGAATATCAAGTCGGTCAGGTGGGAAACCCCCAAGGCTTTAAAGGTAGGATCAAAAATAGCCTTTGTTGCACATTTTCTCGGCAGGGAGCTTTCCTACAGCTACGAGATCACCGAACTTGCCGGTAACAAACTTGTTATGAGGACAGCCCAAGGCCCATTTCCCATGGAGACGACCTACACATGGGAAAAAATTTCTGAGGGTCAAACTCGCATGACGCTCAGGAACCGCGGCAGGCCTTCCGGTTTTTCGAGACTACTCACACCTTTTATGGCAATGATGATGCGAAAGGCGAACCGAAATGATCTCAAATGCATCAAGACGATTGTCGAAAAACAAAATTGACCAACCTTGGTCTGAAAAAAAAGAATGAAAATTCTGGTATTTGGAGGTTCAGGTCTGACAGGCCACGAAGTCCTCGAACAAGGACTTCGGCGCGGATATCAGTTAACGGCATTCGTGAGAGATCCCTCCAAACTTAAAATCAGGAATGCAAGACTCGATCACCGGATCGGCAATGTCGCAAACCTGATCGAGGTTCTGAATGCCGTTCCTGGTCACGATGCAGTAGTAAGCGCGTTGGGTGCATCAACGCCTTTTAAGAGAGACCCCGCGCTCGTAGAAGGAATCCGGAATATTGTATCAGCCATGGAACAGCTCGACATCAAAAGGTTTGTTTATGAATCTTTCCTTGGCGTAAAAGAAAACCGTGACGAGCTTGGATTTTTTATCAACAACGTTCTCAGTCGTCTGTTGAAAAACGTGATTGCGGACCATGAAGAGAAAGAACGGATCATTAAAAACAGCAAGTTAGACTGGACCATCGTGCGGCCTCCCAAACTTACCAACGGTCCGTTTACCGGCAATTACCGGACGGGAGAGCATATCACATCACGTTCGCTCATCCTGAAGATCTCGCGCGCGGATGTTGCAGCTTTCATGCTTGATCTTTTAGCATCAAAGCAATATATCCGGCAATCACCCAGAATTTTGTCGTGAAAAGTTGACTGGAAAAATTGATTAGTGTTTGACAGAATTCGCTTTGAACTTGTTGTGTCCCAGCTTTTACTCTAAAAGATGGTTTGTCGGGAAAACCGATATGTTCCAGACGGGCTCCCCAACCTTATTACCTTGGTAAAATAAATTTCCGGTTCGATCAACCTTATTACCTTATCCCATCCTATGAAAATAGAATACTCATATGTGTACTCACGTTGTCTTTATAACGATCAACCGTTGACCGTTATCGAAGAGCATGAAACATTATCACCCTTTACAAAAAAGGTCTGCGCCGGGATAAGGTAATAAGGTCAGATTAAAATATGGTATACTTTTTACTAAGGTAATAAGGTTCGAATGCCTGTTTTCAAAACTACCTGCCGAAATTATTATATGAGCCTTTTGTTGTCCAATCGCCCAGAATTTGTATTGAGGGAAAAACCAAAAAAAAAATCACTGTCTCTTTTTTTTCATCGGCTGATGGAAGTTGACCATGTTGGGAAGCATGATTATGAACTTGGTCCCTGCACCGGGTTTCGATTCAACACGGATTGTTCCATCCAGTTTGTCGATGATTTCCTTGACGATATATAACCCAAGTCCGGACCCCTTTGCGTCCTCATTCGCCCGGTAAAACATGTTGAAGATCTTTGGCTGATGTTCATCTCTGATACCTTTGCCGTTATCGATGACCTCAATTGCGCAATCGAACTCATTCGACTCAACACGGATTTTGATAAATGGGTTAGGCTCAAACGGGTTATGGTAATTGATCGCGTTCGATAACAAATTGTTGAACACCACACTGATCCGTTTTGAATCGCTGTAAAACGGCGTATTGATATGGAGGTCAATGATCTTTTTTACCCGGCCCGACGACGCGAGGTATTGAAGCTGGTCAAAGCATGCGGTCAGCAGCACCTGAAAATCCACCATTTCAATCTCCGGATGCAACCTTGAGTTTTGTGAATAGTTGATGATATCGTTTATGAAAACGTCAAGCCGGGTGATGCTTCGTTTCATCATCTCCAGGTGCTGTGAAATGTCGTTGTTTTTTTCAAGTTCAATAACCTTGATGAGTCCCAGCAAAGACATGAGGGGCGCCCTGAGATCATGGGATGCGCTGTAAACAAAGCGGTCAAGCTCCTCATTTGTCTTGCGAAGCATATCATTGGTTTCGCGAAGCATTTTTTCAGTTTTCTTGATCGGCGAGATATCGACGATTGCCGAGTCAAGATAGAATTTACCAGCTTCCGTTTGAACCAGCGCCGCGCTCAGCAGACCCCAGAAAACATCACCATTTTTTTTTCGGAACGAAAGTTCGAAACTGTTGACGGTGTCTTCTTTCGTGAGCTTCTCCAGTACGCGGGACCGGTCTTTTGGATTCACATATAGTTCTTCGGGTGGAATTCTCTTAAGCTCGTCAAATGATTCGTAACCGAAAAGCTCGACAAACGATTCATTGGCGAAAATCAGTTCTCCTTTGAGTGTGCGTCGTGATATGGCCTCATGAACGTTTTTATTGATAGACTTTAAAATCAATTCATGCTCCCGGGCTTTTTCCTGTGCCAGCAATCGGGCCTCCAGTTCCGACCGCATTTTCTGATTCGCTTCCATCAGCTCTGTCGAACTGACCTCCATCGCCCTCTCGAGCATTTCCCGGTCGCGGTCGGTGTGATAGTAAAACTGGTTGATTGCTTCGAACAGACTTTTCATTTCTGCAGGAGGCTCATGACCCTGTAAGTATTTCTCCAGCTGTCTTTTCAATATTTTATGATACTCCATCATCCGCTATTCTTCACTGTAAGTGGTAACGGTCATTGTCTGATTATGCAATTCGCACCTGGCGGAATTCAGCAGAGGAGATATTTCGCCGTAAGAATAAAATCCTGTAACCGCGGCCCTTTCCCCCAAAACCTTGGTAACTTCTTCTATTTCTTCCTCCGTCCTGTCACTGAGGACCAACCGCCGCCCGACACAACTGATCAGAATGGCAAGCTCGGGGTTGAAGGATCCCATGGATCTCAACGAACTTTCCGCTGCAACGGTAGCACCATCCACCAAACGGTCAAAATTTGCTTTCATCAACTGGACCGTTGCGCCCTGAGGGATATTTCCCGCGAATATCATGATCTGCTTTTCCTCATCGACAGACAGTATCGTACGTACGATCAGGTCCTTGTGCTCCGATAACCGGATGCACAATGGAAACAGCAAAGCTGAACTTGGCAACTCCGCGGAAAGAGGCCCAAGGTACTTCTTGTAAAGTTGAAGCGCCGATTGATTGTCTAGCTCAAATAAAACGTTGTGTGACGATTTCGTGACAAGTCTTTCCGGACCAAATGCGTCCCAACCTCCCTTTGAACCGTGACCGACCTTCAGATGCTTTCCGTAAAAACCGATCGCCACGACATTACCCGGGGTGGGCGGCTCGTTCATCCCTACATAAGTTTTCTCGAAGTAAGGGCCATCGCCAGCAAGCCCGCCTGTGATGGGAATTCTGCCTTTGAAATAATCGTTCATTCCGGTAACCAGTTCCGTCCCATTCACCATTTGGCCATCGGAAATGACAAATACGTGACACAGGTCTTCACCCTTCAACTTTTCTACAAGCATTTTTCCCGCCTGAAAATCATTTTGAATTTCCGCGACCGCAATTTTTGCGATCCGGATCGCCGTTTTTTCAAAATAGATTGCGGTGGATATAATGCTGTCATCCACCACCTTCGTACCGATGATTTCGCCGGCAGTGCTGCAGCACAAGATATTGGACTCGGGATATTTCAACCGCAAGTCCATAAATCGTTGCGGATCTGAGACCACTTTTCTTCCACCAAATGCCAGCACCAACTGCGGCGGTTTCGTAAAGGATGCTTTTTTTAAGGCGACCCAGCCTTTGGAAGAGTTCCAAGAGATTTGCTCAATAAACATAGACTAAAGGGGTTTCCAACTAATCGACAGCCAAATCGAAAGTAGCAATTTTTCTGTCGGTTTCATATAATTTAAATCCCAAATACGCAGTCGGGTTGCTTGCAACCTACCTGAAAATGCAGCGGTAGACCGATATGAAATAAAGCGCTGATTGATCCGTGGGCGAACTGGCAAAGAAAGAACCCATTTGCAATTGTTTTCTACAGCTTAACCCCGGCGAGCGGCTGTAAATTGAAAGTTGGTCTGATCGTTAGCCAGGCCTGTCTCAAGGCCGGATGGTATTTCTTTTTTCAATAGTTTCTTTCACAGTCGCGCCCGGCTCTTCGGGTCATAACTGGAAAATTTTTAAAGCAATGATAAAATCTTAAACCGCATCACTTATGAACTTCGAACAATATGCACAGGAGTCAAACCGGTTCCTGAAAGAAATCGCTGCAGAATTGGGCAACGAACAAGATACCGACGGTGCTTATCGTGTAATGCGATCAGTTCTACACACGCTTCGTGAAATGCTTTCTCCGGAAGAGTCACTTCATTTGCTGGCACAATTGCCACTTGGCATCAAAGGAATTTATGTCGATGGGTGGCACCTTGGAACGCGTGACCGTATCAGATCCATGTCCGAATTCCTGACTTGCGTGCGGGCCCAGGACGAGCGCAGTGCGGGAAGAGATTTTGGCGACGATGAAACTGCCAAACATCATGTGAAGAGTGTATTGAATGTTCTCAAACGTCACGTCACAGTGGGTGAAATTCAACACGTGATCGATCAGTTTCCAATAGAGCTCAGTGAACTATGGCTAACGGAAGCTGGTGACGGCGCGATTGGTCGCTAGCATTTTTTTAGACTTCCGGTTGAAAGCCAGGTGGTTCCAACCGGAGGTTTAGCGCCCCGAATTCGTGCGCTGAATGATCGCGACATTTTTTGCATTTTTGGTGCAAATACCGAAGCAGACGAGTTTTCGATTCCTTTCACCAGGAAATTGCAAACAGCAAGATTTAGCTTTGAACCCCCGGCTTACTGTTGCCAGACTTTCGCGTGAGGAAATTTTTTAGCGTTTCGCACAGGCTTTTAAAGTCGTGGCTCTTATTGAGGAATTGGTTTGCGCCCAGGCTTGTATATTCCTCGATGTCTTTGCTGTTGATTGAACTGGAGTACATGATGACGGGCACCGATTTTAGTTTCCGGTTCTTTCTGAGCTCCTGAAGAACGGTTCTCCCATCCAGCACGGGCATGCGAATATCCAGAAAAATGTAGTCCGGCAATAACGTGTCGCGCAAAATATGCAACGCTTCCTTGGCATTGCGCGCAAGCAAACACTTCGCAAGGGGATTGATCGTTTTGACGGCTCTAAAAAAGAAATCCAGATCCTCGGGATCGTCATCGATATTTAACAGCACCATATGCTCATTTTTTGTCATCCCAGTTACTTTAGCAATGATCTTACCAACTATGAGTCAGCGAATTTAGAAATGAAACCGGAACGAAAACGGAAAGCGGCCGCGACATATTGCCTTTCTTCAGATCAACAGCAGGATAAACGGGTAAAGTAAGAATAAACAGGATAGGCGGACCGGCGGTATTTTTTTTTAAAGCGGCGCTACGGGCCCACCTACTTTAATGCCCGCCAGATAATTTCCACAGGATGTAATGCTGCACGATGAGTACCGTCTTTTATTTGATGGCGGCAGCTCGTTCCCGTTGCGGCAATTATAACCTCATCCGGTTGTTTCCTAACCGTTGGAAAAAGAACCAGTTCGCCAATTTTCATCGAGATGTCAAAGTGCTCTTTTTCGTAACCGAATGAACCTGCCATCCCGCAACATCCGGATGGGATCATATGCACCGTATTGTTCCCAATTTGCGTCAGAACCTTCTTTACGTGTGTCAACGACGAAAGCGCCTTTTGTTGGCAATGCCCGTGGTATTTGATCAGTAATTTTTGATCTTTAAACAGCGTGAGGTCAATATTGCCTTCTTCGAGCTCTTTGGCTAAAAACTCCTCGATCATCAATGTATGGCGGGCGATCTTTAGCGCAGCTTCTTTTTCCTCACCACGAACGAGATCGGGATATTCGTCGCGAAAGGTGAGAATAGCGGACGGTTCGACGCCTATGAGGGGCGTTGTATGGGAAATATGCCCGTTAAATGCGGCAATATTTTTTCTGGCCAGGGCCCGCGCTTCTTCCAGCAATCCTTTCGAAAGAAAACTCCTGCCGGATTCAACATGCTCGATGAACCGGACCTCGTAGCCCAGTCTATCCAGCAGTTTTACGGTGGTTATACCCAACTCAGCTTCATTATAATTCAGCAGCTCGTCAATAAAAATATAAACGGCCTTCACAGGATTTCTCACCGATGCCTGGAATTCATTCCGATACCAGCTCATCCATGAACGCCTGGAGATGTGTGGCATGCTGCGACGGGGTGCAAAGCCGATTGCGGATTTCATGAGCCCCGCGAGCCTGGTGTTAAAAACCAAATTATAACCCCAGGGCATCAGGTAGGCAAGCTTCATACCGAGGGCAAAATTGCCGATCATTCGCGCGCGCAGCGGCACTCCCTTCTTTTTATAGTACTGATATTGCCATTCCTGTTTGAGTTTACCCATGTCGACATTTGAGGGACATTCGGATTTACACCCTTTACAACTCAGACACAGGTCCATCACCTCGGCAATCTCCTCGTGTGCGAACGGATTTTGCTGCGTAGAACGTGTCAGCATTTCGCGAAGGATATTTGCCCGCGCGCGGGTAGTATCCTTCTCGCTGCGTGTAGCCATATAGCTGGGGCACATGGTACCTCCGCTCAACTCGGTCTTGCGGCAATCACCCGAACCATTACATTGCTCCGCCGTTCTCAGAATGCCCAGTGTTTCGGAGAAATCAAGGATGGTATCAAATTGCTTTGTTTCCTGGCCTGTCTCAAAACGGAGGAAGGTATCCATCGGAGGCGTCTCCACGATTTTTCCGGGATTGAAAATATTCGCCGGATCCCATTCCTTTTTAAGGTCGCGTATAACCCTGTAGTTATGATCGCCGATCATCCGCGGTATGAATTCGCCCCGCAGACGGCCGTCGCCGTGCTCTCCCGATAACGAGCCGCGATATTTTTTTACGAGGGTTGCAACTTCTTCTGCAATGGTCCTGAATAACTTTACGCCTTCACCTTTCTTCAAATCGATGATCGGCCGCAAGTGCAATTCGCCAGATCCGGCATGCGCGTAATGGACACTGTAAAGTCCGTGCTTTTTTAAAATTTCGCCAAAGTCGGCAATGTAGGCGGGCAGATCGTTCACATCGACGGCGGTGTCTTCGATCACTGGCACAGGTTTTTCATCGCCGGGAACATTCGACAAGAGGCCCAACCCGGCTTTTCGCAAATTCCAGACTTTTTTCATGTCTTCGCCTCCGACCACGGGATAGGAGTAACCCAAAGCATTTACCTTCAGATCCTCAATCAATGCCGTTGCATCCGCATTCACCCGCGTTTCAGTATCGCGTGTGAGTTCCGCAACCAGAATGGCCTGCGGATCTCCCTCAATAAAAAAACGGTTTTCGATTTGTCCGATATTTCTTTTGGTTGCTTCAAAAACATAATGATCCATCAGTTCAACTGCGGATGGATTATGCCTCAACACAACAAGATTTGCGTGCAACGATTCATCAATACTCTTACAGTGAATGCAGATCAGTTTTTTGTGTGGTGGATCAAGCGGCGTGAGTTGCAGCTTGGCGGCCGTCACGAAGGCAAGTGTTCCTTCAGACCCGGCGATGATACTGCAGAAGTTAAACGGGGGACCTTCGGGTTCGAACGGTTTCATGTTTGCCAACATGTCGATCGCGTACCCGGTATTCCGTCGCTGAATTGACTTCTTGGGAAATTCTTTCTCGATTTCCGCCCGGTTGAGCGGGTTGGATAAAATGTCAGAAGCGTGCCTGTAAAGCTTCTGTTCCAGGGTTCCGTTGCCAGCATTCGCGCGCTGGTAAAATTCCTGCTCGTTCAGTGGGCCAAACACTGCTTTCGACCCATCCGAGAGAATTGTTTTCACTTCCAGCAGATGCTCCCTGGTGCTGCCGTACACAACAGAATTCGAACCGCAGGAGTTATTTCCGATCATGCCACCGATCATCGCGCGGTTCGCCGTGGAAGTCTCAGGCGCAAAGAAAAAACCGTACGTCTTGAGATAATGGTTCAGATCGTCCCGCACCACGCCAGGTTGAACGGTCACCCATTTTTCGTCCGTGTTAATTTCCAGGATCTTGTTGAAATGCTCTGAAACGTCTACGACAATACCCGGCCCAACTACCTGCCCTGCGAGGGAAGTTCCGGCCGTCCGGGGAATAACAGATGTTTGGTTGGCAGCGGCAAAACGGATCAGCTTGACAATATCTTCTTCGTTTTTCGGGATAGCCACTGCAATGGGCAACTCACGGTAGGCAGATGCATCTGTGGCATACAGTCGTCTCGTAGTTTCATCCGTATACAGTTCTCCCTCAAGCTCATTCTTCAAGGCCGTGAAATTCATAGCCCGCAAAACTACTCGATTGGGCGAAAAGTAGCAATGAAGACATTCGGGTTGTGCTGGCTACTGGATGTTAGGCGCGACTGCTAACGAAAACAAACGTTTGATTAGAGATGCGTTGTTGTACGCTTGTCAATCCTGCGATCCGTTTGGGTCACCGTCGGCGACCAAAGAGTTTTCGGAAGAGAAAATCTTTTGGATTTCGCTGATTTTGAAACGCGCTTCCTGCTTGCCGAGTGAGTAGGATTTCTTGTATAATTCGAGCGCTTCCCGGTATGTTTCCTTGCGCTTCGCCGGGGCAAGCTTGATGCGGATGGCGCTTTCCTCTATTGACCTTGCCCTGGCGTAATAAGCTTCCGCTTCACCGAATTTTGCCAGTTCGGAAACCTTTTCTTCAAGGACGGCTAACTTCTGTTGTTTCTCGCGGATTTCCATATACAGATTTTCAATCGCCTGTTCCTTCACGGTCAGATTCGCGGTTAACCCGAAATTCCTTGATTCGTATTGCTCGACACTGTCGGCAAGGGTCTCAATTTCAAAATCCCTGATTCCAACTTCACCCTTCAGCGCATCCACCAGCATCAGATAAGCTGAGGCTTCATTTCTGGTCGAATGTAGTTCCTTCTGCATGCTCCTGATCTGACGTTCGGATCTTTTGATATAGTCGTGGATTTCCTGCAGGCGAGCGGAAAACCGATGATGGAAAGGCTCGCGGGCTGCTTCCTTCATTGCGCTTCTTTGCACGTCGATGGAATCGAGCAAAGAATTTGCATCGTACATCACCTGAAGCATGGCGTTACGGGAAGTGAGCTCATGGCGTAAGGAATCATTTTCGCGCTCAAGCCGGGAAATTTTTTTTGATTCGCATGCAGCAATACACAAGCCAATCAGAATAATCGATAGAAGACGCGTAAGCATGGCAGGTACTTGTTAGTTACTGCGCACCAGCAGTAAAAAACTATACCCCAAACCAGCTTTATGAGGAATGATCTGTCAACGGCAGCTTTATTCTGTGTATACGTTTATCCCTGCCTCAAGCGGCATTGCATTCCTGGCAGCCTTTAGGGCTTAACCCATGCTGATGAGGAATTTTATATTCATTAACCGAGCGAAAAAAAACCTGGTTGGCACACCTTTTTCACCCGTCTTATGAAAAATTCGGCAAGGGATGCAGAAAAGAGGGGAAGAGAAATCATGGAAGTTTTCAACAATCTTGGCTTTCGTGAGAAGTGTGACATCCTTCGCAGGTATGCACAGTATATCACATCCATCACCTATCATCAGTATACTGTAAAACTGTATACATGGGACCGTTTCTTCATTGAAGAATATTTTGACAATGAGCTGGAGGACGTTACACGGATCTCTATCGCAGAAGACAGGGATATGTTGAAATACTTAAGGCTGATCAGTCTGACCGAACTTGGTTATGATCCGTGGAAAGAATAATGCCGCCCCGGTTTACTTAATGAAAAACAAAATCAACCCAAGAAGAAATACAGGAAGAAAGCACAAAGCATAATTGACTTTGGTGAATTTTCGTCTGGGAACAATGACCAGGCAACTGATCACCAAAATCACGTGAAGGATTCTGCCTTTTTGAAATGCATGCGGCTCCCACAAACGAAGATCTATTCGCGCCAAAAGTAGAATTCCGAAGAGGAGGATCGGAAATGCCAGGCCGCGAAGCAACCTGAAGATCAACACATCAACATCGCTGTTTGTTTTTCCCGATTTTTCCATCGGCACGAAGTTAGCCGGCGTCCTTGAATTTCCTGCCTGTGGTTAAAATATTGCCTCAAATAATTTCCACATGACGTAAAACGCGGCAGCAACAAGCAGAACTGTCAGGACAACCATCAATAAAAGTATTCTATTCCCTGAGCCCTGGTGCTTCCCTTCCAGATAATGCTCGTGCAGCAAACGGACATTCCGGTCATTGGAACGGTAAAATAAATCGAACACTGTGCCAACGACGGGAATCGTTCCCACGATTGCATCCAACGTCGAATTCAATACCATTTTTATAACAACTTTCCGGCTAGCACCCTGGTTGTACATTGTGTAGATCAAAGCACCGGATATCAGGTAAGTAAGTACGTCGCCGACCACCGGGAACAAACTGAACAATGGATCCAATCCAAATCGGATCTTTGTTCCTGGAATTACGAATTGAGAATCCAGAAGGTGAGATATGCGTTTAACCCATTGCAGCGAAGAAGCGTTCGGATGAACGTGGGTTCCCGTATCTGGATCTATGTTGATGTTACGTGTATCCATAACCGACTGCATCGTTGTTATTATGTTTCGCCATATAAAACAGGAATTTGAAAATATCGTTCAAATGCGGGCGATTTAATCAAATATTTTCAACGCTGGTTGGCGTGTAAAACACGGCTATACCGACATCGTTGTTTCGAAAAAAATTAAATTGAAATCTGCTAGGTAATTCGGCGTTATTAACGGAAATTGATATACCTAACCATGACTAGCGAAGTATTCATACCGAAGATACTTTTCCTCGTAGATGATGATCCGGATGATAAGGACATCTTTCAGGAAGCCTTAAAAGTCATTGACAAAAACATCGTCTGCTATACCGCCTCAGATGGCAAGGATGCGTTGAACAAGTTGCGCGAAGCGCTCTTTCTTCCCGATGTGGTGTTTCTTGATCTCAACATGCCGGTCATGAACGGCAAGGATTGCCTGAGGGAACTCAAGGAGGATAAGGACTTGAAGCATATCCCGGTAGTTGTATACTCCACATCCGCCGCGGAAAAAGAAAAGACCAATTGTCTGAAGCTTGGGGCAGTGCATTTCATCAGCAAACCGCCTCAGTTCAATGTCCTGGTAACCAAATTGCAGGAAACTTTCAGTATCGAACCCCTTCAATCGAAGAAATAACCACGCTGGTTCGTTCGCTCATTAATTGTCACCGCGGTCCTGCATGGTGATTTTCCTGTTGAATCCCTTGCAATAAAATTTTATCGGATCCGACTCCTGTTTATATCGGTGTTAACATCATCAAAAATGAAAATACGCGCCATTATTACAGGGTCGACCGGAATGGTCGGAGAAGGGGTTTTATTCGAATGCCTTAACCATCCGGATGTGGAGAAAATCCTGCTCATCAGCAGGAGACCGTCGGGTTATCAGAATCCAAAACTTACCGAGATCCTTCACGAGAATTTTTTTGACCTTACAACCATAGAAAAAGATCTGGCAAATTATAACGCCTGCTATTTTTGCCTCGGCGTCTCCTCCGTCGGATTGAAGGAGACTGCATACGAACGTCTCACCTATGATCTGACATTGAATTTTGCCAGAACGGTGTTGAAGTATAACCCGGGGATGACGTTTTGTTACGTTTCCGGCGCCGGCACTGACAGTACCGAAAAGGGGAAATCGATGTGGGCGCGTGTGAAAGGGAAAACCGAAAACGCATTGATAAAACTCCCGTTTAAAAAAGTGTATGCCTTCCGTCCTGGCTTTATGAAACCGACAAAAGGGCTTAAGAATACCCTTAAACTCTACAAATATTTAGGATGGCTTACACCGCTGCTTGAAATTTTTGCCGGAAAATACATCTGCACATTAGCTGAGGTTGGCCAGGCGATGATCAACGCTGTTACTATTGGATATGAACGTCCGGTCCTTGAGGTACCGGATATTGTCACGCTTGCCAAACGGTAGCTTAAGGCGCCGGGTTATCGATCCTGAAAAAGCTGATCAGCTTGCCTCTCATGACTCTGTCCGCTGTTTTTTTCATGCCCAGCCGCAAACAGACATGAACTGACCGTTGATGAGGCGCATCACAGGTGGCAATCAGAAAAGGAAATTGTAACTCATCAAACGCATATCGGATTATGGCGCCGGCAGCCTCCGTCGCAAAGCCCTTTTTGTGATAAGCGGGCAAAAGACCGTACAATAGCTGTGGCTGACGCTCATCGAAAAAGATCCATAACCCCGCGAAACCTGTATATTCACCTGAAGAATTTATGACTTTCCACAATCCCCAACCGTCGTTGCTAAAATGTTTTTCATTCTCGATCAGAATTTCACGTGTCTGCTCCAGAGGAACCACTTCATTGTCCCAGAGAAACTCCCGGACAATTGGATCGGTAAATGTGTCGTGCAACAGGTCAATATCCGATATCGCAAATGGGACCAGTTTCAAGCGGCTCGTCCGTAAGTTCAAACTCATCGGCAATCGGAATTAATAGTTGCTTAACCCTGTTAGAAACCTGCGCATTGCGGGCGCGCCGTTACCCGAAACAGGCAATCGTCGAATTGTTCGTGCCAAATGTCTAGACACCAAAACGCGAAACCGGTCAGGCCGTATATTGCGTCACGAATTCACATTGATACAAATTAACAAATCATTAACATGAAACGACTTTACATGCTTTTCCTTTTTGTTGCTGCAAGTACCGGATTATTTGGACAGACCACCTGGACAATTGACAAATCGCATTCGAAAATCGGATTTAGTGTTCCACACATGGCCGTGGCCGAAACCGAAGGCAATTTCCGTGAATTTGATGGAAATCTGATAACCAAATCCGAAGATTTTAACGGCGCGGAAGTGAGCTTCACTGCAAACGCCGCATCCATTGATACCGAAAACGAAAGAAGGGATTCGCACCTGAAATCCGCAGATTTTTTCGACGCCGAAAAATTTCCGATTATATCCTTTAAAGGAAACATCATAAAAGACGGCGGAAAGTATAAGCTCGCCGGGGACTTCACCATGCACGGAATTACGAAGAAGGTGGAATTCGATGTAACCTACGGCGGATCTATCAATACAGGCAGGGGCCAGAAGGCGGGTTTCAAGCTGACAGGGAAAATCAACAGGCAGGATTTCGGGTTGACCTGGAGCAAGACGGTACCAACAGGTGAAATGGTCGTGGGCGAAATTGTCGAGATCATCTGCAAAATTGAATTGGATAAAAAAGCCTGAGATGAAGCCAAGGGGTCGCGTCTTTATTTATTGAAGCATCGTCAATTCCTTCGATAAATTTCGTCGTGCCTGAAGGTCATAAAGATTGAAGCAGAAGTCCGTCTTATAAATGCGTTCCATCTCGAGAAATCTTTTCAGCACCTTGCGCCGACCCCGATTGTAGATCAGGTCCGGATAAATTCCGAACTCTTTTCGTACGTTCATTGCGTAGCTCTCGTAGAGCTCCCAATGGCTGCCAAGTATGGCGAGGTCCGCGTCGGTAAAAGTATTGGTGTCGTGATCCGCCGATGGCTCATGGCCCTGTGTGGCAAGAATGTGGCTCACACAACGTTTTACAGTGGCAGGCGCCGCGCCGATGGATGTTAAACGTTCCTGCGCTGTCGCGGCACTTTTTATTTCGTTGTCATTGCTTAACACATCGTAGATCAGATCGTGATAGAATAACGCAAATAATACAGCGTCGGGGTCGTCGACGGTGTCGGTTGTCGCGGACAGAATGCCGTGAACATGGCGGAGATGTGACAATGTATGATAATGACGGCCATTGTTGTTGTAGTTGGCATCTATTTCGCGCCAGAAGTTTAATATGGTTGCCTCATCCGCAGCATATTTCCGGAGTAAGTCTGAAAATACTTTAAAACCTTGCTCCCACATTGGCGTTAGTCACGTTCAATGAGAATCGGTTTGTCATCAAACCCGATCACATCGCCGTTTAAGGTGACCGTTGTAATATTCGTATACTTCCCGCAACAATGAGTATTAACGGTGCGATAAACCAGGTCAACTGTATCGGTTACTTTTTTGTTTACCTGCAAAAACCATCGGGCATTGAAGGTCTCGATTGGTGTAACGGCGAGCGACAACGAATCTTCAAGGGGTTCGACGCGGAAGGTTGAAAAAATGGAATCGCCAGTCTCAGTATCGACCGTTGCAAGCCTAAGGTCCTCAGGATCGTATTTTTTTGCCGGACCATCCAGCAAGTCAATTGTGTCTGATGAAACATAGTGAAAATAAAGCTCGGGATTGCTCGGCTCACAATCCACATTGTTGCAATCACAGGCTGAAGCGCCTACAATAAAAAAAAACAGGATAATGATTTGCCATTGAAAGCGCAATGCATTCATGAGAAGGAATTTATCGTTGTAAGGTCGCCGGAAAATTTCTCATTCGCAACCTTGATTCTTGGGATTCGAAGGACTGCCTTGATTGGGATTTAAGGATTTTGAAGGATGGGAATTAGCTTTCTGGTTTTTCCCGTTCGTCTTCGGGTTTACCTTCCTTGACACCTTCCTTAAATTCCTTAAAGCCTTTCCCCAGTCCTCTCATGAACTCGGGGATTTTTTTTGCTCCGAAAAAGATAAGTACAAACAAGCTGATCACCAGAAGTTCCTGCATCCCCAGTCCGCTGATAAACGACAATATTGCATCCATGATTGTTTCCGTTTGAGGATCACAAACTCCGATTCTTTCCGAATAAAAGAAAATAGAAAAAGATAAGTGTACCTCTCGTTCGGTAAGTCGGCCCCGCAAATTGCCGCCAGCACAGCCGTTTAGCGATCGCCGCTGGTAAAACTGTTACAAATGCCAGCCCGGAAAGCCGTATTATTCGTGGACTTCGTCCCTTGCCAGATAGGCCGCTTAATCCTATCTTTAGGATTGTTTTTACCTTCCCGGTACCTTTCTTTTATGAGGAAACGTCTGTTAATTGGCTTAATCACGCTTTTCGTGGCGTTGGGGAGCTTATTGTTCATTCCCACACTTTTTAAGAAGCAAGTCAGCGAAATTCTGAAAGAAGAGATCAATGCCAATATCCAGGCGGATGTGACCTTTACGGATGCGGATATCAATCTCTGGCGAAGCTTTCCGCAATTTACCCTCAGCCTGGAGAACTTTGTCATAGCAGGGAAAAATGAATTCAAAGGCGACACCCTCATAAAGATGAAGGAACTGCATATCGCTTTTTCAAGTTTGAAATTGCTGCTCTTCGATGAAATAGAGATCCGGGATCTAACCTTGTCAGAACCCAGGGTTCATCTGCTCATCCACAAAAACGGTCAGACAAACTTCGAGATCTTCACCAGCCAGAGCGATACTACCGCCGGTGAGACCGACGTGAAACTCGAGTTCGAATCTCTGGAAATTGAAAATGGAGATTTCCTGTATGACGACAAACTCGCAGACGTGCAGCTGACTGGCCGCGGGCTTTCTATGACAGGAAGTGGAAAGGTCAAGGATAATACGTTAACGCTTGCCGTGAGCGCGGATACCGAAAGCTTCAGTGCTTTTTACAACAGGAGCAATCTTATCAGCAAAAAAAATATTGGAGTCAACATGAACCTGTTTTTTGATTTTGAAACAGGCCTCGTCGAAATGTCTGAAAATCACATCAAGATCAATCACCTGGAATTGGCGCTCGATGGCTCTTATCTGAACGAAGGCGATAACCATTTTTTTGACCTGAAGTTTGAATCTGCGGACTCGGAATTCAAAGATCTGCTTTCACTCAGCCACGCGCTGTTTACGGACTTTAAAAAAATCAAAGTGAACGGACATTTCCACCTCGATGGTTTCGTTCGGGGAGTTTACAATAGCCAGCGCGGTATTTCACCCGCCTTTCGCGTGAACCTCAAAGTGAATCAAGGGTTGTTGAAGTATGACGCCTTACCTTCGTCTCTCAATGAAATTGAACTGGACCTCGTTGCCGAGAATCAGGACAGTCTGTTTCACAATACGGTCCTGGACCTGAGAGCATTCAGGATCAACATCGGCAACAATCCGTTTCGCGGGTTCATTACAATCAACGGATTAAAGAACAGTTACATTAAATCAGACATTATCGCATCGGTGAACCTGGAAGACCTCGAAAAAATTTATCCGATGGACAGCGTTTCGATGAGCGGTAAGCTGGATTTTGATTTGAAAGCGGATGGAAAATATTCCGGTTCATTTGAACAATTCACCGCACAGTCAAATGGGCCGCTATCGGAAAAAGCCGTTCCGTCTTTTCAGCTTTCATTGAATCTGACTGACGGTATCTTCAAATACGACCATCTTCCCCAGGCGATCAGCGGGATCAACTTTCATATGAAAGCCAAAAACAGCAAGGGCGTTTTGGATAACACATCGATTTCCATTGAGAAGCTGGAAGCAAAGTTGGGTGATCATCCCCTGCAGGGTTTTATTCATGTTAACGGATTCAAAAATCCGTACATCGATTCCGAATTGAAAGCCAAACTGGACCTGGCTGATCTCGGTAGATTTTTTCCCTTAACCGGAATGACGTTAAAGGGATTGTTTGATCTGGACATGAAAGTTTCCGGGCAATTGAGCGATTCGCTGAAAATCTTCCCCCTGATCGATGCAAAGTTGAACGTTGCCGACGGATATGTCGAGTCCGAAAGTTATCCGCATCCGCTGAAGAATACACACCTGATCGTTGAGGCGTTGAATCAGACCGGTAAACTAAAAGATACGCGGCTTACCATCGACACAATGACCTATACCATCGAGGACGAATCTTTCTTTGTGAAGGGACAGGTTTCAGACCTTGAGAAATTCAATTATGACCTCGCGGTGAAGGGCGTACTCTATCTGGACAAACTTCAAAAGATTCTTGACCTGGACGATATGCTGATGGCAGGTGAGATCGACGTCGATCTAAAGACTTCCGGAAATTACCCGGACCTTATGACAAAACGATATCACCGGTTGCCCGCCGAAGGCCAGGTATTAATGAAAAATGTTATTTTCAGAAACGACGACATCCCCCACGGATTAAAGATCACCCAGGGACATTTTTATTTTACGAACGAAAAGATCTTTCTCGACACGCTGCACGGGTCGGTTGGTGAGAGCGGTTTCAATTTAAAGGGACACCTTTATAACTACATGGCGTTTATCCTCCACAGCGAAGAAAAGATCAAAGGTGACCTGTTTTTTGAAAGCGCTTATTTTAATTTGAATGAGATCCTGAAGTCGGAAAAACTGACAAAAAACGACACATCACACCACCATCTTGAAATTGTTCAGTTGCCAAAAAATATCGACTTCACTTTTGATACCAACATCGATAATCTCCTGTATAAAAACCTTACCGTACATGACCTGCAAGGTGAACTGCAATTAAAAGATGGCGTGCTGACGATGAAAGGGACAGCGTTCGAAACGCTTGACGCAAATTTTGAACTTGCCGGAATTTATGATACCCGCGACAAGGATCATACACGGTTTGACGTCAGCCTGAGGATCACCGACCTTGATATCACCAAGGCACACAACTCGCTTGTTACCGTTCAGACTGTAGCCCCCGCTGCGGAACACACCTACGGAATTTTTTCGTTGGACTATAAGCTCGAAGGCGAGCTTTTGCCCAACATGTATCCGGTGTTCGAATCTGTAAGCGGCGGCGGAACGATCCGGATCCGTGAAGCCAAAATAAATGGGATGAAACTGTTTCACCATATCAGCGGAATCACAAAGAAGGACGAACTTCTCAACCCCGATCTGAAAGATATCGTGATGGATACAAAAGTTCAGGACGGCATCTTTTACGTGAAACCCTTCTCCATGAAACTCGCCGGATTTGAAACCGACATCGAGGGAACCCATGACCTGAAAGGACCGATGAATTATATTTTGAAAATTGCACTACCTCCCTTTGACCTGGTGAAAATACCCGTCCACATCAACGGAACATATGACAATCCGAAGATCCATCTCGGAAAGGGCCACGAAGAGATCTCAAAGTCAATCAGTTTTCTCGATTAGCGGCAGTAACCGGCCGTATATAAAGGGTTGCGTCAAGCGGCTCGTGAGCTCTCTTGCCTGAAAAAATAGAGATGTAAGAATAGACAGGCAATTCAAATGAATGATTGTCGCAGCATGCACAATTTTGTGAAAGTCTAATTAGCTGCTTCATGCAAAATCCCTACTTTTCGCTGTTGCGTACGGCATGGAAATATGCGCGGGACGAGAAAAGACGGTTTGTCACCATATATGCAATGTTTGTCCTTGCAAACATCATCGTGGCAATGAACCCCTTGTTTTATGGCTGGTTTGTCGACGCGCTGCAACAACAAGGAACCGAGGTGATCGCAACTGCATGGATATACGTTGGCGGTTACCTTTCGCTAAAGCTTCTCGAATGGATGCTGCATGGACCTGCCAGGATCATGGAGCGGAAACTTGCTTTCAAAATGAGCAGGAATTTCATGGAGGACCTGTATCACAAGGTGCTCCATCTTCCCGTAGACTGGCATGAAGAAAACCACAGCGGATCAACGATCAGCAAATTAAGGAAAGCTTATGATGCGCTGAGGGATTTCTTCCAGCACGGATTCATCTACCTGTACTCGTTCGGAAAGTTTATTTTCTCATTTTCTGCGATGATCTATTTCTCACCCCTGTTCGGTGGAATCGGAGTAATACTGGGGGTCATCACCGTCCTGATCATCGTGAAGTTCGATAAACCCTATATCCGGTCATTGCGGGAAATCAACCGCCGCGAGCATGAGGTCTCCTCGGTGCTTTTCGATAGCCTGTCGAACATCAGGACAGTCATCACGCTAAAGCTGGAGAAAAAAATTCATCATGGCCTGATGCAGCGGGTTAAAAATGTTTTTCCGGCCTTCAGAAAAAATGTTTCGATCAACGAGTGGAAGTGGTTCACCGCTCAAATGATGGTCGGTCTGATCTACTGTGTCAGTGTCTTCGGTTACATTTACCAGCACTGGAACCCGGGGGAAATATTTCAGATTGCCGGCCTTATTATTCTCATTGGCTATGTGAATCAGTTCACCAGTGTCTTCAACGACATTGCCTCCCAGTACACACAAATTATCAAATATTACACAGAACTGCAGAACGTTCAGGAACTGGAATCTGCTTTTAAGAGTCAGTCGCGAATACTTTCCGGCAACCGTCCGCGCGGTGACTGGTCAACGCTTGAAATCAAAAATCTTAATTTTTCGCGAAAGGCTGCATCGGTGAACCATCAACCTCCCGGGTTGAACGATTTCGCCATGAAAATAACACGGGGCAACCGGATAGCCGTGATCGGCGAAAGCGGTAGCGGCAAGAGTACACTGCTTTCTCTTTTGCGTGGTTTACACCAGCCCGAACGGGGGACAGCGGTGAAACTCGATGGCATTTCTGTTCCTTTCGAAGATATTTCCACAACTGTAACACTATTTCCTCAGGAACCGGAAATCTTTGAAAACACCATTCTGTATAATATTACCCTCGGCGTGCCCTTTACGGATGAAGAAGTGATGAGCGCTTGCCAACTTGCCCATTTTGACGAGGTCGTCCTTTCCCTTCCCGCGGGACTTAATACGCACATCCATGAAAAAGGAGTGAATCTCTCCGGAGGACAAAAGCAACGGCTTGCGCTCGCGCGCGGCATCCTTGCATCGGCACAAAGCGAGATTCTTTTGCTGGATGAGCCGACCAGCAGCGTGGATCCGAAAACAGAAAAGATGATCTATTTGAAGCTGATTGAAGCGTTTCATAAAAAAGCAATTGTTTCATCGCTTCATCGCCTGCACCTGTTAAGCTCCTTTGACTATATCTACATCCTGAAAGACGGAACACTTGCCGACGAAGGGACTTTCGAGCATTTAAAAAAATACAGTCTTGTTTTCAAGGAGATGTGGGAGCACCAGCAAACGCATACTCCTGATCAGCCGGATTATCGAAAGCTGAATGTTGCGCTTTAATACAATCGCTTCCATCGGGAGAAGCAGGTCAATCCTTGCAGAGCCTGATCCCATTAAATTGCCACCGCACTTGTGGATGCGAAAAATTGCGATACGTTTTTCGCGAATGATTCGGTGGTGTTACTACTGAAGCACCTCTCAGCACCATTGTGTTGATCATGAATTTTCCCCCGGACTCGCCCCCTTCGGGTCTGGAGGCCCCCGGGTATGGAAGATAAGCGCTGTTGGTATGCTCCCATCTTTGCCCCCAATGGAACTGATCCGCAGCCGCCTCCCACTCAAATTCCGTTGGCAGCCGCATGCCTTTCCAATTGGCAAATGCTGCGGCTTCATAAAAGCTGACATGGGTGACAGGTTCACCCCCATCGAGTTTTTCGAGACCTGATAAAGCGTAACGATGCCAGACGTTTTCGATGTTGTACCAGTACAACGGCGCTTCAATCTGTTTTTCCTTCAGCCATTGCCAGCCATCGACCAGCCAGTACTCAGGTCGTTGATAGCCGCCAGCGAGAATGAATTCCAGGTATTCTTCATTCGTTACAAGGCTCTTCCGGATTTGAAACGGCCTCAGGATCACATGATGGACCGTCTGTTCGTTTTCGTAAGAAAATCCATACCCATTATAGCCCATCGAATACTCGCCTTCCGGAATGTTTGCAAATCCAAAGTCGCTTTCGGGACCAAGGGTTTCGCAAAACGATTCCTTGTAGACCGGGAACAAAGGATTTTGGCCCAAAATGTATTTGATGCAGGTGAATATCAATTCCTGATGCTGTTGCTCGTGGCTAAATGCGGCCTCTATGGCAGGCATTCCCCTGTCTGAAAGGTCTTCCAGCACCTGCTGCACTTTGACATCGATAAACTTCCGGTAATCCATGATCTCCTGAACTGTTGGGCGGGAAAAATTCCCAGCGTTCATCCTTTGAATGCCGTCGCCTTCATTGAACAGTATGGCGTATTTGGGATGATAGAAATTGTAATTGCGGTAATATTCCGAAAGGAAAAACTGCTCAAAGTACCAGGTCGTATGTGCAAGGTGCCACTTTGGAGACCGTATATCGGCAGCCGGTTCAACGACGAAATCCTCGATTTTCAAAGGCTGGCAAATTTCTTCAGTATACTGACGTATTGAAATAAATCTTTCCTTAGGGTTCCCCGCATCCCTGTCGAGCGTGATATTTTTAACCAGACGACCTTCGAGAACTTTCATTCATTTTGTTATGGACAAGCAAATGAAAGGACTTAAAAATTATACCACTATCTCAGAATGGTTACAATCCCCTTATACCGATTCCTGCCGTACGGGCCGTGCAGATCTATCGTATAAAAATAACTGTCGGCCGGTAGTAAATTGCCGTTGAATTTTCCATCCCATTCATCGGTAAGCCCTCTGCCTTCGAAAACCATCACGCCTTTTTTTGTGTAGACCCGGACAATGGCATTTTCGAAGGCATACTGACCGGCCGAGGCACGGATGTTCCAGGTATCGTTTGCTCCGTCGCCGTTTGGCGTAAAGCCGCCGGGAATGTCAAGCCGAAGAGAACTAACGTCGAAAGACACAGTTTTTTCCGCCGCGGCACTCGTGCCTTTTCCGTCATTGACGGTGACGCCAAATACTTTCGATAAAGATTCTGTCAATGTACCCTTAAACGTATAGACAACACTGTTGATGAAATTCTGATATTCATCAACGGATCCGCTGCCAAATATCACCATGTTACCGGACCCATTGTAGATCCCTCTGATCGCAGGCGTATTAACAACAATCAAGGTATCAAGACCATCCTGAAAATTCGATTTGATGGTAATGAGCGCTGATGTTAAGGTGTCGTCATCGACGTCCTGAATTGAAAAACTGTTAAAGACCTTAAAATCATCCGAAAGCGTATAAAACAAAGTTACCGGATCGGTGTCGGTGATTACCGGTGCATCATTGATGGCATCGACCAGTATCCTGAGCTGATAAGGAGCGCTGGTATGTTCTCCGTCATTGACAGTGATTGGAACCGACAGATAGCCATTAAAGTCCGGAGCCGGCCTGACCTCAAGCCCGGATAAAGTATAGTTCGCACCCTCCGTCGCAGCCATCGTAAATCCGGTTGGATAATTGTTATCGGGATCGGAAACTGTGACGTCCGACAATTTCAAAACCAGGGTGCCATCTTCCATCGTGCGAATAAATTCCTGGCTCGTAATCAGCGGCGTCACCGTTACGGGGAATACTTCAATACTAACATAGAACAAATCGCTGGTCGACTCTTTATCACTGACCGTTACTCCTACATTTAGATATCCTGAGTAATCGGTTTCGGGGACGATTTGATTTCCGTTAAGCGTATAATGCGCGCCACCGAAAACCGAAAGCGTAAAATCATCGGGAAAAATATTATCCGGATCAGATACCACAAGATGTGACAGCTCCAACAGGATCGGTTCATTCATGTATGTCGTTAAGGTAACTTGCGATACGATCTCCGGTCTGACATTCGGCGGAATTTCAACATTTACCTTGATTGAAAAAGCCGGGCTTGAAGCTTGCCCGTCCGAGACTGTCACCGGGATGCTGAGTTCACCCGCAAAATCCTTCGCAGGCGTGATGGTGTTTTGCTGAACACTATAATTTGGCCCGCTGCCTACGGTCAGAAAAAAATCTTCCGGGAAAGAACTATCCGGGTCACGAACGATCAAATCGGTCAATTGAATTGTCAGCGATTTATTACGGTAAGTCGATAGCGGTGCCTGGCCCGTGATCACCGGGGCGTCATTGACTGCATACACCGCGATCCTGACATCAAAAGGGTCACTGTCGGAATTTCCGTCATTAACGATAACCGGTACCGATAGATCACCAAAGAAATCCGTCGCCGGAATGACCGTCGTCGCGTTGACGGTATAATTCACTCCGTTCGATAATTTCAACGTAAAACCCTGGGGATATGTATTGTCATTATCTTCAACAGTAAGGTGGTTGAGCTGGATCGTCAGAGCCTGTTCTTCGTTTGCTGCAAGGGCCACCTGACCGGTGATCTGCGGCCTGTCGTTTACATTCCCGACATTCACCTGTGCAGTAAAAACCGGACTAAGGGCCGCGCCATCGTTTACATTTACCGGGACGGAGAGTACACCGGTGAAATCAGCCACCGGTGTTATCGTGGTTCCATTAACTGAGTAATTTTCGCCATTGCCAACAAGAAGGCTAAAACCGCCAGGGTAGGCGTTATCAGGATCCGAAACTGAAAAATCGGACAGTCCAAGCGTTAAAGAAGACTCTTCCGCGACCGTTAAAACGCCCTGACCGGATATCACGGGCGGATCGTTGACCGGATTAACGGTTATTTTAAGATTGAAGGGCTGGCTCGAACTCATCCCGTCACTGACGGAAATGGATACCGTCAACTCCCCGGAAAAATTCGTTGCGGGCGCAACCACGTTATTGCTGATGGTGTAATTGGCGCCTTCGGTAACCGTAAGACTGAAGTCACCTGGCGCATTGTCGGCGTCATTGATCGTGAGATGCGAAAGTTCGATCGCGATGGATTGATCCTCGTCGACTGCAAGAGGTGTCTGGCCCGTAATCTCAGGCGGGTCGTTTTCCGCAAGCACCTGCAGCACAAAATCGAAAGGTGCACTGTTGGCGGCCCCATCACTAACCATCAGCGAGACGGATAACGGACCATTGAAGTCTTTGACTGGAGTTACTGTGGTGCCGGATACATCATAGTTGGCACCGCCGGATACAATCAGGGTGAAGTCATCCGGGTAGGCGTTGTCAGCATCGGCTACGGTCAGGTGGCCAAGCGTGATTGTGAATGGTTTTTCTTCCACGGTTTCCGATGCAACCTGACCCGTAATTACGGGTGGATCATTTGTTCCTGAAACTTCTACCTGCAGGTTGAAAGAATCGCTTCCGTCGGCACCGTCATGGACTGAAACCTGAACAGAAAGAAATCCAACGAAATCGTCGTCCGGTGTGATGGTTGTACCCGACACCGAATAATCGCTGCCCCCTGAGACAGATAGCGTAAAATCGGCAGGATAAGAATTATCGGGATCAGAAACCGTGAGGTGTTCCAGCATTAAAGTAAGCGGCTGTGACTCCGGAGTTTGAAGCGGCACCTGGCCGGTGATCACTGGTTTATCGTTCACGGCGCTAACGCCAATCTGAACATGATAGACCTGACTGTCATTGGTGCCGTCATTCACGGTAACCGGGACACTGAGCGTCCCATTAAAGTCCGGCCCCGGGGTAATCGTACTGCCCTCGACCGAATAGTTTTCACCCGTCATTACTGTAAGGGTAAAATCATCAGGATATAAATTGTCCGGATCCTCGACCTGCAGGTCGGAAAGCATAAGTGTGATAGCAACCTGCTCATTGGTGGATAAAGCGGACTGCCCCGTAATGACGGGCGCCGCATTTTGCAGGATGCCTGTGACGGAGACGTTCGCCAGTCCTGAAATACCGGATGAAAGAAAAAAAATACAATAGATTAAAAGCCTTCTACACATACCTGAAATCCAAATTGAAAAAGATCGTTCCTCCGCTTAATCAATTCCGTTCACGGAAAAATCTTGTTGACATTGAGTGCCTTTTACGGAAATTTGACGGATCCCGAAGCAAAAAAGAGCGAGGCAAGAGGATGCGGTGCCAACGAATTGTTACGGTATGACCATTCCACAATGAAAGACGATCCAAAGTATGAAATGCCAGGTGGAGTGAGCAGTTTTTTACACACATTGTTCAGGTGTTGGCATACTTTTCATAAATCAACCGATTAAAAAATAGTATATGGCTTGCAATTTCTCCATTCCATTTTCCGGTTCTCCAGTTGATGTCTTAAATCGTGCAAAGTCTGCAGTCAATAGCCAGGGAGGCGTATTTCAGGGAGACGTCAAAACCGGATCTTTTGATATTAGCGTGATGGGCAGCTCGATTCGCGGCTCTTACGTCGTGGTAGGCCAGGACTTGAATATCACCATCGATTCTAAACCGTTCCTGATCCCTTGTAACACGATCGAGGGATTTCTGCGAAGTCAGCTCAGATGATCCTTCATGGTTCGCGTTGGTAGTGCCGTTAAATTATTGCTGCGGAGGAAACTCGGAAAATTGGATCGCACTACCACAACTCAACGGTTTCAAGGCGGGTAATTTCTTGACCCTTCACGCTAAAGAACGTTCAGTGGCAGGGCCTTGCAGTATAGTTCTAGAAAGATTTCACCGCGAAAAAAAATGCGCTACGAATTGATCCATCGACCGGCAGCGATCCCGGCAAAAACTGCCAGCAGGCTAACGCCCACACTGGCCAGGATGTAAACCAGCGCGGCTCCGACCGACCTCTGCTCAATCAGATTGATGTTGTCCAAAGCAAACGCCGAAAAGGTTGTAAACCCCCCGCAAAAACCGGTGGTAAAAAAAAGTCTCTGGTTGGGGTTTGCACCGGGATTCTGAAAAGTCAACCCCACGATCAGTCCAAGGATCAAGGATCCCGCAATATTGACAGCCAAAGTTCCGTACGGAAAGAGGGAGTTCATCTTCGCGTCCATGAAACGAACGGTGGCATACCTGGCAATACTTCCTAAAAATCCGCCAGCACCAACAATCAGCAAACTAACAATATTCATTCTGCCAGGGACTAAATATCATGGAAAACAGCTGCGGTAAAAACAACCGCTCATCAAGAGCCGAAGATGGGACTTGAACCCACGACCTACGGTTTACGAAACCGTTGCTCTACCAGCTGAGCTACTTCGGCTTGAATCGGGGAAACTGCTTCGAATCCGGTTTCCGGCGAATACGAAAGTTAATTCAAGAATTTCTTTCGTCCAATCTCCCGGTAAAATCAGGTTAATCTATAAAGAGTTAAGCAAATAGCTTTAATCTATCGCAAAAATTATAAATTGACCCACCGTTATGCTGTCCAAAAAATGTAAATATGCCATACACGCGCTTGTACATATGGCAAGGGAACCGGAGGAAAGGTTCCTGATCAAAGATATTTCGGAAGCATGCAATATCCCGAAAAAATTTCTCGAGGCAATTTTGCTGGATTTAAAAAGAGCCGGGGTTCTGGGCAGCAAACAGGGAAAGGGTGGAGGATATTTTTTGAGACGTGAGCCCTGGGATGTTAACCTTGCCGAAGTAGTACGGTTGTTCGATGGTGCGATTGCTGCGGTGCCGTGTGCAACTTATAAATTTTACGAACCTTGCGCTGAATGTGCCGATGAAGAAATTTGCAGTGTACGTGACGCGTTCCTGCAAGTGCGAAACGCGACTGTCGAAATGCTGAAAAGCAACACAATTCAGGACCTGGTGAAGAAGGAGGCGAAATTGAAAATGCGGAAACGCAAATAATCTTGTCCGTGGAAAGACGGAAATCGCCGGGAAAACCACGAGAAAACATGATAAAAACATACTGATTATCAGTATTTTAAAATCTCCACGAATTCTGGTAAACCAATTGTCTATGGATTGGGTTTACAAGTTCATAAATTGTTCAACTTAATTTTTAAACATATGTCGCTCAGATTAGGTGATGTTGCCCCGGATTTTACTGCTGAAACTACCGAGGGCACAATCAAATTTCACGAATGGTTAGGAAATAGCTGGGGAATTTTGTTTTCACACCCGGCGGATTTCACCCCGGTATGCACCACTGAACTTGGATCAGTCGCCAAGCTTAAGCCAGAGTTCGAAAAGCGGAATACGAAGATCATTGCGATCAGCGCCGATCCCCTGGAATCTCACCGAAAATGGATACCCGACATCAACGAGACGCAAAACACGAAAGTGAATTATCCGCTGATTGCTGACCCGGATTTCAGAATTTCCAACCTTTATGGAATGGTTCACCCGAATGTCACTGATAAATTTACGGTCCGCTCAGTCTTTGTCATCGGTCCGGATAAAAAGATCAAATTGACGATCACGTATCCGGCCTCTACCGGGAGAAACTTCAACGAAATATTGCGTGTAATTGACAGCCTGCAGCTGACCGCGAACTACAGTGTCGCCACACCCGCAGACTGGAAACACGGCGAAGATGTTATCATTACTTCGGCTGTAAAAGATGAGGAAATACCCGCCAGGTTTCCCAAGGGTCATAAAAAGGTCAAGCCATACCTGCGGACAACGCCGCAACCAAATCTTTAAGATGCTGATCCCTGGCCGTTGCCGGGGATTTTGCATTAACACCCGAACCTTTATTTGCCACATCTCGGCCCGGCTTTTTGGGCGTTCAGTTCTTTCTCCAAATCCCGGAGAGTATAAGTACGTAATATTACATGCTATTTCTTCACTATACCTTATCCCGCAATGGCGAACTTCCGTCGTATTAAAAAAAACGCAATTTTATTTACCGTCATTGGCTGCGTTTTTATTTTTTCCTGCGAAATGAAAAACGATGGTCTCAGACCTGCGTCGAAGCCCTTGATCGAAGCGGTGTATGCGTCGGGATTTGTTGTTGCAAAGGAAGAGTATGAGATCATTTCGCAGGTTGAGGGATATGTGTCGGCAAAACTCGCGCAGGATGGAGACGACGTCAAAAAAGGCGATCCGCTTTACATCATTGAGTCCGAACAGCAAAGTGCCAGAAACCGGATTGCCCGTGAAACCTTTGATCTTTCCGTCAAAAACCATAGCGATGAATCACCGGTGCTAAGTGAATTGAAAGCCGCCATGAACAGCGCGTATTCAAAAATGAAACATGACTCCGCCAATTTTGCGCGCTACTCCAATTTGCTGAAAAACAATGCAACACCACGCGCTGAATATGACCGGATGAAATTGCTTTACGAAAATTCCAGCAACGAATATGCCCTTCAAAAAAGCAGGTACGACCGAACAAAAAACCAATTGTACCTCGACCTTCAAAACGCCAGGAACAACCTTGTGATCAGCAGCAATGAGGCTGGCAAGTACATCGTGAGGAGTGAGGTTAACGGACGGGTTTTCATGACCTCCCGTGAAAAAGGAGAGCTTATCCGTCGAAACGAAGTGATCGCCGTAGTCGGAAAACAGGACGCTTATGTCCTGCAACTTAACGTCGATGAGCTTGATGTTCAGCGCATCAGACAGGGTCAGGAAGTGCTCGTGAGGATCGATGCATATCCCAATAAGGTCTTCCGCGCGGCAGTAAGTAAAGTTTACCCGATGGTCGACAGGAAACAACAGGCCGTTCGCGTTGACGCGGAGCTGCTGGAATCCTTACCGGGATTCTTTTCCGGGCTCGCCCTGGAAGCTAATATCATTATCCGCAAGAAAGAGAAAGCGATCGTGATTCCGAAAAACGCATTGCTGCCCGGTGATTCTGTAATTATTCATACAGAAGACGGCAAAAGGAAAATCAAAGTTACCCGTGGAATTGAGACCCTGGATGAAGTGGAAATCATCGAAGGGCTGGACACCGGCAACCTGATCGTCATGTCGAAAAAATAAATAAATAGCAGCACATGCTCGTATATCAGATTGCAAAAACACACCTGACCAGCAAACCAAAGCAGACCGTGGTTGCCATGCTCGGAGTCACTTTCGGGATCGGAATGTTCATTGCGATGGTGAGCCTGATGACGGGCCTTAACAACTTCACGGAAGAGCTCACAATGACTTCCTCGCCGCATATTCACATCTTTCACGATGTGACGGAGTCACGGGCGTCGATCATAGAGCAGGTAAATGCGGATGGCCTGAACGTTATCCATCACCAGAAACCAAAAGCCGAGACTCCGAAGCTAAGAAATGCGACGAGGATCGCCGAGCTGATCCGCAAAGACAATCGTGTGAGCGGCGTCTCCCCTTCTCTTTCGTCACAGGTATTTTATAATTACGGACCTGTGCAATTGAACGGCAACATCCTGGGCGTGGAGATCATCGATGAAGACAAGCTGTTCGGTTTAAGCAGCAAAATGAAGGAAGGGAAAATTGAAGACCTCAAAGCCAATCACGATGGAATTATCATGGGCCGTGGACTTGCCAGAAAACTGAATGTCCAGACGGGCGACAGGATTGTAATTACCACGCCCCAGGGTTACACAATGACATTGAAAATCGTCGGAATCTTTCAAATGGGTCTCGGTGCGATCGATAATATCCGCAGCTATGCAAACCTTTCCACGGTCCAGACGATCCTCGAACGCGACCACCTTTACATTACCGACATCAATATCAAGCTACACAATCTCGAAGAAGCAAAAAGCATCGCGCCATCGTTTCAGAAAATGTTTGGATATAAGGCCGAGGATTGGGAAACAGCAAATGCAACTTTTCTTACCGGAAACATCATTCGAAACATATTGACGTACTCCGTATCCATTACACTGCTGATCGTTGCAGGCTTCGGAATCTACAACATTCTCAACATGACGATTTATAACAAGATGAAGGATATCGCGATCCTGAAGGCCATGGGATTTTCCGGTTCGGATGTAAAATTGATCTTTATGATCCAGTCGCTCATCATTGGCTTTGCAGGGAGCTTAATGGGACTGGCAATTGGTTACGGACTGTCGTTCCTGATCTCTCAGGCGCCCTTCAATGGCGGCGACTTCATCAGCATTGACCGTTTACCGGTAAACTTCAATCCAAAATATTATCTCATCGGAATTGTATTCGGTGTTGTTACTACAGCATTAGCAGGTTATATGCCTTCCCGAAAAGCAGCAAAGCTCGATCCGATTGAAATTTTAAGAGGACAGTGAAGGTCTTTAGCCCTTGGCCAGTAAATGCAAAAGGAGCACGTATTCAGCACGCCAGATGGATGCAGTCGGCAAAGTGTGCAGCGATGATTTTTACCAAGTAATTTCGATACGAAAAAAACCACGAAGTGACAATGATCCCCCGAACTTCATACCTCGACCCTCGAACCTCATACTTCGTACCTCGAACCTCGTACTTCTTACCTCGTACCTCGAACCTCGTACCTCGTACCTCGGAAGGCTTCCAACCATTTCACAATAAAAAGGGACTAATAGATGGAACCTGTTTTAAGAACACATAAGATCACGAAATATTTTTACGAACCTGAGAAATTTCAGGTTCTGAAAGAGATCGACCTGACGGTGAATAAAGGTGAATTCGTTTCGCTGGTGGGGAAATCGGGATGCGGCAAGTCAACGCTGATGTATGTGCTCTCGACCATGGACACAACTTACGAAGGCGAGCTCGAGATTTCCGGCACACGCCTGACTGATAAAAGTCAGAATGAGCTGGCGGCATTCCGCAACAGGCACATCGGATTTGTTTTTCAATTCCACTATCTGTTACCGGAGTTCACCGCGCTGGAAAATATCATGATCCCGGCGCTGCGGCTGGGCAGGTACCGGCGTGACGAAGTTGAAGAGCGCGCTTATCAAAAACTTTCGATGCTGGATATGAAAGACCATGCGTTGAAGTTGTCTAACAAATTGTCCGGAGGCCAGCAACAAAGAGTTGCAATTGCGAGGGCATTGATCAATGATCCGGATATTATAATGGGAGATGAACCCACAGGCAACCTCGACTCGTATAATACGCATGTGGTTTTTGATATATTCAGAGAACTCACGAGTACCTATAAACAAACCATCATCGCTGTCACCCATGACGATGAATTTGCGTCAAATTCGGACCGCATCGTTGAAATGAGCGACGGAAGGATTGTCGGATATAAAAAATCGACCTGAAATCGTAAAAATAAAAATAAAGAATAGGGGCATACGTCTATCAAGGTGTCTTTCTTAAAACTCCCGGCCATGAAAAATCATATTAAACTCGACACGCAACCGGCTTCCAACTCGTACCTGCAACTGTTTAAGATCGCCCAATTTAATTTAAGACAGCTGATCAAGGAAGAACCACGTTACCGCAAAAGGTTCAATCCAAAAAACCACGTTTATCGGTCCTCCTGAATGCGTGATAAAAAATTTGCGATCATTGGAGGAGGAATCGGCGGACTGACCCTGGCCATAGCACTTCAGCAGAATGGATTCGAAGTGTCTGTTTATGAAAATGCCCCTGTGCTGAAACCATTGGGAGCGGGACTTATCCTGGCAGCCAATGCAATTAAGGCTTTTCACCAGATCGGGATCGAGGAATCGGTGCTGGCATCAGGCAGGGCTTTAAAGGTGTTGCGGATAAAAGATCAGGACGGCAATATTCTCAATGAAGTAAACTCAGAAAAATTAACAGCGAAACTTGGCTTCGTCAACACGTTTACGATCCATCGCGCAGATCTTCATGCCGTGCTCGCCGGCCATCTGAGACCCGGAACCATACATACCAACAAAGGCTGCGTCGATTATTTCAATGATGGAGCAAAGGTTATTTTACAATTTCATGACGGATCGTCAACGGAAGCCGATTATGTTGTTGCCGCGGATGGAATTCACTCCATGATCAGAAAAAAATTGCTTCCGGAAACCTATCCCCGTTATGCAGGTTACACCTGTTGGAGAGCCGTGATCGATCATATTCCCGCTGACGTTAACATGGAGGAAACGTCCGAAACGTGGGGCAAGGGAAAAAGATTTGGGATTGTTCCACTTTCAGGCAACCGCATCTACTGGTTCGCATGCATTAATGCAGGTCGCAACGACCTTCAAATGCAGCAAATGAATATTGACGACCTGAAAAGGACTTTCTCGGGTTTTCATTTTTCTGTCGGAGAAATATTAAACAAGACCACGGATAGTCAGTTGATCTGGAACGACATCATCGATATAAGACCCCTGAAAAAATTTGCCTTTGGAAACATTGTCCTGATCGGAGATGCCGCCCACGCAACCACACCCAATATGGGACAGGGAGCCTGTCTTGCGATTGAAGATGCAGCCGTGCTCGCCAACTGCCTGCTTCGCTATCCCGCGGCGGAAGCGTTCACAAGATTCGAACAAAAAAGAATACAGCGAACGACCCGGATCGTTAACCAGTCGTGGAGGTTCGGTCAGATTGCCCAGCTGGAAAATCCGCTTCTTGTAAGGGTCAGAAACTTCGCCATGAGAACGACCCCCGAGTCGATCATGGAAAAACAGTTGAATTTTATCGCCGGGGCTTCACTTCATTGAAGGAAAAATCCTAAGTTGAAAGTCTGATCCAAAATGTTAGGCTACAAACATATCAGACATACGCTGGTCGTCTACGCGATCATCCTCGGGGTGGCGATTATGGGTTTTTTTGTCAGACTTTACAAATTCGAGGAGTGGGGCCTGTATGTGCATGCAGAGGTTTTTTTTATCTCCCTGATATTAATGACCGTACTGTGGGAATCGCTGCGACTGACCAACAGGTGGTTGGACGCGGTTTATCCGTTTGAAAGGAATCTCACGACACGGATCGTTCTGCAGCTTGTTCTCGGAGCCGTGATTGGATTTATCGTGAGACTGGTGATCTATTTGTATGGTGAGCCAAAAATTCCGATAAGGCTTGATAAATTATTTCTCGCTACGACGTGGGCCTTGTACGTGATCATCCCTACGGTTGTCAACCTCGGTTTTTTTACCGTTTACTTTATCGATCGGTGGAAGGATTCCCTTGTTCATTCCGAACGACTGGAAAGGGAAAAATCGCAGGTACAGTTTGACAACCTGAAAAACCAGCTAAATCCGCATTTCCTGTTCAACGCGCTGACTTCGTTGAACAGCCTGATCTTCGAAAATCAGCAGCTGGCTTCGGAATTTGTGCACCAGCTTTCACGTGTCTACCGGTATGTGCTGCAGAATAAGGAGAGGAATTTTGTCCCGTTGACCACTGAATTGGAGTTTATCCGCAACTATGTCAAGCTGGTAGAAACGCGATTCGATGGCGGTCTGAAGATCCGTTTCGACGTCCAAAACGATTCGCGGGAAAAGGCGATCGTCCCGGTTACGTTGCAGATCCTGCTCGAAAACGCCATCAAACACAACATCATCGATAAAGAAAAACCGCTTTCAATTGAAATAATTACCGTTGGCGATTACATCGTTGTCAGCAACAATCTGCAATTAAAAAACAAGGTTGAGACTTCGAACAAACAGGGGTTGGACAATCTGAGATCATTGTATCAATTTCTCACTGAAAAACCCGTACTTGTCGAGCAGACCGATCAACGTTTTTTTGTAAAAATACCTTTGCTTTCGACATGACGATACGTACTGGCACACAGGATGATGCTGATAAAATAATGGCGTTATACAGGCACGTCGCCCGAACGGTCGGGGGACTTGCACGTCTCGAGCATGAGATCACCAGGCCTTACATCGAAGGTTTTCTCTCGAGAAGCATTGAGTCAGGGCTTGTCCTTGTTGCCGAACATCCCGACGACCCCGCTCAGCTCGTCGCCGAAATCCATGCCTGTAAACCCGGCATATCTGTATTCGATCATGTTCTCTCCGAACTGACAATTGCGGTACATCCCGATTTTCAGGGAAAAAAGATCGGCCGGACAATTTTTACCATTTTTCTTGAAGAAGTTGCCCTAAACCGCCCGGAGATCGGTCGCGTGGAACTGATCACCCGCGAAAGCAACCTTCGGGCTATACAATTTTATCAATCCCTGGGATTTGTCGTCGAGGGCAGGCTGGAAATGAGGATCAGAACAGAAAAAAACTATGAAGCGGACATTCCCATGGGATGGCAAAACCCGAACTTCGAGTTCGATCAGTAAAGCAAACAAAATCTATTTTGATCGATGAAAATCCTGATCATTGAAGACGAGCCGCTCGCAGCCCGTGACCTGCTGAACCTCCTGCAAAAGATCGAATCGTCTGCAGAAATCATCGCTGTTCTGAACAGTGTTCACGCAGCCAAAAAATGGTTTGATGACCATGCAGTACCCGACCTTGTGCTTTCGGATATCCAACTTTCGGACGGCATCAGCTTTGAGATCTTTGAGGGCCTCCATCTGACCTGTCCGATCATCTTCACAACAGCTTATGACGAATACGCCATTCGTGCATTTAAGCTTAACAGCATCGACTATCTTCTGAAACCCGTTGATGGCAGGGAACTCACGGCAGCCATTTCAAAATACAAATCCCTGAATACCGAAAACATCATCGGCGAACAACTAAGGCAGTTGATGGGCGGATGGAATCAGGTGCCACAGAAAAAATACAAGGAAAGATTTCTGACCCTGCACCGAAACACCCTTGTACCGGTAAGCCAGCAGGAGGTCGCGTACTTTGCGAAGGAAGAACTGATCTACCTCGTCACAGTGAATAATGACCGGTACATCAGCGAGCATCATACGCTGGAGGAAATTGAAAATCTGGTAAACCCCGAAATCTTTTATCGCGTGAACCGGCAATTTATCATTCACATCCAAACTGTTGGAAAAATAAAAACCACCCACAAGGGTCTCACTGTGCTTTTGAAACCACCTTTCAACACGGAGATTGACATCAGCCGGGAGAAAGCGGTTTCGTTTAAGAAGTGGATCGGTTAGCCAACGCGAAAGCAATAATATTTACAGTTCAAATTTTGCCGGAAAACTATCAGAATAGTACACCCTCACAGGCTTTTTCCATTTTGCGGCTTTTTCAATCAGCGCTGTATCGGCGTGTCTTTCCACGACTTTACGGATGATGATATAGCGGATATTTTCAGGATATTTCTCGGCAACCGCAAGGTAGATCGTCAGGTCGTGTTGGGTGTTGTCGCCCATCAGTACAAACTTCTTTTCAGGAAAAAATTTCATCAGCTCTTCAAGCGTATTTGTTTTATGGATATTCAACAGCGGAAACTTGATATTCCATATCAGGTCCCAAAGGCTTCGCATCTGTTTCAAAAACAGCGGACCCCTTGGAAACTTGTTGTGATCCAGAAATCGGTAGATCATCGGGTAGAGATTCTGTTCACTGTTCGAAAGATAAATTGGTGTAGCGCCACCGTTGGTGAAATCCTGGATGAGCTGCTGCATGGTCATTACAGCCTTCCTTTTTTCCATTGTAGTGAACATCAGCGTCCTGAATTTGCGGATCTTTTTATAAATAAATGAGTGGATCAGGGTATCGTCGATGTCAGAAACCACGATCACGGATGAGTCGAATTTCCGTATCTGCGTGTCGTACATGTCATTCATCAGTTTCACCTCTTCGCCTCCCGGCAGCTGGACTTTTTGAAGTATGGCCCCGGCGAGGTCGGTGAGCGTTTTTGTATAAAAACCGCCGTACGAATTGGTGGACGCCTCCACCTGCTGACCACGGTCAAATACAAGTATCAGCTCCTGGTTCGAATAGGGTCGCGTTTGATAAAGCCTGAACAATGTCCGGAATGTTTTTCGCCGGGAGTAGGCCTGAAACGTGAGATCTTTTATTCCGGTAAAGGTCAGCTGACCGAAAACCAGTGTAACACCCTGGTTGCACAGGCCGGAGAAGCTCAATAGTATCGGAAATCTTTTTGCCACTCAGATCAATAACCTGACACAACCTGGAACTGTTTCAATTTTCAAATGATCCGTTAACCCCATGTATTCACCATCGACCTGAAAGTGAATCTTTTGGTCCACTTCAACTTCGGCTTCAGTACAGCTGATAACATCCGAAAACATATTCTGATCAACAAAGACATTCAGAATTGTGAGACCTGCCTTGATCGCATTGTCAAGGCTGATCTTCTCCACGTTGCAGATCTCGAATTTACCATCTGAAACCGATCCTTCCGAAATATGGACTCCGGTACCGTATTTATGAGCGTTTGCAAACGCCATCATGTAACCTTCCTTGGTCGTGATTCCCTCTGGTGTACGAATGATCAAATGCAACAGCGGGCTTTCCTGGATAGCGGCAAGCAGGTTTTTTGCGTATCCCATCATCCCGCGCTCCTTGCCGGCCTTGTATTTTTTCACGATCAGTGCATTCACACCGATATCCGCAAGGTGGATACAGAGATGCTCCTGATTAAACCTCAGCATATCCATTCTCCGGACCTGTTTCGTGGAGATCGCCTTGAGCAAAGCCTCCCGCGGATCGGACGGCAGGCCCAGAGCTTTGGCCAGTCCATTGGCAGAGCCAAGCGGAATAATGCCCATGGGCAGATGGTATTGAATCAGGTTTTTTGCAACCGCGCCGACCGTACCATCGCCGCCACCGGCAATTACCTTTTCCGGCTTGAACTTTTCCACGGCGCGGGTTAATTTCTCGTCATCATTCTTGCCACCGGTGAACAGGAACTCCGCCTGGAGATGTAGCTGTTTCACAACCTCGCCAAGGTCACGGACAATCTCCTGGTGGTTCTTGCCTCCCGCAACAGGATTGACGACAAACAAAACTTTCATCCGTGATAGTTGTTTTTATGTTTTGCACCCATCCGGGCACAAATGCAGAAACACATATAAAAAAATGGTTCCAACCGGGCTCCCGCGAACCGCATGTCAAACCGGCGCAAACGAAATCACAGCGGAATTTTGAGCATTAGCCGCAGAACCTAACGGTTGATTGGTATGACATCTATCATGAACGGTTTTAGATTTCGCGTCGCAATGGAATTTTCGCATTGTCAATGCACGCCGCCGAATTCACTGCAATTGGAAGAATTTTTAATTGCAGTGAAAGGCAATTTTTCTAACTTGACCAACTCATTTTACATTTTTGCATTTGAAAAATTATTTACTGCTTCTGCTCTTTACGATTACGATCCCGTGCGCCGCACAAAATTTAAAGTCTTACGATCAGACCGTGCCGGGAACCACGTTGAAATTTAAAATGGTTGCAATCCCAGCCGGTAGTTTTATGATGGGAAGCCCTGCCTCCCAAAAACACCGTGATGCTGACGAGGGACCGCAAAAAAAAGTACAACTCAGCCCTTTCTGGTTGGCCGAACATGAGGTGACCTTTGATGAATGGGATGCCTTCTTCAAAAGCATGGATATACCTCAGACAAAAAACATTTCCGTTGATGCGGTTTCAAGGCCAACGGCTCAATACATTGACCTGACCTGGGGTATGGGTCGTAACAGTAAAAATCCAACCAACAGCATGAGTCAGCAAGCCGCATTGATGTACTGCAAATGGCTTTATGAAAAGACGGGCATTTTTTACCGGCTGCCCACCGAAGCTGAGTGGGAGTATGCGTGCAAGGCGGGCCAGGATAATTTTGGCACCGATCCGAAAAGTTTAAAAGAATACGGCTATTTCAAGGACAACAGCGATGGAAAATACCACGTGGTGAAAGCGTTGAAGCCGAATGCCTGGGGACTGTTCGACATGCTTGGCAACCTGAGTGAATGGACCCTCGATCAATATGATGCGGCCACTTTGCAAAAGTTGACCGAATCGGCAAAAGATCCGGTTCTCTTACCCGTTTCAAAATACCCGCGCGTTGTTAAAGGAGGTTCTTACCTGAACGACGCGAAAGAGCTGCGGTGCTCCAATAAAATTCCTTCCGATCCTTCCTGGAACATTCGCGATCCCCAGGTACCGAAAAGCAGGTGGTGGCTGACCGACGGAATGGGTGTCGGATTCAGACTCGCGCGACCGGCGGCTCAGCCTTCAAGCGAGGACATTCAGAAGTTTTTTGCCCAATGTTTAAAATAACTGCCTAATTTAAAATAACTACCTACCTTAAGTATGAAACACGAAAAATCAACACAATCACGCAGGGAGTTTGTCAAACAGACGACCCTTGCCGCCGGAGGATTGATGGCCATGCCACTGGTATCTGAAGCTGGGTTCTTTAACTCTGTTGATGACACGATTAAAGTTGCATTGGTGGGCTGCGGCGGACGCGGGACCGGCGCCGCGATGCAAGCCTTGCTGACCAAGCAAAACGTCAAGCTTGTCGCCATGGCTGATGCATTTCGCGACCGTCTTGATGAATGCTACAATTTTCTTTCTGACGCTGATAACGAAGAGGGTAACGTCAGGGATAAGGTGGTAGTCAACGAATCAACCAAATTTGTCGGTTTTGACGGATACCTGAAAGCAATTCCACTTGCTGATGTTGTGATCCTCACGACACCTCCCGGATTTCGTCCCCTTCACTTCGCCGAAGCGATCCGCCTTGGCAAACACGTATTTATGGAAAAACCGGTTGCAACGGATCCGGCAGGCGTAAAAAAAGTTTTGGAAGCCGCTGAAGAAGCTAAGAAGAAAAAACTGAATGTTGTAGTTGGGTTGCAGCGTCATTACCAAAACTCCTACCGGGAACTCTACAAACGCGTTCAGGACGGAATGATCGGCGAGATCACCTCGGGACAGGCCTGGTGGAATAATGACGGTGTCTGGGTTAAACATCGCCAGCCCGGACAAACAGAAATGGAATATCAGATGCGTAACTGGTATTACTTTAACTGGCTTTGCGGTGATCATATCACCGAGCAACATATTCACAACATCGACGTGATGAACTGGTTCAAAGGCGCGTATCCTGTGAAAGCCCAGGGAATGGGCGGTCGCCAGGTACGAACAGGCAAAGAGTTTGGAGAGATTTACGATCACCATTTTGTTGAATTTCACTATGCAGACGGCACTGTATTAAATAGCCAATGCCGGCACATTAAAGGTACTTACGCCATTGTTGATGAGATGATCGTTGGAACGAAAGGTGTCGTTAAGTGCGGCGCGGCGGAAATTTCAGCTCGCGGAAAATCGATGTACAAATTCGACAAGGCACAGGAGAATAATCCTTACCAGACCGAACATGACGAATTGTTTGCCGCAATCGCCAAAGGAGAATACAAATTTGCAGACGCAGAGAATGGGGCAAAGGCAACGCTCACCTCGATCATGGGCAGAATGGCCACCTATTCGGGACAGGTTGTCGAATGGGATAAAACGCTTAATTCCGGACTGAGCATCCAGCCCGCCAGGTATGCATGGGATGCACCCCCTCCGGTGTTGCCCGATGAAAATGGATTTTATCCGATTGCAACGCCAGGGGTTACCCGCTATTTTTCATAGTTGCATCATTCACACTTCGTAAAAGGGGTGCCTCGATGGAGGCACCTTTTTTATTTTAAAATTCGTTCAGGTGGTTTAGCTTGCGCATGCTAATATCTCACGCATGCAATCATCGTTTTTCTGGAAAAACTGGCCGGCAAGTTACCGTATCCTTTGGTATGGGCTATCAATCCTGTTTCTTTTCTCAATCGCATATCTTTGGTTTAATTATTTCACGGGAGCCAACAACATCATTGAATGGCAGAAAATTCAAGAGCAAAAAACACTTGAGACCACGGTTCATGAGTTCAGGTTGGGTCCATTCAACCTGACTATTCCGGGAGAAAACTATGTAATTTTTGAATACCTGGCGGGCGGCCATGTGAAACACAACATGATCGCCAGCTACATTTTTCTGGCTGTGTTTTCCATTGCCATCGTAGTGCTCCTGTCGATTGTCACCGCCCTTGAAAAGTTCTGGTATTTCGCAGGGATGACGTTGTTCATTGTTTTGATGGTCAATCTCCAATTTGATGTCCTGGCCGTTTTCGGCCAGCGTCTTCCTGTGACTATTGGAATACTGGTTGTTTACCTCGTTCCCGCGTTTTATTTCAAATACCTTCGAACACAAGCCTCCCTTGCAGAAAGGGTTTTGGCTTTTTCCGGAATAACAGTCATCGTCGCGTTGATCATCTCATTTTTTTCGAGGGCAGAATTCCCATTTCTTCACCTGATGGCTACAGCCTATCCGGTTTCCCTTGTACTCAGCATTCTTTTTATCATTACCATAGCGCATGAGATCCTCGTTTCGTTTGTTTATATCGCCAGTCACGCCGGTACTGAAGGCAGTGCAAAGCATTTTTCCATCATCAGCTTTATATACATGATCAATGTGGTGATCACCTGCCTCCATGAAATTGGCGCGATCGAATGGGATTTCATTTATATCAACCTCTATCTGTTGCTTACCGTGTCGGCGCTGCTCGGTGTCTGGGGCTTCCGCCTCAGAGAGCCCCAGTACGAAAACATCTTTGCGTTTGAACCGTCGGGCGCATTTTTTTTTGTAGCGTTTGCCACGATCTGTTTCATCACGATCGCGCAATTCCTCGGCAACGCAAATGACGCGGCGTTAAAGATCATTCGCGATATTATCATATTCACGCATACCGGTTTCGGTATCATCTTTCTCATTTACTTCTTTTCGAACTTCCTTGTGATGCTGGGTGACGGGCACCCGGTTTACCGGATATTATACCGACCCAACCGGATGCCTTACTTCACGTTTCGTTTTGCCGGATTGATAGCAACACTCGCATTCGTCTTCTATTCAAACTGGCGGGAGTATGTTCATCATGGCGTTGCGGGATTCTATAATTATATCGCCGATCTGTACATACTTCAGGACAATGAGTCATTCGGACAATCATTCTACGAACAAAGCAGCACACGCGCGTTTCAAAACAACCGCGCTAATTATGCACTGGGAATTTTGCGAACAGAGCGCATGGATTTCGACAGGGCACACCGCAATTACCAATTGGCCAATGGCAAACGTCCAACCGAATTTTCGCTCGCGAACGAGGGAAATCTTTTTTTCTGGACACAGCGGTACTTCGATGCCATTGGCTCTTTCCGGAATTCCCTGAAAAAGCTTCCGACGTCACCGGTACTCAATAACAATCTCGGCTATGCGTTTGCGAAAGTTCATGCAATAGATTCAGCCGGATACTATCTGGACAAGGCGCGCGAGAATAGCCTGACAAAGACCTCCGCCGAAATCAATTTTTTCGGAATGGCAGCAACCGAATACATTCCTGTGAATTCTGATTCCGTGCTTAATGTATTCAATTCCAACTCAAAGGCCGTTTCCGCCAATGCCCTCGCCGTTGCCACCGTGTTCCGGCAACAATTGAAATCAGCTGAAGACCCTTTGTACGATAGAAAGCTCGACCTGTACAAAGCAACGTATCTGAACAATTATATCATCCATCGTTCGAAAACACTCGACACCACATGGCTCGCCAGCGCATTTGCAATCATTAAAGATTCTGCAAACAACGATTATTACGAGGCCTTGCTGGCTTCGATCGCACATGCGTACTACCACCATGGCAATGTTCACAAAGCATTCGGGATCCTGGGAGAGCTCGCATACATCACACAAAATTACCAGGGGAAGTTTAACTATCTCATGGGTCTGTGGGCCCTTGAGCAGGGTGATCCGGAATTTGCAGCCAGCTATTTTAAATATGCCGAGGCGGCCGACTACAAATACGGTAAATTTTATAACGCAATTGCCCTGACGGAAAGCGGCCAAACCGAACAGGCATTGATCGCCTGGGATACGCTTATAGCGGGTAAAGATGATGACATCCAAAAGCTAAGCGTGCAGATGAAAAAAATCCTGACTTTGAAAGAGCAGGACGCGTTTTTGCTCGAAGATCCTGAAAAATATCAGTTTTGCCGGTACCGGCTTGGCCTGCGCGACACCGTCCTGTTCACGAAGTTGGTGAATACATTCCAAAACCCGAACTACAAAGCCCAGTCGCTCCTCGACATTTCAAAAAAGTTTTACAAAGCCGATCGTATAATTCCGGCAATCAGATTTTTTAACAGCATCAGCGGACTTCAGCTCACAGACAAAAATTTATTCGACCAGGTAACACATTTCGAACTGCTCATGCTCGCATCCAGGGGCGAGCTGCGTCAGCTTGCACAGCAGATCAATAAAGGAGTGGAATTCGACAGGGAGCACCAGTTGCATAAATTGTATTACAGCGCTCTTTTGGCCGAGGCAAGCGGAGACAATGAAACCGCCCGTCGTAACTATGAGCTGCTGGGGAAGTCAAACCCATTTTTCGAGGAAGCCATTATCGCGACAGCCAATTTTTTCCGAAAGCAGGACACGAAGGGCATCAAACCCTACTCGATTCTAACAGAGGCTATTTACATTAATCAGCGCTCACCAAAACTGTTAAAGGCTTATGCGGCGGAAGCTTCACGTCAGGGCTTCGATTCGTATGCTTCGAGTGCGGTGGAGACTTTGATGCAAGTGGAGAAAAGCCTCCGCTAATGATGCTTCATACGCTTGGCGGTTTTTGCCTTGCCTTTATGTATCTTTTTAGCACTTCCATTGTCTAATTGCTCCTGTTTCCAAATTTTGAGATTGTCCCGGATGACTTTCCAGTAATCTTTTCCGTAGTCGACAAGTATCTCGGCCCCGGCCGGAATATCTTTCTTCGATTCAATATAGGCTTTCTTGCCGTCGATGATATAATCACTGTTATTCGTGACACCCGGCATCTTCACCAGTCCTCTTGCGTCATTGGCATACCGGGCAAGCGCTTTTTTGTAGGGCTTGCCATCAATCACGTGATTCCGGTTTACATAAAATATATAACCGTTCTTACCGTCTTCGTCTTTCACCTCATTCCACGTCGAAATCCTGCCTTTATACTCGACAATTCGGGTTCCTTTAGGAATGAATTTTTTCGTGAACAATCCTTTTCCAGAGTCAGGTATCGTCGACTTCTTAACAAATAGTTGTTTTTCAAGCAATGCCATCAGCACTTTATTTAAAAACTTCATGCCTTCGCGGCTAAAAGTGCGTGAAGATAGAAGAAAATTACTTTTAAGGAAAAAAGCTGATTCCACCGTTGATCCACTTGATCCTGGTTTTACCCGAAAGTCGGCAAGGCCAAAGCCGATTACGTGTTATCGGCTGTTATCCCGCAGGTTACACGTCTCTTTCGTTCACCCGGCTTCTGATCTCTTGGATCAAAACAGAGAACAATTTTTTTTCCTTGAAAGTCAGTACCCTGTCGCCTGTATAATTAATGCGAAGCATTAAAAAAAATCATGGTAATCCTTAAATCCTGCGAATCAAGGTCGGGGTTCGGAAACTAGAACTTCAATATTTGACCGGCATGACCTTCGGTATCAACCTTATCGATTACTGCTGTGATAAATCCTTTTTCATCGATCAGAAAAGTGGTCCGGGCTGTTCCCCAGTACTTTTTACCATCGCGTTCCTTCTCAACCCACACGCCATACTTCCGGTTGACCGATTTATCCGTGTCTGCGATCAACGTAAAGGGCAAGTTATATTTTTCGCGGAATTCCCTGTGGGAAGCCTCGTCATCACCGCTAACGCCCAGGATGGTGTAACCTGCGCCGGTCAACGCATCAAAGTTATCCCGCAGGTTACACGCCTCTTTCGTGCACCCCGGTGTCTGATCTTTTGGATAAAAATAGAGAACAATTTTTTTTCCATGAAAGTCGGCAAGACTAATTGTCTTCCCATCCTGATCCTTAGAGGTAAAATCCGGCGCCCGGTCACCTGCCTTCAACGGAGATTGTGCCATTGTTTCGGATATTAAAATTGAAAACAAAGATATCCACAATATTTTCGAACTCATCTGTAATTTTATTACCCGAATTTACCACAACACAAATAAAAAATCATATCAATCTCTATTTAATGCGAAGCATTAAATAGAATCATGGTAATCCTTAAATCCTGCAAATCAAGGTCGGAAGAGGAAATAAGCCACGATAAGGGTTACCACAATATTAAATAGCTGCGCGGTTAAGAATGCAACAAACGGTCTTTTACTTTCCGGATTCAGAATGTCGGAAAATTTGGTCTCCAACCCGATACTTGTAAAAGCCAGTACAAACCACAAAGTTTGAATACTCTTCAGGCTATCTTTCACGCGGCCGGATAAATCTGCATCGATAAAAAAAGAAAAAAGCAAAGACGCCCCGATAAATCCAAGCACAAATTTCGGAAACCGGTCCCACAACAATGATAACCCCGACTTACCCTCGGTACCTTGCGGAGCCTTGTTGGTGTAAGTCCAGTACACGCTAATGGCAAATGCCGCCAGTCCCAGCAAAACGTTTTGCGAAAATTTTACGATGGTGCTTACTTTCAACGCCGTCTCGCCGACGAGGGAACCTGATGCCACAACAGCACCGGTGGTATCAATCGTTCCGCCGAGCCACGCACCCGTGACTTCCTCCGGAAGATGCAGTGCTTTGGCAATATATGGCATGAAGATCATCATCGGAATCGCCAGAATGAGGACAAGCGAAATAACGTACGACAGCTTTTTTGTATCGCCCTTGATCGCACCCGCTGTAGCAATGGCAGCCGACACGCCGCAAATGGAAACGGCGCTTGAGATCATCATGGAATACTCATCATCAATTTTTAACCGCTTGCAGACCCAATATGCAAAATACCAAACGGAAATCACCACAACCACGGCCTGGATCAATCCCAGTGATCCCGCCTTCAAAATGTCGCCGAAAATAATGCCGGTGCCCAATAGGACCAGCCCGATCTTGACATATTGCTCTGTCGAAAGGGAAGCACGAAGCCAGCCGGGAAGTCTGAAAACATTTCCAATGAATAGCCCGATAGACAAACTGAAGATTACGGCTTCAAGATTAAGACCCCGCACGTGGCGGTTCCCTGAAATGATCAGGGCAACTACTGTGAGAGCAAATACCAGTAAAAAGGTAACTGCCGTTTGCCTGACCGGTTTGTTTGACAGGACCCCGCACAGTCCGGCGACGACCAGCGTTACAATAAATTGTGAACCAATCTTGAGGAGGTTTTCGCCTGCAAAAACCTTTTCAAGCAGTTCGGATCCACTGCCCCAGTTGAAAACAGGAGCCGGTACGCGGATTCCACCAATGACAAGGAAAATGATCAGGAAACCGAAAATGACAACGATCCAGTCCTCCTGTATTGAAAAACGATTTTTTATTTGCGCTTCATTCACATCCAGGGACATAAAAATTTATTTCGACTGCAAAGCAGGTCTTAGGTGAAAAATATCCTTCAGCGCCCGGACGGCGGCATGATAACCACACATTCCGTGAACACCCCCGCCAGGTGGGGTCGAGGATGAACAGATGTACAACCCCCTGGCTGAGGTTCTGTAAGGAGAAAAACGCAGCGCCGGTCGGGTGAATATCTGGCCTGCGGTAAACGCGCCGCCGTTAATATCGCCGCCCACGTAATTGGGATTGTATTCTTCCATCTGCATCGTGTTCAACGTACTTTTAGCCAGGATGCGGTCCCGGAATCCGGGGGCAAAACGTTCAACCTGTCTTTCGATCGTTTCAGTCATATCCACCGTTGAACCGTTCGGGACATGACAGTAAGCCCATGCGGTATGTTTGCCCTCGGGCGCCCGCGAGGGGTCGAACAGGCTTTGCTGAGCAACAAGGACAAACGGTTTTTCCGCGTGCTGGCCGTTCCATGCCATTCGCTCCGATTCCGCAATCTCTTCGAGCGTATTGCCAAGATGAACAGTCCCTGCGATCCTGCACTCGGGAGCAGTGAAAGGTATCGGACCATCCAGTGCCCAGTCAATCTTGAACACGCCCATCCCGTATCTGAAATTTTGCAGCTGGTTTTTATAAAGCGAGGAAAATTTGTGTCCTGCAATTGTCAAAAGCTGGCGCGGACCGACATCGAATAACACGGCATGCGACGAAGGCAGGTCCTCCAGCGAACGCACATAAAAACCAGTTTGGATTTTTCCGCCGAGTGAAATAAAATAATTTGCCAGGGCATTCGCAATGGATTGTGAGCCACCCAGCGGAATTGGCCATCCTTTTACATGTGCTGCAGCAAGCAAAACCAGGGCAATCGCTGAGGTTGCCACATAAGAAAGTGGCAGGATCGAATGAGCCGCCATACCTGCCCATAACCCGCGACCTTCTTTTGTAATAAACCTTCTGGCAAGAAATTCGGCAGGTTGCAATGCCTTGACGCCAAAATTTGCCATCGCAATCGGGTGACGCGGATAAGCTAACGGACCAAGAATAGGTTTTAGAATATAATTCCAGTCATGTACAACAGGGCGGATAAGTTTTTGATAACTTTTCCCGTCACGCCCAAGTAAACGCGCCGTGTTCTCAATAGCAAAATCGAGGATCGCCGCCCTGCCGCCGTCAAACGGATGGGCTGCTGCAAAAGTCGGAAGGATATAATCCAGCCCAAACGCCTTCAGCGGCAGCTGGCTGAATAAGGGAGAACCGATGGCAAGCGGGTGAATCGCCGAGCATACATCGTGTTTGAAGCCCGGAAGCGTAAGCTCTGAAGTCCTTAAACCTCCTCCGATCGTAGGGGCGCCCTCGAGGATCAGGACATGCAGGCCAGCGTGCTTGAGCGTGATCGCCGCGGCCAGGCCGTTCGGACCTGATCCGACAACAATTGCATCATAATCCTTTGCCTCGTTTCCCATGAGGGTAAATATACATTTACTTTTAAATTTCCGAGGTCACGCATGCCGGGCACGACATCTGGCTTCGAAGAACTCCTGTCCCCAAATAAATAAAAAAAGCCATTGAGTGTTTCAATGGCTTTTGTTGGAACGCGTCTCCGGTTTGTCAGTTGGTCGCCTTCCTTATGTAAACATTCCCGTATTTTGATTCCAGCGTGTATCGGGGACCCGTTCCTGGTTTGGCGGTGACGAAGGTGTGAAAAGCCTTGTCACCCGAATCTCCTCCAAACTTGACGTCAAGATTTGTGTATATCTCTCCGTAATTTGTCTCAGCCGATATCTCGCCGACAGCCCGTTCCGCCAGGGCAGCGTCAACTCCGCCGTAGGTTGCCTCCACGGTAAGCGGAGCGAAAAAGTTTTTCACTTCGACCATTCCATATACAGCCTCAATAAAGGTCTCCGCATCCTTCGGTATCTTAATGTCGAGCACAATCTCAATTTGAGGTCCGAATGACATTTGCGAAAAACCCTTGCCATATTCCTGCTGATATTTTCTCAGTTCTCCCTTGTCACGAAGGATTACCTTCTGGCCATCGCGCACTAACGTCACGCGTTGAGGCAACTTGTCCATATCCCTGATGAAACCGCGGATGCTGATCGTATTGCCGTTAACCGAATTTTCTATGACAAATGCATCGTCATTTTCTCCGCCGTTGATGCTTACCTGTTGTTCTATCAAAATCTCACTTCCGTCATATGTTGAAAGCCTGATCATCTGCGGATAATCGAAACGCAGCTTAATGCTTTTGCCTTTTTGATAGGGGATCGTTTTATTGGCTTGTATCTGGCCGTAATCCAAACCCGGAGATGCCATCGCAGCCAGAAGAAATAATATCTTCAATTTCATAACTTTTGGATTTTGGGTGGGCGCGCGATCGCGTACCGCGCTATAGGTGACTACTTTTTCCTCAGGTAAACATTGTTGTGAGTCGATGCCAGTTCGATATCAATTCCTCCACCATTCATTTTTCCGCTGAAATTATCGTTGTATTTCTGCAGACCGCCTTTCGCGTCGATTTCGATTTTCAATTCCGGATCGATAAACAGCTCTCCCCAGGATGTGCTGAGCGTAATGGTGGCTTTCGTGGCAACCGGGATTGAAACATCAACGTGACCATGAACCGAGCGCAGCACGACAGGATCTTTGATATTGGGTCCGAAGCTCGCATCAATGTCGCCGTGTACGGTCTTGACGGAAACCGGTCCCGTTACATTTTCAAGCGAAACCTGGTTGTGTACCGTCGACACCTCAATCTGGTTGTCAAGGTTTTTCAGCTCGAAATCACTTCCGTAAGGCGAAGTGTGCTCATAGGAAATGATCACACCCTTGGGAACTTTGATGGTTATGTCGGGACCGTCCATTTTCTTTAGCTGGCGAACCTCAACCACCTGTCCATTTTCAATCACCGAAAGGCCCAGTCCGGTGTTATCTTCAAGCCCAAGGCTGCTCACGGCGCGCAATCCCTTTGCCCGCTCGTCATTTTCGCGGTCGTGGTTGCGGGAAGTAAAAACGATTTCCTTTCCGTCGTATCCTTCAATCCGCACATCGTTCACCTCCATGATCTTAAGGGTACCAGTGCTTTTAGAAACTTTGTATTCCTGAGCCTGGATTGCCGTCAACGCGATCATGCCCAGCGCCGCTATCATTATTATCTTTTTCATTGTATTACCGTATTTAACTTTTTATGATGTCTTTTTGCGCAGATAAATCTTTCCGTAGTTGGCCGTGAGATCAATATTCAGTTCGCCACCGCCGTTTATTTTGCCGGTAACCTTGTCACTGAACGACTCCATGTCACCTTTCCTTGCAACGTCGAGCTTAAACTCCGGCGATACGAAGATTTCACCGTATGAGGTATTCATCTTTACGTCTGCTTTCGTTGTCACCGGGAGACTTACATCCACGTGGCCATACACCGAAACAATCGAAATCGGATTTTTGATGGTGCTGCCAAATACGGCATCCACGCTTCCGTAGATGGTTTTGACAGTAAGTGGACCCGTTACGTTCTCGAGCTCGACCGCATTGTATTGTGCGGAGACTTCAATTTCGTTTTCCAGATTCCTGAATCTTACCTCGCCGCCATACTGCGATTCGTGCGAAAACGATACGATCACGCCTTTTGGCACTTTGATGGTGATGTCAGGCGAGCTGGTTTTTTTCAGAGGATAAACTTCCACGACATTTCCTTTGTCGGTTACGTTAATACCGAGTCCTGTATTGTCTTCAAGTCCCAGACTGTTCACTGCGCGCAATCCTTCGGCGCGTTTATCTTTGGAACGACTTCCATTGGTTGCTGTAAATATGATCTCGTTGCCACTGTGGCCTTCGACCGTTACCCTGCCAAGATGGATCTCCAGACGGCCCGTGCTTTTCGCTACTTTGTATTCCTGGCCGTAAAGTGCTCCTGTCATGAAGAGTCCCAGCACGAGGATTAATAAATTCCTGTTTCTCATTTTTTTGTTATTGAATCTCACTTAAACCTGTTTTATAATAACCTCTCATAAACTGCCAGGAAGAAAACAAGACCGATCGTATCTTCATTTTCCTGCCAGCATCGCTTCCAGATTGATCAGCTGCGTCAACTGGCTTGCGTTTATGAGAGCTTTAGTATTCCTGTATGTGCCTCGTCTTTTACCGCTTGCATCGTTTCGGCATCGTCTACGATCCGCTGGAGATCGTTGATAACACTTTTCTCCCTGATCTTCACCATGAGTTGAATGAGTGCGATCTGCACCACCGGATCATTTTGTGTTTCCAAAGACTCGATCAATTCCGCCTTAACATTCGGTTCATGGATGAATTTTCCCAATGCTTCAAGCGCGGCAAGCCTGACGTTTGAGTTGGGATCGGTATTCATCGTCCGGACGAGCGCCTTTACCAGCTGGTCATCGGCCTTGTTCATGCTGAGGGCGACGTTCACGCCTTGAATTCTTTTGCTCGCCGACTGGTCATCGCCAAGCATCTGCATCATAAGCAATTTTGTCTCCGCCAATTCCTGAGCAATCCGCGCCATCTCAATTTGCTGGTTATGCTGTCTGTTGATCCAGAATCCAACGTATCCTCCAACGATCAGGAGGGTAACCGCAGCAGCGGCACGGTAAAAATTCGGATGAAAGAAGATTGTCCGGCCGCGACCCGACGCCTGCACCTGTTCTCTCAACATGGCATCAAAACCGGATCTCAGCCTGCCGCTTGGCTCCATACTTGCGGCGCGATCCATCACATGAAGGACCTCCTTCAATTCCTCATACAGCTTGTGGGCTGCAGGATTCGTAAGCAATTCCTTTTCGATCGTTTGACGGTCAACGGCGTTTAGCTTGTTATCGAGGTAATCGATGATGAGGCCTTCCAATTTTTCCTTTTCCATATTCATTGGTATTCGTTGTCACTCCATAAGGAGTGATTCATATCTATATTTTTTCGAGCTCGAAATAATATTCTCTCAGCTTTACGATGGCCCGGTGAACTTTAACTTTGATATTTGCGACGGTCGTATCCATGATCGCCGCGACATCTTCATACTTCATATGCTGAAACCGGGTGAGGATAAGCAGTTCCCGCTGCTCGTCACTTAACTTCGACATCGATCGGTGAAGCAGCTTTTCCTTCTCATATATATCATCTGATTCATCGCGGTCTGCCATATAGTCCCCTATTTTTTCCACATCGACATAATCTGAAAAACGGTTTTTATGCGACTGATAATGGTCCGAAAATACATTTCGGGCGATCTGATAAATCCATGACTGAAACCTCAGGCCATCGCGGTAGCTGTTGCGGTATTTGATCAGTCGTAAAAAGACATTTTGTGTCAGGTCTTCCGCCAAATCCCGGTCGATGGTCATGCGGGCGAGAAAATTAAATATCTTCTTGTTGTATCGTTCAAAAAGCAAGGAAGCCTGCGCAAGATTGCCGTTTTTCACAGCCTCCATGATTATCTCATCGGTCATTCAGGTCCCCTTTACGTTATTTGACAAGAAATTTGCTTGATCTCGCGAATCATCATTTTTTAAATCAGATTCCGGGTTAGTTACCGGTAGGCAGATAAAAGGTTACATTTTATTTTCAAGATTCGGCCTTGCGCTCGCTTAAAGCGGTTCGTCGACGGTCCTTTTTATTTATCAAGAAATAGCCATTCCACATGCTTGGCAAGCCCATCGATGTCCGGGTACATTGAAGCCGAGTTTATGCCGAATGTGTGCAGCCGGCGCTTGCATTCGGAGAAACAGTCGCTGTTGACCTTGATCTTGAACAACAGTTCACTGTATTGCTTGTTTTCCTCGAAGGAGACAAACTTGCGGTCGGAGTTGTACTTATGAATGGTAAACCATCCGAACTGGGCGGATATTCTTTTGGTGATGTGGTTGGGTTTGAAAACTTTGGTCGTTCCCTCCTGAAAAGGATCCAGGGAATCTGTTGACGCAACAACGTCTTCGGCAGGAACATTAAATCCCCAAACGACCGAGTAGTCCGCATTCCTGGGTTCCGTTTTTGTGGCCATGGAAAACCAAAGCGCGATCAATGGGTTCTCCGTCCAGTCCAGCAACCGTGTCGCCATACCATGGTGTTGCGCCAGCGCAAGCCAGTCCCAGGAGTTACCAGGCTGGAAATCGATCAGGTGGAGACTTCTTCTTTGGAAATCCTCAAGCATTTCACGTTCCGTTTTCTCAACATCAGGCAAATCATAACGCGCGATCTTCGGCAGCAGCGTCTTATCAAGACTCTGTCCCCGAAAAAGCGTGAACTGGTCCGTAGGAATGTCCAGCAGGATATCCTGAAACTCCTTAAAACTTGAAACAGAAAATGTTTTATAGCCTTTCTCCATATTAGCCCGCGAAGGGATGGTAAAATTACATACCTGATTTCACATAAAGGATAAAGCATGATATAAATCGACAATTTTTAAGCAGAACGTCCCAATGACTCAATCATAGATTGAATGGTTTTTAAAACGTAAACTCTTATCTTCGGACTCTGTTACGAAGAGCTTCGCGGTAATACTGTTGATGCAAGTAATAACAAGACCTCAGATGACATTATGAAAATCGGGATCTGCTTACTATTATTCATGGCAGCATTGTCCGGCAGCCATGCACAAACTTCAAACAAAAACATCAAAGTCATGAAGATGCAATGCGAAGTTACTGGCAGTGGACGACCCCTCGTGCTTGTTCCGGGAGGACTGACAGGTTGGGCCAGCTGGGAACCTTTCGTCAAAACATTTTCTCAAAAACGAACCGTAATCCGCGTTCAGTTGCTGGGGGTTCAATTTGGATTGGAAAACAAACCCCTTCCTTCAGACTATTCCGTCAAAACGGAAAGTAAAGCCCTGCTCAAAACACTTGATTCGCTAGGATACACGATGCCAGTCGATATTGTTGGCTGGTCGTTTGGTGGTTTTACCAGCCTTGATTTCGCCCTTGACAATCCCGCGCGCGTGCGTACGCTGACCCTGATTGAACCACCCGGCATGTGGGTGCTTCGCGCGACTGGTAAAATGACTGATGAAACGAGGAAAGCGGAAGATTTCTTCCGCACATTTCATGGCGATATTACCGAAGACATGCTGGCTGACTTTTTAAGGACCGCCGGATTTACGGCGCCCGGTCAGTCGGCACGCGATCTTCCCCAATTCAATTACTGGCTTCCATTCCGCCAATCATTGCGAATCAATCCCGCAGTTCCGAAGCATATCGATGACACGCAACGGTTAAAGGATTTTCAGCCGCCTGTGTTGTTGGTAAAGGGGACTGGTTCCAGCCCGTGGCTTCACCAGATCATAGACGTTCTGTCAGAAAATCTTCCGCACGCGCGCGTCGTGGAATTTCCCGGCGGACATGCGCCTCATATTGTGACGAGAGACAAATTTCTGACTGAACTTGAAGCGTTTCAGGATGCCGCCGGGAAGTAGACAACTCATCGGCAGGAGTTATCACTATTATAATTACATGGAATAAAAGGTAATCAGACAAGGCCTCCTGATCGTGTTATTTTGCATGGCTTCGTGTTCGCCAGGCCGAAATTTTGATCAATGGGTTGGAGAATGCCTGTACGAAGGAAAAACCGGTTCAAGCCTCTGGCGATTATTTCATGGCGATGACGGTCAACTAAAAATTGTCAAAGGCTCTCACGATTGTAAGGCTTTTACTGAAATTAGTATTTTCGCCTTCAAGACTATTTTACTATGGCCCGTATACACATTGAGCTGCCGCAAAAATTCCTCTACGAAACCGAGATCCCCGTGCGTGCCACCGACCTCAATTACGGAGGACATGTCGGCAATGACACGATCCTGACGTTGATGCAGGAAGCCCGCGTTCTGTTCTATCGCAGTATCGGCTTCACCAGCGAGCTCAACCTCGAAGGAGATGTAGGGCAGATCGTGACCGACGCCGCCCTTGTCTACAAATCTGAATCATTCCTTGGAGATGTGTTGATCATAAAACTGGGAATTATCGAATTCAACAAATACGGCTTCGATATCGCCTACCTGCTGATCAACAAAGAGACTACGAAGGAAGTAGCTCGCGGAAAAACCGGCATCGTCTGCTTTGACTATGCCAAACGAAAAGTGGTAAGCGTACCCGACACATTCCTGAAACAGCTCCAACAAGGCTAAAAACGTGAAACCAGGAACCAGGAACTAGCAACCAGGAACCAGCAACCAGGAACCGAGCCCCGGCAACTACTTCAGCCCCTTCAGATACGCCAAACTCTGTGGTATCTGCTCCACCGCCCTGGACGACTCGTCTTCAATAAAAAAATGTTTCACGCCCGCTTTTTTCGCGGCCTTCACCACCGCGGCAATCCCGACATCACCCTGCCCCAGAACAACATTGGATTCCACGTCGGCATGGCCGTTTTGATTTCCTTCGGTACCAGGTCTACGATCCTTCAGATGCATCAGCAAAAACCGCTTCGGATATTTGTTCAGCAACGCAACCGGATCCTGCCCTGGATGTTTCACCCAAAATACGTCCATCTCGAAATTCACGTACTTCGGATCTGTGTTCTTCACCAGGTAATCGAACAAGGTACCTTTCTCGTAGGGCCGGAATTCATATCCATGAGGATGATAACAAAACGACAAGCCGCTGTCGGCGAGAATTTTTCCCGCTTTATTGAAAATCTCGACCGCCCTCCTTGTGTCGTCAATCGTAAATTGCTCTCCGTCGTGTGGTATCCAAAACGTGACTACGTACTTTGCTCCGAACGCTTTTGCGTTTTCGATAGCTTTCTGAGGATTTTCCGCCAGTGCCTTGAAATCGGCCCCGATACTGATAACTTTCAGGTCATTTTGTTTCAACAGCTTTTGAAACCATTCCGTCGTCATCCCATACGTATCGCCACCTTCAATTTCCCTGATACCCCAGCTTTTGATTTTCGCGAGGGTGCCCGGGACTTCCGTCTTGAATTCATTCCTCAAACTGTAAAGCTGAAGACCGATTTCCTGGGCAGCGGCAGTGACAGATACCACTGTCGCAATAAAAAGACCGATGATCGAATACTTTTTCATAATTCCCGATTTTCCGAAAAGTTAGAAATTAACGACTAACAACCTAAGCATGGTCGTTGGAAGGTGCTCTTCAAAGGTTGGCCGGTCAGGATGGGCCTGCGGCTACCAAACAGTTGTTAAAGGCCCCTGAAAAATTTTTTAACCGATATGCTTGAATCCTTTTGCCAAAACAAAGAACATCGCAGGATTATGATCACCGTAATGTACACGGCCAGGACTGAATTTTTTATATCCATTATTGATGCGACAAAAGTTATTAAGTGAGGGGGCCAAGGAATTAAGCTACGAGATCCGCGAGATCGTCAAGAAGGCAGAGCAATTGAAAAAGCTCGGACTCGAAATCTCCTGGGAAAATATCGGAGACCCGATCCAGAAACACCACAAGCTGCCCGACTGGATCAAACAAATTATTTCCGACCTGATGAAAGTGGACGATGTCTATAGTTATTGCCCGTCCAAGGGAATGCTGGAAACTCGGGAATTCCTTGCGGCCCAGACGAATGCCATGGGCGGAGCGCAAATCACTCCCGACGATATCTGTTTTTTTAACGGACTCGGCGACGCAATTGGAAAAGTGTATCAATATATTACCGATACCTCGCGGGTCATCGGACCGTCTCCCGCGTATTCGACCCACTCAAGCGCGGAGGCGGCGCACGCCAACCACGAGCCCCTTACTTATAAGCTCGATCCCGACAATAAATGGTATCCCGATCTTGATGACCTCTATTACAAGATCAAGTATAATCCCAATGTTGTCGGTATCCTGATCATCAACCCGGACAATCCTACGGGCATGGTTTACCCGTTGGAAACCCTGAAACGCATAGTCGAGATCGCCAAGGAGTTCAAACTATTTCTGGTAGCCGATGAGATCTATATTAATATTACTTATAACGGAGCGAGAGCATATTCGCTTGCCGAAATAATAGACGACGTTCCTGGAATTTCAATGAAGGGAATTTCGAAAGAACTGCCATGGCCTGGCGCACGATGCGGATGGATGGAATACTATAACCGCGACAAGGACGAAGATTTTAACCGCTTCTGTCAGGCACTTGACAATGCAAAAATGATCGAAGTATGCTCAACCAAACTTCCGCAAATTGCCATACCGAAAATTTTCGGCGACAAACGTTTCAGAGCTTACCGTGAAGAGACTAACCGAAATATCGGCAGGCGCAGCAGGATCATTGCGGATATTCTCCATACAGTTCCAGAACTCACATTCAATGAAACCTTCGGCGCTTTTTACAACACGATTATTTTCAGGGAAGGAACACTGAAAATCCGTCAGAAGCTCAGGATTGAGGACGAACGAATCCGAAACCTGGTGGAATCGTGGGTTACTCATGATATCCCGCTGGACAAACGTTTCGTTTATTATTTGCTGGGCGCAAAAGGTGTCTGCGTGGTGCCGATCTCTTCCTTTAGCTCCGAGCTGCAGGGCTTTCGCGTAACGCTTCTTGAAGAACACGAGCCGACATTGATCAAAACATTTACCGCGATCAGGGATGGAATTGTCGAATACCTGCAATCGTAAACCTCCCCTTTAAAATTGATCTTGAAGTTGAAAGTGGTAGCCTCCGGTTTACCTCCGTTGGGCAAACCTTCCAGCCAGCCATGGGCGATAGCGAGATTCATGTGAAGCATCGGACACATTCCGAATTCGAACACGATTCACCGTAACTGAACGATGAAACCCGTATTAGCATTGATTTCAGCCTGAAAATGTACCTTATTTGGTGGTATGGCCTTTGCCGGCTAATCCGAAATTCCAACCGATGATCCGTTCTAATCTCCTTCTTTTCGTTCGCAACCTTGCCCGCCAGAAAATGTTCTCGATCATCAACCTGATTGGGTTGACCGTGGGCATCGTCAGCAGTCTTTTCATTTATATCTATGTCCGGCATGAAATGAGTTTCGACCGGTTTCATTCGAACGCCGATCGCATTTACCGCATAAACCAGACCTTCATCTGGGGCCAGGACAACGATCAGCTTTTCTCGTCGCTCGGACCTGGCGTCTTACATGCAATCGCAGCCGAGATCCCGGAAGCAAAAGAAGTCACCCGGATCCACCCGCCGGGAAATTCCCTGCTGTCTTATACAGCCACGAATGAAACAAAATCCTTTGACCAAGCGGGTATCCTGGCCGTTGACTCGAATTTTTTCCGGGTTTTTACCTTTCCGATGATCCAGGGCGACCCGGCTACCGCTTTGCAGGAACCCAACACCATGGTCATGACCGAATCGTGCGCAAAAAAATATTTCGGGAGCGAAGATCCCGTGGGTAAGATCGTGCACGGTGGAAAATCGGTGCTGGATAATGCAGAAAAAACATTTATCGTGACGGGTGTTGTCAAAGATCCGCCAGCCAACTCCTACATTGATTTCGATATCCTCATCTCGATGACAAGCCTGCCTCGGGTAAAAAACAGCAGCTGGAGCTGGGTATGGACGATGTTTGAAACTTATGTTCTGCTCGATGACAATGCCTCGGTGGCAGCGCTGCAAGAGAAACTTACCACCCTGCCACCGCGTTATGCGGAAAAAACGCTGCAAGCCGCAATGGGAACGACCTATGAAGGCTACATCAAAAGCGGAAAGCAATGGAATCTTTATGCCCAGTCTCTCACGGATATACACCTTCATTCTGAAAAAGTCTACAACAGATTTCCGAATGCCGGGAATATGAAAACCGTTTATACCCTGATCGGTATTGTTGGATTCATCATCCTGTTGTCCTGTATCAATTTCATGAATCTCTCCAGCGCGCAATACACAAAACGCGCAAGGGAAACCAGTCTCAGAAAAGTCCTGGGTTCCGGCCGCTGGCAATTAAGTATCGGGTTTTTTGTGGAGGCATTGCTGTTCTGCAGCATATCACTTGTAATTGGCATTTGCATTACGCAGATCTTTCTTCCGGTTTTCAACAACATCTCCGGCACAAATTATCCGTTTAATGTATTTTCCGACCCGGCCGCAATGTTCGTCATGGTTGCGCTTCTCTTGTTCATGAGCCTGGTTTCCGGCAGCTATCCTGCCATTTACCTCAGCGCATTCAAACCCATTGAAGCAATTAAAGGAAAGTTTAAAACGGGTAGACAAGGGAAAACGTTTCGCAATGCACTCGTGGTGTTTCAATTCGCGGTCTCGTTGACGCTGATCATCAGTACGCTTGTCGTCTTCCAGCAACTTGACTTTCTATCCAAAAAAGACACGGGTTTCGACCGCGAAAATCTATTGGTTGTAAGCAGGTTGGAATGGGTTAATGACAAGAAGACATTCCTTGACAATACAACGAAGATCCCGGGTATTCAAACTGCGTCATGGTGTTCTTCGGTTCCGCCGCGTCTGTTCGATGGCGATGCTTTTGGCGCTGAAGGCAGCCAGGACAAAACCATCAACCTCAACTACATCAAGGCCGACGAAGCATTTGCCGCTACACTGAAACTCTCTTTTGCCGTTGGACGCTACTTTTCCGCGGACCGTCCCTCAGATAAAAACGGTGTGATCCTGAATGAAACCGCGGTCCGGGAAATCGGATGGAAGGTTGACGAATCTACATTGGGCAAACGGATCCAATATCCGGGTGACAATCTTTGGTTTGAAGTGATTGGAATTGTTCGTGATTTTAATTACTGGTCGTTGCAGGGACCGATTCAACCCATGGCGATGTTCAACATCCATAATGAATTGTATTCGAGCAACCAGGAGTTTGTGGTTTTCCGCGTTTCGCGCGACAATGCCGACGCATGGCAACAGCTGATCTCGTCGCTGGAAACTTCCTGGAGAAAATTCGCTGGCGACGCTCCTTTTCAATACGAGTTTGTCGATCAGGCTTTTGCGGAATCTTTTAGCGAACAGGAGCTGTTCAGCAAAGCCCTCGGTTTCTTTGCGTTCCTTACGATCCTCATCGCATGTCTCGGGTTGCTGGGAATGATCGTGTTCACACTTGAATTGAAAACCAAGGAGATAGGGATCCGCAAGGTCATCGGTGCCACGGTGTTGAATATCCTGATGCTGGTGTCGAAAGAATACACGAAACTCATATTGATTTCCATTTGCCTCAGCGTACCCATCACGTTGTGGCTCATGAAGAACTGGCTTGAAAACTTTGAATACAGGATCGAATTGTCTCCCGTGACATTTGTTGCTGCAGGCATACTGACGCTTCTAATAGCGATCGCGATCACCGGTTATCACTCCGTTAAAGCGGCATTAACGAACCCGGTAGATGTCCTCAAAGACGAATAGTTTATAGCTAACATTCGTTTGTATTATAAAATTTTTTCTGCCATTCCCTTGAATACTAAGGGATAATTTGTGAGAATTGTAATACAACAGAAGAAAATGATTTCGTTGAACACCCATATGAATCAATTCGTCCGCGATGCAATCGTGGGAAATCTTGTTTCTGTGCTCATTATCGTTATTCTCGTATTGATAAAACCCGCGGGGGCGATGATGGTATAAATATTGAACAAACACGAACCAGCCGCCCCGACACACTCGGGGCGGTTTTGTTTTATATAAACCAGAACAAACTAACAGTTGTAAATTATGTACTACACCAAAGACACGGTACTCTTCTTAAATGGTAAGTTCATCAAAGCCGTTGATGCACATATCGACCTCTACAGCCAGTCCTTACACTATGGCTTTGGAGCGTTTGAAGGGATCCGTGCGTATCAAACTTTAAATGGCGTCAAGCTATTCAAAGCGCACGAACATTTCGAACGCCTGAAAAATAGCTGTGCTCTGGTTGGCATCCCACTCGATTACGACTCCGAAGAACTGACCCAGATCTCTTATCAGCTCCTCGAAAAAAATAATCTGACAGACGCATATATCCGCCCACTGGTCTACTGCGGACCCAACATGTACCTGTCTACGCCAAAAGATGTCTACCTCATGATCTGTGTCTGGAAATGGGGCAAATACCATGGCGATAATCTGTTGAAACTTTGTGTGTCCTCCTATCAGCGTCCCAACCCTGCCTCGATAAAAGTTGAAGCAAAAATTACCGGACATTACGTCAACGGAATCCTTGCGACGAGCGAGGCCAAGGTGAGAGGTTACGACGAAGCACTGATGCTCGATATGAATGGAAACGTGGCCGCGGCACCAGCAGCAAATTTCTTCATGGAAAAAGATGGATACCTCCACACACCTGCGCTCGGACATATCTTCCCAAGCATTACACGTCAGGTTGTGCTTAACATTTGCCGCGAACTCGACATTCCGGTGGTGGAAAGACAGATCAACCCGCATGAATTGGAAGGAGCGGACAGCGCTTTCTTGTGCGGAACGGCAGTCGAGATCGCAGGGATTGAATCCATCGATGCCAATACTTTCAAAAAAGAATGGAAAGACAGCATCGGGTCAATCGTCCAGGAAGCATACAAGTGCCAGGTGCTGGAACGTTCATTTAGCTATGTGATCATTTGATAACAACAAACTTCTTTTTACAGACCATTAACTTTTTGAACTGATTTGAACAAGTATAGCAAAACGATCACCCAGGACCCTACACTGCCTGCAGCACAGGCGATGTTGTATGGCATTGGCTTGACCGAACAGGATTTATTAAAAGCGCAGGTAGGAATTGTGAGTACCGGATATGATGGAAATACCTGCAACATGCATCTGAATAAACTTGCGCAGGAAGTAAAAACCGCCGTGTGGGACAATGACATGGTTGGTTTGATCTTTCATACGATCGGCGTGAGCGATGGCATCAGCAATGGCACCGAAGGCATGCGCTATTCGCTTGTCAGCCGCGAGATCATCGCGGACTCCATTGAGGCCGTCTGCGGCGCGCAATACTACGACGGACTTATCGCGGTGGTTGGATGCGACAAGAATATGCCGGGCGCGCTGATCGCCATGGGCAGATTGAACCGCCCCGCCATCATGGTTTACGGCGGCACGATAGCAGGGGGAAACTGGAAAGGACAGGAGCTGAATATCATTTCCGCCTTCGAGGCTCTCGGTCAAAAACTTGCCGGAAAAATCACTCCCGAAGATTATAAAGGAATTGTTCAGAATGCTTGTCCGGGTGCCGGCGCATGCGGAGGAATGTACACGGCCAACACGATGGCTTCAGCGATCGAAGCGCTTGGCATGGCATTACCCTATTCCTCTTCAAACCCTGCACTGAGTAAAGAAAAATCCGCGGAATGTCATCAGGCGGGTAAGACAATTCATCTCCTGCTCAAAAACGATATCAAGCCGCGCGATATCATGACACCAAAGGCCTTTGAGAATGCGATCACGATTGTCATGGCACTCGGAGGATCAACCAATGCCGTCCTTCACTTAATAGCAATGGCGCGCGCGGCGGGCATCATGATCACACAGGACGATTTCCAGCGGATTTCTGACAAAACCCCTTTGATTGCGGACCTGAAACCCAGCGGAAAATATCTGATGCCTGAAGTTCACCGGATCGGTGGTGTTCCGGCGGTGATGAAATATCTCCTCAAGAAAGGTTTTATACATGGCGATTGCCTGACAGTCACCGGAAAAACAATTGCTGAAAATCTCGAGTCCGCTGCCGACCTCAACTTCGACACCCAGGATGTCATATACACGGTCGAGAAGCCCATCAAAGCAACAGCCCACCTGCAGATCCTCTATGGCAATCTTGCCGAAAAAGGCTCTGTTGCCAAGATCACCGGCAAGGAAGGCGAAAGCTTCAAGGGCCCCGCCAGAGTTTTTAACGGAGAGTTTGAACTCACCAATGGCATACAGAACGGCAAAGTAAAAGCCGGTGACGTGGTTGTCATCCGCTACGTCGGGCCCAAAGGCGCACCGGGCATGCCTGAGATGTTGAAACCAACTTCAGCCATCATGGGAGTCGGACTCGGCAACAGCGTCGCCCTGATCACGGACGGCAGATTTTCAGGCGGAACCCACGGATTTGTTGTCGGACATATTACACCGGAAGCCTTCGACGGCGGAGTGATTGCGCTCGTAGAAGACAACGATATCATTGAAATAGATGTTCATCGCCATCAGATCAACGTGATGGTCGACGAAGGCACGCTCGCAAAGCGTAAGGCAGCATGGAAAGCCCCGCGGCTTAATGCCAGGAACGGAATACTATTGAAATATGCTAAACAAGTAAAAACAGCTGCTGATGGATGCGTTACTGACGAAGAGTGAAACAAAAGCTGAAGCCGATAAACAACCGCGAAAACAAATCTCCGGTTCAGAAGTGCTGTTGCGAAGCCTGATCGCAGAAAGCGTCGAAACGATCTTTGGTTACCCGGGAGGGGCCATCATGCCCGTATACGACGCATTATACCATTACTCAAGCCAACTCACGCATATCCTGGTAAGACATGAACAGGGCGCCATTCACGCCGCCCAGGGATTTGCGCGTGTCTCGGGAAAACCGGGCGTGGTGTTTGCAACGTCAGGGCCAGGCGCAACAAATCTGGTCACCGGACTGGCCGATGCCCTGATTGATTCAACACCCGTCGTGTGCATCACCGGGCAGGTATTTGCGCACCTGTTGGGCACCGATGCCTTCCAGGAAACGGATGTGGTCAACACAACAATCCCGGTAACAAAATGGAACGTCCAGATCACAGAAGCCAAAGACATTGCCCCGGCAGTTGCAAAAGCATTTTACATCGCAACCACGGGCCGTCCCGGACCGGTGCTCATCGATATCACAAAAAATGCGCAGAATGAACTTATCGATGAACCGGAATATATAAAGTGTGAACAGATCCGCACTTATAAGCCTAAGCCCGTCCTGCAGCTGGATAAGGTGGAAGCTGCGGCGGCGCTTATTAACGGCGCGCGTAAACCATACATCCTCGCCGGACAGGGCATTCTGCTTTCAGGAGCCTCCAAAGAGCTTCTGGCTTTTTCCGAAAAGACCGGAATTCCTGTAGCCTGTACGTTACTCGGCCTCGGTTGCTTTCCCACCGACCATCCGAACTATGTCGGCTTCCTGGGAATGCACGGCAACTACGGACCGAATGTAAATACCAATGAATGCGATGTCCTGATCGGCATAGGCCTGCGCTTCGATGACCGCGTCACAGGCAATGTAAGCCGTTATGCAAAACAGGCGCGTATCGTCCACATCGATATCGACAAGGCCGAGATTAGCAAAATTGTAAAAACTGAAATAGCGGTCCATGCAGATGCGAAAGAGGCGCTCCAGGCCCTCGTCGGATATTGCAAACCCAACAGACACGACGAATGGATTGAAACTTTCCGGGAATTCAACCGGATCGAATACCAAAAGGTCATCCATCGGGAATTCAATCCCGAAGGCAAAATTACCATGGGTGAGGTTATCAACCACCTTTCAATCCAGACCAACGGACAGGCCATTGTAGTTACCGATGTCGGACAACACCAGATGGTAACATCGCGGTATTACGCATTCAAGAACCCGCGCACCAACGTAACCTCCGGTGGCGCTGGCACCATGGGCTTTGCCCTTCCTGCGGCCATGGGCGCCAAGCTTGCCGTCCCGGAAAAAGAAGTTGTGGCCGTGATCGGTGACGGCGGATATCAGATGACGGTTCAGGAACTCGGCACGATCATGCAATACAAGATCCCCGTAAAGATCCTGGTACTCAACAACAGTTTCCTCGGAATGGTACGCCAGTGGCAACAGCTCTTCCATGAAAAAAGGTACTCATTCACGGAAATGTCGAATCCAAATTTTGTGAAACTGGCGGAAGCTTATGATATCCCCGCCCGCAAAGTTGAAAACCGCGAGGAACTCCAGGACGCGTTGCGGGAAATGCTCGCCGCCAAAGGGCCCTATTTCCTGGAAGCAGTCGTAGGAAAGGAAGACAACGTTTTCCCGATGGTTCCCGCAGGAGGATGCGTGTCTGATGTCTTGCTGGAGGCGCCCGCTAAAAATAAGTAATGAATTATACAGAAGATATGAAACAGGAATTCACACTGGAAATAGCTGCAGACAATAACTTCTCAATTCTCAACAGGATTGTCAACGTGTTGAACCGCAGGAGGGTAAGGATCAAAAAACTCATCGCCCATGAAAATGAGGACGATTTTACACGTGGCGGTGCGATACTGTTGATCTACACAACCTCCGACATGATTGAAAAATTGAAAAATCAGCTCGAGAAACTGATCGAAGTGGAAACTGCAACCTATTACGAAGGCAGTCACCGCTATTACATGTTAAGCGAACGCACAAACAAACAAGTCGCCTGATACCATCCCTAAGGAGGATCCGGCATCGAAAAAATAAAAACAAAAACAGAAAATAAACAAAACACATTATGGCAAAGATCAATTTCGGAGGCGTAGTCGAAGAAGTAGTTACACGGGAAGAATTCCCTATGGACAAAGCCCTGGCCGTACTGAAAAATGAAGTAATCGCAATAATCGGATATGGTGTTCAGGGTCCGGCACAGGCGCTGAACCTTCGTGACAACGGTTTCAACGTTATCGTCGGACAACGCAAAGGGTCCAAGACGTGGGATAAAGCCGTTGAACATGGCTGGGTCCCCGGTGAGACACTGTTTGAAATCGAAGAAGCAGCGAAACGCGGCACCATCCTCCAGTTTTTGCTGTCAGATGCAGGTCAGATTGCCCTTTGGCCATCATTAAAGCCGCAGCTTTCAAAGGGAAAAACACTTTATTTCTCACACGGCTTTGGAATCACTTTCAAAGAACAAACGGGAATTATCCCACCGGCTGACGTCGATGTCATCCTCGTTGCTCCCAAAGGTTCCGGCACCTCCGTGCGCCGGTTGTTCCTGCAGGGAAAAGGTATCAATTCAAGCTATGCAATATTCCAGGACGCCAGTGGAACGGCACGTGAAAAAGCCATTGCGCTGGGGATCGGGGTAGGCTCCGGTTACCTGTTCCAGACGGATTTCAAAAAAGAAGTTTACTCTGACCTGACCGGCGAACGCGGAACATTGATGGGCGCTATCGCCGGGATCTTCGAGGCCCAGTATGAAGTATTGCGCGCCAACGGCCACTCGCCTTCGGAAGCATTTAACGAAACTGTCGAAGAGCTTACCCAAAGTCTCATGCCCCTCGTTGCTGAAAACGGCATGGACTGGATGTACGCCAACTGCTCCACGACTGCACAACGCGGGGCATTGGACTGGAAGAAGAAATTCAAAGAAGCAACGCTGCCAGTATTCAAGGATTTATACCAAAGCGTGGCATCCGGCGCTGAAGCCAAACGCACGATCGATACTTGCAGCAAACCCGACTACCGTGAAAAGCTCGCGTTAGAACTGAAAGAGGTACGTGAAAGTGAAATGTGGCAGGCGGGTGCCGCTGTGCGGAAACTGAGACCCGAAAAACAGCAGGTTGAAGCAAGCATGATAAACTAACGCAAACAACCAACCCGGAATTCCCTCTCCACCTGTGGAGGGGGTTTTCTTTCTGATCTGGATGTGAGGCACGAATAATTAAAGCAATGATCACCGGTACACAAACACAAGCGCTCAATGTCAACGCAGCTGCCTATGCGCTCAAGTCGGTCGCCCTTAAAACGCCGCTGCAATACCATCGCAAACTGTCGGAAAAGTACCAGGCAGAAATTTACCTGAAGCGGGAAGATCTCCAGGTTGTGCGCTCTTACAAGCTTCGCGGAGCCTACAATTTGATTCAAAGCCTTTCTGCCGAGCAAAGGGCAAAAGGAGTTGTTTGCGCCAGCGCGGGGAACCACGCACAGGGCGTGGCATTTTCGTGCAAACATCTGAACATAAAAGGTGTGATCTATATGCCGGCAATCACGCCGAAGCAAAAGATCAACCAGGTAAAAATGTTCGGTGGCGAGCTCACTGACATCGTTCTTGTCGGCGATACATTCGATGAATGCCAGGCGCACGCACTCGAATATACGCGTGCCAACGATATGGTCTTCATTCCTCCGTTCGACCACCTGAAAGTGATCGAAGGCCAGGGAACTGTGGGAAAGGAAATCCTCGATGAGCTCTCCAATATAGATTTTGTCTTTATACCGATTGGCGGCGGAGGGCTCTGCGCGGGTGTGGGACAGTATTTTAAGACGTATTCCCCCCAATCGAAGATCATCGGTGTCGAACCTCTGGGAGCCCCATCGATGAAAGAAGCATTGAAAGCCGGCAGGCCCGTGGTGTTGGACCAGATCCAAAGATTTGTCGACGGCGCTTCGGTGAAAAAAGTAGGGGATATCACCTTTGAGCTGATCAAGGATATTATATCGGACATGTTACTGGTCGCCGAAGGAAAAGTCAGTACCACGATTCTTCAGCTGTACAACGAAGATGCCATCGTCGCTGAACCCGCCGGAGCCCTGACGATCGCCGCCCTCGACCAGTGCGCTGAGCAAATCAAAGGGAAAACGGTGGTTTGCATTCTGAGCGGTGGAAATAACGACATAGATCGCATGCAGGAGATCAAGGAGAGATCGCTTTTGTACGAAGGCCTGAAACATTACTTCATCGTAAGGTTCGCCCAAAGACCGGGCGCGCTGAAAGAATTTGTCAACCATATCCTCGGACCCAACGACGACATCGTCAGGTTTGAATTCATCCAAAAAAATAACAAGGAAACCGGACCCGCCCTGATCGGTATCGAAGTCAAATCCAAAGAGGACTTCAGATCGCTCATTCAAAGAATGGATACAGTCAGGCTGAATTATACCCTTGTAAACCAAAATGAAAATCTGTTCGAATATCTGATTTAGTGATTGTGTTACTGCGAAGAAAGACTCGCGGAAAAAATGATCGAAGCCACATAAAAAGCAAAGCCGTACCGCCCGTACGGCTTTCTTTTTCGCCAACCATAACCAACTAAAACTTATAAAAGATGAAATCTGTTTTTTTAGCTGTGCATTCCATTGAATGCAGATCTAAAACTACGGAGATTAATGTTGCAACAACATACCGTAAGCACAGGATTTTAGCATACCCACTGGCACGGATATAATTGTAAAAATTAAATAAGGTTATTTGCGTAAGCAAACTTGATCAGTCCCACCAGGGAGCTGGTGCCGGTCTTTTTGAAGATATTTTTCCTGTGGGTTTCGACGGTCCTTTCGCTGATGAAAAGGGCCTCGGCTATGTCTTTGTTGGAATATTCCTTGGCGATCAGTTTCACGATCTCCCGCTCCCTGTCTGTTAACAGTTTGCCTTCGTCAGGGTTCTGCAAATTTGTGATCAGGATCTTGTTGATATCATTGCTGAGATACACCCTCCCGGAATTCACTTCGCGGATCGCCTTCAGCAGCTCGCGGTGCGTGTCCTTCTTCAGGACATAGCCATGGATCCCCGCTCTGAGAATCTCCTTGACAAGGTGGGTCTCATCATGCATGCTCAGCACAATGATCTTGATCTCGGGCCTGATTCTCTTCAGTGTGTGAACGAGGGATAAGCCATCGGTCCCGGGCATGTGAAAATCGGTGACGACAATATCTACGTCATGTTTTTGTAAAAAGTCGAGAGCTTTCTCGGCATCCGATGCAAGCCCGGCAACATGAATTCCGTCTTCCTTATCCAGAAGATTCTTTACCCCGTCAAGAAGAATGGCATGATCATCAACCAGCAGTATCCGTACGGACATCACTTTACTGAATTTGGGCTTTAGGAAACTAAAGATACCTGATTCCTTCATCTTACCCAAAGTAAGCATGCCGACCAGCCCAAAAATATCCGTGTCAGTGGGTATTTGGACCTACCGCAGCAGCCTTCACAACATCGACTGGAATGGTTTGAACATCTGACATCACTTCACGCTTTATACCGGTGACAGGAAGACGAATAATAACTGTTGTGCCATTCATTCCGGCCCGTGAATCAATTTCGATGGTAGCTTTTACAAGATTAAGCCGTGAGGTGATATTCTTCCAGCCGTTGCCCGTGCTGTGAGTCAACACCTCGGTATCAAATCCGGCGCCATCGTCTTCTATGGTTACATTGATCTCTCCTTCATACCCAATCAGCTGGATTTGAATGAGACCTGCATTTGCGTACTTGATGACATTGTTTACCCATTCCTGGATGACACGGTATAACGAAATTTCCTGAACTTCATCCAGACGTTTAGGCATGTCGAAACTGCTAACGCGGCTGACGATTCGTGCCGAGCCATTGATACGGTCACTCATTTCCCTGAGCGCGGGAACGAGCCCGTGCTGTACGAGCGTCTGAGGCATCAGGTTGAAGGCAATTCCCCGGATTTCATGATGCATCTCATTGAGAATTTTATCGCTGCGCGCAAATACTTCAACACGGTCCTCGATCGGCGTTTCCTTGTCGATACCATGAAGCGCGAGCCGCAACGCCGATATTAACTGGCCCATTCCGTCGTGCAGGTCCTGGGCAAAACGCTTGCGCTCCCTTTCCTGCGATTGTATTGAAGCATGGATCTGTGCCTCCCGAACGGAAAGTTCCCGCTCCTTGTGAAGGATTTCCTGCTTCCTTTTCCACCGGCTTCTAAGTAAAATAAAAATGACAATAACAAAACCGAAGGCGACAAACAGCCCGCCTAAAATCATTTTATCCTTTTGAATCTGTGCAGCCTGTTCAAGGAGCTCGGTTTTTTGAACGGCAAGCTGTTTTTCTTTCTTTTCCGTTTCGTATTTGGTTTGCATTTCCGCAATGGCCTGTGCGCTGGAGTTTTTATAAATGGTATCCTTTGCAATAGCGTACAGGTTGTAGTACCTGCTGGAATTGCGAAAATCACCAATCCCTTCGTAGTTTCTGGCCAACGCCTGATAAGCGCCTTCAAATTTCAGCGTCAGGCTGTATTTCTCCGCCACAGCCAGGGCTTCCTTTCCTGCTTCAATACCTTTGTTGTAATTACCCGACTTGTGATACAGATCTGACAACGTGTAAAGGTCCGAGACAATAAAAAATGGATTCCCTACTTTTTCGCGAAATGGACGCGCCTTTACATATTGTTCAATGGCCTTCGCATATTGTCCGGCATTTGAGTAGATGGTTCCCAGTATGAAATATCCGTTCGCCAGGGATTGATTGTCGTTGTTCTTTTTTGCAGCGGCGATGCCCTTTTCAACAAAATATTTCGCCGAATCGATCATCTCCAGCGCGCCGTAACTTACGGCGACGTTGTTATACGAATAAAGCAGGATCCATTCATACGGTCCGCCTTCCAGCAAACGTACATTTTGCAGTCCGTAACGGACACAGTTCCTGTATTGTTTTAATTCGAGATAAGCCCATGGAATATTTGTCCGGAGCTTCATCTCCATTTCAATGTCGGGATGCTGGCTCACGATCCGCAACCCCTGGAAGAGGAAATCCAATCCTTTCTCCGGCTTCCCGGAAGTTATGAAAGTATGAGCCGTCGCCAGGTAAATCCGTACAAGGGCATGGTCGCTGCTTGCTGAAACCGCATTTTGCCGGGCAAGTTCCAGCAACACGAGCGCGCTGTCAAGCTGTCCACGCCGGTTGTAGTAAATGCCTCTCGCCATGTAAGCATAAGCGAGAATGTCGGGCGAATCGGTATCCTTATATTTTTCGATCTCCAGAAAATATTTGGAAGCCCGGTCGGTATCAACACGTAAATAATAATAAACGAGTTCGTACAAGGCCCTCGATCGGTCCACACCTGCCAGCGTGCCGAGTTTCGACTCAATGCTGTCGATTGCCTTTCTATCCTGCGAGAATCCAACTGAAAAAATGAAAATGAAGGCGAAAAAAAATAATATTTTCATAAAAGAAACGACAGTGCTTTCGAAGGACTGTTGGCTAATGGTTTTGAATTTTAAGTTAACAATTTTCCGGCATACATCCTCAAAGAAATAAATACCTCCGCGGAAACAGCGGCAATTCAGAATAAAAACCGGCAAAAAAATTTCAGATTTCAAATGATTTAAATTTACGACTGCGAACCTGCTAATATCACGACGCACGCTGATCGTTGAAATTTTGAAGTAACAGAGTTGCTGCAGTTCACAACTGTTTTATGGATCACGCGTACAAGTTGAAAGTCCTTTTTCGCTGTTATGGCTGCTTTCAAAAGCAACCAAACAGTCGTACGTGACGAAATTTTTTTGATGTTTTCATTGATGCAGGGTGTAGATTTTGGCATCTTCGTAAGTTGTAAAAAGACATTTTAGAATTAACGCATAGCAATCGTTTTAGTATAAAGTTTTAGTCTCCGCCCCTTCTGGTCCGTCCGTGAAGGGGCGGATTTGTTATCAGGTAATGGGTACGAACTAACACTTGTTTAAGACGCTGTTTAAAGCTCGATCAACGCAAAAATGAGTCACTCAGGAAAAACATTATTCGACAAGATTTGGGATGCCCACGTTGTGAAACAAAGTGAAGGGTATCCGGATGTTCTCTACATCGACAGACACTTTATTCACGAGGTGACCAGCCCTCAGGCCTTCGACGGATTACGGAAACGCGGCATTGGCGTTTTTAATCCCTCCAGAACGACAGCCACCGCCGATCACAACGTACCGACTAAGGATCAGCATCTTCCCATCAGGGAAGCTCTGTCGAGACATCAGGTTGAAACACTTCGAAAGAATTGTGCCGAGTTCGGCGTAACACTGTATGATCTTGGACATCCTTTCCAGGGAATTGTCCATATCATCGGACCCGAACTTGGATTGACACTGCCGGGAATGACGATCGTGTGCGGCGATAGCCATACGTCAACCCATGGCGCCTTTGGAAATATCTCCTTTGGCATAGGCACAAGTGAAGTTGAACAGGTGCTGGCGACACAATGTGTCCTGCAATATAAGCCGAAGCGTATGAAAATTGAGGTCAACGGCAAGTTATCAAAAGGCGTTTTGGCCAAGGATATCATCCTTTACATCATATCCAGGATATCGGCTTCAGGCGCAACCGGATACTTTGTCGAATATGCAGGTGATGCAATCCGCAACCTTTCGATGGAAGCACGGATGACGATCTGCAACATGAGCATCGAAATGGGCGCGCGCGGCGGACTGATTGCACCCGATGAAACTACCTTCGATTATATCAAAGGCCGGCAGTTTGCTCCTAAAGGGGAAAATTTTGAACGCCTTGTTGAACAATGGAGACATCTGAAATCAGATGCCAATGCAGAGTTCGATCAGGTCCTCACATACGACGCAGCGGATATCGCGCCGATGATCACATACGGCACAAACCCGGGAATGGGTATCAAGATCACAGACCGTATTCCTACCGTCGCGGAGCTCAGGGATATAAGCGAGCATGCGTCCTTCACAAAGTCGCTGGAATATATGGGCCTTGAAGCAGGATCGCCGCTGCTCGGCAAAGCGGTTGACTACGTATTTATCGGAAGCTGCACGAATGCGCGCATCGAGGATTTGCGTCTGGTCGCGGAAATGGTAAAAGGCAAAAAGAAAGCTCCCAATGTCGAGGTGTGGGTCGTGCCAGGTTCAAAACAGGTTGAACAGCAAGCGCGCAAGGAAGGACTCGATAAAATTTTTGAGGCCGCTGGATTTGAGTTGCGCGAACCCGGTTGCTCCGCCTGCCTGGGAATGAACGAGGACAAGATTCCTGCCGGTAAGTACTGCATTTCAACATCAAACAGGAATTTCGAAGGAAGACAAGGTCCCAAATCAAGGACCTTCCTGGCGAGCCCCCTGTCAGCAGCTGCTGCCGCCATCACAGGAAAAGTGACCGACGTCCGCGAGCTTGTTTAACCATCAAACGAATAAGGATCATTTCATGAGCAAAGATAAATTCCATACACTGAAAAGCACGGCGGTCCCGATCGCCATCGAAAATATCGACACCGACCAGATCATCCCGGCCCGTTTTTTAAAGGCGACCACCCGCGAGGGCTTCGGCGAAAATCTTTTCCGCGACTGGCGATATGACTCCGAAGGAAAACCGAAGTCCGATTTTGTGCTGAACGATAAAACCTATGCCGGAAAAATACTGGTTGCCGGAAAGAACTTTGGTTGCGGGAGCAGTCGTGAGCATGCCGCCTGGGCGATCTACGACGCAGGGTTCCGCGTTGTGATATCGAGCTTCTTCGCCGATATCTTTAAAAACAACGCACTCAATAACGCACTCCTCCCGGTGCAGATAACTGATACGTTCCTGAAGAAAATATTTGAGGCGATCAAAAAGAACCCGGGTACATTAATCGCTGTGAACCTTGCAGAACAAAAGGTCACCCTCGACGACGGTTCAGGCGAAAGCTTCGACATCAACGCTTATAAGAAGACATGCCTCATCAATGGATATGATGACATCGATTATTTGATCAGCATGCGCGATGACGTGAAACAATTTGAATTAACCCACTAGGATCCAATAGAACCATGAAGAAGAAGATCATCATATTGCCCGGCGACGGAATCGGCAAAGAAGTTACGGCATGCGGCAAGAAAGTGCTGGAGCAGATCGCTGAATGTTTCGGACATGAATTCCTCTTTGATTATGCCGTCATCGGCCACGACGCGATCGAGGAAACCGGAAACCCGCTGCCCGACGAAACCCTGAACAAACTGAAGAACGCTGATGCAATTCTCTTTGGCGCTGTGGGCCATCCCAAATATGACAACGACCCCTCATTGCCTGTCAGGCCGGAGCAGGGATTATTGAAAATGCGCAAAGAACTTGGCCTGTATGCAAACCTCCGGCCGATCAAATTATTCGATGAACTCCTGGGGGCCTCAAGTATCAAACCGGAAGTACTCCGGGGTGCCGACATCCTTTTCTTCCGTGAGCTGACCGGCGACGTCTACTTCGGCGAACGCGGTAAAAAGAATAATGGCGATACTGCCTTCGACACGATGATCTATTCCAGATATGAGGTGGAACGAATTGCCCACAAGGCATTCAAAGCAGCGCAAAGCCGTAAAAAAAGACTGACTTCAGTTGACAAAGCAAATGTCCTTGAAAGCTCACGCCTGTGGCGCTCGGTTGTTCAGGAAGTGGCAAAACAATATCCGGACGTCACCGTCGACCACATGTTTGTGGATTCCGCGGCCATGAAGCTTATTCAGAACCCGCGGGCCTTCGATGTGGTGCTGACAGGAAATCTTTTCGGGGACATCCTCACCGACGAAGCTTCACAGATAGCCGGATCGATGGGTATGCTCGCGTCCGCCTCGGTCGGCGATAAGGTTGGACTGTATGAACCGATTCATGGCAGCGCCCATGACATTACGGGAAAAGGGATAGCCAATCCGTTGGCATCAATACTCTCCGCCGCCCTTCTGCTCGATATCTCCTTTGGTCTGAAAGAGGAATCGGAGGCAATCATCCGCGCCGTAGAGAAAACCCTAAAGGATGGCTACCGGACCAAAGACATCGCCGACGCTTCAACGCCACATGAAAAAATACTCGGAACCGAAGTAATGGGTAACGTCATCTGCAACCAGGTGAGAATCGCAACTACCCTCGCGGTGAATAACTAAACAACCTAACGCTAACAAACACAAACGTCATGAGCCAGAGAATTCAGATCTTCGACACAACATTACGCGATGGCGAACAAGTGCCGGGATGCCAGCTTTCAACCGATGAGAAAATTACCATCGCGCGCGAACTGGAACTTTTGGGGGTCGATGTCATTGAAGCAGGTTTTCCGATTTCAAGCCCCGGAGATTTTCTGTCCGTCATTGAAATTTCCAAAGTGGTGAACGTGGGCGTTTGTGCCCTGACCCGCTCCAAGAAAGATGACATAGACGTTGCCGCCGAAGCATTGCGTTACGCCAAACGAGGACGTATCCATACCGGCATCGGTTCATCGGATATTCATATCAAACATAAATTCAACAGCACACGCGAAAAAGTACTGGAGCAGGCGATCTGGGCTGTTAAATACACCAAAGCCAAGGGTGTCGAAGTCGAATTCTTTGCCGAAGATTCCGGCCGCGCAGACCTCGTGTTTCTCGCGCAAATGGTAGAAGCGGTTATTGAGGCCGGAGCGGACGTCGTCAATATCCCCGATACAACCGGATACTCGCTGCCTCACCTCTACGGACGGCGCATTCAGTATCTGTATGAAAACGTAAAAAATATTCACAAGGCAACAATTTCTGTTCATTGCCACAATGACCTTGGCGTTGCTACAGCAAATACGATCGCCGGTCTTGTAGGTGGCGCGCGCCAGGCAGAGGTCACCATCAACGGCATCGGCGAAAGGGCGGGTAATACTTCGCTCGAAGAAGTCGCAATGATCATTAAAACCCACAAAGATCTGGGTTTCCATACCGATATTAAGTCAGAAAGACTCTACGCCCTTAGCAAGATGGTTTCGGAAATGATGCGAATGCCGGTCCAGCCCAACAAGGCGATCATTGGCGCCAATGCCTTCGCGCACTCCTCAGGTATCCATCAGGACGGCTTCCTGAAAAATGCGGAAAACTACGAGATCATCAGCCCTGATGAAGTAGGAGTCCCATCCTCATCCATTGTATTGACCGCCCGAAGTGGCCGCGCGGCGCTGAAACACCGCCTTGAATTGCTCGGCTATCAGCCGGGCAAACCTGAGCTTGACCTGATCTACGAACATTTCCTGATTGTAGCGGATGAAAAGAAAAAAGTCGAAAACGACGACCTTATCGCCCTGATGGGCCAGATGCCAATTCTGGTTTCTAAATAGGAACCAGTCCTTTCTTCATGTACGGATGCTGATAAAAATGCATCCGTATTTTTGTAGGGATTTCACGCGTCCTCCTGTTTGCCCTCTGCACCAACCCTTGTACATTTGTAAAATTTGCATTTATGAAAACTCTCATTTTGGCTATCTGCACGGCTGTTTTTCTGGCCGGCGCTTGCAAGACAAAATCCGCTGACGAAAATTCCGGTCATAATCCCGAAGCTGCTGATGCGGTAGAGGACAGCCCCAATATCGCGCTGTATAACGAGGTGATGAAAATTCACGACGAGGTCATGCCGAAAATTGAAGATATCTACCGCAAGAAGGAAGCGCTCAAGGATAAGATCGCCAAAACTCCCAATATGCCAGAGTCCCAAAAGAAAGCAATTGACGCAACGATCGCGAAGCTTGATTCGGCAAATGACAGCATGATGGATTGGATGCACGATTTCAGCCCATTGCCCGATTCAGTCGGCCAGGACAAAGCCCGTGAATATCTTGAAAATGAAATGTTAAGAATTAAAAAAGTACGCGAGAATATCCTGAACGCATTGCGCGAAGCCGAAAAAAATTAGCCTGAAAACGCCGCAACCCCACTAGAAATGAAAAAAAAACTCCAAAAAACCACACTGCTGGTTATTGCCTTCTTTTGCAACTTCACCGCTGTCCACGCACAAAAAAATTATGAAAGCGGCTTCCTTGTACTGAACAACGCGGATACCGTTAAAGGTTGGATCGACAATAAAGATTGGGAGAAAAGTCCGAAAACAATCCATTTTAAAAAAGACCTGAGCGCGTCCGCGGAAGATTATAGTGCCGACGCTGTCCGGTGGTTCTATCTCAACGAATCAAAAATATTATACAAAGGCCTTGTTGTAGTGGTCGATAAAGATCCGGTTGCAACCAGCCAGCTTGCCAAAGAATATGTTCACGCTGAATCAATCGATACCATTTTCGCCAAGGTGCTGGTGATCGGCGCGGCGTCGCTTTATCATTCCTATGACTTCAAGCATCATTTTTTTGTCGAAAAAGGCCCGATAGTCGAAGTCATAAAAGAGCGGAGGCTCGGTAAGGATGCCCTTGGCAAAGAAATCACCCTGACGTTTAACAGATACAAATATCAGCTTGGAGGTATCCTCAGTGATTGCAAAACGCTGACAGGCGCTATCGAAAAAACCAGTTTCAACCAAAAATCAATGCAGGCGCTTATCCTTCAGTATAATGACTGTAAGGGTTCGAAGGCGGCTTATGTGAAAACCAGGGAAAAGACTAAAAAGGAATTCGGGATAATCACGGCGGCCGTCAAAACCGGTATGGATATTAAAACAGGATCCGTTTCCCTTAACTATCTGGACCCAATGGAGCTGGAAAGTGTTTTAACCCCGTCCTTTGGGGCATTCCTGAATATTTACCTGCCGGGAAGGCGCGAATCCATCTCGATCTATAATGAGTTGCACTATAAGTCATACGATGTAACGGGTACATATCAAACTGAAAACACTTCGTATACAACGGATTACACACACCATTCAGACATGGCTTATTTGAGCTATCTGGTGGGTGGCCGGTATAAATTCCCGGCGAAGGGCATTCAGCCCTTTATCCAGGGAGGCTTAATGGCCGACTTCAATGTCAAACAAAATGTTCACACAACAATCCAGCGTACCGGATCAAGCAACGATTCGCCCGAGACGGAAACCTATTCCACGAAATCGTACGAGCTGGGTTTGTGGGCAGGCGCTGGCGTAAAAATGAAACGCTTCACCGTCGATGTGCGATACACCAAACCAGACGGGTGGTCTCCCTCCCTGGCTATTGAAGTTGATGTGAACCACCTTTACTTTGCCGTCTCTTATTCGCTCACAAAGTGACCTCGGTATTATTGAAAAACGGCTTTGAACAAATGTCTTGAATCAAGGAGAAGGTGCGAGGACGCTGTGGTCTTAATGTGAGCCGGTAAGGCGGTAAAAAAATCTTTTCAGAAATCTTTTACCTTTGTGCACCTTAAACACAGTATGGAAAGCAAACAAGTACCGTTGAACGACCTGCATGTCAGGCTTGGAGCTAAAATGGTTCCTTTCGCAGGATATAATATGCCCGTCCGATATTCTTCTGATATAGAGGAACATATGGCCGTTCGCAACAGCGTGGGCGTTTTTGATGTTTCCCATATGGGAGAATTCAGCCTGAAGGGTCCAAACGCCCTGGATTTGATACAGCGCGTAACGTCGAACGATGCCTCTAAATTGGTGGATGGCCAGGCCCAGTATTCGTGCCTTCCAAATAATACCGGTGGCATCGTGGATGACCTGATCGTCTACAAAATCAAAGACGATGACTATTTGCTTGTGGTGAATGCATCGAATATTGAAAAAGACTGGAGCTGGATCAGCGGCTTCAACTCGAAAAAAGTTGAAATGAAAAATATCTCTGAGGAGATGTGTTTGTTTGCAGTGCAGGGTCCGAAAGCCACGGCAACGCTGCAAAAGCTGACAAAAATCGATCTCTCCACGGTGAAGTATTATCACTTCGCGATCGGCGAATTCGCCGGAGTTCCTGACGTCATCATGTCCAACACAGGATATACCGGTGCCGGGGGTTTTGAGATCTACGTCCATAAATCATGGGCGGAAAAAGTCTGGAATGCAATTTTTGATGCGGGAAAAGAATTCGGAATCAAACCGATCGGACTTGGGGCCAGGGACACATTGAGACTTGAAATGGGCTTCTGCTTGTATGGAAATGATATCGACGATACTACCTCACCGCTCGAAGCAGGCCTCGGATGGATCACAAAATTTACCAAGGATTTTACCAACGCTTCCAATCTGAAACGTCAAAAAGACCAGGGCATCTCGAAAAAACTGGTGGGATTTAAAATGATGGAAAAAGGCATTCCACGTCATGACTATGCGATCAAGGATTCGCAGGGTAATACCGTCGGCAAGGTTACCTCTGGCACCATCTCCCCAATGTTAAATACCGGCATCGGCCTCGGATATGTCGCCACCCCCAACGCGTCGCCAGGCAGCGAAATTTTTATCGACGTCAGAGGCAAAGCGCTGAAAGCACAGGTGAGCAAACTTCCATTGATCAGCTAACTGTTTTGAAACGGACCGCCATGACCCGCAACATTGACGTGTGTCTTTCTCCGGAATTGATGCATCTTTATCCGGTGACGGAAAGCGCAGTTGTTATTGTTGATATCCTTCGCGCAACTTCATGCATGACTACGGCTTTTGCGCATGGCGTGTTAAGCATCACCCCGTTCGCGAAGCTCGAGGACTGTCTGGCTATGAAACCACAGGACTTTTTCACTGCCGGCGAACGCGATGGTAAAAAAGTTGATGGCTTTGATCTTGGCAATTCGCCGTTTGAGTACATGGACCCTGCGCTGAAAGGCCGCCGGATTGCCTATACGACAACCAACGGAACCCTTGCGATCGTCAAAGCAATAGGCGCACCTGAGATCATCATCGGATCATTTCTCAATCTTTCTGCCGTGACCCGCTACCTGAAGGAGTTGCCCTACAGCATTCTGATCGTGTGCGCCGGGTGGAAAGGACGTATTAATCTTGAAGATTCTTTGTTTGCCGGAGCACTCGTAAACAATCTAAAAGGAGAAGTGGAACTCGCCTGTGATGCGCCGCTTGCCGCTGAAAGATTGTATCGCCAGGCAAAAGACAACATGGTCGAATATCTGAAAGAGTCTAGCCACGTGCGCAGGCTTGCAGATCTGAATATCCACAAAGACATCGAGTTTTGCCTTACTCCCGACCAGTACGACGTTGTACCGGTTTTCGAAAGCGGTGCGCTGATCGCGCGGAAATGATTTCTACATCTACCGGCTCAAACCTTAACATAGATCCGTTTCTTATCCATAAAATATCCGACAAGCCAGCAAAAGAGCATAAAGAAAAATGCGAAGAGAAATGACGCATTGATCGGACTTGCGAATTTCCCGAAAAAGTCTCTGTAAATCCATTGCTGCAGACTGCCATCACCCGATGGTATGAGGTAAAGCGTAATCAGTAATATTTCGGAGAGCAAATAGATGAACAACGGGTTCCGGCCGAAAACAACGAAGAAGCCTGTCCACTTGCGGGAGCCAATAATCTCGATTGCATAAATGAGAAACGAAAGAATCAGCAGATCCAGTCCTACCGTTAGTAAAACAAAGGAACTGGTCCAGAGTTTTTTGTTGATGGGAAAAGCCATATCCCATGTGAGCGCCACAAGGATAAGGACCGAGCCCGCGATCATGAGTTTTGCAATTGTTTCATACGAATTCCCATATCGCCGGATGAAATCGCCTGCCAGATATCCGGCGATCACATTGACAATGGAGGGAAGCGTGCTTAATAAACCCTCGGGATCGAAAGCAATACCCTCGCCATGATAAAGATGTTTTTCTCCAAATAACCACAGGTCAAGCTTCAGCCCGGCATTCCCCGTCAGACTGTACGGGTCGGCCGGATCCCCGAAAATATAAGAGAGTAACCAGTATGCCAGCAATGCAAAAACACTGAACCATACAGCAAATTTTTTCGATCCATAATGAAGAATGATGGACGCAAACAAATAACAGAGGGCAATCCGCTGAAGAACACCTGGGATGCGGGTTTCCCCAAGCGGCTTTAATTCAATTCCTGAATCGCCCTGCCGGAAAAAAGGAAACCAGTACATCAGAAACCCAAGAAGAAAAATCAGGAATGTCCGTTTTAACACCTTGCTCCAAAAAACACCTTCGGATTGGTTGTCAAATTTATGCATCGTGAAAGCCATCGCGTTCCCCACAGCAAAAAGAAACGAAGGAAAGACCAGGTCGGTAGGCGTGAATCCGTGCCAGGGCGCGTGAAGCAACGGACCGTAAGCGATATCCCAGGTACCTGGTGAGTTAACAATGATCATGAAACAAATCGTCATGCCCCGGAATACATCCAGGGCAACATAACGAGCTTGCTGTTCAACCATAGTGGAGGTTTAAGTTAGGTGACAATAATTTGTGTCACTTAAATGTATAAAATACAAAAGGTAGATTAAAATATATTTTATTCGAAAGGACCCTGTGAGGCGGTGTGTCGACAGCACACTAATGCAATTTCGGATTTTGTTGGTGCCGATCGCTGTCCCGCAAACTCTTCTTGGCGAGATTTTTCTTGAAAGCCTCTGTAAGATCAACCCCGGTCTGGTTGGCAAGACATAGTATGACCCAAAGAACGTCGGCCAGTTCGTCTCCAAGGTCCCTGTCCTTATCGGATTCTTTTTCCGACTGCTCCCCGTACCTACGTGCAATAATCCGCGCCACCTCCCCTACCTCTTCGGTAAGCATCGCCATATTGGTGAGTGGATCGAAGTATCGTACCCCGGTTGTTTTTATCCAGCCGTCAACCTGTTGCTGCGCATCGTGAATGGTCATGATTGGTAATTATTTGTTTTCGAGTTCTTCGAAATCGATGTCGAGAACCTCATAGTTCTTCCATCCTATAAAATCAAAATGCCACCATTCCGAGCTGTTCACCCGGAAACCATTTCTCTCCATCACTTCAATCAATAGCGTACGGTTCTTCCGCACGACAGGATCCTTCACCGGTGTGGAAGGCCATGCCTCCTTGCGAAAGGAGTCATACTCCGTGGGCATCTTCAGCTCCATACCGGTTTTCAGGTCGACAAGGGTCAGATCAACCGCACAGCCGCGATTGTGCCGCGAACCGCGGTAAGGAGACGCGACGTAAGTTGTATCTCCATAAACTTCGTAGAATCTCACCGTGGCTTTATAAGGCCGGTAAGCATCGAAGATCTTTAGGCCCAAACCTTGTTTGCGCAGTTCATCCTGCACGGTCAGTAACGCCCTGGCTACAGGTTTGCGGGCGTAGGCGCGCGGCAAGTTGTAGATCTGCTCGTTTGTAAAATTGTTCTTTGTAGCGTAACGGATGTCCAGATGGATACCGGGAACAAATTTCTCAAGGTTAATCAAGGCTTTGTCCGGATTTGCCGCGACAGTTTTTTCGTATTCGGCCAGATTAAGGGTGCGAAGACCGTACTTATTCTGTGCCTGAACAAAAACATGAACGAGCAGGAATAAAAAGAAAAAAACGCCTCTCATAAATTACACTTTGTTCTTTGTATCAATAATGATGGTCACAGGGCCATCATTGGTCAGGGCGACTTTCATATCTGCACCAAATTCGCCTGTCTGAATTTTTTTTCCAAGTGCTGTTTCCGTGGCTGAAATCAACCTCTCGTAAACTGGAATGGCAACGTCGGGCTTTGCTGCCTTGATATAAGACGGACGGTTGCCTTTTCTTGTACTGGCATGAAGCGTAAACTGGCTAACCAGGATGATATCGCCTCCGCTGTCCAGAATACTGACATTCATAACGCCGGCCGTGTCGTTAAAGATCCGAAGGTTAACGATCTTATTCGAAAGCCATTCTATGTCTTCATCCGTATCGGCATCTTCAATGCCGATGAGTACTACGAGGCCGCCGGCAATACTCGCAACAATCTCCCGATTGATCTCAACGGAAGCGGACGATACACGCTGGATAACACTGATCATCTTGCCGTTAATTTATTCCTGGGGATCTTCAAAATTCCGGAGGTCTTCGGAGTGATGGATAACTTCTCCTTCCGTTTCCCTGGAAGCACAATAAACCATCGCTGCCGCCACTTGCCCGGCGTGAACAGGTTTGTACTTTGACGGAACGAGAAACCCAAACAACCGGAAGAAGACCTTTGCCGCGTCTTCCCCCGGGCGTTTTTCGTGACGCGGACCCAGCAACAGCGAAGGCCTGAAGATGTGAAAACTCTTAAAACAAACGACCGATATTGCCTGCTCCACTTCACCTTTTACGCGATTATAAAAAATCGATGAATCTTTATTTGCGCCAAGGGCCGATACAAGGAGAAATTGGGTTGCACCCAGATCTTTTGTAACCCGCGCCAGATCCAGCGGATACTTAAAATCCACCTCGTAAAACTTTTCTGTCGATCCGGCTTTTGCGATCGTGGTTCCCAGACAACAAAAAACATCATCGCAATTGACGGATGCCAGATCTGTCTTCAGCGAAGTAAAATCAGTTCTTATTTGAACGAGTTTGGAATCGGTGATCGATAGATCGTATCGCGTTAAAGCAACGACCTTCGAATAACGGGAAGAGGCGAGCAGATGCGAAAGAACATATTTGCCGACCAGGCCTGAACTACCCGCTATAATTGCCGTCATCATGTATTAACTGAGATTTCTCCCAAGTTAAGAATTTATCGATCTCTGTCAGGACCGAATTGTAGACCCACAACAGAATTCCAAAATCATCGGAGAGCCCTGTAATGGGTATCAGGTCCGGCAATAAGTCGACGGGGCTGATGAAATAAATAACGGCCGCGATGATCAGTATGATCGTTCTCACTGGAACATTCCGGTAATGACCCAGGGCGTATGCTTTTAACATTCTGCCCAGCACCATGAACTTGTCGCGGGCTGTTGAGATTCTCACATTCTTCCAGTCGACATCCCGCAGTTTGCCCCCGAGTTGAACCAAAACAAGCAGCAACCTGGTCTTTTTGCCAAGCATCCTTCCCGCATTCCGCAGCGCAATTTCAAAAAAACGGTTCTTCATAAAGTTGCTGATAAAACGATCATTCCAGCTCAAAAAGTTCGCTGGATCTCACGTTTCAGTTCGTCCAGGGCGTGCGCGATTGGATCAACCCCCTTATGGATTGTTCTTTCGAAGATTTTCTTGGCCAGGTCCAGGCTTGAAGCCTCTTTGCCAAGATCATTGGCACATTCATTAATGGTCACGATGAGGTCTTCCTTCGCTCCTTTGATGGTGTTCCAAACCTCAATACTCATGTAGACCTGCTGTGATACATTGTGGTTGTACTCGTTTCTGATCTCCTGCAGCAGAAGCTGGTGGAACTCCCGGGCCGGCATGGCAGCCGTATTCAGCCTCACGAGCAGGTTATGGGGCGTCACTCTTTCCAGGAATAATGCCATGCGCTCATACGCCTGCAAGCGGCTTGGAAGGACGGTTTCAATACTTCGGCTTCGCACCTCCAGCTTTCTCAGCTCTATTTCTTTCTGAATAAAAGACCGAACGATCAGATAAACGGCATATAATACGACCGAGGCGGGAATCAGCACGAAAAGCAGTTGAAGCAGGGCATCCATAGAATTTATTTAACTCGTTGATGTTTGAAATTTAAATAATTTTGGAGTGCAAATGTAACAACATGTTTGATAACGTTCAGCCTGTTACCATATCGGCGAAAGCAGTCGAGGAAATCCGGAAGATCATGGAGACCAAAAACATCCCAGCCGGATACGGCTTGCGCGTTGGCGTCAAAGGTGGCGGGTGTGGAGTTTCACTCATCATCGGATTCGACAAGAAAAAAGATTCCGATATTGCTTATGCAATTGAAGGAATCCCGGTGTATATCGATAAAAAACATACGATGTATCTGATCGGAAAACAGGTGGATTACTACGAAGGCGCCGATGCGCACGGCTTTATGTTTGTTGATCCCAAGGCTGACTAAGCAAAATCATTAGTCGCCCTTTCCACCTGATGGCGGCGTTAATGGAAATGATCCAACTCCTTTGGAAATTCCGGTGATACGATTCCCTGTATTTCGACTTCTAAATTGATGAGACTTTTCTGTGGATCTTCCAGGTCATAAACAACCCAGAACCGTTTCTCTGCACAGTTCCCCACGATGCCATCCTCACACCCGGACAAGGTTCGCGCGGTAGAAAAGGTTCGCGTGAACGTTTTACCGTTAACCTGGTAGCTATATGAAATGTCCTGTCCGGCGTCCTCGACAGCCGGGTGCGTGTCATATTTGGTTATCCAAGCTTTTGAAATCCCGTAATTACCCAGAATATCTTTTTTGGTAAAATGTTGATATAAAAGCGCAATCCCCACCACGATCAATATAAATGCAATTCCAATACGGAACAGCCTGGCTTGTTTTGGTCCCGCCTTCTGTGGCTCTTCCCAATCTTCAGGATCTCTCATTAATTTTTTCAATTGTGCTTGATCTGCTTACCCCAAAAAATCGAAACTCAACATGGAACCTGAAACCCGGAACAACCCGGAACCTGAAACTCGGAACCTGAACCTGAAACCTGAACCTGTAACCTCAACTAGCGGCGGACCGTGCGCAAGCTGATTGCCGCCTTCCGGCACTTCCCTCCTATCGGTGGGTTAAGTTTTGAAATTTTTAATTCAACGGATGTCACTTTGGGTAGCTGCAGCAGAACATTATCGGCAATGCCCGCTGCAACCGTCTCCAGCAACTTGGAGGGTTTCTCCATTTCTTCTTTGATGATCCTGAAAAGGGTTTCGTAATTTACCGTGCCTGAAAGTTCGTCCGTTCGGGCGCCATCGGAAAAATCCGTTTCAATGGCAATATCGACTTCGAACCAGTTGCCCGAATCCCGTTCATGCGGATACACCCCGTGATAAGCATGAAATTCCAAACCTTCTAAAATTATTCTACCTGCCATGTTTAAGAGAAATGGCGAATTTAAGATTTAAATTCAATATAAGGCCGGCTGCGCTTAACGGTGATTCGTTTTTAGCTGATCTCGTCAAAAAATGATTTCTGAACTTTCTTGCCTTCGCGTTCGGAGGGGACCGGAGCAGGCTCGAATTCAGGTTCACGCTTGAAGGACTCTTTTGGCTCGTTCACACCCGGAGTTTGCTTTGGCTCTTGTTTCTGCTCAGCTTTAGGTTCAACCTTCACACTATGCTCCTCATAATTGGGATACACGATCTTGCGCGTCTCTCGCTTCACAGCGGCAAGATGCTTGTCGGCATCAAAGTCGCGCGTGGAAACTTTTGATCGCTCAACTCGTTCCAAAAGGTCGGCTCCAAGCCTCTTCAGATCGGTGAGCAGATCTTCACGTGTGGTATCCAGCTTCTTGTAATTTTCAACCAGGGCTTTCAGGCGATCTTCCATTTCTTCAATGATTTGTTTGGCCCGTGACTCTGATTCCTCGATGGTATCCTTGGCCTTGCTCTTCGCTTCCTGGATCAATGCATCTGCTTTGAGTTGTGACTCTCTCAAATGAAGGTCTGCGGCCTTTCTCGCCTGTTCGATGACGTTGGCTCCCGTATCTTCCGCGGTTTTTAGTGTCTTGTATAACGACCCCTCCACCTCACGAAGCTTTTGGACTTCACGCTCTGTTGCCTCGAGTTTAATACGAAACTCTTTGTTCTCGTCCTGCAATTTTTCCCACTCCTGCGAAAGGGTCAGCAGAAAAGCGTGTACCTCGTCCTTCTCATATCCGCGGAAGTTTTTCTCGAAGGTCTTTTGCCGTATTTCAAGTGGTGTGATTCTCATAATATTAAAAGTTTAAAAAATGATATGCCATACTGAAATCGTGCGGTCATCGCTGGCACTGATCAGTTGATCATGATACGATGTCCACAGCAGTTTATTTACAGAAGTGCCATGTCCGGCGTGCCGTGCTCGATCAATTACTTTCAAAAGCCTGAGCTGGGCCGTATCCCAGACTTTGATGGATTTATCCATGCTACAAGTTACAAAATGTTTGCGATCCGGACTAAATTCAATATGATTAATCGCGTACATGTGCGCCACCACCTCGGCCGAGAGCCCATAACCCGAAGCACTGTCCCACATTTTCAAACGCGCGTCGCGTGAGCCGCTGAGCAGCAGTGTGCTTCCGGGAATGTAGCGAAGCGTAAAGACCGAATTGGCATGAGCCACCCACGAAGATTTCATAGCAAGGTTCTCATCGAAGACCCGGATCAGATTGTCACTAAAGCCCACAGCAAGATCGCCGGAGACAGGGTCAATCGCGATCGTCCGCGCGCTTTTGTCAGACGCCTGAACCTGCTTCAGGACACGCATCGATGCCCCATCAATGATTGTAACACAGCCATCACCCGTGGCAATAACGAGCTTGCCGCCGAAAGACTGAATATCAAAAATCGCCGCCCTCGTGAACTGTAACGATCCGCTTTCTTTTTTATTCTGCCAATCAAAAAAATGGATGCCCTCGAAATTGTGACCGGCAACCAGCTGTCCGGAGAGGGGCTCAAAATGCAGTGCGTAAACCGAATGAGGAAGGGTCGCGAGCAACTCGCCACTTTCCGGCGAACGCAAATCCCACTTCACAACCATTCCGTCACCAGATCCAGAAAAAAACACATGATTTAGTGCTGAACCTTCAACAGTGAAAACCGAGTCACGATGACCCGTTAACGAGTGAATTCTGTTTACGCGTACGGCGGACATTTTTAGGATTAAAGGCGAAAGTTCTAACTTTCACGAAATTATCCCAACGGACGGTCTAATAACATTAAAAGCTTCAATACATTCGCCAGCATCTCATGCCTTTAAAAACGCTTGTCAATGACAATACACTTGCCTGGGCTGTTTGGTACATCGCCGAAGATGAACGAACATTAACCGCAGAAATATCGCCCTATGAAGCAGTGCCCCAGGGTACGTCGAATGAAAAAAAAAGACTGGAGTTTCTCGCAGGCAGAGTAGTGCTAAAATCGCTGCTGCGGCAATGGAACCTGTCGTTCAAGGGCCTCACCAAGGATGAATTTGGCAAACCCTTTTTCAAGGAACACCCGGTACAGCTTTCACTGTCGCACTCATTCCCGTACGTAGCGGCGGCCATTCATCGAACGAGGCACGTCGGCATTGATCTGGAACAACCAAAACCGAAACTGCTTTCGATCGGACCGAGGGTTCTCGCCCCGGAAGAATTGACCGACGCCGGAAGCGATGTGATCAAACACTGCATCTACTGGTGCGCGAAAGAAGCAATGATCAAATATCATGGCAAAAAGGATCTGACATTCGCAAAAGACCTTAAAATCGAGTCATTTACCCGGTTTACACATGGTCCGATGACTGGCAGAATAATTGCAACCGGTATGACGGAGACGCTCTCACTTTATTACAGGGTTTATGATAATTTTGTGCTGGTGTTAACCAACTGATCTATGAAAAACGTGCTCGCTGCTTTTATTCTTTTTTTTCCGGCCGTGTTGAGTGGGCAGCAACTGGAAAGCTTCTCATTGCCGAATGTGCTAAACAACCAGCAGGTGTCATTGGAAACGTATCCATCCTGCGAGGGGATGGTGATCATTTTCACCAGCAATAATTGTCCTTATGACGAGTACTACCGTACCCGGATCAATAAACTTTCCCAGACCTATCAGGATAAGGTGCCGGTGTTGCTGGTTAATTCGAACATTGACATAACCGATTCAAAGGAAAAAATGGCCGAAAAGGCAAAACAACTTAATTTATCTATCCCCTACCTTGCCGATAAGGATCAGTCGCTGATGGCGAAGCTCGATGCCCGGAAATCGCCTGAAGCATTTTTGCTGAAAAATCAGAACGGAAAATTTACGGTCATTTATCGCGGCGCCATTGACGACAATCCGCAGGTTGAAGCCGATGTGCGGCAGAATTATCTGCGCGACGCAATAGATATCATGTTAACCAATCAGAAAGTTGAAACCGGCGAAGTCCGTCCGGCTGGATGCAGCCTGAAAAAAAAGAGTTAACCTTCTACCGCTTTCTCATATACCGTATTGTAATACCGGATCAGGTTTTGCCAATCGAAAGCGACAGAATAATTCTCGGCATTATTTCGCTGAATGATCCTGTCCCGACGGCGTAACTTCAGAAAGCGATGCATGTAGGCGGCTAGTTGCCGCGCGCTCCAGTCAAATGTCCTGGCCCTGCGTTCCACAACAAAAATTCCGTTCTTTTCATGATCCGGAAAATTATTCAGCAGGTAATCGCCAAATCCCGAAAGATCACTGGTGACAGCGGGAATGCCGCTCGCAAGGCTTTCAAGGGGCGTGTATCCCCACGGCTCGTAATAACTTGGGAAAATCCCAAGGTTACAGCCCCGTACGAAGTGAAGGTAATCCATCCCGAACAAGGGATTGATCGAAGAAATAAAGTCAGGATGGTAAATGATCTTGACCTTGTCATCCGGATGATTCAGGAGATTTTTTTCCTTCAGAACCCGAACGATCTCGTCGTTCGGCTCGTCATTGAGCACGTGGGTGACGACCAACGGAAGTTTTTTACTTTTCCACGACTGGATTGTCCGGCGGTATCGCAGCTTCCAGTACTCGTCGACAAAGTCGTTCAGGTTCGGAATCCGGTGATCATTTCTGCTCGTGCTTGCATGAAACAACTTGTTTCCAATTTGTTTGAGGATCGCATCGCACGTGCCACGGATTTCTTCCATTACCGCATGTGAATGCAGCGCGTCGGGATGAATGCTTTTGAACTCCCGCTTGCTGACAAAAAACATCACCACGGTTGTATCCGAATTTTCACGCTTAAGCTGTTCATTGAGATAACTCAACGCATCAAGTGTCAAATCAAAACCCTTGTTCTTGAATTCAAACCTTCCAGACGTAAAAAAATACATCGTCTTGTCGAGATCGAAGGAGTATGCATTGAAGAAATGCCCCATGACAAATTCATGGATCTGGTCCTTGTACTGGGAGTGAAGATTCTGGAACTCGTACAACGTTTCGAATCGCTGAATGTTCAATCCGTTTGGCGTGATCGCATCGGGGCGACGCTTCAAAAGGAACTCGCATTCACGCCCTGTAATATCACTGACGGTCGTGAAATGATCGCAGGCCTGGCTGATCTTGTACTCAATGGTCGCCTCCGTTTCAACGCCGAATTTTTTCGCTTCAAGGTCCCATTGAAAGAACGGTAAGTGGCTGTAAAATTCAGGGGAGTTTATCGCCAGATGTCTGCCGAGCTGCGTCGCATGGGTCGTAAACACGGTCTTTGTAACCATGCCCTGCCGCTTAATGTCAAGAATCGGTAAACCGGCCATCCATTCGTGAAAGTGGGCAATCACTTCTTTTTCCTCACCGGCGAGCTTCATCAGCTCATCGATGTACAGTTTTGTCAGATAAGCAAAAGCTACTATATCGTTGATCAGTGGATTGTCTGCTGGCGTGCTGATGCCATGATCCTTCCAGAGCAGGTACTTAATAAGATTCACCGTTCGATCCTCGACGGTTTTCGGATTGAGCAGCACAACCCTCGGCTTACCGGTAACAAGCCACTCCGCATAGTGCACGTCGAAGCCGCGTTTCCGCAACGCAGCTGCCGCCTGCCCGTAAATGTCTTCAATATCATCAAGCCGCTCGAGCTCGGCATCAATTCCTTCGGAAACATACGGTCCTATCAGGCAATACCGGCCTGCCCAATGCTGCATCATCACCGGAACTTTCGAACGAATGACTGTATAGATTCCACCGACCTGGTTACATACCTCCCACGCTATTTCCAGAAGATAAGCTTGCGGCAGGAATACCGGAGCAAGAGAAGTCCTTTTTGGCATATTTTTAGACAATTTGACTTGTTTTCAGCAAAAAAGCTATTATAAATCTGTCAGACTTGCTATGATATTAAAACATTCGTTTCGATGGATCACATTTTGATGAACGTGTTTTGAGATTTTGAGCTATGAACTTTGAAAAATTTACAATAAAATCCCAGGAAGCTTTGCAAAAATCCGCCGAGATAGCCATGAGCAACCAGCAACAGGCTATTGAACCGGGTCATGTGTTGAAAGCGATTCTTGAAACAGATGAGAACGTCACGACTTATCTGATCAAAAAACTGAACATAAATCAGAATATCCTTAATTCAAAACTCGAAGAAATACTCCGTTCCTATCCTAAAGTATCCGGGCAGCAACCATATCTCTCGTCAACCACAAATGCCGTTCTCCAAAACGCGGAAAAAGATCTTCGGGAATTCAAGGATGAATACGTTGCCGTCGAACACTTGCTCCTCGCCTTGTTGGCGACCAAAGATAAGATCTCGACCCTGATGAAAGATGTCGGGTTCGACCGTGGCAGTCTCATGAAAGCGATCCGTGAGTTGCGTGGTGGTTCAACAGTTACGGATCAAAATGCGGAAGCCAAGTACAAGTCTCTCGAGCGTTACTCCAAGAACCTGAATGATCTTGCAAAAAAGGGAAAGATCGATCCGGTCATCGGCAGGGATGAAGAGATCCGCCGCGTACTTCAAATATTGTCGCGAAGAACCAAAAACAACCCCATTCTCCTCGGCGAACCTGGTGTTGGTAAAACCGCGATCGTTGAAGGTATGGCGCAACGAATCGTCGATGGCGATGTCCCTGAAAACCTGAAAGAAAAGATCATCGTCTCTCTGGACATGGGCCTGCTGGTTGCAGGAGCGAAATACAAAGGTGAATTCGAAGAGCGGCTAAAGGCCGTGATCAAGGAAGTGACCGACTCCGATGGACAAATCATTCTTTTTATTGACGAGATCCATACACTGATCGGTGCCGGCGGAGGAGGAGAAGGCGCAATGGACGCCGCGAACTTGTTAAAGCCTGCCCTGGCGCGCGGAGAGCTTCATGCGATCGGAGCTACAACGCTGAAAGAATATCAGAAATATATTGAAAAGGATAAAGCACTTGAGCGCCGGTTCCAAAGCGTCATGGTGGATGAGCCTTCGGTGGAAGATTCTGTTTCAATATTGCGCGGTATAAAAGATAAATACGAGCTGCATCATGGCGTCAGGATCAAGGACGATGCTGTAATTTCCGCCGTTGAATTGTCGAGCCGGTATATTTCCGATCGATTCCTTCCCGACAAAGCGATAGACCTCATGGACGAAGCAGCTTCAAAGCTACGTCTTGAAATGGATTCTCTTCCGGAAGAGTTGGATGAACTCAACCGCCGGATCATGCAGCTTGAAATTGAACGAGAGGCGATCCGAAGGGAAAAGGATAAAGAGAAAGAAGCGGTCCTTTCAAAACAAATTGCAGAACTTAACGAAAGTCGCAATTCCCTGAAAGCAAAATGGGAAAGCGAGAAAGAAGTTGTTCACGGTATCCAACGTGAAAAAGAAACCATCGACCGGCTGAAGTTTGAAGCGGAACAGGCAGAGAAGGCCGGCGATTACGGACGCGTCGCAGAGATCCGCTATGGGAAGATCCTGGATGCCGAGAAACGCCTCAATGAGCTTCAGCGCAAGATGAAACAAATGCAGCAGGGGCATTCGCTGCTGAAGGAGGAAGTCGACAGTGAAGATATCGCGGGGATCGTGGCTAAATGGACGGGAATTCCCGTCGCAAAAATGCTGCAAAGCGATCGGGACAAACTTCTCCACCTCGAGGATGAGCTCGGCAGAAGGGTCGCAGGGCAGGAGGAAGCCATTAAGGTACTCAGCGACGCCGTTCGTCGCAGCCGCGCTGGTTTGCAGGATCCCAAGCGCCCGATTGGATCTTTCATTTTTATGGGGACGACCGGCGTCGGTAAAACCGAGCTTTCAAAAGCTTTGGCGGAGTATTTATTCAACGACGAGAACTCCATGGTGCGCATCGACATGAGTGAGTACCAGGAAAGGCATAGTGTCAGCCGTCTGATCGGCGCGCCCCCCGGATATGTCGGTTATGACGAAGGGGGACAACTGACAGAAGCCGTTCGCAGGAAACCATATTCCGTGATCCTGCTGGACGAAATTGAAAAAGCCCATCCCGACGTCTTCAACATCCTGCTTCAGGTCCTGGATGATGGTCGGCTGACCGACAACAAAGGCCGGATCGCAAATTTCAAGAACACGATTATCATCATGACGACGAATATCGGTTCGCACATCATCCAGGAGAATTTCGAAAAGATCACCGATCAAAACTATTTCGATATCATGGAGGAGACAAAAGATGAAGTGCTGAGTCTTTTGAAAAAGTCTGTGCGCCCGGAATTTGTCAACAGGATCGACGAGATCATCATGTTCCGTCCGCTCAGCAGGAAGGATATCCGGAAGATTGTCGATATCCAGGTTGACCTGATCCGCAAACGGCTCGATGAAGCGGGAGTTAAGCTCGATCTTTCGGAAGCAGCCAAAGAACGCTTGGGAAAACTGGGTTACGATCCGCAATATGGGGCGCGACCACTGAAACGCGTGCTGCAACGCGAATTGCTCAACGAATTATCGAAGCAAATACTTGCGGGAAAAGTGCACAAAGATACTGTGATCTTCGTCGACCTGAAGAATGATACCGAATTCGTATTCGAAAATGTCGAAGATGTAGAGGTGTTATAAGAAATGACGACTGTTCAGTGTTCAGCGTTTTTCTTTGAGGGTCCTTTTTTGCCTCCTTTCGGAATAAAATTGAAAAAAAATAGCAGACCGGAAGAACTAACCGGCGATCGCCTTCGTTATTTAATTGGTTTAAGGATTGGTGATCCCGCTCTCGCGGGATGTGTTTGATTTGAGGAGTTTGGTTTGAAACGTCCCGGTAAATTCCGGGACGTTTTTTTTTAATGCTCTCTCGAAACCGCCTCGCACAATTCCTGAAATTGTTTCGCGTTGGCGATTGCTGCACCCTCGGATGTATTGTTGAAATAAATATAAGCTTCTCGCACATCATTCATGCTCTGGATATCGTGCGCGATTTTCTCCAGCGTCTCATGATCGTATTTTGATGAGTACAAGTGCGGCACGCCGTGAAAGCGGTAATAAACAACGTCATTCGTTTTCACTGCAGACTCATCGAGGCTGGGATGACTCATTCCCGAAAATGTAATTTTGTTGGCGGAGAACGCGTTGAAAACTGCGGGATTCCACCACGATTCGTGCCTGAATTCAATTACGTTGTTAAAAGTTGGATTCACGAGGTTGACGATCCGCTCAAGCCTGTGTTCTTCAAAAACGAAGGAAGAGGGAAATTGGAACAATATGCAGCCAAGCTTATGCTGTAAACCTTCGCGAACGGTTCCGTAAAAATTATTCAACGCGTGTTGCGCCTCATTCAGCCTCTTAAAGTGAGTGATCAGCCGCGGCGCCTTTACCGTAAAAATAAAATTGTCGGGAGACCGTCCATACCATCCTTTTAAAAAGTCAGCTTTTGGGAAGCGATAGAACGTGACGTTCAACTCAAGGGAATTGAACTGTGTGCAGTAAAATTCAAACCATTTGCGTGGCGAAAGAGACTCCGGATAGAATATTCTCCTCCACTCAGCATAGTGATAACCTGAGCAACCTATTCTCCATTGAACCATAATCAATTAACGAAAAAAAGTTTATAACCGGTTTTATGGCACCTGATTTTTCGAAATCTCAGAAAAATTTCAGGTCATGGCAGATGTAAAGGAAAAAATAGTTCCTCCTCAATACGAAGGCGGGCAAAAGGATATAACGCACAAATTCACCGCAACCGACGACGATGACGCCAGAAAACTATTTTTCCTCGCCAGAAACCGCTTGCTGGATATAAATAACTGGCATAAAGTGGCTGCAGGAATCTCTGGTCGCTTTACCCTCACCGATCAGACTGGCAGGGAACTACGTCGAACCGCAGAAAAAAATGATTACTTCAAGATCGATGTCCCGGGCCCGGGTTCGATCGAGGGCGGCGGCTATGATTGGGCATTTATAGAAGCGATCGAGGAAAAAAGTGACTCAACAGGACCTTATGAAAGTATCGCTCTCCGCGCCAGGCCTTCAGAGAACCCTACAAAGGGGGAAAATGTTGCACATTTCTTTAAAGACGACGCGACAAGTTCTTTTATAGTGGAAAGAAAGGGAAGGGAATTGTCAGCGTCGGTAATCGGCCGGAACGAAATGCCCAACACAAGCACATCGAATGTAATCGATAAAGTCAGAAACGCCATTGTTGGAAGTTCTGCAATTGCCGGTCTTGCAAAAATCCAATGGAAAAGCCTCGTCAAAGGCCTGCTGTCAACGGAAAAATAGCACTAAGCAACAGTATTTCCCTGAAAATCATCATAATACGAAATTTTTCGTAACAATACTTGACTGATATCCGTATTCAGCTTAAGATTGTTATACGAAAACATTCGTATGAAGAAAATCATTGCAAAACCAACAGAAAAGGAGCTCGAAATCCTTCAGATCCTCTGGAACAGGGGACCCTGCGCCGTCAAGGACGTTCATGAAGACCTCGGCGGCGAAAAAACGAACGGATATACAACCATCCTGAAGTTGTTGCAGATCATGCATGAAAAAGGTTTGGTGACACGCCAAAAGACCGGGAAACTTCATCTTTATCAGGCAGCGCATTCGCAGGAAAGTACCCGTCAGCAAATGGTTGATAAAATCATAAATACCGTTTTCAAAGGATCCGCTATGCAACTGGTCATGAGTGCCCTTGGAAACAACCGCTCATCGAAAGAAGAACTTGGAGAAATAAAGAAATACCTGGAAAAACTGCAAGGAGGTGATTCATGAACGTCTTTAGCGAAGCATTAAACAATCCCGTTGCGAATGCGTTGGGGTGGAGCCTGCTTCACTCCGTCTGGCAGGGTCTTGCAATCTTTATGATTGTCTGGTTGCTTTTGAAATTCCTTGCCGGGGCCTCTTCTCAATTGCGTTACGGCATTGCGTGTGCCGGCCTGTTGACGATGGTAGCCGCCTGGGTCGTCACCTTCATGGTGCTGATCAGTGAGCATGAGAGCATCACATCCACCGCAAAAGAACATTCGGCTACTTTTTCGACGATGACCAATGACTTGAGTGCGACGCAGCAAACTGGTTGGGACATTGCATTCGCGTCATTGGAAACATATATGCCATTCTTCCTGTACGCGTGGTTCTTTGGAGCATGTTTGTTTTCGTTGCGGCTCGTCGGCGGATGGTGGTACATCAATAAGCTGGTCGGGCAGGCTACACCAATTGGTAACGGTTGGGATATCCGTCTGTTAAGCCTCGCAGATCAGATGGGATTGAAAGCGGCTATTCGGCTTGCAGAATCTGCTATCATCAAAACTCCAATGGTGATCGGTTACCTGAAACCGGTTATCCTCGTTCCTGCCGGAATGCTGAGCGGATTGTCCTCACAACAGATTGAAACGATCTTTCTTCATGAACTTGCACACATTAAACGCCATGACTTCATGGTTAACATCATCCAGTCGGCCATTGAGGTTATCTTTTTCTTCAATCCCGTTGCGTGGGTGCTGTCAGGACTTATCAGAAAAGAAAGAGAATTCTGCTGTGACGATACCGTGCTGCACCATCACGGAAGCCGGATCGACTATGTATACGCCCTCACCCGGATTGAAGAGGCACGAATCTCAGAAAGCTCGCTCGGCCTTGCGCTCGGCGATGACAGTAATCAATTAATGAAAAGAATCAAGCGTATTATGGATAAATCATTTAAAACTCCCCGGGAGAAGGAAAGACTTCTTCCTGTTGCCCTCGTCATCCTCGGCTTGCTGTGCGCATCATGGCTCACGATCAAGGGCGATCACGATCCCGTTCAATCGAGAAACGTTGTCCAGGCCGACACCCTGAAGAAACGCAATCAGGACCGCCGGCATCAACGGACGAACAACGACGCAAAGGAAAAAATTGAAGAAGTTGAGGAAGTGGTGATCGACAATTACCATTGGGTTGACGCATGGCCAGGTGTAATTGAAATTCCCGACATCCCCGAAATTGTAGAAATCCCCGCCATCATGGACATTGAAGAGATCGCAGAGATACCCTATGCCATGGAGCTGCCGGAAATCGCGGACCTTCCCCGCCTTTATGAAGAAATCCGCATACCTGCTATGGCGCCGATCCCGCCGATAGAAATGGATGCCTTTCATTTCCAGTTGGACAGCGTTCCTCACCCTAAGAGATTACGGGCAAAAGAGTGGGAAGAATTCAACGAACAATTTGAGAAAAAGTTCAAAGAACGTTTTAAAGATTTCTACGAAAAGAATCAAAAAGACTTTGACAAAATGATGAAGGAACTTCAGCAGAATTTTCAAACCGGTTTCGACGAAGACGAATGGGAATTGATCCGCGAATCGGGGCTGGCAGAACGGGAGAAGGAATTAATGAATTTAAGATATAAGATCGAAAATGCAAACAGCCCACTCCGCCAGGAGTTGATGGCAAAAGAAGAACTATTGCAGGCACATCACCAGGCGCTCGAAGCCCAGAAGGTCGCCCTGAAGATGCAACGTATGAAGGAACTTGACCAATTGAAAATGCAGGAATTTGCAGAGCACATCAGTGGCTGGGAAACCGAAAATTCGGAACGTATGGCCCGGGTCGAGCGTGAGATGAAAGCTTTGGAAGAGCAGATGAAGAAATTTGAGAAACTCCTGAAAGAAGAGCTCGTCAAAGACGGCTATATTTCCAAAAACGAAGAAATCAAAGATCTCGAAATTAACGACGACGGTTCCTTCAAAGTAAACGGAAAAAGTATCAAAGAGTCACACCGGAAAAAATACAGGGAGCTGCATGATCAATATTTAGGCGATCGTGAGCGGTTTCACCACCCGGAGTAAGGAAATAAAACCCTGCAAAAAAACGCAGGGTTTTTTATTTGATTTGCTGTTTGATCTTTCAGGCGATCCGCTCAACACCGAGCCCGGGCTCCTCCGAACAATACATTACGCCATTTTTCAGAATGAACCCTCCGGTGACAACATCGCGCCCGAGATCGAGACTGCCGTCCAGATCGATGTATTTCGTATTGGCGCACGCAAAGGCAGCGTGGAGGGCAGCGGTGATGCTGACAATACTCTCGTCATTACATCCCCAAAAAAGATCAACGTTTTCAGCCTGGGCAATGTCCGCAATCTTTAAGGCCTGACTCACGCCTCCGCATTTCATCAGTTTTATATTGAAGATCCCTGCAGCACGCGGCGGCTTTACGAGTTCCAGTGCGTCTTTCGGAGTGATAAGCGATTCATCCGCGGCAACCCTGGCTCTGACATGTTCCGGCAAAGCCTTCATTTCTGTCACTGCCTTCGCCGGAAGTGGCTGTTCGATCAGTTCAATATTCAGCGCAGTCGTTCGCTGATAAAATTGCATTGTCTGCGCAGCATCATAGCCCTGGTTTGCGTCGATCCTGATCACGATCTCGCTTCCAAATTTCTCCCGTAATTTTACGAGCCGTTCAATATCCTCGTCAAGATCTTTTCCAAGCTTGACCTTTAGAATTTTAAAACCATTTGCGATGTAATCGGATGCCTCACGCAGTGTTTCGTCGACATTCTTGATTCCAATCGTATTCGACGTCGGCATGAAAGTAATTTTCTGACCAAGATATCTCACCAGCGGAATACCGAGATATTTGGTGAAAAGGTCATAGAGCGCGATGTCCAGCGCGGCCCGGGCGGAAGGGTTTCGGGGAAACTTTTTCCATACTTCGAACTGGAGCTGGTTTAATTCACGGATGTCTTTTCCGAGCAGAAATTCCAGGTTGGATTCATGAAGCGCTTCAAGGCATTGGCTGAGATTTTCGCCGACGACGTATTCGCTGGGATTACCCGAACCGATACCCGTCAGACCAGTGTCGAGGGTAATCTCAACAAACGCATTCCTCACCTGATCCACCGTCTTGAACGCGATCGTGTACGGCTTGGTGTTCCCGAGATCCGCGCTCCAGACCCGGATGTCTTTGATCTTTGGCATCGGATAAACTTTTAAACTTTGGCAACGGATTTTTTGATCATCTGTTCAAATACCGGCACGAGACGGTCAACACCATCTTCGAGCGGCAGAACCACTGGGATGCCGAGTTGTTCTTCATATTGTTTCGCAAAAATCCGCGCGTCTTCTGTCTTCATCTTTGACGTGTTGATGGTGAGCGCGACGGTCGGCGCTCCATAAATTCTGATCAGCGCAATTTCATCTTTTGGATCCGGAATATATGCCGGATAATACTCCATGTCCTTGTACTGTTTTCTTGGAGGATGATGTTGAAGAACAACGGCATCGGCATCGGCGGAAACGATCCACTCAGCGCCGGCCGGGCCGCTTGGATTGCGAAGCGATGACTGTCCCTCGATAAAAATGATATCCGGCGCGGCTTCATGGTAACAGGTCACGATCGCATGCTCCATCTCGCCAGAGATAAAATCATTGAGTGTCGAATCGAAAACGAAGCCGTAACGCGCGCCCTGCATCCAACCCGTTTGGCCCGTGTAAATCATCTCGGCCTTAAATCCCGCTTTGCGCATCGCTTCAACAAGAAAGCGCGTGGTCGTGCGTTTACCCATTGCACAGTCAGTGCCCAATACAGCGATCTTCGGACATTTGACCTCTTTTATTTTTCCTGACCAGAAATGCAGGTCCCTGAATTTCTTTGGCTTTCTAACATCGATGATCTCCAATCCTTTCTGCCGCGCAATCGCCGCCAGCTCGGGAATATCCGAAACGTATTCATGCAATCCATTGACAATGCCATAGCCGCTATCTAAAGCCTCCTGCAGCAAGACAAGCAGGGAATCGGGAATTACCCCTCCCTTCGTCGCAACTCCGACGATACAGTATTTTGCGGAATTCGGGGAATTCTTAACGAATTCCGCGATCGAAGCAAAAACTGGAATATTACGCCTCTTCCCGTCAAGCACCTCACCTGCATCTTTGCCCGGATGTTTATGGTCAATGATGGCCAGAATGTTAAATCGGTCAGTGCCCCGGATCAGCCCATGCGCTGTTTTTGCGCTGATCGTATCCAGATAACCCCCGGTGAGTATGATGGCGTTACTTTTCATAAAATTATAAAGCGGAAAAATTCGTCTAATAAAGTGATTTTTACAACACTGTTTTCAGTGATCTTGCAGCGAAAAATTCCAGTGATCGCACCTTGTTCCTTCAGTTGACATTCAGGTCATACTCGAATTTGAATTCCGACAGGTCCGGTCTGACCTTGCGCTTACGTTTTAATTCATACCGATAAATCACTTGACCTAGGTTTTTCATAAAAGGATAACCGATGGTTTTGTACTCATACTTACTGTCATTATATATCGAGTCATTGTTTGTATGGATCACCGCGCTAAGCATAAATTCAATGTTATTCTTGAAATCCACGATATACGCGTTGTCAATCAGATAACCATAAGCATCTCCTACCTTGTTGAATATCCGGATATGTTTGGGGATACGTGTTCTCTCGCTGCCGTAGAGCAGGAATTTACAATACGCGTCATAATAGCTGGTGTCAGCGTGGTAAGCAGGAAATCGCGTTTCAGTGGGAAGCTGGGACATGTATTTAAGTACAAACTTTCTGTCCCTTTCCGGAATAGCAAAGCGTCTCCGCGCTGGTACCGTTTCGGGGAAAATCAGTCCCTTGAGGATTTCTTGCTGCGTATGAAGGGACAAAAAATTCTTGTACGTAAAGTCAAACGGTTTTTCGATGAGTGAGTCATTTCGGACAAAACCTTTGCCTTTCAAAACTTTTGTCCTGACTTCAATTGGCTCCTCGTTGATCAGCATCGGCTGCGCATAAACGACACCGCTCTGATTGGCAAAACTTACCGCTTCTGTATGCCTGTTCTGATCCCTGGTCAGCGGACGTTCGAGCCGGTGCAGGATCCTTGCGCTGGTATACCCCTTGTCATGAAGTATCTGGTTTGTCGCCTGCTGCCCCATGAACTCATATAATCGGTTGAAGGCATCGTTATCGCTTACAACCAGGATCTTTTTGCTGTAATGTGCGATGGAAGCATAACCGTTTTCGGAGGTCGTATCCTCCCGCGCGGATAACTGCCCGCTGTGCAGGCTATCGTGGAACATCGGCGTAAAGACATCAAGGCCTTCCAGGTCGAGCAAATGAACTTTCTCCATCGCTAGAAGAACTTGTGGCAGCTTGACCGTGGACGCGGGATAAAAGTATCGCGTCGAGTCCGCGTTAAAGGAGTATGTTGTAAAAATGGGATAATTGCTTTTATCGCGGTCTATTTGCGTGTAAAGGATCTGGATCTCATGGCGGTCCTTGTTTTCTAAAATGTCTTCGAATTTTCCCCGTTCAGCGCGAAGTAAATTGCCGATGGGATCACCGTCGGACGGCAATGCACGACACGAAAACAGGAAAATACAGGCACAGAGAATTGCCAAAATATCCTTCATGCTGGCTTGGTTTTTGAGTATCTTTATATCGATAAAACTAGTAATTAAGCTGTCTTTTAAAAAATCGCTTCACTTCCATAACCGATCGTCCAGCTTATGAAAATGATATCTCTTCACGCCAAAATTATCCTCACCATCTTGTTAACCGCGTCGGGGCCAGCGGCCATCCATTCGCAATCCATACTGGGAACATGGCAGCTCGTGAAGGAAACTTCCTGCCTGGAAGGTCAGCTGGCAGATGCCGATAACCCGTTGGCTGCTGAGATGCAACAGATGGCCTCGCCGTCTCCGCAAATTGTTCGGTTCAAGGATAAAGGCGCGGGGGAAGAAAGTATCAGGATACTCAACAGCAAAAAATCGGCGGGTTCCAAAAACTTTCTTTATAAGCTGACAACCGAAAGCCTCCACATCCTGGATAAACGATCGCAAACAATAGCCGAAAGCTACTTCGTAGATAAACTAACGATAGACTCGCTCGTGATCTCAAACGCCGGCAGGGCGTGTGAGACGAAATTTTTTATAAAAATTAAAGACCCGAAGTAAATTCATTTCACCACAGTTTTGTTGTATGGCTGCAAGGTTAGGCGTGATTTGCCTAACTTTGTCTTTTTATGGTAGAAGCAACAGTCAAACGTGACATCCGGAAGCTAAAACTCGAGGAATTGAAAGAGTTTTTCGTCCAGCATGGCGATAAACCCTTTCGTGCCCAACAGGTCTATGAATGGCTATGGAAAAAAGCAGCGAAGGATTTTGACCAGATGACCAACCTTTCCATTGCCACCCGCGATCTGTTGAAAAACCATTTCGTGATCAATTTTATTAAGGTTGATAAAATGCAGCGCAGCGCCGACGGTACGATCAAAAACGCCGTTATGCTCCATGACGGCCTTGTGGTCGAATCCGTGCTGATACCGACTGAAAAGCGAATAACCGCATGCGTCTCCTCGCAAGTTGGCTGCAGCCTCGCGTGTAAATTTTGCGCAACAGCGCGCCTGAAGCGAATGAGAAACCTGAACATGGACGAGATCTACGACCAGGTGGTCGCCATCCAGCAGCAGAGTGAGCTCTTCTTTGGAAGGCCACTGACCAATATTGTCTTTATGGGAATGGGTGAGCCGCTGCTGAATTACACCAATGTGATGGCGGCAATTGAGAAGATCACTTCCCAAAAGGGGTTGAACATGGCGTCAAAAAGACTGACGGTTTCAACCGTTGGACTTGCAAAGATGATTGTGAAAATGGCCGATGATGGAGTTAAGTTCAATCTTGCTGTCTCACTGCATTCGGCCCTCAACCAGGTGCGTTCCTCCATCATGCCTATCAACGAAACAAATACCCTCGAAGACCTGGCGGACGCTTTGAAATACTGGTATAAAAAAACAAAACGTAAGGTGACCTACGAATATGTGGTGTGGAAGGGCATCAACGACTCCGAAGAACATGCAAATGCGCTATTAAAATTCTGCAAGGTCATACCCTGCAAGGTAAACCTGATCGAATATAATCCGATTGATGATGGAGAATTCCAGCAAGCCTCCGAAAAAGCATTAAACATGTATATGCACCTGCTGGAAAGTAACGGCATTACCACGCGCATCCGGAAAAGCCGCGGCAAAGACATCGACGCCGCTTGCGGCCAGCTCGCCAACAAAAACTGAGACAGGACTCTGAGGCACATTCAGCGATTGCTGTTGGCTCTTGCCCGGTGGCGGAAATGGACAGGGAATTTTTGTCAGATGTTTGAAACTAGCCAGCAGGTATTCCACCCAAAGGCTAACGGCCAAAAGCTAAAAGCCGATTTAACTCTTCTTGCTCGCGTTAAACAACTTCTCCTTTTCTTCTTTGGTGAGACTCTCGTATCCGCCGGCAGATATTTTATCGAGGATCGCATCGATCTCTTCCTGCGTGTAGGAAGGTTTTTCACCCGGTTGTTTGACGGAGGACTTGTCATTTCGGTAGGAAACTTTTACCCGCGGTTTTTCTTTGAACAGATTTTTGATCCAATCGAGTGTTGCCGTTACCCACATGCCCCAGTTAGCCCCGGCCTGAAGTTGTTTCATGTAAACAAATCCAATCAGTGCTCCGCCGAGGTGCGCGATATTTCCGCCGACATTCCCTCCGGCTGCATTCGCGCCAATAAGAGAGAGTAACACCGTAACACCGGCAATGTATTTAATTCTTACAGGACCAAAAAAGAGCAGGAAAAAGGTATAGTTAGGTAGCAACACAGCAGTCGCCATAACGATCGCATTGATTGATGCCGATGCACCAACAAGACCCAGCGGCTGGCGCGCAATCAAGACATCAATGGTATTGTACGCGAGAAGATATGCAGCACCACCGGCAAGGCCTCCCAAAACATACAAAGCAATCAATTTGTCGCTGCCAAGGTATTCAGTAAATAATCGGCCAAACCAGTAAAGGACCAGCATATTGAAAAGAATATGCAATATCCCCCGTAAATCATGCGTGAACATGTAAGTAATGATCGTCCACGGCCTTGTGATGAATTCGAAAAACTCAGGAGGTAATGAGAACTGCTGATGAAGTATGAAAAATTGCTCTTCGAACGGTGAATAACTAGCGATGACATCCAGCAGGGCAAGCACAACAAATAACACTACGTTGATGATGATCAGCTGGGCTGGTGCATTGTTGTATTTATGAAACGCGCTCTTGAATTCCTCAAACATAATCTATTAATAATAACCACCGCCACCATGGCTTCTCCAAAGACGAATCAAAATAAATGCAAAAACAATTCCCCCCAGATGCGCAAAGTGGGCCACATTGCCACTCCGGTCCATTAAAAATGTCATACCGCCCAAAACAAACACCAGATATTTCGCCTTAATGGGTATTGGTGGAATAAGAAGCATGATTTCCATATTCGGAAATAACATCCCAAAACCCATCAGCACTCCATAAACTGCCCCTGAGGCACCCATCATTACACCGAAGCTTCCGAGCCCTAAAAAATAACTGACAATAACGTTAAAAACGCCTGCTCCAACACCACAGACTACATAAAACATCAAAAATCTTTTCGGTCCCCACGTGTTTTCCAGTAAGGGCGCCATGAATACCAATGCCAGCATATTGAAAAATATATGCATGAAACCGGAATGCACAAACATGTAGGTAAATAATTGATAGGGCTTGAAGCAAGTCAGCTGGGGACCGCCCCACATCGACAAAAAACCCGTAATGATATCATAAGTCGCATACTCGGGCGGATATCCTTCCGGAAAACATTCTACAAAACTGCGATGGGGGGAAAGCTGGGCAAAAAGGAAAACAATCGCGTTGATCATGATCAGATTCCTGACAACGGGGGTAAGTCTTAGCATCGCAATAGTTTTTCAGTGAAACGATTTGATCTCATGTCGGGTTGTCTGTAATTAATGACGGGTAAAATAGCTTTCAATTTTGTTTAACTCAAAAATAAAAAATGTCGGCCTTCCGTCCGGTGTGTAATTTGGATTACCGCACGCAAACAGGTGGTCAATCAACGATTGCATTTCCTGCCGGTCAAGTTTTTGTCCGGATTTGATACAAGCTCTCTTCGCCAGAGCCCGTGCCAGGTTCTCCTGCAATGGCACTGACAATGTTGAATGGTTAAGCTTGAACTGCTCAACCAACCCTTCAAATAATTCTTTTTCGCGTCCCGGCGATACGTTTGATGGAATGCCGTTTACCACGAGCGTATTCTTGCCAAACACCTCAAACCGGAACCCGAGCGCTTTTATTTCCTGCTCCATTTCCATGACAATTGCAAAATCGGCAGCTGCCAATGAAACCGTCTGAGGAAATAAGCTCTGCTGACTTTCGCCGGACTTATTTTTCAGGTGATTCAAGAACTTTTCAAAAAGTATTCGCTCGTGAGCCAGTTGTTGGTCGAGGATCATCAGCCCCGACCGTACCTGCCGCGCAATATAGCGGTGGTGGATCTGGAATAGAAGTTTTTCCTCTTCCTGGATGCCAGTCCCAGGCTTGTTGACGTCACTTTGGAAGCGCAGGGTATGACCATCATTTTGTTCTGGCGTTTCCGTCATCAGCCTGCTTTTCGGAATCTCGTCAAAAAGCTTATTCCAGTTCTCAAGATTAGACCTGTTCAGCGAATTCGAAAAACGTTCTTCAAAATATACTTCATTCGACCGGGAGGCCTGGCTGAGCTTGTTGATAATATTGACATCAGCATTAAAGTCAATCGTCGGTGTCAGGTTGTGAGACCCAAGCGCCTGTCGCACCGCAGAACGAACAACGGCGTAAACCGCGCGCTCATCGTCGAATTTGATTTCTGTTTTCGTTGGATGAACATTAACATCGATGTGTTTTGGATCGATCTCCATAAAAAGCACATAAAACGGGAAACTGGTCTCTGGGAGCAAGCCCTCAAACGAACTCATCACTGCATGATGAAGGTAATTGCTGCGGATGAACCTGCGGTTAACAAACAGAAATTGCTCACCGCGGGTTTTTCGGGCGGATTCAGGCTTGCCGATATAACCGGCCACTTTCACAAGACTTGTTTCCTCCTGACACGGCGCGAGCTGCTCCTGGTAACCTTTGCCAAACAGATTCACGATGCGCTGACCCAGTTTGCCTGCGGGCAAATCATAGATCAACTCATCACCCTGAATAAAACAAAAAGTCACTTCCGGATTCGCAAGGGCCAGTCTTTGAAATTCCTCAATGATGTGTTTAAGCTCGACCGGATTTGATTTCAAAAAATTACGCCTGGCGGGGATATTGTAAAAAAGATTCTTCACACTGATGCTGGTGCCCTTTTCACAAGCGGCGGGTTCCTGCCTCTTTACTTCCGAGGCTTCAACTACAAGGTTTGTCCCAAGCTCCCGGTCCCCTAAACGCGTTCTCATCTCGAGCTGGGAGACCGCCGCGATCGACGCCAACGCTTCCCCCCGGAAACCCATTGTGCGAAGCGTAAAAAGGTCCTCAGCCTTCCGGATTTTCGACGTCGCATGACGTTCCAGGCTCATCCGCGCATCCGTTTCCGACATTCCTTTTCCGTCATCCACCACCTGGATCAAGCCCTTGCCGGCATCCTTAATGATCACCTTGATTGTTTTCGCGCCGGCATCGATTGAATTTTCTATTAATTCCTTCACGGCAGAGGCAGGTCTTTGTACCACCTCCCCCGCCGCAATCTGGTTAGCAATCGAATCGGGCAATAGCTGAATAACGTCTGGCATGAAAATATTTGAACCTGAATAGCCGTCGCAAATTAAGCATTTGAAATGCTATGCAAAAGCACACTTTCCATTCAATTACAGCATAATGTCAGAGGTGATATCGATCCCTCTTGCCCGCAAACATATAAAAGATCGGGCTGCATAAAGCAGGTTCCACTTCAAGGGCTGATTTTATAAATTGGCGGGCCAAAAAATATGAACCAATTTCACACTTCGTTAAAAAGTAAGAAATGATTAAAAGATTCCCGACGCTGCTGATCCTTTTACTGCTACACCTGCCAGCCACTGCACAGGAACGGAAGGAAAATTGGGTCGACAGTATTTTTCAGAAACTGGACGAAGATGAAAAAATCGCTCAGCTTTTGGTAGTGCCGGTTTCTTCCGGCTGGGAGCGCGCTAAACTCAATGACATCACAAAACAGGTCAGCAACAAGGGAATTGGCGGTCTGCTTTTTACTTCAGGCCAACCGTTGAAACAGGTTTCCCTGATCAATGAATTCCAATCCCTATCGGCTACACCGCTGCTCATCGCAATGGATGCGCCAAATGGTCCGGGCGCGCTGCTTGACAGCACCATGCTTTTCCCCGAAAACCTGGCACTTGGCGCCGTCCGGTCCGACTCTCTAATCTTTCAGTTGGGAAAGGAAATCGGGCGGCAGCTCAAAATCCTGGGAGTTCATCTCAATCTGGCACCCGTCGCGAACCTGGCAAACAATGTTGACATCACTCCTCAACAAAATACCTTTGGGCAATTCCAAAGCTTTGTTTCGCAGCGTGCCTCGCTGCTAATGAAGGGACTGGCCGTCCACGGGATAATCTCATGCGCCAAATATTTTCCGGTGCAGGGTCTGACTGTAAGCCAGGTAGAGAACAACTTTCCTGTTGTAAAGATATTTGTAGACTCCGTTCAGGCTTACCCGTTTCAGGAACTGGTCCGCAGCGGCGTCAATGCGGTCATGCCATTCCCATCCAAGCTTCCGCTGCTTTATGAAACCAAAACTTCGGCAAGAAAGAACAAGTTTAACAACAGCATGTTGCTATCGTCGGCGTTCGCTGGAAATTGGATAAAAAAAGAATTTCAGTATAACGGCATTGTCATAATAGACGCGCGAATTATTGAGAAAGACGACCGAAAGATAAAAAAAGGGGACGCAGAGTTGTTCTCCTTTCAGAGCGGAAATGAATTGATTATCACCGACGATCCTGAGCCGACCATACGGAAAATAAAAAGACTGCTGAAGAAAGAGGGTCAGTATAAAAGGACGCTGGATATCGCGGTCCGAAAAATACTCGCTGCAAAATTTGACGCGGGCCTTACACGAAGACCGCAAAATGACCCGCAAAATCTTTTGCTGCGCCTCAATACGCCAGAAGGGCAAATACTTCAGCAAAAGTTATTCAGGAATTCAATAACAGTGATCCGCAATGACCGCGCTACCGTACCCATCGCAACGCTGGAGAATAAAAGGATTGCCTGCATTGTCGTTGGTGATACCGCAAAATACAGTCCCTTTCACCATTATGTTTCAAGATATGCCCCGGCCACTAAGCTCGCCATCCGAGACCAGGTGGATACTACAACGGTCAGCGCAATTCTAAAATCCAATGACCTGATCATTGTCGCCTTTACTTCCCGTGCCAAGGAAAAAGCAATTGGCGAGATTGTTTCTATGCTGGCGAAGAGAACTGCGGCACAGGAAGTAATTATTGCAGATATCGCTTCTCCTTTTTTTAGCGCTTTTGCAAATCGGTTTGAAACAGTGATCAATGGATTCACCGATCATCCGGAAATTCTCAAGGCAATTCCGCAGATTATTTTTGGCGGCATCAATGCATCAGGTCAGCTGCCTGTGACCATCGGAACTGCAACCGAAGGATTTGGCATTCAGACAAGGTCCTTGAAACGGTTTCAGTACAGTATACCCGAAGACGCAGGCCTGTCCGCAACCTCTCTGCGAAAAATCGAGTCGATCGCGAATGAGGCGATCAGAAATGGCGCCACGCCGGGATGTCACGTGCTGGTCGCAAGAGGCGGAAAAGTTGTTTATGAGAGATCTTTCGGACACCTGACATACGAAAAACAACTGCCTGTAACAGATTCAACGATTTATGACCTCGCTTCGGTCACGAAAGTTTCGGCCACCCTGCAAGCCGTGATGTTCATGTATGATCGCGGATTGATCGATGTCTACAAAAAGGCATCCGTTTACCTTCCGGAATTGAAAAATTCCAACAAAAAAGACTTTACCTTAAAAGATATTCTCACCCACCAGGCAGGGCTTTGGCCGTTTTTACCTTTTTGGGCGCAAACCATGCGCGATTCAGTTCACCTCCAAGAATATTATCAGAAACAACCGTCCCTGGAATACCCATTTCTGGTAGCGGATAACCTCTACGCCGCGAACACGATGAAAGACAGCTTGTGGAACTGGATCATTAAAGCAAAGGTGCGGGAAAAACCCACCCGCACCCCTTTTGATTATCGTTACAGCGATATGGGCTTTTATATTCTTCAACGTCTCGCTGAGAAGATCCTCAATCAACCTATCGACGATTTTCTTTACCAAAATCTTTATGAACCCCTCGGCGCCCATACCCTGGGATACCTTCCCCTGCTCCGGTTCCCGGTTACCCGAATCGCTCCGACCGAGAATGACCGGCTATTCAGGAAGACCCTCCTGATTGGAACGGTACACGATCAGGGCGCGGCCATGCACGGTGGTGTAGCCGGTCACGCCGGACTGTTCGGTACGGCCAATGACCTTGCAAAACTTGGCCAAATGCTATTGCAGGACGGATACTATGGCGGATACCAGTACTACCGACCGGAAACGGTTCGCCTCTTTACCAATAAACAGTTTGAAACAAGCCGCCGCGGCCTGGGGTGGGACAAACCGATCCAGAGCGACTGGAATAGTCCGACTTCCATCTACGCTTCCCCGCGGACATTTGGTCATACAGGGTTTACCGGCACATGTATTTGGGTAGATCCGGAATTTGAACTGGTCTACATCTTTCTGTCGAACCGTGTACACCCGGTCATGACAAATAATAAACTTTTAACCGGCAATATCCGTTCTCGCATACAGGATGTGATATACCAGTCCCTGTTTGACTATTGTAACGCTGGAAAAACGATTGAACCGGCGAATGCAAATTTTTAAACTTTACCGGGGTTAGCAACAATAAAAGGCCGAACCTCCCGACTTATAGCTTAAAAAAAGAAAATAACGATAACCACGTGGATCAGATTAAAGTTGGAATTGTATGCTATCCCACCTTCGGCGGTAGCGGCGTAGTAGCGACAGAATTGGGTAAAGCCCTTGCGAAGGAAGGTCATAAAGTGCACTTTATTACCTACTCGCAGCCGTCACGGCTCGATTTTCTAAACGAAAACCTTTTTTATCACGAAGTAAATATTCAATCGTACCCGCTTTTCGAGTACGCCCCTTATGAGCTTGCCCTCGCCAGCAAAATGGTAAGCGTGGTTCAGAATGAAAAGCTCGATTTGCTTCATGTTCATTATGCCATTCCGCACGCATCGTCCGCCTACATGGCGAAACAGATCCTCAAAGCGCAGGGCATCGTGATTCCGGTTGTCACAACCTTGCATGGAACAGATATAACCCTTGTGGGGAAGGACGCATCTTATGAACCGGTAGTCACCTTTAGCATCAATCAGTCCGACGGAGTCACGGCGGTCTCGGAAGATCTGAAAAAAGAGACTTATGCTTCCTTCAAAATTACGAATGAAATTGAAGTGATTCCCAATTTCATCGATCTTGAGAAGTTTAAAAAACAAAAGAAAGATCATTTCAAACGGGCGATTTGTCCGAACGGAGAGGCGCTGGTGGTGCATACTTCCAATTTCAGAAAAGTAAAACGGGTTGGAGACGTGATCCGGATATTTGCCAATATCCACAAAGAGATACCTGCGAAGCTGTTGATGATCGGCGATGGTCCCGAGCGTGTTCGAGCTGAAACCCTTTGCAAGCAGCTGGCCATCGGCGACGAGGTGCGCTTTCTTGGAAAACTTGAAGCTGTCGAAGAGGTTTTGTCTGTCGCGGATTTATTCCTCATGCCCTCAGAAAAAGAAAGCTTTGGTCTCGCAGCGCTGGAAGCCATGGCGTGCGAGGTGCCGGTGATCTCGAGTAACTCGGGTGGATTGCCGGAGCTGAATATACAGGGAGAAACGGGGTTCCTCAGCTCGGTGGGAGACATCGAGGATATGACACAAAAAGCGCTATTGGTCCTGGATAAGGACAACCTGCCGCGTTTTAAGGAAAATGCCCTGAAAAGAGCCAAGGAATTCGATATCTCCCGAATCCTGCCGCTGTACGAAACGTATTATCAGCAAGTAATGGACCGGATTACCAGCAAAACCATCCGGTAAAATGCTATTGACTGGAATTAATGACGCTTTAAATTTGCGCCCGGAATAACTTTTTAAGGAAATACTAAAAACTTTTAAAGTTCTATGGCAGAAGCAATACTTCCTAAAAACAGGGGTACAAAGCAACTTTTTCACAACCCGATACTCGAAAAGCTTTCGCGCACCCACATTTCAGTGCCGCTAACCATTTTCCTCTTATATGCTGCAGCCCTGCTTTACTGGAGCATAAACCACACGGCCCTTTCTGCCGGTGTGACTACGATTTTATTCTTTACGGGTGTAGTCGCCTTCACGCTTATTGAATACCTGGTACACCGCTATATTTTTCACATGAAAACGTATAACGAATGGCGGGAAAAATTTCAATACATCGTGCATGGTGTGCATCACGAATTCCCCAAAGACAGGGAAAGACTCGCAATGCCGCCGTTGTTGAGTGTAACGGTAGCAACCATACTGCTCCTATTGTTCAGGATTGTTTTAGGTGACTTTACCTTTGCTTTCCTTCCGGGATTTCTCGTCGGATATGCCATGTACCTGGCTGTGCATTATATGGTTCACGTCTACCAGCCGCCCAAAAATATCTTCAAGATCCTGTGGGTCAACCACTCCGTACACCATTACAAGCATGGCGAATATATATTCGGCGTATCGTCACCGTTATGGGATTATGTCTTCGGAACGATGCGTGAAAAGAAAAAAGAAAACCAGGCAGCCGTTCGACAACGGTTCTAGACGGTCCTTACACCGCTTTTCTTTGGTGGAATCTTCTTTGCATACGTCGCACAGGTGTAAACCGAGCACGATGAAAGAATGAATGAAAACAACATGATGACAACCACCGCTTTTTTCATAGGAACCGCTTAATTAAATGAGGTAGCAAAAATACACTTGCCCTATTATATTTTAACGACCAGAAAGGCTTTTTCTTACACAGGTTTGCCAAACTTTTTAAAAATAACATTTCGCAGCCGGCAACAGATTTCGGATATTAATGGTTTATTGATTTGAGGGCACTATCATGCTAGGATACCGGTTTTCAAAATTTAGTCCCCCGCCCGAACACGGTAAAAGTGATTTCGAAAAACTGCTCAAAATCTTTATGCAGTTGATCCTGATAACTTCAGGAAACGTGGCCGAAGCGCTGCAATGGTTGACGGAAGTGGACCGGCAGTACAAGCTCACAAACCCCCAATACGGTATCGGCGATTTTATCGAGGACCTCAAGCGTCAGGGATATATCACTGACGAAGGCCCAAAGGGCGAATTCAAACTGAAAGCACGCAGTGAACAGGCATTGCGGCAATCCGCCCTGGAAGAGATCTTCGGAAAGCTCAAAAAGACAAAATCCGGAGAACATAACACGCACCACAGCGGGCGCGGAGATGAACAGACCACCGAAAAGAGGGATTATGAGTTCGGTGATACTCCCGAACAGATCTCGGTCACCGATTCTCTTCGTAACGCCCAGATCAACCATGGAGTAGAAAATTTTCAGTTGACCGAAGAAGACCTGGAGGTGATGGAAAGCGAGTACAAGACGCAGACATCCACCGTGCTGATGATCGACATCTCCCACTCCATGATTCTTTATGGCGAAGACCGGATCACACCGGCAAAAAAAGTGGCCATGGCCCTCGCAGAACTTATCACAAAAAAATATCCGAAAGATACCCTCGACGTGCTCGTATTCGGAGATGATGCATGGCAAATAGAAATCAAAGACCTGCCATATCTTCAGGTCGGCCCCTACCACACAAACACTGTCGCAGGACTGGAGCTTGCTATGGATGTTCTTCGCCGGAGAAAAAATTCGAACAAACAGATTTTCATGATCACCGATGGAAAGCCGACGTGTATCAAACAGGGCATCAAATATTATAAGAATGCATTTGGTCTTGATGAGAAGATCCTCGGCAAGACACTGAATCTTGCGGGACAACTACGAAAATTGAAGATCCCCGTCACAACATTCATGATAGCGACAGATCCTTACCTGAAAGCCTTCGTCCGTGAATTCACAAAAGCAAACAATGGCAACGCTTATTATAGCAGCCTCCAGGGACTTGGCAATCTTTTATTTGAAGACTTCAGGCGCAACAGAAGGAAAAATCTCTGATCGCGCGGCCTGACTTTTATTAAACACCGAAGAGATGATCAAAATTAAAACATTAGGCGAATTAAAAAGATCCGGTTACAGGCCAAAGTCTATCAAGGAAGAGCTGCGGGCCAATCTGATACACAAGCTCGGCAGGAAGGAAAGTGTTTTTGAAGGAATCTGGGGTTATGAAGAAACGGTGATACCTGACCTTGAGCGAGCCATCCTCGCAGGCCATGACATCAACCTGTTAGGATTGCGCGGCCAGGCGAAAACGAGACTCGCCAGGCTGATGGTCAATTTGCTGGATGATCATGTTCCCGTGATCGATGGTTCGGAATTGAATGACGATCCGATGCAACCCCTGTCGCGCTATGCGCTCGACAGGATTGCAGAACTCGGCGACAATACCCCGATTGCATGGATGCCAAGAAACGATCGTTACACCGAAAAACTCGCAACGCCGGATGTGTCGATCGCGGATCTCATTGGTGACGTTGATCCGATCAAAGCTGCCGCGCTGAAACTGCCTTACTCCGACGAACGCGTGATCCATTTCGGGTTGATACCGAGATCCAACCGGTGTATTTTCGTGATCAATGAACTACCCGACCTTCAGGCGAGGATCCAGGTTGCTTTATTTAATATCCTCCAGGAAGGCGATATACAAATTCGCGGATTTAAGCTTCGGCTCCTTCTCGATATTCAGTTTGTGTTTACAGCGAATCCGGAAGACTACACCAACCGCGGAAGTATTGTCACTCCGTTAAAAGACCGGATCGATAGCCAGATCATCACGCATTATCCGAAAACCCTGGAGGTGGGAAAACGAATTACACAGCAGGAAGCCAGGCTGAAAAAGGAACAGCAAAACATTGCCATCAATGAAATCGCCAGAGACCTGGTCGAGCAAATTGCCTTCGAAGCAAGAAAAAGTGAATATGTCGACCCCAAGAGTGGTGTATCCGCACGCCTGACAATTTCGGCACTCGAAAACCTGGTCGCTGCCGCTGAACGCCGGGCCATCCTGAATACTGAAAAAAATGTTTTCATCCGCGTATCCGATTTTGTAGGGGTGATCCCGGCAATCACGGGAAAAGTAGAGCTCGTGTATGAAGGTGAGCAGGAAGGACCGAACATTGTCGCACAAAATCTGGTGGGCAAAGCAATCCGCTCGCAGTTCATCAACTATTTTCCGGACCCCGACAAATTCCGAAAACAAAAAGAAAAAAGTCCTTACAAGAAAATTACCGACTGGTTTGGCGAGGGTAATACCGTAGACCTGCTCCACGACATGCCGCAGGCAGAGTTCGAGGGCAACATCAAAAGAGTGCCGGGCTTGTCGGAATTGATCACCGACCTGCACAAGGGAAAGGATAACCCGACAAAACTTTTCTTAATGGAGTTCGCCCTTCATGGCCTTGCAGAATACAGCATGATCAGCAAGCATAACCTGACAGCAGGTTTGCAGTTCAAGGATCTCCTCAGCGGAATGTTCACCCTTCCACGGCCGGAAGAGGATAACGACGATGACGAAGCGCTTGGAGGAAATTTTAAACGATAGTTTTCGCGAATGAACAGGCCGCAGGAAGCATCCGCATACAATTTACGGCAAGTTCAGGATCTGAAAAAACTCGTGCAACGGGGCGAAGGTTCCTATCTTGAATTCAAACGGAAAGCCAGCGACCCGGATAAAATTGTGCGGGAGATGATCGCCTTTGCCAACACCCGCGGCGGAATACTCCTGCTCGGCGTGGGAGACGATCGCTCGCTGCCCGGACTGAAATATCCCGAGGGTGAATCGCATGTGATCCGTGAAGCGCTGAGGAAATGTAAACCTGCCCTTGTGCTTAAAGAGTTCTTTATTCCCATCGGCAACGCTCGCACTGTCATCCAATATCAGATCCCAGAGAGTAAAAACAAGCCTCATTACCAGCTGCTTGATAAAGAAAAAGGTTCGTATGTCCGTGTGAATGACCAGAGCATCACCGCGAGCCGCGAAATGCGGGAAATAATCAAAAGGGCCGCGCGCAAAAAAGACATTCGCTTTCACTACGGAGAACATGAGCAATTCCTCATGGAGTATCTTGAAGCGCATGAGTTTATCACGCTAAAAAAATTTATTGAGCTGCGCGGACTGAACCCATCGTATGCGTCTAAGAAAATGATCCTGCTTGTACTTGCCAATGTATTGGAGATCACTCCACATGAAAAGGGCGACCTCTATTCACTGGCCTTTGGAAAAGATTAGGAAAAAATTATGTAATAAAAAAGTGGCAAGCTATCCTTCCGTTTGATTACATTTAGTGAACCAAGTTCTTTGTGAGTATGTCTAAAAACAAGAAGGAGAAGAAGATCTTCGTACTGGACACATCTGTAATAATTTATGAACACAATTCCATCCTCAATTTCGATGAACATGATGTAGGGATCCCGATTACTGTGCTGGAAGAACTTGACAACTTCAAAAAAGGCAACGATACCAAAAATTTTGAAGCGCGGGAATTTATCCGCCTGATCGACAAACTGGCAAAAGACAGCCTCCTCCACCAATGGAATCCCATCAACGGAAAAGGTAAAGGAAGCTTCAAGGTGCTGATGGATACCAAAAGCACCGTCGATGCCAACAAAGTCTTTAATGAATCGAAACCCGACCACCGGATTCTCAATGCGGCGTTACAGCTTCAAAACGACGAGAAGGCAAAACGGGTGATCCTCGTTTCAAAAGATGTCAACCTGCGGCTTAAAGCAAAATCTCTCGGCCTTCAGGCGGAAGATTACACCACGGGTAAGGTTCAGAACATATCTTCCCTGTATACCGGCAAGACAATCATCGAGGAGGCAGATCCGGATATTATCAACTTATTATACGAAAAAGGTTATTGCGAGCCTCACGAGCTTTTGGGAAAAATACCGCCTGAGAAAAATCACTATTACATATTCAAGAGCGGAAAGAAATCGGCCCTGAGTTACTTCAATCCCTTCAACGGCATGCTCGAGCATGTCGAGAAAAGACTGGTGTATGGAGTCAAGCCGAGGAACGCGGAACAAACTTTTGCCATCCATGCGGCACTTAAACCTGAAATCAAGTTGGTTTCCATTCAGGGCGTTGCGGGAACTGGAAAAACGCTGCTGGCCCTCGCCGCCGCGCTCGAACAAAAAAGAGAATACAAGCAGATTTACCTTGCACGACCAATCGTTCCGCTCAGCAATAAGGACATCGGATACCTGCCCGGCGATATCAAATCGAAAGTGAACCCGTATATGGAACCGCTCTGGGACAACCTGAAATTCATCCAGAACCAATACAGTGAAACAGACAAGGAATATTCGAAGATCACTGAAATGGTGAACCAGGAAAAACTTGTCATCACGCCACTGGCATATATCCGCGGAAGAAGTTTGTCCAATATCTGTTTTATTGTTGATGAAGCCCAGAACCTGACACCGCACGAAGTGAAAACGATCATTACCCGCGCTGGCGAAAACACCAAGATCATTTTCACGGGCGACATCTACCAGATCGACACACCGTATCTGGATTCTCAAAGTAACGGACTCTCAACACTGATCGATCGTCTGAAAGATCACGAACTTTACGCGCACATCACGCTGGAAAAAGGAGAACGTTCTGAACTCGCGAACCTAGCTAACAATTTGTTGTAACAACGATGTTATGAAAGATGGGAATAACCAGTCCCATGCAAGGATTCGGCGTTTAAACAGAAGCGATAATTCCTTTCGTTTAGGTCTTTCTATTACTGGTCTCAAAATGGCGGTTTGAGTCAGATTGACCTGTGAAGAAAATGCTCTCAAAATTCTTTTTTAAAAACTGGCCTCTCGCAAAACAAGTAAGCTCCGTAAAGAAAAATGGAATTCTGATTGGCACAAGAATGAAAGACAAACGCAGCATATGCATTTACATGTACCGCGACCTTTTCGTGGAAGTGATTTATCACAATGACGATCCTGAGCAAACACCGGAAAGTGCAAATGTGGTAAAGGGATTGAAAAACCTGAATGACTATTTGGAAAATGAATTCAAGGAATCAAACTTCTGAGCGATCATTTCCTGAGGACCTTCAGCATCGTCTCGCCAATCTCTGCCGGAGATTCGACTACATGAAGTCCGCATTCTTTCAATATCTTCATTTTGGCAGCAGCAGTGTCTTCTGCTCCGCCTATGATCGCCCCGGCGTGTCCCATCCTTCTGCCCGGAGGAGCGGTCTGCCCTGCAATAAATCCGACGACGGGTTTCTTGTTCCCGGTTTCTTTGATCCAACGCGCGGCGACGGGCTCGTAGTTTCCACCGATCTCCCCGATCATGACAATCGCGTCTGTCTCAGGATCATTCATCAGCAGTTCGACGGCATCCTTTGTGGGTGTGCCAATGATTGGATCGCCCCCGATTCCGATCGCCGTTGAAATTCCCAGTCCGGCTTTCACAATCTGGTCAGCAGCCTCATAGGTAAGCGTACCGGATTTAGACACAATTCCAACACGCCCTTTTTTGAAAACAAATCCCGGCATAATTCCTACTTTGGCCTCCCCCGGAGTAATTACACCCGGACAGTTAGGGCCGACAAGCACGGCTTTCTTCTGTTGTATATATTTTTTCGCAATGATCATGTCCTTCACCGGAATTCCCTCCGTGATTGCAATGACCACTTTGACTCCTGCATCCGCCGCTTCCATGATCGCGTCCGCCGCAAAGGCCGGAGGAACAAATATGATCGACACGTCGGCTCCGGTCTTATCGACCGCTTCCTTAACTGTGTTGAATACAGGTCGCCCGAGGTGCTCCGTCCCGCCCTTCCCGGGTGTGACGCCGCCGACTACGTTGGTGCCGTACTCGATCATCTGACCAGCATGAAAAGAACCTTCTGAACCGGTAAAACCCTGAACAATAACGCGTGAATTCTTATTGACTAAAACGCTCATGGGATGTACTATTTGTGAAGCACAAAAATAGAATAATAATGCTTCCGGCCAAACCGGTAAAAAAGTCGAAGGGCCACCTTTCGGCGGCCCCAATAACTTTATCCAGGGAATTTGGTCACAGATGTGGCATTGGGCGCCACAAGCTGCCACCAACTGCCGACTTAAACGATGGATGGTCCGACCCTTATTCGGTTTTCTTTTCCTTGATCCCGTAGCGGATGAGGAATTGGTTGTAGTCATCCGAAAATTGCGTCGCGTCCGGGGCAAGCTTGATGGCTTCCTGGTAGCTGCGGATCGCATCGATCAACAGGTTATTCTCTTCGTAAAACATCGCGAGCAGATACTTGTTCATTGCGCTTTGCTCTGCAGGGTCAATGGCCAGCTCTTTCATCGAAGTCCTGATCCTATCCTTATCGGCAGTCGACAGTTTTTTGATGATGTATGCAGGATCCTGCTTTTTATCTTCCTTGCCTTTCGGATAGACTTCAACGATTATATTGTCTTCGTTCTGGAATTTCGGATCGTCAAGATTTACCGTGTAGAGGGTGTCGGTCGTCTCGGCCCGCATGAGGTCGTCGCCGAAAACACTCTTAAGGTGGATCACATACGGTGAATCTTCTTCTTTTACAAAATGAATCGCAACCTGGTTGCCGAACAAAAGCGCATTATCCGCTTTTGGTAAGTAAACCTTGATGGCCGCAGCTCCGCGGTGCACAGCTCCGGTTGCAGCGAGCCTGTTTTTCTTGGCTTCGTTACTGCTGAGCATAAAATCGGTGTACTTATTTATAACACTGGTGTTTACATTCAGTTTTTTAGCGAGATCATCCACTTCAAAGGTACCCGACTGTTTTACCTCAAGGGGTTTACCGCTCAGGTGGATCAGCCCGAGGTAAGCATTATCGGAGATCTTCACCTTGTCGCCTGATTTTAGTACCGACCCGGTTTTGAGCTGCAGCCAGTCGTTGCCGGTTTTTACCTTGACTTCATTTTTGCCTTTGTTGACAAGCACTTTAAAAGTATAGTCGAGCTTTTGTGCCGAAACGTGGAGGCTGATAGCTAGCAGGGCGATAAGGGTGAAACAATTTGTTTTCATGAATGAAGGGTTACGAATTTTAAAATTACAAGTATTTACTTCATACGTACGACGCTTTAACCATAAAAAGCCGCTATTGGCGGCTTTTTATGCTTTTTATCCTTTGGATTATTTCTTTAAGCCGATCCTTAAAAGAAACTCTTCATAGCCTTCTTTATAGGTTGGAACATCAGGGGCCAGAGCCATTGCTTCTTCGTAAGCAGCGATCGCATCGATCATCAATGCATTCTCCTCAAAGAAACCTGCCAGAAGATATTTGGTCAGCGCATTCTGTTCATTGACGTCGCCAAGTTCAGCCAAAGAAACTTTAACCTTATCCTGCTCAGCGCCGCTAAGTCTTTTGATCACATGTTGCTTGGAGCTTAGTTTATCATCTGCCTTCGTTTTCACTGTGACCAGAATTGCCTCTTCATTAGCCAGTTTCGGATCGTTAAGATCCACTACAGCGCGGGTTTCAGGTGTCTCAAGGCGCACCAGCTCGTCGTCAAACATATTGCGCAACGTGAGGACATACGGGCCGGCGATATTTGTGCTTTCCCATTTAATTACAGCGAGGTTGCTGAAAACTCCGGTGTTTTGTGTTTCAGGAAGGAGCACGTGGATAGCAGAGGCCGCGGCAACGTCGCGGTGAACAGCTCCGGTTGCGCTCAAACGGTTTTTCTTTGCTTCGGCTGAATTACTGCTCAGCATGAAATCTGTGTACTTGTTTAACACACTTTGACCGGTTCCCATCTCTTTTTCCAGTTCGGCAACTTTGTAAACATTTGCAACCTTTAATTCCTTAGGTTTCCCTTTTACAGACACCAAGCCGATGTAGGAATTCTCTCCAACTCTGATCTCGTCGTCCTTTTTCAGGCTTGCGCCGGTCTTAAGGGGCTGCCACGCTCCGCCGGATTTCACTTCATTTGAACCCTTGGCGGCAAGGACCTTAAAGGAGTAGTCCTGGCCAAAAACAGAGGCACAGAGCGTAAAAAATCCCAAAAAGAGGCTAAACTTAAGAGTTTTCATGGTATAGATGTAAGTAGAACAAGTCAGTTAAGTTACGAAATTTCCTGGTTTTGCGTTGTTAATACCTCCTGATCTTTAGTAGTAAGCGACTTTGAAAAAGAATTTTCGATGCTCTTCGCTATATCAAAACAGGGGCCAACTAATGCAAGGCCAGCCATTGTGAGTGACAACTCCAATTTTAGATTGAATTTCCAGAACGCATAAACGATCACTGCACTCGTCAAAAAGATCTGTACGATCTGTAGAAGTACAGATAATCCATCGAACAAGGAGGGCAATTTGTCATCAACCCATCGGAATAATAGGACGTTCAAAAAACAAACGAAAACCGCGATCAATATTTGCATCCATCCCGGTATCTCATTGATATAATCTTCATGTAGAATCATCGACACGACGTTCGCGTGAACTACCGGACCAAACATATCGGGATTGGCGCGACCTGCTACTTTTGTGTTTAGCGGGGTGAAAAAACGATCCTCCCACGCAGTGTCGCCAAAGTAATCCCCAAGATAACCGAGTATGACAATGCTATTCTTGAATATAGTCGAGTCGTAACTGCCTTCCGCAAGCTGTAACCTGTCTACTGCATAGCAAAGGACCTTAAAACCGCTTGCATGATCCATCGACTCCCGAAGGCTCTTCACCTTCACATCGGCAATGTCGATATTTCCACGGAAGTTGATGATCTCCTCATATTTTCCTCTTTCAAGGAACCTTTGTGTTTTAACGGAATCATACAGCATCGCCATCTGTACGGAAAACGCTAGTTCTTGTTTTCCCCTGACGGTCATTTTTGGAATTACATGCTTGCAGATTTTTACATCTTCCTGGTAGGTAGCTGCACCTTTTCCTTCTTTGTCACCCGTAGGCAAGTTTGCGTAAGCATTGTGCGCATGGTCGCTAAACATTGGATCTGAATATTCCATTGAATCGTAAACATCGCCTGGGTTGACGTTGAATAAAGAATCAGACTGCAAGAGCCTCGCAACCAAGACTACATTTCCCGCTTCCTGTATGGCGTTGCTAAGAACCAGATTTCCCAGCGTGTCCGCGAGCTGCGGACAATTTTCGATATCATATGTTCCACCTTCGCAATTAAAAAAACTATCGACCCCGATAACTTTGGGGCCATGCTGGCTGATCGTCATGATTTGTTGCCCGATCTCCATCCTTGAATGTCCCAGGTTCACCAGAACAATTCTCTGATCAATTTCAGGTTGCTCACGGATTTGCGAAAATACTATATCCGTCAATTCGAATTCCTCCAGGGCCTGGCTAATTGGATCAAAAGCAGAAAACGCTTTGAAATCACTCAGGCCGGCAAGGCCCCAACCCATGAGAAATACAAACCCGGTAATGGCAAACCCTCTTATAATAGATCTTTTCATAACTAGCAGGTTGAAGTAAATTTATAGATTTATGTTCAAATAATATGAACTTTTGAACAGCTCGCGGCCCGAAATTTCTCAACTGATCGATGGTCTTAAAAAAAGTGACCGAATTATCCTCGCCAAAGCAATAACGCTGGTCGAAAGCTCCTTACCCTCTGACCAGAAAATCGCCGACGACCTGCTTGACCGGATCCTTCCCGAAACCGGCAATTCCATCCGGATCGGTATCACCGGTGTCCCCGGCGTCGGAAAAAGCACGTTTATTGAAACTTTTGGCAAGTACCTGACCGCTCAGGAAAAGAAGATTGCCATTCTTACGATCGATCCGTCCAGTCAGCTTACCCGGGGTAGTATCCTCGGCGACAAGACCCGAATGGGAGAACTGTCGAAGAACCCGCTAGCCTTTATCCGTCCTTCCGCTGCCGGCAGCACACTTGGCGGAGTAACCAACGCCACACGGAAATCCATCATGCTTTGTGAAGCCGCGGGTTATGAGATCATTATCATCGAAACCGTGGGTGTTGGCCAATCGGAAACCGCGGTAAAAAAGATGGTGGACTTTTTTCTTTTACTCATGCTCGCCGGCGCGGGTGATGAACTTCAGGGAATCAAAAAGGGAATCACCGAAATGGCCGACGCGCTCGTGATCACAAAGGCAGATGGAGACAACGTTGCAAACGCCACCCGAGCCATGGCCGAATACCAGCATGCCTTGCACCTGCACGCTTCTTCATCGCCGGAATGGAACACCAAAGTAATGATGTGCTCTGCTTTCACCGGGCAGGGTGTTAAGGAAATCTGGGAAACCATTGCTCAAAGAACCGAACGCTCAAAACAATCCGGACTGTTTGGGAGAACTCGCCAGCAGCAGAACATCGATTGGTTCCATGAATACTTCGATCATCTGGTTAGAACCGATGTTGATAGGAGGGATGGTGTGAGAAAAAAACGCGACAGGTGCGTGCACGAAATTGAAGCGCTAAACCTGTCTCCACAAACCGCCGCGCGAAAGTTGCTCGAAAGTTACCATCAGTCGATCCGCAAAAATGACTAGTATTTAGTTGTTTAAATACGCGTAAATTTAGATTATTATCTTATCTTTACTTAGCAAAACTAAGTTGCGATGAGAAAAGCCAAGATAATCGTATTAAGCCAGGAAGACCGATCCGAACTTGA
>Ga0196981_1000037_pt1 | contig 164496 bp, 151 predicted proteins | sample S3_2013CmetaG_FD_155462 | JGI IMG/M metagenome (GOLD analysis project Ga0196981, IMG submission 155462) | Soil microbial communities from Anza Borrego desert, Southern California, United States - S3_20-13C | ecosystem: Environmental > Terrestrial > Soil > Desert | place: USA: California...
TACAACTTCCCTTGCGCGCGACGGTGATCCGGAATCGGCAACAGGCTTTGTTTTAACGGGGACAACGATTCACTCGCTCGGCAAATCAAAGCGTTTTACCCGGATTCACGAGCATTGAACAGCCCTGCATGGAGATGGGCGGCCGGGGTTCCGCCGCCGCGCTGATCCGGGCGTTCGAGGAGGTTGGGGGCGATGCCGAATGGCGGGAATATTTCGAACGGTTCGAATCGACGTTCGGCTTTTACGATGCGGAGAGCTATCACCGCTGGCTCGATGAAGCGGGATTGGACGCCGAGCGAGTCCAACTGATCGACAAGGACATGACGCATGCCGGCCGCGAAGTCTTCGTCGGCTGGCTGCGCACCGCCTGGCATCCCTACACGTCGAGAGTCCCGGCGGAGCGCCGGGGGCGCTTCATCGAGGCCGCCGCCGAGCGCTACCTGGCGGGGAATCCGCCCGACGCGGCGGGACGGATCCATGTCGCCATGGTGCGGCTCCAGGTGGAGGCGCGGAAACGGGCGCTGTGTTCAGGCTGACGGGGCGAATCGCATCCGGAAAATGGCCTTGGCCCGATCAAAGCCGGTCCATCCCGACGGGCACGCCGCCGGCGGCGCGGGTTTTGGCCAAGCGCCGTTCGACGTCCGCCGCGGCGCTTCGGTCACCCCGCTTCCGGTACACCTCCGCCAGCCCCCAGAGCGCCCAGGCGTCGTTCGGCGCTTCCCGGAGAGCAAGCTCAAGCTCCCGCTCCGCTCCCGCCGGATCGTTTTGGAGAAACCGCAACGCGCCCAGCGACCGGCGCACCGGGTAGTACCAATAAGGCGGTTCCATGTACGGCAGCTTTTCCTGAAGTACCGCCGCCCTCTCGAAGGCGGACGCGGCGTCTCCGAGTTCGCCCTTGGCCTGGGCGATGCGGGCCGCGAGGACTTCCTGGGCGAGCCGCACGATGTCCGCCGCCGGAACGCCTGCGTCCGTCAATTCGGAAAAATCCGCTGTCCGGGCGATTTCCGTCAAGGCATCGAGCTCGGCCTGCGCATCCTGCGATGCGCTCTTGGCCGCCGCAACGCCCCGGGCATAACGCCACATGGCCTGCGCATAGGGGAATTCCGGCCCCGGATCGGCCAGCTTCAGGACCGTTTCGGGCAGGCTGAACTGGACATGGGCGAAGTATGGCGCGGCCTTGACCGGCTGTAGCCACGGCACCGCGCGGACCGTCTCGTCGGAGATGATGCCGGGCAGTTTCTCCGCCGCCGCGAGAGCGGTTTTGCCGTCGCCCGCCATCTGCGCCGAAACCACCAGGAAATGAATGTTGTGCAGGTAATAGCCTTCCGCGTAGATGCCCTCGGCGCCGGTTTCCTTCAGATAGGCTTCGTCCACTTCGATGGCGGCGCGGTTGGCCTCGATCGCGTCGAGATAACGGCCCAGCCGGTAATACAGGTGCCCCGGCATGTGCACCAGGTGTCCCGCGCCCGGCATCAGTCCGGCGAGGCGTTCCGCGTAGGGTGCCGCCCGCTCGGGCCGATCGGAGGCCTCCACCATGTGGATGTAATAATGAATCGCGCCGGGATGGTCGGGATCGTTGGCCAGTACCTCCTCCAATACCTTCAAGATTTCCGCCGTGCGCCCCTTGGGCTTGCGGCCTCCGTCTTCCCAGTAATCCCACGGCGAGAGGTCCATCAGGCTTTCCGCATACAGCACGGCGATGTCGTCGTCCCCAGGGAAGCGCCTGGCCAACCCGCCCATCGCCGCGGCGTAGGCTTGGTCCAGGCGCTTCCGGTCGACTTCGGGGCTTTTGGCATAGCGTTTCGAGAGTGCTTCGATCAAGGGCTGTTCCTTGGCGTTCGCGTGCTTGGCGAGGGCGTTCGCTTTGCTGACCGCGGCCCAGGCCGGACCGGCGGCGGAAGGTTCCATCGGCGCGTTGATGTTCGGCCCCAGCACCAGGGCTTCGCCCCAGAAACATAGGGCGCACTTCGGATCGAGTTTCTGCGCCATGCGGAAGGCCCGCTGCGCTTCCAGATGGTTGAAGGCGTAGGCGAGCCGTAAGCCCTGATCGAAATAGCGCTGGGCGCGGGGATTGCTCGTCGTGATCTTATGGCTCAGCGTGCCGAGGTTGTCCCACAGGGGCGGTACGCTGTCGACGTAAGCGGCCCGGGCGGAAGGCGCCTCCTTGGGGAAATGGCCGGCTTCGGCATGGCCGGCCGATCCGGCGCCGAACGCCGGTTGAGCGCCCGTCAGCAAAGCCAGCCAGCAAGCGGCGACCGCAGCGGTATCGGAAAATTTCATGGTTCCCTCCTCACCGTTCAGGTGTGAATGCTTTCCGTCGAACCGGAAGGGCTATTATCCTGGAAACGGCTACAGACCGCCTCGACCGGCCGAGAAGATTTCCCTCGTTTCGGATTATCCGGCTTTTATCCGCTTCGCCATTCGGCTAAACCGCCGTCGCCCCAACGGACGCCCGGTTTGAACCGCCGCAGGAAGCTTCGCCCCGGCTGCGGACCGGTTTCCGGAGTATGTCAATTCCCGCACCGCTTCGGCTTTTGCCGCAGGAGCGTCGCGACGACCGGACGCACGAGCCGCGAATTTCCGGGCTTCCGCCGCCCGGCACGGAGCTTGCTGCAAGGATTTGCCGTTATCGAAACGATGTAGCCAGCCTCCGTGACACACGTGTTATCCGAAACCACCGTCCATCATTGGTTCTTCCGCTACGCCGACGACCTCCTCGGTTTTCTGCGCCGAAAAGTGGGCGAATCCGATGCGCCCGACCTGGCTCAGGAAGTCTACCTCCGAATGCTTTCCTATCCCACGGCGGCGGCCGTCCGCGAGCCGCGCGCCTTTCTTTTCCGGGCGGCGGCCAACCTGGTCGTCGATCACCTGCGCAAGGAAACCCATCGCAGCCACGAAGACATCGACGATGTCGCGGAGCATCTCGCCGCTCCCGCGCCGAATCCCGAGGAAACCGCGCTCGGCGCCGAACGCCTGGAGCGGTTCCGGGCCGCTCTCGCCGAACTTCCGCCCCTGTGCCGGCACGCCTTCGTGCTCAACCGCTTCGACGGATTGACCCACACCGAGATCGCCGAGCATCTGGGCCTCTCTCCGAAGACCGTGCAGCGCCATATTCAAAAGGCGCTGGAACACTGCTTGACTCACCTGGAACAATAGCTCCCGCCGCAGCGGCTTCGAACCCGCAATAGGGGTAGAATGCGCGCTGCGCCCGCTACGGCCGCATTCCCGCCGGCCGAGCCGTAAATGCGGCGCCGGGCACTCCCTGCCGATCGCACTCCGCCGCATCGGATAAGGCGAGGTGACCTTCGGGATCGTCCTCAAACGTCTTATGATAAAAAGCCATCTTCAAAAGGGCGCACGCGACAACGATCGACACACAGCCATGGACAACCCCGTTTCCACCTCAGACGGAATCCGCGAACGCGCCCTTTATTGGCTGGTGCGCATTCAATCGGGCGAGGCGAATTCCGCCGACCGCGCCGCTTTCGAGCGCTGGCTGGCGGCCAGCCCCGCCCATCGGCAAGCTCACGAAGCGCTCCGCGCGGCCTGGAACGATCTGCCGCGCCCGGAAACCGAATTGGCCGCCGCGCGCCGCTTCGTTCGCCGCCGCGGTTCTTCCCGCCATGCCTGGCGCGCTGCCCTGGCCGCAATGCTGGTTCTGGCGGCGGGGCTCTCGGCTTTAGAGGGCTGGCCCTTGATCGACGGCGGCGTCTACCGCACGGCCAAAGGGGAGCGGCGGACGGCGACCCTGCCGGACGGCACCCTGGTCGAGATCAACAGCGACACCGTGCTGGCCGTGCGCTACGGCTGGTTCTCGCGCTCCATCGAACTGGAGCGCGGCGAGGCGCTCTTCAGCGTCGCGCCGGGGAAGCTTCGGCCGTTCGAAGTGCGGGCTGCGGGCGGGACGATCCGCGACATCGGCACCCGTTTCGACGTGGACCTGCGTCCCGCGTCGGTACGGGTGGCGGTTGTCGAAGGCGCGGTGCGGATCAGGCCCGCCGGCGCCGGGACCGAGCGGCAAGTGAACGAAGGCTACATGGCCCGCTACGACCAAGCTGGGATGATCACCGATGCCGAGCCGGCCGATCTTTCTTCGGCGACTGCCTGGCGCGAGGGCAAGCTGATCTTCCGCGCGGCGCCTCTGGCGGCGGTCTTCGCGGAGTTGGGCCGCTACCATGCGGTCACCTTCCGCATCGCCGAGCCCGCCCTGGAGCGCCTCCCCTTGAGCGGCGTTTTTCAACATGACGACTTGCCGCTGTTCCTTGCCACCCTGGAGGCGGTTCTGCAGGTCAAGACCCGGCAGGCCGGAGACGGCGGCATCGTGGTGGAGCGGGCAAGCCGCTAGAACGTTTTCATTCGCCTTTCAAGAGCACCAAGGGGGAATGAATTCGCCCCTGCATCGTGAAGCATTGAAAATGCCCTAGCCGCCCGCCGGGCCGATGCGGAGGGTCGGAGAAGGCGCGGTCCGATGACCGAGGTCACGGCTTTTGTCGATCGCCATTGCTCTCGCGTGCCAAATCGTGAAGAGCCTCCCGTACTTGCGCATACAATTCGGGAAGGTCGCTCCGAATAGTTCTCCAGACGATCTCCAAGTCCACTTCAAAGTATCCATGCGCTAGCGCATTGCGCATTTGATAGGCGAACGCCAGGGGTATTTCCGGGTGAGCCGACGCAAAGCCGGGGAAATGGCATTCGATGTTGTGGCTGGCCTCACCGATAACCTCAAAGTTGCGAATCACGGCGTCCTGGACCATCTCGTTTCGTGAAAATGCAGCTTCGTCCATATCTTCGGTAAAGCGGCCTATGCGCTCGATGGCTTCGAGAATATGGCTTAAATAGTTCGATAACCGTCGTATGCTGCGGCTCATATCGGTCTTGCCTCTGCAAGCACGGCCGAGCGGAATTTTTCAGGCAGTGCCTTCGGAGTGACTACGTCCACCGGCACGCCGAGGAGTTGACCCAACTCGTGCCGGATCGCTCCAATGTCAAATAGCGTCATTTCGGGGGTGGGATCGACGAGGATGTCGAGGTCGCTGTTCTCAGTGTCCTCTCCGCGGAGGACCGATCCGAAGACACGGGGATTGCAGGCACGGTGCGACGCCACCACGCGACAGATGGCGTCGTGATTGATCTGTAAGGCGTCGGACGGCTTCATCCGGTTTGGCTCCAACGAATATCCGCAAATACCGGCTGTGCTTACGGCGTGAATATCGCCGGCATCGGCCGTTTTCAGAATGATAGGCGAACGCCGCCGGGAAAGCACAACCGGTTTTGCCGCGATTGCGCGCCGCCCGACTCCGGGCGCGAAAATTTTTCCCCGGCCCTGTCCAGTTCGCCCACGCTTGAACGTCTTAATTGGCACAACCCTGTAACTCCTGTGGAAATGCCGATGAAGAATCCGCTGCACCTCGCGCTCGTACCGATCCTCGCCATGGGGGCCGCCCATGCCGAGGACGGAACGGTTACTTTGGACATCCCGCCCCAGCCGCTCGCCGGCGCTCTGGAACGCCTGGCGCAAGACACCAAGCTGCAACTGCTCTATTCCGCCGAAGCGGTGGCCGGCAAGCGAACGGCCGGTGTCTCCGGCCATTACACGCCGGAACAGGCGCTGGAGAAGCTGCTCGAAAGCACGGGCCTGACGTTCCGGTTTTCCGGCGCGCGCGCCGTGGCGATCCGGCCGAAAGGCGCGGAGCGCGAGGTTCGTGCCGGAATGGACGAATCGGCCCCGGTCACCCTGGATACGATGGTGGTGACGGCGACCAAGACCGAGCGGCCGGCTTCGGAAGTTCCCGCAACGACGGCGGTGATCGACGAGAAGCAGATCGGCCAGATGTACAACCGCGACCTCAGCGACGTGCTGCGGCGCGCCGCCGGTTTGGACGTGCAGCGGGCGGGCACCAACGGTATCGCCTCGATCAATATCCGCGGCCTCGGGCTGGGGCGCAGTTCCACGCTGATCAACGGCCAGTTCGCCGATTTTCTCGACCCCGGCATCGGCAATCGTTCGGCCATCCAGACCGTCGACTGGGACAACGTGGATCGGGTGGAAATCGTGCGCGGGGCGGGCTCGGCGCTGTACGGGCCGAACGCCATGGGCGGCGTGGTCAACGTCATCACCAAGGAGGCGCCGGAAGAGCCCAACGTCACCCGGCCGTTCTTCCTGTTCGATTCGCTGCCCACCTACGGCGGCGGCTTCACCACCGGCGGCACCGTGGACAGCATCGGCTATTTCCTGGACTTCAAGCACCTGAGTTCGGACGGTTACAAGGCCGCGCCGGAGCCGGCGTTTTCTCCCGGCGCGATGGGTACGATGATGCACTCGCTGGAAAAGGGCGAATGGAACAAGACCCAGGCCGGCGGGCGCTTGACCTGGAATGTGTCCGACGCGGCCAACCTGAAGCTCGGATTCAATTATCTCGACGATCACGCCAACGCCTTCGACCGTCCCCATACCCCTTCCGACGGCCAGTACGGCCAGTACAGTCTGGAATACGGCCACTGGCTGACCGACGACGACCAGCTCACCGTCAACCTGACCTACCGCGACCATCAGGCCGACTTGGTCTTCGACAGCTATTTCCATCCCTTCTTCCTGACGACCGATCCCCAGTTTCTTCTGAAAGAGGACGCCAGGAAGCTGAGCGGGGAAATCCGCAACCGCTGGGATATCGCCGAAGGGCATACCCTGCTGGTCGGCTTTTACGGAAGCCAGGACTGGACGCGGCGGCGGACGCTCAATCTCGTCAGCGGAACACTGGACGACCATCCCCGCAACGACATCGCCAATTACGCGTTGTACGGCCAGTACGAGCTGGCCTTGTGGGAACGGCTGTTCCTGACCATGGGCGGACGCGCCGACTGGTTCGATTACGATCTCGGCAACGACGTCACCGGGCGCGAAGCCCGCCAGTCCTACGGCATCTTCAATCCGCGCGGCGGCGTGCGGTTCAAGTTCAGCGAGGAAGTCTCGCTGCGCGCTTCCGTCGGCACCGGGTTCCGCCCGCCCGATCCCTATGGCCTGACGGGGGCGCAGAACATGGCGTTTTACGAGGTCAGGCCCAATCCGGACCTCAAGCCGGAAAAATCCGACAGTTTCGATCTCGGCCTGGACGTGACGACGCCGTTCGGCACGAAGCTATCCGCCACCGGCTATTACAACGACCTCACCCAGTATCAGCTTCTGTCCATGCACCTCGAAAACGGCAGGCTGATCTACCAGACCCAGAATCTCGGAAAGGTCCACAGCTACGGCGCCGAGTTGGAAATCCAGCAGCGGATCACCCCGGAACTGGGGCTGTTCGCCAACTACACGTACAGCATCTCCGAGGCGGCCAGCGATTCGCTGCCCGGAGTCGCCGGCCTTCCGGAGAAAGGCCGGCAATTGCCGCTGACGCCGCGCAACAAGGCCGCTTTCGGGCTGGTGTATGAGCACGAGCGCTTCAGTGGACGGGTCGAGGGCCGTTACGTGGACCGCCAGTTCATTTTCGGGGATACCCGGAACGACCCGGCCTTTGCCCTGGGTTCGTACGTGACGGCCGATTTCCGCGTCACTTACAAACATCCGATCGGCGAAAAGCAAACCCTGGACGTGTCGGCCGGCGTGCGCAATCTGCTGGACCGCCGCTACGAAACCCGGTTCATCGATACGTTTGCCGAGCCGCGGGTGGGATTCGTCCAGCTGGGGATGGCGTTCTGACCGGCAGGAGAACCCCGCCGGCGATGGGTTTGCCGCGGCAGGACGCCGCGGCGGCCCGCGGCTGCGCCACAGCCGCGGGCAAGGTGAAAAGCAACGTCACTGCTTTTCGGGCCGAAACGTCATGGGACCCGGCATTTCGGCATGTCAACGATCCTTATATAGAGCCCGATACGGGCAGGAGTCAATTATGGTACGTGAAATCGTGATCGAAGAACTGGACGCGACGTTCGGCGGCTATGCCGAGACCGCCATGTGCAGCAACCCGGGCCCGATGTGCCCTCCGGGCCAGGTCCACTAAGGCCTTGGTCCGACCGGGGGAGTCCTTCGGGACTCTCCCTCCGTACTTCCGAAACAAGGGATGTCGCGATGACTGTTATCAGCAAAGATTTTCACGTTTTGGACACCGCCCTGGGGCCGGTGGTTTTCCACGCCCCGTCGTACCGCCTGTTCCAGGTGGACGAGGAGACGGCGGAGCGCGTCGGCGCCGCGGAATCGATGACGGACGAGGAGCTGGAGCGCCTGCAAAAGACCCTGATCGGCAAGACCGACGGCCAGGCTTTCCGCCTGAAAACCAGCCTGTTGGGCGATCAAGCGCAACTGAACGGCTTTTATCTCTTCGTCAGCCAGGAATGCAACCTCGCCTGTACCTACTGCTACGGCGACGGCGGCGAATACCGCAAGAACAAGATGAACATGGACGAAACGACCGCGCGGAACTTCGTCGACAGATTCCTGACCGGCGAAAGCCCCACTTACGTCGTCAACTTCTTCGGCGGCGAACCGTTTCTGAATTTCTCCCTGATGCAGAAGGTCGTGGCGTATGCCAGGGAAAAGGGGAAGGAACGGGGCTTCAAGGTCTCGTTCAAGGTAACCACCAACGGAACGGTGTGGAGCGAGCGGATCAAGAAATTCGTCGACGAGGAAATCGATAATCTCACCGTGAGCCTGGACGGTCCCAAGGACATCAACGACGCGCAAAGGCCGCCGCTGGGCCGTTTTTCGTCTTACGAGAAGACCCTCGACACCATCCGCGAACTGAAGGCGATCAAGGACAAGCGGTATACGATCCGCACGATCCTGACCAAGAAGAGCTGCGAAAAGCTCGACGAGGTATACCGGCACAACAGCGCCCTGGTATCGCCCGGCGGCGTGGGCATGACCATCGCCGACGTGGACGAGAACAATCCCCTGGCCTTGTCCGATACGGATTACCGGACAGTCTGCGACAGCGTGATCCGAAGGAACTCGGAGAGCCTCAAATCCCTGGCGCAAACCGACGCCCCGAGCTTCAACGAATATACCTACCAGTTGTGCGAATTGCTGCTGTTCCGCAAGTACCGGCCGAACCCGTGCAACGCCGGCAGAACGGTCGTCGCCGTCGCGGCGGACGGAGACATTTATCCCTGCCATCGCTTCGTGGGATACGACGAGTTCCGGGTAGGCAACGTCAACGACGATCCGCCCCTGCACGCCGATTATTTCAACGTGACCCAGTCCTTCAAGGACACGTCGGTGGACGCCAACGAACATTGCTCGCGGTGCTGGGCCAGATACCTGTGCGGCGGCAACTGCTACGTCATTTCCTGGCTGCGCGAGGGGGATGTGTTCAAGCCGCCGGCCCGCGAGTGCCATTCCCGGAGAAGAGTCTACGACCGGCTTCTGGCCGAATTCGCCGAGATCATGGCCGATCCTGAGGGAAAGTCGCGGTTCATGGCCAACGTGACGGCCTTCTATCAGCAGTCCCGCGCTTCCGCCTAGGAGAACAAGACATGCGCAAGACGATCGTTATCGGCCTGCTGGCCGCGTTCTGTTCGCCGCAATCGTTCGCCGCCGCCTGCGGCCCGGTGTACGGGGCCGACGGCATCGCGGTGGACGGGGACGGCAAGGTGTGGGTCAGCCATTACGAGGACGTGCGCCTGGGGCGGCTCGATCCGGGCAGCGGCGAATTCCTGGAATTCCTGCCCAGCACCAAGGGCAATCCGTTCGCCGCGCTCCGCAATACCTGGAGCAAAACGGCGGGGTTCGACTATTCCTTCGATTTCGGCTTGCAGGGCATCGCCATCGACGAAACCCGCGGCCTGGTGTGGAGCACCCGCTTCAACGACAACAAGGTGCTGAGATTTTCCAAGGCGGAACGGCAATTCGTCGAACTGACCGTTCCCGGCCGGATCTCCGCCCGCTTCGACATCCCCATCGACGCCCAGGGGAATATCTGGTTCGCGGCCGACGGCGTCGTGATTAAAGTGTCCCCGGAGGGCAAGATCGAGACCTTGCCGTTCCCCCTGGAGAAATTCGGCAGCGGCGCCGTCGCCGTGGACCCGGCGGGGCATCCGTGGGTGAGCGCGACGCCGGAGAACGGCCGCGCCGAGCTGTACGCCTGGATCGGAGACAGGTTCAAGCGGCAGGACTTGCCCGACGTGGGGCGCTACATCGGCAGTCTGCACGTCGACCGGCGTGGAGACCTGTGGTTCACCGCGCCGGAAAAGAATGCGATCGGCCGTTTGCGCCAGGGGCGGACGGAACTGTTCGCCATTCCGACGGCCAATGCCAGCCCCAGCACCATGGCCAGCGACGACCGGGGTTACCTGTGGTTCACCGAGTGGTACGGCCGCAAGCTCGGGCGCATCGCGCCCGATGGCATGATCGCCGAATACCCTTTGCCGCCGGAAGAAGAAATTCCCCTTGCCGTGAAGCCCGCCCGCGACGGCCGGGTATGGTTTTCCGCAGCCTTCAGCTACGGGCTGTTCCGGCTCGATCCGGACACCGGGAAGATCGAGGAATTTCCGCTGCCGGTGCCGGCCAACTGGTCCAAGAACGCTTCCCAGGGGCTATCGGTCTGCACGGTGCGGAGTAAGAAGGCGGAACGCGCGGCGGACGCCGCCGCGGTCAAGGCGGAGCAGTCGGCGGCCACCGAGCAGATGGTGCAGAACGCCGTCCTTCGGCATCCCAAAGGCTACCCCCGCAACCGGGATGCCGTCCTGTTCGAGCAGAAATGCCAGACTGCCTGCCACACCTGGTACCGGGTGGACAAGGCCGCCTCGCGGCGCTCGGATTGGGGACCGACGGTGGACCGCATGATCGAATTCAACGGCGCGGCCATCGGCAAGAAGGAGCGGGAGCGGATCGTCCGCTACATGAACAAGAACTACGCGCTGTTGAAATGACGCCGGCAGTCGAGGTTCGCGAGCTGGTCAAGGTTTATCCCGGCGGCACGCGCGCCCTGGACGGACTGTCCTTCGACGTCGGGACGGGCGAAGTGTTCGGGCTCATGGGCGAGAACGGCGCCGGCAAGAGCACCCTGATCAAGATTCTGTCGACGCTGCTGGCGCCGTCCGCGGGCCAAGTGCGGATACTGGGCCGGGACACGCGGAAAGATCCGGCGGGCATCAAACGCCGGCTCGGCGTGGCGACCCAGGACAGCCACCTGGATACGCGGCTCTCGGTCCGGCAGAACCTCATCTTCCACGGCCGCTACTTCGGCCTGGGCGGCCGGAGGACCGACGCCGCGGCGGATTATTGGCTGGAACGGCTGGGCCTCGGGGATAAGGCGGCGGAACGGGTCTACCGGCTGTCCGGAGGCACCCGGCGCCGGGTGATGCTGGCCAAGGCCTTTCTCACCGATCCGGACCTGGTGATCCTGGACGAACCCACCGCCGGCCTCGACCCCGAGGCGCGTCTCCGGATTTGGGAGGCGGTTCGGACTTTTCGCCGCGAAAACAAGACCGTTCTACTTTCCACTCATCATCACGAAGAGGCTCGCGCACTGTGCGATCGTTTACTGTTATTACGGGGGGGCAGGGGAGAGTGTCTGAAAACGCCGCCGGAGCCCTCGGCGTCCTGAGTTGTCTTTCGGCGCTGGTCCTCAGGGACGTCGCGGCCGAATTCCAGGACTGGCGCGTTGCCTTGGCGCGCCTGATCTTGCAGCCGTCGGTATACCTGCTCGTATTCGCCTACGTGCTCGGCGGCGTCGCCGTTTTTCCGGGCGGCGGCGACTATGCCCGTATCGTGGCGCCCGGCGTCGCGGTCATGGCGGTAATGCAGAACGCCATCCAAGGCGCCGGCGGGGCGCTGCTCAACGGCTATTACTTCCGCACCATGGAGGGCTGGCTGCTGGCGCCGGTGAGCCTGCGCGTCCTGTTGCTCGCCCGCGTGCTGAGCGGCACCCTGTTCGGACTGCTGGGGGGTGCCGCCGCCAGCGGTCTCGGCATGGCCATGCTGGGATTCCTGCCGCGCCATCCCGGCCTCTATTGCCTGGTCCTGCTGCTCGGCGCGCTGTTCTTCGCCCTGTTGACGCTCCTGGTGTTCGTGCTGCCGAAGTACCCGGACCGCGGCCAAGAATGGCTCGCCTTTCTGATGATGCCGATGGGCTTCTTCGGCTGCACCTTTTACACCTACGCGATGCTGCCGCCTTCGCTCGCGCCGTTCGCGCTGTTCGTGCCCACCACCTATTTCAGCGAGGGACTGCGCGCCGCGGCGAACGGCGCATCGGCTTCGTTCGAGCCGGCGGTGCTCGGCGCCGGCCTGGCGGCGGCGCTGACGACGGGCTGGATCGCGGCCGACTGGGCGTTCCGCCGGCGCTTCAAGAATTACCTCTGGTAGCCGCCATGGTCCCTTCGCTACGCCGGATTCTGCGGCCATCGGCGCTTGCGTTCGCCGTCCTCGCCGGGAGCGTCGTCCCCTCCGTTCGGGCCGACGGCGACCGGGAAGTGATCGGCGCCGAGGAAATCGAGCGGCAGAAGCCGGCGACCCTGATGGAGCTCTTGAACCGGCTGGTCGGCCTCGGCAGCAGCGGCAATCAGCTCAGCTTGCGCGGCGTGCCTTCCGTGGCCCTGTACGTGGACGGATTCCCGCGCGGCGGCAACGTCGTGGAGGTGGACAAGATCAAGCCCCAGGATGTCGCGCGCATCGAGATTCTGCGCGGCGCCGCGTCCAGCCGCTACGGGGCGGAGGCGCTGGGCGGCGCGGTGATCGTCACCACCAAGCAGGGATCCAGCCGCTGGGGGATGGACGTGGTGCAGGGCTACAACAGCCTGGACAGCCGCTACAGCCGGGCCATCGCCAGCGGCGCTCACGGGGATGCCGGTCTCCGTCTGAGCTTCGAGGACGGTCTGACCAATAAGGTTTTCATCACGGACCCGCGCAACAATCCGTTTCCGTCCCTCGCCCAGACCCAGGACGCCTTTCAAACCAAGCGCGAGGGCAACGCCAAGGGGACTTATCGGCACGATTGGCTGAACACGGGCGTCGAGGTGAATTACCTGGAACAAACCTACAATTACGGCCGTCCCAACGCCTTCAACGAATACACGACGATCCGCTCCAAGCTGATGGCCGAAGCGGCGTTCGGCGACCTCAAGCTGAGCTCCAACCTGCTTTACCAGGACTATGGCGTCGACGTGTTCCGGGACGCGGGCGGGCTGGATGCCGCCGGGCTCGCGCCGTACCTGCGCGGCCTGGAGACCACCCGCACCGTCAACCTGGAGACCCAGGCCGGCTACCGGGATTTCAACCTGGGACTGGTTTACGGCAACGAGCGGGAAGCGATCGACCGGCGGCCGGACGGGAGCCGCCAGCGGATTTTCAGGCTGCTGGACACGGTCGACCGGATCGGGGTGTTCGCCGGCTACGGCTTCAATTTCTGGACCGACTGGCGCTTCGATCTGGGCGGACGCTACGATCTCTACGAGTATTCCGACATTTCGGTGTTGTCCTCGGGGCGGCTGACCCACGAACCCGAGACCACGAAAAAGGCGTTCAATCCCAAGGCAAGCCTGTCGTGGAAAGCGCTGCCCTGGCTCAGCCTCCGCACCTCCGCCGCGACCGGCTTCATCCCGCCGGCGCCTTCTCTCCTCTATTTCCGCCAGGAGCAGCCGGGCTATCGCATCGTGGCCAATCCGGGACTCAAGCCGGAGGAATCGCTCACCGTCGACTTCGGACTGGAAGGGAGTTACCTCGACCGTACCAAGTTCGGTCTGACGTTCTTCTATACCCGCTGGACGGATAAGGTGGAGGCGCTGACCATCGCCGGCAGTCCCGCCATCCAGACCTACAAGAATCTGGGTGAGTCGGAGTCGAAGGGCCTGGAGTTTAGCCTGAACCGGCGGATCACCGACGACCTGAACGCCTCGCTCAATTACACGCTGAACTTCACCGAGATCACCGACGCCCTGGACCCGGCGGTCATCGGCAACCAACTGCCGTTCCAGCCGCGCCACCGGCTGAACGCCGTGCTCGACTACCGGGGGCCGTGGAACACTTCGGCCCGCGCCAATCTTCACTACGAATCGGAGCAGTTCATGGACTTCCGCAACATCGTGCGGGACGAGCGGGGCATTTCCTGGCTGAACGGCGACTACGCGATTCTGGATCTTCTGTTCACCAAGAAATTTCAGTGGAGCGGAACCGGCCTGGATCTCACCTTCGCGATCAACAACCTGTTCGACTCCGAGTACCGGAAAAACTTTTTCCACCAGGATCCGGGCCGCGTCTTTCGCGGCGAACTGGCGGTGAAGTTTTGATGGGGGGCTCGCCGCCGCTCCGACCGAGCGGCGGCGAAGGCATCGTCAAAACGTCAGGGTCACCCCCACGTAAGCCGAGCGTCCCAGGCCGGGCAGGGCGGTGCCGTAGACAAACGGGCGCGAGCCGAGATAAGCGCCGCCCAGCGGCAAGTCGTAGTTCTTGTCGAGCAGGTTGTCGAGTCCGGCGTCGATGCGGACGTGTTTCCATTCGTAGCCGGTGCGCAGGTTGACCAGGGCGTAGCCGCCGGTCTTGAGTTCGTTCCGGACGTCGGACACGTCGGTTTTGGACGCCACCAGCTGAAGCTCGACGGCGTTGCTCCAGCCGCCCCAGAGATGGTCGACGGTCAGCTTGGCGTTCACCGGCATCATGTGATACAGGTTGTCGCCGGTGTCGAGGTTTTCGCCGCGCACGTAGCCCAGTACGCCCCTGCCGGTGAAGCGTCCGAAGGGCGTATCGCCCAGGGGAACCTTGCCGGAGAAGTCGACGCCATAGAGTTGAGCGTCGTGGTTGGCGAACTTGAGGAACACGAAGCCGTCGGTCGCCGCCAGGTTGGCCGCCGTGCACACCGTGCCTGCCGTCACCGTGCAACGGTCCACGTCGATGTAATCTTCGACATAGGTGTAGTACGGCGTGATCTTCACGTCCCATTCCCGGTTCGCCGCATCGTGCCAGCCGAACGTGGCGCTCAGCGTGTGGGCCACCTCGGGTTCGAGGTCCGGGTCGCCGACATAGCCGTTGCCGTCGCCGAACCAGCCGTTCATGTACATGGCCATGCCGCCCAGACCCCAGGCGTAACGCTCGTAAAGGTTCGGGGAACGGTTCTTGCGCGCGTAGCCCGCTTCGAATTGGCTGGTGGCGTCGGGCGTGTAGCGCACCAGGGCGGTCACGTCGAAGTTGTCGTCGGTGCGGTCGCGGCTTCTGGCGTTGAAGGCGCTGGCCGCTCTCTGGTCGGCGCGCTGCATCATCGACGTCGAAGAGTACGGCTGGACGTCGCCCGTGTTCATGCTCACATGATCGTGGCGCAGGCCGAGCAGCGAGCTCCATTCCGGGGTCCAGCGGGCTTCCCATTCGGCGAAGGTGCCTATGCGGTCGCGTTCGCCGTTGCGGATGTTCCAGAAAGTCTCGGGTCCCATCATCATGCTGCCGGCGACCGGCGGCCACCAGTCGTTCAGCTCGTTGCGGTGATACTCGTTGCCGACGCGCACGGTATCCCGGTCCGAAAGCGGTATTTCCGCCTTGACCAGGTAGCCGAGATTGTCGCCTTCGGTGTTCATCGGCATGTCGCCCGGCCGCTTGTCCGGCAGGAAGTTCATCTGGTGCTCGGTGTGCTCGTAGTAGAACCGGGATTCCAAATCGCCCCAGCCGAACTTGCCCTTGTAGCGGACGTTGCCGAAGGTGCTGTCGTTGTCGACCATGTCCATGCGCGCGTTGGGGAAGCCCTGGCGCGGAATGTTTTGCTGCCCGGCGTTGATCACCAGGAGATGGTCGTCGCCGCCGAGCGCCAGGGTCACCGAGTGGTTCTGGGCTTCGTACTGGCTGGACTTGACCTCGAAGCCGCCGCCGGCCTTGTAGTTTCCGCTTTCGCTGTGGGAGCCGGTATAGGACAGGGCGACGTGCTCGCCCGCCGCGCTGACCGTCACGCTGCCGCCGAAGGCTTCGCCGTTGCTGCGGTAAAAAGATGAAAGACTGCCCCCGAACAGTGTGCCTTCCTCGGCCGAAGCGAAGCGGGGCGTGATGGAATCGAGAATGATGGTGCCGCCGAGGCTGTCCCCGCCGAGACTGACCGGCGTGATGCCCGCCACCGCCGTTGCCTGCTCCACGTTGCGCAAATCGATGTAGGACATCGGCGGATTCATGTGGTTGGCGCAGGCGGAGGTGATCGACATGCCGTTCACCTGCACCTTGACCCGGTCGTCATTGAGACCGTGAATCACCGGCAGGCTGGATAAGCCGCCCGAACCGTAACGGCTGAAACCCGGCACATCGTCGAACAGCGCGGCGGTGTCGCTGACGCGGGATTGTTTCTTCGCCACCTCCCGACCGCTCAATTCGGTGGTGTTCAGCGATTTGAACTGCGGCGTCCATGACTCGGTCACGAGGACTTTATCGAGCTGCACGGCCTCGCCGCCGATACGGTTTTCCGCCTCGTCGGCGGCAAACGCCGAGACGGCGCACGAGAACGAAACGGCGCCGGTCAGCGCCTTCGTCAATCGTTCTTTCAAGACAGTCTTTTTCACGCATAACCTCGTCTTACAGCACAAGAGAAAGGCCCGGTAATGGGCCGGTGACGAGCGTTATGGCAAAGACTGCACCACATTAGGTTATCTAATAATTATCAAGTACTTAATTATGGTTCTCTAATTTGAGACAGGGCCGGATGGGGCAAATGCCGTGCCGCACTGAGCGATATCGCGCACTTTCGGCCGCCGGAAGAGGGGAAATTCGCGTCTTGGCCGCAGGTTGGGGAAGGCGGCGGGAAGCCGGCGCGCCGGCGTAGAAGAACGGGGGTGGGGCAAATCCCATGACGGATCGGCGATTTGCCATAGCGCCCAAGAAGGGCTCGCAAAGCGCTGAGCGTATCGCTATATCACGACTTACTTATCTTTTGATGGCATCGTCGTCTTCAGTGCCATAGGTCATTTCCCCTACATTCGTTAGGATTTTATCCCGTCCGCGTAGACCAGGTTTCCGAATTCGTCAAGCTAACCACGGCAAATCAATCACATAAGAGCGTTGGCACGCTATCTGTAATCCTGGGCTTACTTTGCCGGGTGCGGCCCTTGCCGAAAGACGCGGCACAGGCAAAGGAGAAAAGAACGACGAGAACGGATGGACGATTCAGGACGGGAATACGGTTTGGGGGAAGGTTCTCCCGGACTGAGGCCAAGGACACGGACGGTGCCCTCTCTCAGTTCGCTTGACGTTAATCGAGTGCGAATCTTTTAACTAAACGAAATTCAGGAGAACCTTCAATGAAAAATAATAACGCAATCTTGTTGGGACAGACACCCGGCCGGCAATCGGGCATGACGCTGATCGAGCTGGCCGTCGTGCTCCTGGTGCTGGTCGGCTTGGGCGGTCTCTTGATTCCCTACGTCACCGGCTACGTCGACAAGACCCACGATGCGACGGGCGTGGGCAGCATGACCGAACTCAGCGGCGCCATCTCCCGCTTCGAGGTCGAAAAGGGGCGCTATCCGATCAATATGGATTCGATGATCGACGGCGCCGGCACCAACGCCGGCACCGTCATCGACTACTTCATGACCGGCGCCCCGGCCACCGCCTACGGTTTCACGGCGCTCAACCTGGGCGATGCGGCCAATACCGACGTCTGCGCGGCCATTCGGACGGCGGGAATCACCTCGGTGCTCGATATGAAGGCGTCCAATGCGGTGCCGTTCAATGCGACGTTCGACAACGCGGAAACGGCCCCGATCGCGATACCGGCGGATTGCGCGAACATCACTTTGACCGAGATCGACGCGGGCAAAGTCGAAACCGTCACCGGCATCGACGCGTGCAACGGCAATCTGGATGCGAACGGCCTTTGTGCCGCGCCCTCGACGCCCAACGGCCGCTACGTGGCCTTCGGCATCGGCCAGCGCGCCGACATGGTGGGCGTCACCATGACCGACGCGCCCGTCCATTTCGCCAAGCAGGCCGCCATGAACGCCGCCAAGAAATACAACCGCTTCGCCGCCATCTTCCAGGTCGACAACAACACCGCGAACGGCGATTCGAGCATGAGCCGGGCCCGGTTCGTGGGCAGCGCCATGCTCATGATGGGCATCACCGGCAAGGAATCCGATCTGAAGAACTGGTACAACGCGGCTAACAACTAACGTGGGCCAAGCGGATCGGGCGCACGCCCGCCCGATCCGCCGAAAGAGAAAAAACCTTCGGCCCGGCAGGCGCCGGGCCGATTCCATCGCCGAGCCGCTCGGGGGCGTCTGAGCGATGGGAGATCGAAGCGACAAACCGGAAGTCGATTTCTCCCGGCCTGGGGAAGGCAAGATCCGAGGGAGCCGCGCTTGATGCGGCGCTCGTGTTCATCGAATAACCAACATCCGCTTATGATTGCGTCGAATCACCCGCTACACCGTTTTCTCAGGACGCGCCGCCGGATGAGCTTGTCCGAGCGGGCGGCCGTTCTCGCGATCGTATCGGCCGCGACCGGCGTGACGATGTCGTTCGTGCGCGGCATCGACTTCGCGGCCGAGTGCGCCGCCACCGACGCCAGCCTGATCGCCATTCGCGCCGCCATTCTGGGCGTGCCGGACAGGCTGGGCTATCGCGCCGATGTCGGCGAGCTTCCGCGCTCGATCCGCGACCTGTTCGACCCGGCGGCGCTGCCGCCGCGGCTCCGAACCGCCGATCCGGAAGCCGGCCGGGGGTGGCGCGGCCCTTATCTGGCCGATGGCGTGAGGATCGACGTCCGCAAGGCCCATTGCAGTTTTTCCGACGACAGTTGCAACAGCCGGCGCTTCATCAATGGTTTGGCGAACGGCGACACGGGCGTTCTCGACGGATTCAGGCACCATGCGCCCGAATGCACGAATTCGGATGCCGAGCGTTACTGCCGGAATCCGATCGTGCTCCAGATTCCCTGCGACGACAAGAACCGCAACGGCGCCTGCGGCGATATCGAAGACATGTGGCTGCCGGGCAACGCGCGCCTGGTTTCGGCGGGGCCCGACGGGGTGCTGGAAACCGCCTTGGCCGACTACAACGCCGGCCGCCGTGGCGACGACCGGGTGCTGTACCTGCAAATGGGCGATCCGGGCGGCGGCAACCGGAAGTGCAAGTGAGGCCGGCCGGTTCGTTACGGACGGCGCCGATACGAGAACGATGAACATGCGCAATCAACGCGGCATGACGCTGGTCGAACTGGCCGTCGTGCTCCTGGTGCTGATCGGGCTGGCGGGCATCGCCATGCCCTACCTGAGCGGCAAGAGCTTCGCGGTCGCCTGCCAGACCACCGACGCCAGCCTCGCGGCGATCCGCGACGCCATCGTGGGCGGCGGAGCGGCGCCGGGGTATCTCGGGGATGTCGGAGATTTGCCGAGGCATCCGACCGCGCCGGCCGGCGCGGGCCATCGCCTGCATTATCTGTTCGCCGACTGGGACGTTTCCGATCCGGACTGCCTGCCGCCCAACGACCCCGGCAACGCCGGCTGCGACCGGCACCGGGCGTTCAACCCGGCCACCCGCCGCGGCTGGCACGGTCCCTATCTTCTGAACGGATCGACTTTGAACGATGCCACCGGCGAAATGGGCATTCGGGATATGTTCCTCGCCCGCGGCGTCATCCTTCTCCAAATCCCTTGCATCGACGCGAACGCCAACCAAGCCTGCGATGCGGGAGAAGCGCGGCTTGCCGATTACGCGCGCGTGGTGTCCATGGGGCCGGACGGTGCGCGGGACACCTCCGAGGCCGACCTTGACGCCGCGAATCGCGGCGACGACCGCGTGCTGTTCCTGAGCCGTCCCGACCCCCGGCCGGCCGGAAACGAGGCGTGCGAGCCATGAACCGGCAGGTTCGCGCTCAGCATGGGATCGAGCTCTTCCGCAGGCAAGGCGGCCTTACCCTGCTCGAACTGGTCGTCACCCTGCTGATCCTCGGCATGCTGACCACGGTCGCCATCCAATCGACCGGCGGATTGCAGAACCAGGCCCGCTTCGAGCAGACCCAAAACCGTTTGCAGACAATCCGCGAAGCCATCCTCGGCGATCCGCGCAAGACGGTGAACGGCCAGGCGGTGGCCAGCGGCTTTGTGGCGGACATGGGGCGGTTGCCGAACGATCTACGCGAGCTCTTGGACGGCACCGGATTGCCGGCTTACGCCATCGATCCTCTCACCGGCCTGGGCTATGGCTGGCGCGGACCCTATCTCCTGAGTTCCCAGAATCCGGCGGACCCCGATGCATTCACAGACGGTTGGGGGCGGGAGGCGCAAGGTTATTGCAGCGACGTGAATTACACCGCCCAACTCGACTGCATGGCCAACGGCGGCGCCTGGACCGCCGATGCGGCCGACCGGAATTACGGATGGTGGTACGGAATAAACGGAGGCGGGGATGCTTGGGTCTTGAGCTACGGCAGCGATCAGGTCAGAGGTGTCGGTAACTGCGGCGACGGCTATAAGGAGGATTGTTTCGGACAGGTGCTGAGCCAGGATTATCGGCAGGTTGGAATCAATAGATTACATGTTGATTTTATAAAGCCGGGACCAAGTTCGAGTTGTACGCCATACGCTCCCCCGGTTTACCTGCACGTCGTTGTTCGCAATAACGGGGGACTAGTCCGAAAGGTCAGTGATCCTAACAGTTCAACGCTGTACAAAGACTGCGCTCAGCCGGGAGCGACCTTCAGCTTTTCCGGAGCCAACGTTGTCGATTTGCACCTGGGCGAATACGCGGCGGCAATCTATGAAGACGCTACCGCCACTCATAACACTCAAGCAACTTGCGAAGCCAATAAAGGCTACTGGAATGTGGCTGAAAGCACGTGCTCGAAACCTGCCAAAGAGCTCGTGACGAGTCCGCCGCTTCCCGATCAAGCAACGTGCAATGCACAAGGCGGATGGTGGGAAGGCGGGTCGACGAACAAGTGCTTCGTAGTCTCCTATGCGACCAGTCTCTACTGGCCGAGGTCTTCCATCGCACCCATCGAATGGCTGTTGCCCTGAGCCTTGCCCGCCGCGACTTGCAAGCACGCGTCATGTTGAAACAAGCCCTCCAAAAACTCCGCCTCCGCTCTCAAGGTCCCGCCCACACCCTGATCTACGCCGGCGCCGGGGAAGTCGTCCGGACCGATGCCGATGCCGAGGGTGCGATCGGCCTGCCGGAGGTTTACGACAGGGCTTGCGAGGGCGTCGAGAAATTGCCGGAGACCGTCGCTTTCGTCGCCGCCGAGAGCGGGAAGAAGTTCGGCCGGAACGTCTGGGTGCTGTGCGACGGGCTTTCCACTTTCTCCCTGAGCCTGCCGGCGGTGCAAACCGCCGGGGTGGCGGACGACTTGCTGATCCAGGCGCTGCTGTTCGAGCTGGAGGCGGCGACGGGTTATCCGACCGCCGGGCGCGATCTGGCGTTCGCGCTGGTCGGGTCCGAGGACGACATGAACCAGTATTGGGTGTCGCTCGCGCCGCAGGATACGTTCAAGCGGATTCAGGCGGCGGTCGGGAAGGCGGGCGGCCGCTTGAGCGGCTTGCTCCATCCGGGGGGCTTGCCCTTGCCGCTCTCGGACGGAAGCGGCGACTGGCGGCGCCTCGAGTATTGGCCGGAAACCATGCTCGGAATAGCGGGAAGGGGCGATAAGGCCGAATCCGTGCAGACGTTTCAGCCGCGGGCGCAACGCGATCTCGACCGCTGGCGCAAGCGGTTGCCGCCGGGCGCGCGGGCGGAGCAGCTCGGTTACGGCGCGGTTCAGGAAATGGCGGACGAGATCGCGCATTTCCGGCTCGACGACGAAGGCGATCTGCCCCGCTGGCTCGGCGCCTGGGTGAGGCTTTTAACGGCCGCCGAAACACCGGCGGTCCCGGTATTCCGCCCCAAGGCCCACCCGCATCGGGAGTATTTCTTCATGGGCGGGCTCGCGGCGGCCGCCCTGGCGGTCTGCGTATCGCACTTCGCCTGGTTCACGGTTCAGGCGAATCGGGCGCAGTCGCAATTGGACGAACTCAAGAAGGCCGACGCCGAGATGAAGACCTTGCGCGACGCCGTCAAGAAGAAGCAGGACGAGCACGACAGGCTGCAAAAGGAGATGGCGGCGCTCGAAGGCAGCCAGGCTTCGCTCCCGGCGGTAGTGAACGCCCTCCGCGAGCGTCCGGCGGCGCTCCTGAAGGCGCTCGCGGAACACCGCGGCGACGGCCTCGTTATCGACGAGATCGCGACGAATCAGGGCGAAATCGCGGTGCGCGGCATTGCCTTGCGTCCGGGCGAAGCGAGCCGTCTCGCGTCGTCGCTGCACGATCGGTTGCAGTCCATGGGCTGGGATGTGGCACCTGCGGTCAGCAACGGCCTGAAGGTTTTGCCGGACGGCGGGCCGTGGGGTTTCGAGATCAAACTGAGGGATAACGGCCTCGATGGATTTTCGCGCCTGCCGGCGGAGAACGGTGAAAAGAAGCGCGCATGAACGAAGAAAAACGCGAACGGCTGCTCAAGCGAATTCTGCCGGCCCTGCTGGTGCTGGTCGTTTACTTCACGTTCGTCAGCGGCTGGATCGGCGGCAGGGCCGAGGAAGCCGAAAAAGAGGTGGAGACGATGATGTCGCGCGGGATCGCGCCGGAAGCCCTGCCGGGCATTCGCGCCCAGCAGGTCCAGCTCGACGAGGAGGTCAAGCGCCTGAAAAGCAGGCAAGAGGAGTTCAACCGCATGGTCCAGGAACGGACGGGGCTGGCGGGGCATGCCGGCTACGCCAGCCAGGTGAGCGGCCGCGTGTCGCTGCTGCTCGAACGGCACGGCCTTCGGGAAGGCGGCAACGCCGTCGAGGAGCCGGGCCGGAATCTTCCGAAGACCTACCGCGACATCAGCCAGCGGCTGAAAAACGGCAAGGATGCGCATTGGCAGCTCCTGCGCGTGGACTTTGCCGGGGACTATCTCGCCGTCCACCGGTTTTTCGAAGCCCTCGCCAAGGACGAAACCGCGGCCCTGCTCCCGGTGAGCTGGGCCATGCATCCGCCCGGCGACGAGTCCCCGGACCTGAAATGGTCCTTGTGGATGTGGCTGGGGCCGGGAGCGTGAACGGATTTCGGTCTTGGATTCGATCCCTCCCCGGCAGGGTGAGGGCTGGGTAGGAGAGCCGCCGCAACGGCGCTCGAAACTCCAAGGCGCTGCCGCCCGGAGCTTCTACCCCATCCAACCTTCCTCCTTCCGAGGGGGTAGGCGTGAGTGGCGCATATAAAAACAATGTTATGAACAACACTCCGATCAGTTTTAAGCCGCTTCCCGAGGACGCCGGGCAAACCGCCGAGAAGCGGCTGGAGCGGCGCGAGGATGTCCCGTCCAATTGGGTGGCGACCGTTTACGGCCCCGAAGACATGGAGGCCAGCGGCACCGTGGTGAACGTCTCCTCCGGCGGCGCCGCGCTGTGGTTGCCCGAGAGCCTGCCGGCCGACCGCCTGGGCCGGCGCGCCGGGCTGATCCTGACGATCCGGGCGCCGGCGAGGGAGTTCACCCGCCCGGCGGAGATCCGCTGGCTGCGGGCCGCGAGCGGCGGTGTGCGGCTCGGGGTGAAATTCCGCGAGTGCGTCGCCTTTGCGCCCCAGTCGCATCGGCTCGATATCGCCTCGGCGCGCATCGATCCCGCCTGCGCCATGAAAATTCCGGCCAACGTGGCGCTTCGCCGCCAATTGCTGCCTTTCGTCGAAATCGACGGCGCCGTGCACGTCGCCTGCGCCGATGCGCAGGACTCGGGCGCCTTGGCGGTGGCCGAGCGGATGCTGAAGGCCCCGGTGGTGGCGTGGGAGGCCGATCCCGACGACCTGAAACGGGTCCTGGCGCGGGTTTACGGAGACAGCCGCGAGGCGAAGAGCGCGCTGCCGGTGGCCGTCGCCGGCGACGGCCAGAGCGCCGGCGAGCTGACCGACGATTTGCTGAACGCGGCGTTTCTGCGGCAGGCGTCGGACATCCACATCGATCCGGAAAGGTCCGGCGTCACCGTGCGTTTCCGCATCGACGGCAGGCTGGAGACCTACGCCCGGTTTCCGAACGCCGTTTACCAGGAAATCGTCAGCCGCCTGAAGGTGATGAGCGGACTCGATATCGCCGAAAAGCGCGCGCCCCAGGACGGACGCTTTACCCATCAGTTCGCCGGCGGCGGCAAGCGCATCGACCTCCGCGTCGCGACGCTGCCCACCAAGTACGGCGAGCGGATGACGCTGCGCCTCCTGGCGCTGGACACCGAATCCCTGACCTTGGACAAGCTGGGCTTCGGTCCCGAGCACCGGCATATCATCGAAACCTTTCTGCGGCGCAGCCAGGGCATGATGATCCTGACCGGCCCCACCGGCAGCGGCAAGACCACGACGCTTTACGCCGCGATTCGCCTGCTGCTGGGCGAGCGCAACGTGAATATCCTGACGGTGGAAGATCCCATCGAATACGCCATCGACGGCGTCGCCCAGTGCGAGGTCGACGCCGCCGACAAGGTCAGCTTCGCCAAGGCGCTGCGCAGCATGCTCCGGCACGATCCCGACGTGATGATGATCGGCGAGATCCGCGACCGCGAAACCGCCGACGTGGCGATCAAGGCCGCCTTGACCGGGCACCTGGTGCTCGGCACGCTGCACACCAATTCCGCGGCGGCGACCGTCACCCGTCTGCTGGACATGGGGGTCGAGCCCTACCTGGTGGCCGCCACGGTGCGGCTGGTCGTGGCCCAGCGCCTGGTGCGCCGGCTCTGCCCCCATTGCCGCATCCCGCGTCCCCTCGCCGAGCGCGAAGCCTTTGCTCTCGGGCGTCCCGATCTGGCCCGCCTGACGGTTTACGAGCCGGGCGGCTGCGTCTATTGCATGGGCAAGGGCTATGCGGGACGGCTCGGCCTGTACGAGATGCTGCCGCTGAAATCGGAGTGGGCGCGCGGCATCGTCGAAGGCGAGACCGAACCGCAACTGGTCGAACGGATGCGGGCCGAGCGTTTCCGGTTTCTCTTGGACGATGGGCTGGAAAAGCTGATCGCCGGCCGGACTTCGGTCGGCGAAGTGATGCAGATCGCCCTGTCCTGGTAAAACGCCATGCCCAGATTCCGTTATACCGTGCGCAACCGCCAGGGCATGGCGCAAACCGGCGTGACCGTCGCCGCCTCCCGCGACGATCTGATCGCCTTGCTCCGCCGGCAGGGTTTGCTGCCCCTGACCGTCGCCGAGGACCGCGAGACTTCGCTGGGCGACCGGCTGCGCTCGCTCAATCCGCTGGAATACCGTTCGATGAACTCGGTGGACGTGGCCCAGAACTTCCACCACATCGCGATGATGTTCAAGAGCGGCGTCAGCCTCCTCGAAGCCGTGGACCTCATCGCCGAGCACTCGCGGCTCTCGGTGCAAAGGATCTGGCGCCGGGTGTCCGCCCGCATCCGCCAGGGCAGCAGCATCGCGGACGCCCTGGCCGAGCACAAGGTGTTCACCCAACTGAGCATTCAACTGGTGCGGGTCGGGGAAAAGACCGGTCACCTCGACCGGGCGCTACAACATGCGTCGACGGAACTGGAAGAGCAGCGCAAGATCCGCGCGCAGCTCATCGGCGCCTTGCTCTATCCCTGCTTCGTGCTGCTGTTCGCCATCGGCGTCACCGTTTTCATGCTGGTCAAGATCATTCCCGAACTCCAGAAATTCCTGTCCATCATGGGCCGCAAGCTGCCGCCCATGACCCAGGCGCTGATCGACGCCTCCGAATGGTTTCAGGCTTATACCCCTTCGATCGCGGCGACGCTGGCGGCTTCGGCCGGCGTGCTGATCGTCCTGTATCGCTGGCCGCCGGGCCGGCTCGCGCTCGACACGCTGATGCTGCGGCTGCCCGTGTTCGGACGCATCTTCCGGCTGTCCGGCACGGTGGTGTTCGCGCGCGCCATGGAAGCGCTGCTTCGCAGCGGCGTTCATATCCTCGAAGCCTTGGAAACGGTGGAAGGATTGCACCGCAACCGCTATCTCGCGCAGTGCCTGGCCCAGGCCCGCAAGCGGGTGGCCGAGGGCGCCCCGCTGTCGGAATCGCTGGCGGCCCGTTTCGGCTACATGCCGATGCTGGCGCGGATGATGGCGATCGGCGAAAACGCGGGGCGGCTGGACGAGATGCTCGGGGAAATGGGGACGTTTCACCAGGAGCTTCTGGCCAAGGACATTCGCCGGATGAGCGGGATGATCGCTCCGGCCCTGACCGTGATCGTCGGCGGCATCATCGGCTTCGTCTACGCCGCCTTCCTGACCGCCATGTTCGCCGCCGGGGGAGGATCTCCGCAATGATATCCCGATCGGTTTCCGCCGGGTGCGCCGCGCTTGCTCTCGCTGTTCTGCCGGCATTCGCCGGGGACGCTACGCCGCCCGAGCCGTCGGTGATCGAAAAAGCGGGGGCGGTGCTCGACAAGCGCAACCAGGCGTTAAAAGAAACCGTAAGGGAGATGGACGATCCGACGCGGCTCACGCCCGCCCTCCGCGACGCCTTGCGCAACGCGAGCCCGAAAGCGGCCTCCGCGTCAGGCCAGGCGCCGGCCGCCAAGCCGCCCAAGGTGCGCCTGGTGGCCTCGGTGCGTGGGAATGCGGGCGACGCCAAGGCGATGATCGAGGTCGACGGCGCCATTTACCTGATCGAACCGGACGGCGAGGTCAGTTGCTACACCCAATCGGGCGAGCCATTGACCATTCGCGCCAAAGCCTTCGACGAAACCGGCCTCCGCCTGGAGCTGCTTCCCTTCCGGCAGACCCTTATCCTGCGCTGACGAGCATCATTCCGCATGAAACGTTTCCGCCTGATCCCTCTCCTCGCGCCCGTCTGGGCGATCCTGTTCGTTTTGGCGGCGATCGGCCCCGCGCGAACGTCGCACGCCGCCGAGCCGCTCATTTCCGCCATCGATTTTCGCGACATCACGGTGGGCGACGCGCTGCGCATTCTGGCGGAACAATCGGGGCTCAACATCATCGCCTCGAAGGACGCCGCGGAGATCAAGACCGCGCTGTTTCTCCGCAACGTGCGGCCGATGGAAGTGCTCGACGCGCTGGGCCGGATGCACAACCTCTGGTATCAGAAGGACCCCGATTCCGGCATCGTGCGCGTCTACACCACGCGGGAGTTCAAGCTGGGGGACGCGGACGCCGCCAACGAGGAGACCAAGATCTTCACGCTGAAATACCCTTACGCGCTCGAAATTGCCTACGCCATCCGCGATCTGTACGGCGAGCGCGTCGAGTTCGCGCCGGGTTCCGATCAGGCGGAAATCGCGGCCGACCTGCAAGGGCGATTCCGACGGTTCAATATCGTCGATTCGCAGCGCACCCAAGGGTTCGGTTCCGGCGGAAGCGGCTCGCGGCAGAACCCGCAATCGGAACAGGGCAACCAGACGATTCAGGGCGGGGCAAGCGGCCCGTTCCAGGCGGGCGCGCGCGTTTCCCGGCCGGTCGTCGGCGACAGCAACGAACAGAGGACGCGCCGGGAAGCGGCACAGGACATGGCCGCCAGCCGCATGGAGAGGGCCATCCTCAGCGGCGAGGATTTGAGCCAGCAACTCAGGATCGCGCGCGAGGCCGGCAGCAACTCCCTGCTCGAAGAGGAGATCCAGCGGCGCATGTCGCGCATCTTCGTCAGCGTGCTGCGCTCCCAGAACAAGGTCATGGTCCGCACCCGCGACCGCGAGGCGCTCGAACATATCCGGGCGCTGGTGGCCGAGCTCGACCAGGAGCTTTCCACTCTCATGCTGGAGGTGAAGATTCTTTCGGTGGATTTGTCGGACGGCTTCGATTCGGTGTTCGACTTCGACATCACCGCCGGCGATCTCGCCCTGTCGGTGCTGCCCGGCGCCCGCGCCATCGATGCGGCGTTGCTGTCCACCTTCGTCAACAAGAAGTTCAACGCCAAGATCCAGATTCTGGAAAGAGAGGGGCGGGTCACCAGCGTGGCGACGCCGATGCTGCTGACCACCAACCAGGAAGTGAGCCGCATCTTTCTCGGCGAGGAACGGCCGGTGACGACCGGCTACGACGCTTCCACGAATACGTCGAGCCAGCCGGCCGGCGGCCTGCTGACTTCGACCGCCGTTCAGCCCATTCTGGTGCCGCGCACCGAACTGCGCTCGGTGGGCACGACCCTGCTGTTGACCCCCAACATCAACGCCGACGGCACGGTGAGCATCCGCATCCTAGTGGAGCAGTCCGCGCTGGGCGCGAAGGCGAGCATCCCGCTGGCGGTGACCAATCAGCAGAACCAGGCGCAGATCCAGGATGCGCTGGTCGATGTGGTCAACTCCCGGACCTTCAGCGGCACAGTGGTGGCCAAGGACAATACGCCCGTGGCCATCGGCGGCCTGATCGACGAACAGGCTTCCGACACCGAAAAGAAGGTCCCGGTACTGGGCGACATTCCCCTCCTGGGCGCCGTGTTCCGCGACACCGCCAGGCAAAGGGCGCGGCGCGAGCTGATCGTGATCCTGACGCCGCATGTCATGAAGACGCCGAACGAAGCGGCGACCGTCAGCCGCGAGTTGATCGAGGGCGAGAGCATCCATCCCAACGTCCCGCAGATGGGCGGTTCCCTCGACATTTACCGCAATCCGGGCCGCCAGCACGACCGCTACCGGTTGGAGGATCAGTACAAGTTCTACGATACCCAGGACGATCTCGACGAATACCGGAGGCCGCCGCGCTCGCGTCCCAAGCGCCCGCCGGCATCGCCCGACGACGCGCTGATCGAAGGCGCTTCCGCCAAGGCGGCGCGAGCCGAATCTCCGGAGGAGACTTACGCCGAGCTGACCCGCATGGCCGCCGAGGCGATGCGGGAACCCGGCGTCGCCGATTTGCCGCCGGGGGTTTACCGGACCGAACTGGCGCGCCGCGACGCCTCGCCGTTGATGGCGAATCGGGATATCGAAGCAAGCCCCGTGGCCGGTTGGGAAAAGGGCGGCATTCACGTCACCGCGGTTTACCTTCGGAACCTCGCGCCGTCCCGCCGCAGCCTCGATCACGAACAGCTGCGCGGGCGCTGGCTGGCCGCGACCTTCGAATCGGAGCAACTCGCCAAGGCCGGGAAAACCGGCGACGGAACCTATGCCTATTTGATCTCGGCGGAGCCGTTTCACGATGCGCTGCGCCGCTAAAGTGCCGCAAGTCCTCGCGGCCTGGTGTTCGGCCGGCCTTGTGCAGGCGCGCACGGTCGCGCTTCCGGGCGGCGAGGCGCTGCCCGATCTGAAGATGCACGTCTTCCTCGCCGCTCCGGCAGAGGCGGCCCGCGAGCGCGTATCGGGCGCAAGAATCGTTGCCGTCGAGCGCGAAGGCGCGGCGCCGCTCGAAATGAGGGTGTTTTCGGGACCTGGCGCCGCGCCCGAGCCGGAGAAAACCGCCGAGCCGCCACGAAAGCCGGTTTCGAAAAGGCGCTACGAATTCGACTACAGCCTCGCTTCCGGTTATCGCGAGGACCGGCTGAACTGGAACATCGCGTCGCCGAGCGGCAACCCGAACGTGCTCTCGGAGCTCGAATGGACGGACATCCGCAGCGTGCAGCTGGCCGGACAGGCCGAGATCACCACGCCGCGCGGCTGGCACTTCGACGGCACGCTCGGCTACGCCTGGATCGCGGACGGAGACAACCGGGATTCCGACTTCCTGGGAAACGGCCGCACGCTGGAGTTTTCCCGCTCCGACAACAAGGCGGACAAAGGCCACATGCTGGACGCCTCGCTCGGCATAGAGCATGCGTTTTTCATTCCCGTCGGGAACGATCCGAGCCGGCTCAGCCTCACGCCGATGGCGGGTTATGCCTACCAGGAGCAAAACCTCCGCATGCGGGACGGCCGTCAGACCGTCTCGGCGTACGGCTTTCCGGCGCCGCTCGGCCGTTTCGACGGGCTGGACAGCCGCTACGACGTCCGCTGGCACGGCCCCTGGCTGGGCCTCAAGTTCCGCGCGCGGCTTTTGCCCGGCCTGAGGTTGAGCCTATGGTCCGAATATCACTGGGCCGATTTCCACGCCGAAGCGGACTGGAATCTGCGGGAGGATTTCCAGCATCCCAAGAGCTTCCGCCACGATGCCGACGGCGAGGGGGTGAGGGCCGGCGGCTCGATCGATTACGCGCTCACGCCGCGGCTGTCGCTCGGGATTCGGGGCGACTACCGGAACTGGAATACCGACGATGGCAAGGACAAGACCTTTTTCGCGGACGGCACGGCCGGAACCACCCGCCTGAACGAAGTGCGGTGGGAAGTCTTTTCGGCTTCGCTCGGTCTAATCTACCGCTACTGAGGAGCTTGGCGCGTACATTCGATATTCTTATGGTTTCCATAATAAAAACAATGGATTGCTTGGCTATTTCCGGTGTTCGGTTTCGGTAGAATAGGATGTCTTTGGGCTGTTTCGGATAAAACGGTTCCGATTCGCGAGAAACCACATGATTCGTAAAATTCTCATCGCCAACCGCGGCGAGATTGCGGTGCGTATCATCCGCGCCTGCGCCGAAATGGATATCCGTTCCGTGGCGATTTTTTCCGAGGCCGACCGCTTCGCGCTCCACGTGAAAAAGGCGGACGAGGCCTACTGCATCGGCTCGGAAGAGCTGGCCGGCTACCTGAATCCCCATCGCATCGTCAACCTGGCCGTGGAAACCGGCTGCGACGCCGTGCATCCGGGCTACGGCTTCTTGTCGGAAAATCCGGAACTGGCCGCCGCCTGCGCGGCGCGCGGCCTCGTCTTCATCGGCCCGGACGCCGACACCATCCGGCGCATGGGCGACAAGACCCTGGCGCGGGAAACGATGATCCGCGCCGGCGTGCCGGTGACGCCGGGCAGCGAAGGCAACGTCGGCAGCCTGGACGCGGCGCTGACGGAAGCCGAACGCATCGGCTATCCGGTCATGCTCAAGGCGACTTCGGGCGGGGGCGGGCGCGGCATAAGGCGCTGCGATACGCCCCAGGAGCTCCGCCAGAATTACGAGCGGGTCATTTCGGAAGCCACCAAGGCGTTCGGCAACGCGGAAGTGTTTCTGGAAAAGTGCATCGAGCGCCCCCGCCACATCGAGGTGCAGGTGCTGGGCGACCATCACGGCAACATCGTCCACCTGTACGAGCGCGACTGCTCGATCCAGCGCCGCAACCAGAAGCTCATCGAAATCGCGCCCTCGCCCCAGCTCACGCCGGAACAGCGCGATTACGCAGGCCAGCTCGGGGTGCGCGCCGCCCGCGCCGCGAATTACCGGAATGCCGGTACGGTGGAATTCCTGCTCACCGAGCAGGGCGAGTTCTACTTCATGGAAATGAACACGCGGGTGCAGGTGGAACACACCATCACCGAGGAAATCACCGGCTTCGACATCGTGCAGAAGCAAATCCGCATCGCCAACGGCGAACCTTTGCCTTTCCGCCAGGAGGACGTGAAGGTCTCCGGCTACGCCATGCAGTTCCGCGTCAACGCCGAAGACCCGAAAAACGATTTCCTGCCGAGCTACGGCCGCATCACCCGCTATTACGCGCCCGGCGGTCCCGGCGTCCGCATCGACACCGCCATTTATACCGGCTACGAGATTCCGCCCTATTACGATTCGCTGTGCGCCAAGGTCATCGTGCGCGGCCGCACCTGGGCCGAACTGCTCGCCCGCGGCCGGCGCGTGCTCGGCGACATGGCCATCAGCGGGGTGAGGACCACCATGCCGTTCTACCGGGAAATCCTCGACCATCCCGACTTCATCGGCGGGCATTTCGACACCGGGTTTTTGCAGGATCATCCCGAACTCTTGAATTATTCCCAAAAACGCAGCCACGACGACGCGGCTTTGGCCGTCGCGGCCGCCATCGCCGCCCACGTAGGGCTTTGAGACGACCATGAGCAAGGTTCACATCACCGATACCGTTTTGCGCGACGCCCACCAGTCCCTGATCGCGACGCGCCTTCGCACCGAGGACATGCTGCCCATCTGCGACAAGCTGGACCGGGTCGGCTACTGGTCGCTGGAAGTCTGGGGCGGCGCCACCTTCGACGCCTGCGTGCGGTTCTTGAAGGAAGATCCGTGGGAACGGCTGAAGAAACTCCGCCGCGCCTTGCCGCATACCCGCTTGCAGATGCTGCTGCGCGGCCAGAATCTCCTCGGCTACCGGCATTATGCCGACGACGTGGTGCGGGAGTTCGTGCGGCTCGCGGCGAAGGAAGGCATCGACGTCTTCCGCGTCTTCGATGCCCTCAACGACATCCGGAACCTGGAGACCGCCATCCGGTCGGTGAAAGAAACGGGCAAGCACGCCCAAGCCGCCATCTGCTACACCCTGAGTCCGGTGCACACCGTGGATCTCTACGTGGAGCAGGCCCAGGCCCTGGTGAAGATGGGCGCCGACAGCATCGCCATCAAGGACATGGCGGGGCTCCTGACGCCCACGGCCACGGCGGAGCTGGTTTCGGCGCTCTCGGCCAGCCTGAGCGTGCCGCTGCATCTCCATTCCCACGCCACCTCGGGGTTAGCCGAGATGTGCGAACTCAAGGCGGTCGAGCACGGCTGCACCCACATCGACACGGCCATCTCGTCCTTCGCCGGCGGCACCAGTCATCCTCCGACCGAGAGCATGGTGGTCGCCTTGCGCGGCACCCATCACGACACCGGACTGGACTTGGAGCTGTTGCAGGAGATCGCGGCCTATTTCGCCGAGGTGCGGAAGAAGTACCGCCGGTTCGAGAGCGAATTCACCGGCGTCGATACCCGCGTCCAGATCAACCAGGTGCCGGGCGGGATGATGTCGAACCTCGCCAAGCAACTGGAGGAGCAGGGGGCGCTGGACCGCATCCTCGATGTTTTCGACGAAATCCCCAGGGTGCGCCGCGACCTCGGCTATCCGCCCCTGGTGACGCCCACGTCGCAAATCGTCGGCACCCAGGCGGTCTTGAACGTGGTCACCGGCGAGCGCTACAAGGCCATCACCAACGAGGTCAAGCGCTATCTCCAGGGCGGTTACGGCCGCCCGCCCGCGCCGGTCGATCCGGACCTCCAGCGCCGCGCCATCGGCCGCGAGCAGCCGGTCGAATGCCGCCCCGCGGACCTTCTGCCGCCGGAACTGGACAGCTTGCGCGCGGAAATCGGCGACCTGGCGGAGGGCGAAACCGATCTGATGATCTACGCCATGTTCCCGGAAGTCGGACGGAGATTCCTTCAGGAACGGCGGGAAGGCCGGCTCCAGCCGGAGCCCTTGGCTCCGCCGGGTGCGACGCCCCCGCCGGCGGAGCGCGGCGACGTGCCCACCGAATTCAAGGTGTTCGTCCACGGCGAGTCGTATGACGTCCACATCACCGGCGCCAATTTCAACGACCCGCGCCACCGGAGGTTCTACATCACCCTGGACGGCGTGCCCCAGGAAGTGGATCTCGAAGTGCTGAGCGGCTACCGACGCGGCGTCACGCCGAGCGGGCGCCCCGTTCCGGGCAAGCCGGGCGACGTGGTGACGGCGATGCCGGGCAATGTCGTCGATATCCTGGTGCAGCCGGGAGACAAGGTCGGCGCGGGCCAGGGGGTTCTGGTCACCGAGGCGATGAAGATGGAGGCGGAAATCCAGGCCCCCATCGGCGGCACGGTCGCCGCGATTCACGTCAAGAAGGGCGATAGGGTGAATCCCAACGAGGTACTGATGGAGATCGAGCCTTAAGCTCGCGAACTTGCCGGCACAGGCATCGGCGCATATTTGGAATCTGGCCGAGAGGACGAGAGCCGGTTCCGGCGAACGCATGGCCCTTACGCCGGCTTTCTTCCGGTATCATCTCCTCCTGAGCCCAACTTCCCGATACCGGCATGAAAGTTACTGTCATCTCCGTTACGGCATTTCAGCAAAATTGCTCGCTCCTCTGGTGCGAGGACACCATGGAAGGCGCCGTGGTCGATCCGGGCGGCGATCTGGATCGAATCCTCGATGCGGCGAAAGACGCCGGCGTGAGGCTGGTCAAGATCCTGCTCACTCACGCCCATGTGGACCATGCGGGCGGCACTGCGGCCTTGGCTTCGCGCCTCGGTATTCCGATCGAAGGTCCGCAGCAGGAAGACCAATTCTGGATCGACCTCTTGCCGAAACAGTGCGAGATGTTCGGTTTTCCTCCCTCGGCCACCTTCACCCCCGACCGCTGGCTGGAGAACGGCGATACGGTGCGGTTCGGGCGTCAAACCCTCGAAGTTCTGCACTGCCCGGGCCACACGCCGGGCCACGTGGTTTTCTTTCACCCCGGCGAACGCCTCGCCATCGTCGGCGACGTGCTGTTCAAGGGCTCCATCGGCCGGACCGACTTTCCGCGGGGCGATTACGACGCGCTGGTGGCGTCCATCCGCGAGCGGCTTTTTCCCTTGGGCGACGATGTCGTCTTCATTCCGGGTCACGGACCTTTGTCCACCTTTGGCGACGAACGCCGCGCCAATCCGTTCGTGGGCGATGCCGCCCGCAGGTAGCCGCGTGCGGGACGGGGGCGACGGCCGGGCGGCGGGCGCGGTTTTCATCCGTTTCGACCGGGTTAGCGTATCCGTTCACGGCAAACCGATTCTGACCGATCTCAGCTTCGCGCTGGAATCCGGCGAAAAGGCCGTGCTTCGCGGCCGGTCGGGTTCCGGCAAGAGCACGGTGCTCAAGACCTTGCTGGGACTTTATCCGCTCTCCGGGGGCGGAATTCTTTTCGAAGATAGACCGTTCGACCCAGCGACCGTGCAGATCATCCGGCGCCATGCGGCCTATATCGGCCAGGAGCCGGTGCTGGGCGCGGAAACGGTGCGCGAGGCCTTGACGTTGCCGTTTCAATTCAAGGCGCACCGGGATCGCAGACCTTCCGAACGCCAACTGATCGATGCGTTGCGGCGTCTTCACCTCGCCCCGGATATCCTGGAACGGGAATGCCGCCGCGTCTCCGGCGGCGAAAAGCAGCGCATCGCCATCGCCCGCGCCCTGCTGTTGGGGAAAAACCTGTATTTACTGGATGAGGTGACCAGCGCGCTGGATGCCGAGAGCAAGGGGGCGGTGCTGGAGGTCTTCGCCGATCCCGGATTCACCGTGCTTTCCGTGGCCCACGATCCCGACTGGGTCGCGCGCTGCGATGCCGTGCTGGAATTGGACGGCGGACGCCTCGCCCGGATTCTTCGCGATGGAAACCGTTGACATCGCCCTGCCGCAGATGGCGGTGCTTTACGGCATCGTGCTGCTGCCTTGGCTGCTGCTCGGCCTGATCGGTCTTGGCGTAAGCGGGGCGATCGCCACCGGCATCCTCCGCATGAGCCTTCAATTGGCCCTGGTGGGCGTCTACCTGAAAACCCTGTTCACGCTCAACAACCCTTGGCTGAACGGGCTCTGGATTCTGGCGATGCTGGTGGTGGCCGACTGGACGATCCTGAAGCGCGCCGGGTTGAAGCGGCGCTACTTCTTCGCCGCCACCTTCGCGGCGGTGACCGCCAGTGTCCTGTTTTCCACCGCCTATCTGCTGCTCCTGGTGATTCGGCCGCCCCTTTATTACGACGCCCGCTACCTGGTTCCGCTGGCGGGCATGATTCTCGGCAACTGCCTACAGGGCAACGTCATCGGACTGGAACGTTTCTATACCGCGCTCAGGAAAAACGAGAACGAGTACCTGACTTATCTGCTGCTCGGCGCCACCCGCCGCGAGGCGGTAAGCCCCTATTTTCGCGAGGCCGTCAAGGCGTCGATCAACCCGACCCTGGCCGGCATGGCGACGCTGGGACTGGTGTCGCTGCCCGGCATGATGACCGGCCAGATCTTGGGCGGCGGCGAACCCTGGCTGGCAGTGAAATATCAGATCGCCATCATGCTGTGCATTTTCACCAGTACGACGCTTGCCAGCATTCTTAACCTGAGACTCAGCCTGAACATCGCATTCAACGAATTCGACGTGTTGAAGGAAGATATCGCCGAGGGCGGCTGACGCCCGTTTCGATGTCGCGGGAGGCTTGATTCGATCCGGCAAACTGCGGTAAAAACGACCGATTAAGAGGATTACGGGCGCTCGGAACCCCCTTGGAATGGATGACGTTTCGGGTAGAATTTTGCGTTTCGAGCGTGGTTCGCCAGATCATAAACACGACAGGACGATCAGCATGGAGAAGGACAACCAAGTCACCGCCGGAGGATCGGCTGCGGACAACGGCTTTATCGACCGCATCGGCGTGTTTCAGGAGGCCAGCGCCGCCTTGCTCGACTCCGATTCGTTCGGGGCCACTCGGCCGTTATCCAAAAATGGCGCCGCCATTGTCCCGAAGTCCACTTTTTGCCACCCCCATATAGACAGCGTTCGGAACGTCGGAAGGCACAAACAGCGTCCCCGCGTGCTCGTGATCGAGCGCAACGTCGATCTGCACGGTTATTTCAAGCGATTTCTCGAAGATCGGTACGAGGTCCGGATGGCGGTCACGGGGCTTGCGGCGCTCGATGCCGTCCTGAGCGATCCGCCGGAGCTTCTGCTGGCCGACCTCAGGACCTTGCAATGCGGCGGCTCCGTGCTGCTGCACGCATTGAAGGGCAACGCCAAGCTCCACTACATCCCGCTGATCCTGATGGCGGTGCGTTCGGAGAAAAAAACCTGCATCGACGAATTGAGCGCCGGGGTGGACGATTATCTGATCAAGCCCATTTCCGCGCGCCGGCTGATGACGTGCGTCGCCGCGCATATCGAACTTGCGAAAGTGCGCCGCGAGGCGGCCCAGGCGTTGTCGGAAAGCGAGGCGAAATACAAGACGCTGCTCGATTCGCTCGACGATGGCGTATTCGTGGCGCACGACGGCCGGTTCGCGTTTGCGAATCCGGCCTTGTCGGCCTTGCTGGGCTATACGGACGAGGAATGCATCGGCTTGCCGTTTCAGTCGGTCGTGGCGCCCGAGGATCTTTCGCTTTGGGGCGAGCGCTTTCTGCCGGGCGGCGCCGGGCTGGAGTCGCCTTGGCGCTGCGAGGGGGCATTCCTGCACCGGGACGGCCATCGGGTTTCCGTCGAACTCTGCCTGCGCCGCGTTTACTTCAACCGCCACTCGGCGATTCTCGGCATCGTGCGCGACATCACCCGGCGCAAACAGCTCGAGGCCGCGCAAAGCCGCTTGATCCGCATGATCGAGGCGTCGCAGGATTTCGTCGGATTGGCCGAGCCCGACGGCAAGCTGATTTATGTCAATTGCGCCGGCCAGCGGATGCTCGGGTTCCACGACCAGGAGGGACTCGTCTCGACCGCGATCGGCGATCATCTTTCGCCCGGCATGAAACAGCGAATCCTGGACGAAGGCATTCCGGCGGCTCTGCGCGAAGGCGCCTGGACCGGCGAGACGGCCCTGCTGGCCCGGGACGGATCGGAAATTCCGGTTTCGCAGATGATTCTGGCGCATCGGGGAGCCGACGGATCGGTGGAATATTTGTCCACCGTCTGCCGGGACATCTCCGATCACCGAAAGGCGGAACAGGCCTTGCGCGAGGCGGATCGCCTCAAGGACGAGTTCGTCGCCATGCTCGCCCACGAACTCCGGAATCCGCTGGCGCCCATTCGGAATGCCGTGCAGGTGCTGCGGCAACTGGGGCTGACCGATCCCGAGCTGAAATGGACGCGCGACGTGATCGGCCGCCAGGTGGCCCAGATGAGCCGGCTGCTCGACGATCTGCTCGACATTTCCCGCATTACCCGCGGCACCATCGTCCTGAAAAAGACGGTCGTCGAAATCTCGACCGTCGTCGAACGGGCGGTCGAAACCAGCCTGCCGCTGATCAAATCCCGCCGTCATGGGCTGACCGTCGACGTGCCGCGGGAGCCGGTGCAGGTCGAAGGCGATCTCACGCGGCTGGTGCAGGTGGTCGCCAATCTTTTGAACAACGCGGCCAAGTACACCGACGCCGGCGGAAGCATCGACCTGATCGTGGAGGCTTCGCCGCATGAAGCGGTGGTTCGGGTGCGCGACAACGGCATGGGGATTCCGGCCGAACTGTTGCCGAACATCTTCGAGCTGTTTACCCAGGGCAGCCGTTCGCTCGACCGTTCGCAAGGCGGGCTGGGGCTCGGGCTGGCGCTGGTCCGGCGCCTGATCGAAATGCACGGAGGAAGAGTGGAAGCGCAAAGCGCGGGCACCGGCAGCGGCGCCGAGTTCATCGTGCATCTGCCCCGGATCGCGGCGGCGCCGGTTCAGGACGATTCGGGCGCGGCGGGCGGCGAATCGCCGTCGAAATCGGCCGGCGTCCGGGTCCTGGTCGTCGACGACAACGTCGATTCCGCGGAAAGCATGGCGCTGCTGCTCAGCCTGGACGGACACGACGTGCGCACCGCCTTCGACGGTCCGGACGCTCTGAAGGTTGCCGCGGCGTTTCAGCCCGAGGCCGTGCTGCTCGATATCGGATTGCCGGGCATGGACGGCTATGAAGTCGCGAAACAAATGCGCGCGCTGCCGGGATTGCAAAAGGCGCTGATGATTGCCGTTACCGGGTACGGCCAAGCGGACGACCGCGCCAGGTCGAAGGCGGCGGGTTTCGATCATCACCTGGTAAAGCCGGTGGACCCCGAGATCCTGAGTGCGTTGCTGGCGTCGCTGAAGACCGGCTGAGGCCGATTGTCCCTTGACCGATCCATAGAGTAACGGCCTAGTGACGAAATACTTACGAATTTCCTCGTATTTTCGGCGAAGGAGGATTGACGTTCTAATGTAACTTCTCGGATCCGCTTTCTTGGATGCTTACCGGCCCGTTCATGGACGTTAGTGGGACAGTTCCGAAAAGGAGTTATTCCGGAAATGCATGCCAGCAAGTGGAATTTGGCCGTTACGTTTTTCGGGCAATCGAATGGTCTCCGGCTCAGCCGTCCGGTTCGATTGCGGAACTCACCGCGCGTGAGGCATTATCCTGAAAGACCGGGTTCTCCCCTTTGGCGGGGAAGCCCGGTTTTTTTTGGATCGCGGTCGGCCTTGCCGATCGTGTCGGCAACCTAGCTGCTCTGTGACGGATCGCCGTGGGCGCGGTTTTTTCGCTCTCGGCTGAGGAAAGACTGAGCGATGAGGTCGATAGCCTTCGGAACTTGAGCATCAAGCCATTGTGCCGGTCACGGCGGGCGGTTCGACGTCCGTTGTGACGGACACGGGATGTCCGGAGCCGCCAAGGGAAAATGGCCGTTGCCCGGTTTAAGGGCGCAGGCAGGACGGAGACGTCATGGCTGCGGTTCGGAAACCGGGTGACGTTTAGGGAAAACAAGTGTTGGAGGCACAATGTTATGTCTAAGTTAAAGACATTCATCCCGCCGCTTGCCGTGCTGTCGCTGGGACTGGCGTGGACGCCGGCCCATGCGCAGACATCCTGGTCCAGCGAGCTCGTCAACTTTACGCTGGTGGAGGGCGATCTGGGCGTGCTGGGCGACCCGGTAGTGGCTACCGACGAGACCGGCGTCAATCTTACCTTTACGCCGGGCCCGCTGACGTTCGATGCGTTGTCTGCCGGAACGGGACAAGTCGATATGGAGAACGGGTCCATCGGCTCGGGACACGTCGACACGGAGACGGTCGGCTTCACGTTGCGGGCCACGGCGGCTCCCGGCCAGACGATTACCGGCGTGAGCTGGAGCGAAGACGGCGTCTACCAGGTCAATGGCGACGGTTCCTGGGTATCGGCTTTCACATCGCTGAGGGTTTCCGATCCGGAGACCATTCAAACCGTCGGCGATACTCAAGTCGGGACGTTTTCCGCGCTGGGAGCCAATGACGGCACCAATGGCGGTCCATGGGATCTGACCGTCAGTCAGTCGGTCGCTTCCGATGTCGTCGAAATCGAACTGACGGTGAAAGACATTCTGGCGGCGTTCGCGCCGGAGAATGGTTTTGCCTGGATCGAAAAAGACTTCGGCGGCTTGAGGATCGATGTCGTTCCGGGGCTTGAGCCCCAAGTGATTCCCTTGCCCGCTTCGGTCTGGCTGCTCGGCTCCGCGTTGTCCGGCCTGATTATGATTGGCCGCCGCCGTTTGGCAAGCGCCCAGCCGTAACCTTGCAGTCCGGCAACGCCGTGATTGGCTGACTCGACCGCGCTGCCGCTGTGCGCCCTCCGGGCGCCGATCCGGCGGCAGCGCCTCCCCTTGGTCCAATACCGGGCGATATCGTCTCCAGGCGCGAAGCCTCGCTCTCTGCGCAAACAACGTACGAATTCATCCGTATATCCGGCAACCGAAAGTCGCAGTTTAATGTCAGCCATTCGAGAGTCATCGCAAGCGCGACGGTATCGAATCGGAAACGGAGTTTCCGCAAGGGAAGGCAGGAGATGGCGAAGGGACTTAAGGATGTCGCCGGGAGCAGGGTGGCCCCGACGGAACCGGGATGTTCCGTTGAGAGATGGGATGATTTGGAACTTTCCAAAAGGACCTGGAATGTTCCGAATCCGACCGGGATGTCCGCCAGGGAACGGCAATGCCATCGTTGAAGCGATTCGAATTCGGTCAGGACGTGCGTTGAGATAGGGACGTCTCGTTTTTTTCCATCCGCCGGGTAAAGAAAGGGCGGCGGATGACGGTATCGGACAGATACGTTCAAGACTTCCCCAGAAGGCAGAACACCCCCATCCCCCCCAAGCACTTTGTTCTGCCTTCTTTTTTTGCCGCCTACGCGAGTTGGTCCACCAAGCGCCGCCGTTCTTCAAGAAATTCTTCGAGCCTTTGTAAAGCCTTTCGGTGAAAAAAGCCGGTGAACTTTAAGGTCATGCCCTTCGGCCGAACGGGATCGTTCGCATCGGGCCGCACGACGACGCCTTCATATTCTCCCAGCAATTTGACCTCGGGCGGTATATAAAAATGCATCGTCACCTTGGTTCCGGGGCTAAAAGGGTTTTCCGTTTCCACGAAAACGCTGTCCTGGCTCAGGTTTAGCACGAAGTTGCTGTAATCGACGGGCAGACCGTCCTGGCTCCGGATCGCCAGATGCACGGGGAAGCGGACATGTTGCTCCAGGCCTTCGAAAAGCTCTTCCACCTCGCCGTCTTTGTCGACAAAAAGCTTCTCCACGGATTTCTCCTCGCTTGAGTCGTTTTTTCCGATCGGGACTCACGCCGACCGGCGCGCTACCGTCCGTATCCGCACGTGATCGGATAGCGCCGGTCCCGGCCGAAGGCGCGGCGCGTGATCTTGACGCCGGGCGGAGCCTGGCGGCGCTTGTATTCGTTGCGGTCGACCATTTGCGCCACGCGCTTGACCTCGTGCTCGGGAAATCCGGCGGCGACGATGTCCTCGACCGATTTATCGTGTTCCACGTACATTTCGAGAATCGGGTCCAGTACCGAATACGGCGGCAGCGAATCCTCGTCCTTTTGGTCGGGTTTGAGTTCGGCCGATGGCGGGCGCTCGATCACCCTGGGAGGAATGACCGGCGAGAGGCTGTTGCGATAATCCGCCAGCCGGTACACCAGGAGTTTCGGTACGTCCTTCAGCGGCGCGAATCCGCCCGCCATGTCGCCGTACAGCGTGGCGTAGCCCACGCTCATTTCGCTCTTGTTGCCGGTGGTGAGCAGGATTTTCCGCTTCTTGTTGGAGAACGCCATGAGGATGATGCCCCGGCAGCGCGCCTGGATGTTTTCTTCGGTGGTATCGGGGGGCAACCCGGCAAAGCTCTCCTCCAACATGCCGAGAAAGGCGTTGAAGGCGGGCTCGATGGGGATGGCGCGATAGGGGCAGCCCAGGGCTTCGGCCTCTCGGCGGGCGTCCTCGATGCTCATGTCCGCCGTGTAGCGCGACGGCATCAAGACGGCTTCGACCTTGTCGGCTCCCAGGGCGTCGGCCGCGAGGGCCAAGGTCAAGGCCGAGTCGATGCCGCCGGACAATCCGAGCACCGCGCCCTCGAAACGGTTCTTGCCGACGTAGTCGCGAATGCCGGTCACCAGGGCCTTGTAGATGCTTTCGATTTCCGGCAACGGTTCGGCGACGCCGCCCGCAACCGGTTCCACGGTGTCTCCGCAGGCAAAGTCGACGGGCAGCAACGCTTCCTCGAACTCCGGCGCGCGGAACGTCACGGCGCCTTCCCGGTTCATCACGAACGACGCGCCGTCGAAGACCAGTTCGTCCTGCCCGCCGATCAGGTTGACGTAAACCAGGGGCACCCCGGCGGCCGCGATCCGCTCGCGGGCGACCGCTTCCCGTTCCCTGATCTTGTTGGCGTGGTAGGGCGAGGCATTGAGGTTCAGGATCAGCCTGGCGCCGGCTTCCGCGGCTTGCTCCACGGCGCCCGGCAGCCAAAGATCCTCGCAGATGGTGACTCCCACCGGCACGCCCCGCAAGTCGAACACGCAGGGTTCCGAGCCGGGCCGAAAATAGCGCTTTTCGTCGAACACCCCGTAATTGGGCAGCGCGTGCTTGCGGTAAATCGCGTGAATCTTGCCGTCCCGCAGCACGGCGGCGCTGTTGTAAGGCATTCCGGTCCGGTTCTCCGGAAAACCCAAGATCACGTCGATGCCGCGCACCTGGCCGGCTATTTCGTCGAGGACGCGCTCGGCCTGGGTCATGAAATCGGGGCGCAGGATCAGGTCTTCGGGCGGATAGCCCGCCAGGGCGAGCTCGGGGAAAACCACGGCGTGGGCTTGATGCCGGTCGCGGGCCTGCCGGGCGGCGTCCAAAACGCGGCGCGCGTTGCCCTGAAGGTCGCCGACGAGAAAATCGAGTTGAGCGATAGCGATGCGAAGGTCCACGGTTATAGTCATTCGAGTGTCTAACGTAGTGCGGCTATTTTCGCCTGAAATCGCGGCGGGAACGAACCAAGGCCGCATCGCCGCGTCGGATTCGAAATATCAAGGTTTGCGTAGCTGAAGATAAGGAGATTTCGTCATGACCCAACCACCCAGCCTGTACCATGAAGACCGGCAAGATCGTCTGATCCGCGAGCGCGAGCACGACACCTATAAGATACGCCAAAAATTGCCCGAACCCACGGTTTGCCCGGAATGCCGGGCGGTTTACCACGATGGCCGATGGCAATGGTCCGAGGCGCCTGCCGGCGCGAACGAGGAAATGTGCCCCGCCTGTCATCGTGTTTACGACAAGTGTCCGGCCGGTTATCTCGCGTTGACGGGCGAGTTTTTCGCCGAACACAAAGACGAGATTCTGCATCTCGTCCGAAATGTCGAAGCGCGCGAGAAAGCCGAGCATCCGTTGAAACGCATCATGGCCGTGGAGGAGCAGAACGGCGGCGTGCTGGTGACGTTCACCAATCCCCAGCTTGCCAGGGCGGCCGGGCAGGCCGTTCAGCACGCCTACAAGGGCGATCTGGATTTTTCCTACCAGGAAGACGAATTTCTTCTCCGGGTGAATTGGTCGCGCTGATGCGCGGCCCGTCCTCCGTCCGGAGGGTGTCGGGCCGCCACGGGTACGGGCTTTTACGTCATGCTTTTTCGCCGAATCTGTGGATAACTAGCCGATAACGCAGCGCCCTGGAACAGCTTGAGGAGCGAGAACATGCAACTGCCGTTACAGATTTCTTTCCGGAATATGGAGCCGTCCGAGGCGATGGAACAAGCCGTTCGCGACCGTGCCGAGAAACTGGATCAGTTTTTCGACCGCATCATGTCCTGCCGGGTAATGGTCGAAGCACTCCATCGCCACCACCGGCAAGGCAACACCTACCACGTCAGGATCGACATCACCGTGCCGGGCGAGGAGCTGGCGGTCAGTCGCGATCCCGGCAAGGATCATGCGCACGAGGATGCCTACGTGGCGATCCGCGACGCCTTCGACGCCGCCCGCCGGCAATTGGAGGATTACGCCCGGCGGGCCCGGCAGGATGTCAAAACCCACCAGGCGGCGCCTCACGGAAGCATCGCCCAAATCAACCCGGAGGGCGATTACGGGATGATCGAGGCATCGGACGGACACCTGATCTATTTCCATCGGAACAGCGTGGTGCAGGGCGATTTCGACAAACTGGGCCTTGGCGATACCGTCCGTTTCGTCGAAGAAATGGGCGAGCAGGGGCCGCAGGCGAGTTCGGTGATCGTGGAGGGAAAACACCATGTCGTCGGCTAGCTGAGATCCGCCGGTTTCACTGAACAGCGCTTGCACGGTTCGGAGTCAAGGAGGGCGATATATGCCGACCAATCCGCAGGACGATCGAATCAAGGCCATACTGGCCGACCTGGAACATGACACCCGGGTCAATTTGCACGAATATCCCATCCGCATCGGCATCGAGGACGGCGCCATAACCCTGGAGGGCACGGTCGGCGACATCGCGGTGAAACGGATTGCGCACGCCGTCGCCTATCGCCATGCGGACAATTCGCCGGTCGTGGATCGGCTGCGCGTCGCCGTGCCCCCGTCGGAGCGGGAGGGCGGGCTGCGCGACGAGGTGGTCAACCTGTTGCAGCAGGAGCCGGTGTTTCGGGAATGCGGTCTCTACGTGCGCGAGGGCGACCGTCTCGACGCGATTCGCGTCGGCCGCAGCGAATGGCCCAATCGCATTGAAGGCGAGTGGGGCGAGCAGCGCATCGAGATCGAGGTGAAGGACGGGACGGTCGTGCTGTCGGGCACCGTGCTCAGCCTGTCTCACCGCCGCTTCGCGGAGGTGCTCGCATGGTGGGCCGCCGGCTGCGAATCGGTCGTCAACTGGCTGCACGTGGCTCCCCCGGAGCAGGAAACCGACGATGAGCTGGCCGATGCCGTGCGCATGGTGCTGGAAAAAGATCCGCTGGTCCACCAGCCGCAGATTCATATCACCGCCGAGCAGGGTACGGTGACGCTGGAAGGCTATCTCGCCAGCGACGAGGAGAGGCGCCTCGCGGTGCTCGACGCGTGGTACGTACCCGGCGTGCGCGACGTGGCGGACCGCATCCAAGTCGCGGGATGACAGCCTTTTCGCCGCTTCTTCTTCATGGCCCGATACAAAACCGATTCGGAAGCCATTGGCCGCCGCCGAGCCGGAATCCGTCGTTCAAGGCGCGCCAGGTGAAATCCTGAGCCTCCGACACGGCGGATTCGATGTCCCGGCCCTGAGCCAGCAACGCGGCGACGGCGGACGCCAGGGTGCAGCCGGAGCCGTGATAGCTTTCCGGCAAGCGCGGCCAGCGGTAGGTTTTCGTACCGGCGGCGCGGTACAGCCGATTGACGACTTCGCGATCATCCTCATGGGTTCCCGTCAGCAAGACATTCGGGCAACCGAGCGCGAGCAGATCGCGGGCGCAATCGCCGAGATCGTTCCTTCCCGTCAATTTTCTGGCCTCGGGCGAATTCGGCGTCAGCACCGTCGCCCGCGGAATCAGCTTGTGCCTCAACGCGTCGATCAGCGTCCCGTTCGCCAGGTTCGTGCCACCTCCCGCGGCCAGGATCGGGTCCAGGACGACCGGAACGCCGCCGGCGGCTCCGAGCAGTTCGTGCACCGCACAAACGATATCGACGCTTCCCAAAAGGCCGATCTTGACGGCGGCGACCGGAATATCCCGGAGCACCGCGAGCGCCTGCTCCAGAAAGTCCTCGGCGCCCTGGGGCAAGACCTTCCGGACATTATGCGTGTCCTGAACGGTTAAGGCCGTGATGACGGAGCAAGGGTAAGCGCCGAGCCGGGAGACGGTTTCGATATCGGCCTGAATGCCGGCGCCGCCGGTGGAGTCATGCCCGGACAAGCACAAGACGACGGGAGGCGGGGGTTTCATGGGAGGAATGCAAACTTTGTGACGTAGGCGAAGTTTCCCACGGCTCGCCGCGCTCCGCCAGACTTTCAGGGCTAAAGCATTTTCCGTTTCCGCATGGCGGATTAAATGCCCGAAAATGCCATGTTAAGGTGCCGCTGAACGCGGCAAGTGTTTTAGAGCGGGGAGCCGCCCCGCACGCGGGTTCCTTTGCTTGGCCAAAAGAAAGGAACCAAAGACAAATCGGCCGGGAGCCGATTTGGACACCGAAGGCGCGCGAAGCGCGAGCGCCAGGATAGGCGCGAGTCCAAAGGCCACCCGGCGAGCGCCCTGATCCTGCGCGTTTCGCCCGGCACCGGGGGCGACCGAAGGCACTTCCGTGTGCCTCGGTCGCCGCACGCGCTCCCTCGCGTGCCCCTTTGGGCTGTTCCGGCGCCGGGCTCCAATGCTCGGGGCGCTCGAACGGGATTTAGCCGTGTAGCGCCCGCGGCAGCGGGCGCTACACAAATCGGAAAACGCTCTAAAGCGCCGTTGACAGTCTAAAAGCGCATCGGTACTTTAAGTCGTTTGGCCTCGCGCCCATTCAATTCCGCTTTAAAAAGTATCCCTACGCAAAGAGTCCTGGATGGAAGAATTTCAACGTATCAAGCGCCTGCCTCCCTACGTTTTCAATATCGTCAACGAGCTCAAGGCCAAGGAGCGCGCCCAGGGTGTCGACATTATCGATTTCGGCATGGGCAATCCCGACCGGCCCACGCCGCAGCATATCGTCGATAAGCTGGTCGAGGTGGCGCAGAAAGGGACCGCCCACCGGTATTCCGTTTCCAAAGGCATTCCCCGTCTTCGAAGAGCCATCTGCGGGTGGTACCGGCGCCGTTTCGGCGTCGAGCTCGATCCCGATTCGCAGGCGATCGTCACCATCGGCTCGAAAGAGGGGCTGGCCCATCTGATGTTTGCCACGCTAGGCCCCGGCGATGCGGTGCTGGTGCCGAACCCCGCTTACCCCATTCATCCCTACGGCTGCGTCCTGGCGGGGGCGGACGTGCGCCACGTGCCGCTGGTGCCGGGCGTGGACTTCTTCGAGGAGTTGGAGAAGGCCATCAAGACCTCCTGGCCCAAGCCCAAGATGCTGATCCTGAACTTTCCCGGCAATCCCACCACCCAGTGCGTGGAGCTGGAGTTCTTCGCGAAGGTCGTCGAACTGGCCCGGGAGTACAAAATCTGGGTCGTGCACGACATCGCCTACGCGGACCTGGTGTTCGACGGCTATGTCGCGCCGTCCATCCTGCAGGTGCCCGGAGCGGCCGACGTGGCGGTGGAGTTCTTCACGCTCTCCAAGAGCTACAACATGCCCGGCTGGCGGGTGGGCTTCATGTGCGGCAACCGCGAGCTGATCGCGGCCCTGGGGCGCATCAAGTCCTATCTCGATTACGGCACGTTCACGCCGATCCAGGTGGCCGCGATCGCCGCCCTGGAAGGCCCCCAGGATTGCGTCGCCGAGATCCGCGAAACCTACCGCGCACGCCGCGACGTCCTGTGCGCGAGTCTCGACAACATCGGCTGGTCGGTTCAAAGACCCAAGGGCACCATGTTCGTCTGGGCGCCGATCCCGGAACAATACCGGCACCTGGGTTCGCTGGAATTCGCCAAGAAGCTGCTGCTGGAAGCCCAGGTGGCGGTGTCTCCCGGCATCGGTTTCGGCGATTACGGGGACGATCACGTCCGCTTCAGCCTGATCGAGAACGAACACCGCACGCGCCAGGCGATCCGCGGCATACGGCATATGATGCGCAAGGATAACTCGGTATAATTCCGGCACTTTTATTGCTAACCGATCGCGGCGCTCGCGCTGCGGCCGGTTTTCCTCCTCCCGGCCCTCTCTCGAAGGGGAGGGGCCGGGGCGAGGCGTTCGCTACGCGATTTTTTTGTTACAGGAGAGCGTCTTGAAACCCGTAAATATCGGTTTGCTCGGTTTAGGCACGGTCGGCGGCGGCACGGTCAAGGTCCTCAAGCGGAATGCCGGCGAAATTACTCGTCGAGCCGGCCGGGAAATCCACATTGGCAGGGTGGCGGCTCGAGACCTCAACCGTTCCCGGATTTGCGACACTGCCGGCATCCGATTGACCACGGACCCGTACGAAGTCGTCACCGATCCCGAGGTGGACATCGTCGTCGAACTGATCGGCGGCCTCGATCCCGCGAAAGATCTGGTGATGCGTGCGCTCGACGCCGGCAAGCACGTCGTCACCGCCAACAAGATGCTCATCGCGCTGCACGGCAACGAGATCTTCGCCAAGGCCAGCGAAAAAGGCCTGATGGTGGCGTTCGAAGCGGCCGTGGCCGGCGGGATTCCCATCATCAAGGCGCTGCGCGAGGGGCTTTCGGGCAACAAGGTGGAGTGGCTGGCCGGCATCATCAACGGCACCTGCAATTTCATCCTGACCGAGATGCGCGAAAAGGGGCGGGACTTCCAGGACGTGCTGAAGGAAGCGCAAGCACTGGGCTATGCCGAATCCGATCCCACCTTCGACGTGGAGGGCATCGACGCCGCTCACAAACTGACGATTCTGGCGTCCATCGCCTTCGGCATTCCGTTGCGGTTCGACAAGGTCTGGACCGAGGGCATCAGCCGCATCACGGCCCTCGACGTGGCTTACGCGGAAGCATTGGGCTACCGCATCAAATTGCTCGGCATCGCCCGCCGCGCCGAAAAAGGCATCGAGCTGCGGGTGCATCCCACGCTGATTCCGGAGCGCCGCCTGATCGCCAACGTCAACGGCGTCATGAACGCCGTGCTGGTCAAGGGCGACGCCGTGGGGCCGACCTTGTACTACGGCGCGGGGGCCGGGGCCGAGCCTACCGCCTCGTCGGTCGTGGCGGATATCATCGACGTGGTGCGCACGCTGACGTCCGACCCCGAGAACCGGGTGCCGCACCTGGCTTTCCAGCCCGAGGCGATTTCCGATATTCCCATTCTGCCCATCGAGGACATCGAGACGGCCTACTATCTCCGTCTCAGCGCCGAGGACAAGCCCGGCGTCCTGGCCGACGTGACGCGGATTCTGGCCAATCACAACATCAGCATCGAGGCCGTTATCCAGAAGGAACCGCCGGACGGCGAAAGCCATCTGCCCGTCATCATGCTGACACAGAAGGTCCGGGAGCGGAGACTGAACGACGCCATCCGGGAGATCGAGGCGCTATCCGCCATCAACGGGCCGGTGAAGCGGATTCGGCTGGAGACGTTGGGGTAGCGGTCTCTTTGACAGCCTGGTCCAACACGCTTCGGAGAAGCAATATGGCAACCGCGAACGAATTGATTCAGAAGGCATTGTCCCTTTCGCCAGGCGAAAGGATCGAATGGGTCGAACAAGTTTTAAATAGCCTCGACCGGCCGGATAAGGCCATCGACAAACTGTGGGCCGAGGAGTCGGAAAGGCGTCTGGAAGCCTATCGCTCGGGAGAAATGGAATCCTTCTCGATGGATGATGTGATGGCAAAGTATTTCCTTAAACGAATGTCCGGTTTCTCGCTCCGGCCGAGAAGGAGTTGGACGAAGCCGTGGAATACTATGAATCGCAACTGCCCGGCTTAGGTCTTCAGTTTTTGCCGGAAATTCGCGAAGCCATCGAAAATGTCAAACGATTTCCTCGCGCTTGGCATCGCTTTAGCGAAAACACCCGGCGTTGTCGGACGAAGCGTTTTCCCTACGGCATAATTTATCGGCTCTTGGACCGCGAAATCCTGATTGTGGCTATCGCCCACCTGCATCGCGAGCCCGGTTACTGGCGCGATCGCGCGAAATCGTCAACTTTTTAAACAAATCGCTTAGAGACTCATCATGGCAGATTCGACCCGCTACACCGGCCTCATCGAAAAATACCGCGACCGCTTGCCGGTAACCCCGGACACCCGGCCCATCAGCCTGTGCGAGGGCAACACGCCGCTGATCCAGTTGGTCAATATCCCGGAGCTGATCGGTAAGGATGTGGATATTTACGTCAAGTTCGAAGGCTTGAATCCCACCGGCTCGTTCAAGGACCGCGGCATGACCATGGCCGTGACTCAGGCCGTGCACGAGGGCAGCAGGGCCATCATCTGCGCCTCCACCGGCAATACCTCGGCCGCCGCCGCCGCCTATGCCGCGCGCGCTGGCATCACCGCCTTCGTGCTGATCCCCGAAGGGAAGATCGCCATGGGTAAGCTGGCCCAGGCCATGATCTACGGCGCCAAGGTGATCCAGATCAACGGCAATTTCGACGCCGGCATGCAGCTGGTCAAGGAGATCGCGGACCATGCGCCGGTGACCATCGTCAACTCGATCAATCCGTACCGCATCGAAGGGCAGAAGACGGCCGCTTTCGAAATCGTCGACGCCCTCGGCCGCGCTCCGGATTATCACTGCCTGCCGGTCGGCAACGCCGGCAACATCACGGCTTATTGGAAAGGCTACAGCGAGTACGCTCTCGGCACCGAAACCCATGCGCCGGTCACCGCCAAGCGGCCGGTCATGTGCGGCTATCAGGCCGCGGGCGCCGCGCCTTTCGTCAGCGGCCGGTTCGTGGATCATCCCGAAACCGTCGCCACCGCCATCCGCATCGGCCATCCGCAATCGTGGGAAGGCGCCTGGCGCGCGCAAAAGGAGTCGGGCGGGTGGTTCGCGCCCTTTACCGACGAGGAGATCCTGGCGGCGCAGAAGCTCCTGGCCGATCGGGAGGGCATTTTCTGCGAGCCGGCCTCGGCCACCTCCCTGGCCGGCGCCCTGCACGACATCAAGACCGGCCGCATTCCCGAAGGCAGCACCATCGTCTGCACCCTGACCGGCAATGGCCTCAAGGACCCCGACACGGCCATTTCCCAATGCACGGCCAAGCCGGTAACGGTGGACGCGACCCTGGATTCGGTGAAGCGGGCGATTTTGGAAGCGATGTAAGCCGCCGTTGGATGAGTCCTATTTAGAGAGCAGGGTTGCCGGTTTTTTATTTCTTCCTGGCCCAGAATTTCGGCTAATCGGCTAAAGCATTGCGCGAGGCGGAAGACCTGTTGCGGACCCATGAACAGGAGATTCGAAATGCGTGGAGCAGACATTTCCCCGGTTGAAATTTCCGGGATTTCGAAACACGGGTTTTGGCTTCTTCTCGACGAGGAAGAAGAATTATTCGTTCCTTTTTCGGAATTCCCTTGGTTCCGCAAGGCTCCGGTAGATCAGATATTTCATGTGGAGCGCCCTCAGCCTCATCATCTTTATTGGCCGGGATTGGATATCGATCTACATTTGGACTCCATCCGCCATCCTGAACGGTTTCCTTTGCTCGCGAAGCTTTGTCGGTCGGAATGATCGTTAAGGCTGCTTGGGAATTAAGCATCACCTGCGGCTGCGCGTGTCCCGCGCGTCGAGATGTCTTGCGTTAGCATCTTGCCAGTATGCTAAGTCTTGACGTCTACAAATAGCGGCTAATTCGGCTTGTTCGATGTCGCTCAAACGGAGGGAAGATAATATCCACCTCCAGTGTTTCTCAAACGATATGAACGAAACCTACGACGCCTCATCCATTGAAGTTCTCTCCGGACTCGACCCGGTGCGGAAGCGGCCGGGCATGTATACCGATACCGCCCGGCCGAATCACCTGGTCCAGGAAGTGGTCGACAACAGCGTCGACGAGGCTCTGGCCGGTTATGCGAAATCCATCGAGGTGCGGCTTTTGGCCGACGGCGGGGTGGAGGTCCGGGACGACGGGCGCGGGATGCCGGTGGACGTTCATCCGGAGCTCGGCGTGTCCGGTGTGGAAGTGATCCTGACGAGGCTACATGCCGGGGGAAAGTTCTCGAACAAGAATTACCGCTTCTCGGGCGGATTGCACGGTGTCGGCGTTTCCGTGGTGAACGCCTTGTCCGACCGGCTCGAAGTCGAAGTGCGCCGGGGCGGCAAGATCTACGCGATGAGCTTCGCCCGCGGCGACAAAACCTCCGAACTCCGGGAGATCGGCGCCACCGCGAAACGGGACTCCGGCAGCACCGTCCGTTTCTGGCCCGAAGCGCGCTATTTCGACACGCCGCGCGTTGCCGTTCCGCGCCTGAAGGCCTTGCTCCGCGCCAAGGCGGTGCTGTGCCCCGGCCTCAAGATCGTTCTGAAGGACGAGCAGGCCAACGAAGAGGAGATTTGGCATTACGAAAACGGCCTTCCGCAATACCTGCTCGACCGCATCGGATCGAACGAATGCGTGCCGGAAGACCCGTTCGTCGGCAATCTCGAAGGGCACCAGGAAGCCGTCGACTGGGCGGTGGCCTGGACTCTCGATACGGGCGAACCGGTCACGGAAAGCTATGTCAACCTGGTGCCGACGCCCCAGGGGGGAACCCACGTCAACGGGCTCCGCACCGGCTTGACCGAGGCGGTGCGGGAATTCTGCGAATTCCGGAATCTTTTGCCGCGCGGCATCAAGATCGCGCCGGAGGATGTCTGGGAGCGCTGCCATTACGTGCTTTCGGTCAAGATGCAGGAGCCGCAGTTTTCCGGCCAGACCAAGGAACGGCTCAGCTCCCGCGAATGCGCGGCGTTCGTGTCCGGCGTGGCGAAGGATGCCTTCAGCCTGTGGCTCAACCAGCATCCCGCCATCGGCGAGCGCATCGCCGAATTGGTGATCGAGAGCGCCCAAAAGCGGCTCAAGGCGAGCCGCCAGGTGACCCGCAAGAAGGTCACGGCGGGTCCCGCCTTGCCCGGAAAGCTGGCCGATTGCAGTTCCCAGGACATGCAGTTGACCGAGCTGTTCCTGGTGGAGGGCGATTCCGCCGGCGGTTCCGCGAAACAGGCAAGGGACAAGGAATACCAGGCGGTAATGCCCTTGCGCGGCAAGATTCTCAATACCTGGGAAGTGGATTCGGGCGGCGTGCTCGCGTCCCAGGAAGTGCACGACATCAGCGTGGCGATCGGCGTCGAGCCCGGTTCCGCCGACCTTGGCGGGCTGCGTTACGGCAAGATCTGCGTGCTGGCGGACGCCGATTCCGACGGCAACCACATCGCAACCCTGCTGTGTGCGCTGTTCGTCCGCCATTTCCGGCCCTTGGTGGCGGCGGGGCACGTGTTCGTCGCCATGCCGCCCTTGTACCGGATCGACGTGGGCAAGAACGTTTACTACGCTCTGGACGAAGCGGAGAAGAAAGGCGTGCTCGACCGGATCGAGGCGGAAAAGATCAGGGGCAAGATCAATGTCCAGCGCTTTAAAGGCTTGGGCGAAATGAACCCGTCGCAGCTCCGGGAAACCACCATGAATCCCGATACGCGGCGGCTGGTGCAATTGACCCTGGAAGAGCAGCAGGCGACCGACGAGCGCCTGGATATGCTCCTGGCCAAGAAACGCGCCGCCGACCGCAAGGTCTGGCTGGAGGAAAAAGGCAATCTGGCGGAAGTCTGAGCCTGCCGAGCGGCGGACTCGACCCTCCCGCGCGCCGCCGGCGGACCGCGCAGCAGTTCTTCGCACACCTTCTAATGCCCTAGTTCCTGCAATAGGCTGACCAGATCCTCGGCATGTTCCTCTTCTTTGGCCAAGACGCCTTCCATCAGGCTGCGGGTGGTGGGGTCGTTAGTTCCGAGGTATTCGATGATCTCCCGGTAACTGTCGATTGCGATGCGCTCGGCGATCAAATCCTCCTTGATCATATCGACCAGCGAATCGCCTTCCACGTATTCGGAATGGCTTTTCGATTGCAGTCCTTCGGGCGCCAGATCGGGCTCTCCGCCTAGCTGCACGATGCGCTGGGCAATGCTGTCCGCGTGCGCCTGTTCTTCGTTGGCATGCTCCAGGAATTCCTGGGCGACGCCTTGCGCATTGATGCCGGACGCCATGAAGTAGTGGCGCTTGTAACGGAGCACGCATACGATTTCGGTGGCCAGCGCTTCGTTGAGCAGGCGGACGACGACTTCCCGGTCGGCCTTGTATCCCGGAGTCACGGCGCCCTGTTCGATGTGCTGCCTCGCGCGTTCCCTCAAGGTCTTGATATCGGTCAAAAACGGTCGATCCGCCATAGCCGCCTCTCCTTTCAGGTCATGGAGTTCATCGATAATTAAGACAGCCGATCCGCCGAAAAAGTCGGGCGAGTTCCGATAGCGTGGTTCATCGAACTTGCACAGATCGAGGCGTTCGGGCGCCGGGGCCGACGCCCTGCGCTTCCGCGCCCAAGTGCTTGTGCACACGCTTTTTTTTACTATAATGTTCCCCTTCGTTTTCAGGGCAGTCTTGCGACTGCCTTTTTGTTTTGGGGAAGAGCACCGATGACCAGTCAAGTAATGCCGACTTATGCCCGCCTGCCGGTCATGTTCGACCGGGGCGAAGGTGCCTGGCTGTGGGATACGGAAGGCAAACGCTATCTGGACGCCATTTCGGGCGTGGCGGTATGCAGCCTGGGTCATGCGCATCCGGCTATTTCCCGCGCCGTCTGCGAGCAAGCGGGCAAATTGCTGCATACCTCGAACATTTACCGGATCGAGCTGCAAGAGAAGCTTGCCGGCGAACTGTGCCGCCTGAGCGGACTGGATAACGCCTTTTTCTGTAATTCCGGCGCCGAGGCGAACGAAGCGGCTCTCAAAATCGCCCGCCGTTACGGGCATCTTCGCAGCATCGAGCGGCCTGCCGTGATCGTCATGGAGAGGAGCTTTCACGGACGCACGCTCGCGACCTTGAGCGCCACCGGCAATCCGAAGGTGCACGAGGGGTTCGAGCCCCTGGTGGACGGCTTCGTGCGGGTGCCGTACGGCAGCGTCGCGGCGGTGGAGGCCGTCGTCGATCCGAATGTCGTGGCGGTTCTGGTGGAACCGGTCCAGGGCGAAGGCGGCGTGCGCGTTCCGGCGGACGACTTCCTGTCCGGGCTTCGCCGCATTTGCGACCGGCGCGGCTGGCTCTTGATGCTGGACGAAGTCCAGACCGGCATCGGACGCACCGGCAAGTGGTTCGGCTTTCAGCACCACGGCATCATGCCCGATGTCATGACCCTGGCCAAAGCCCTCGGCAATGGCGTGCCGATAGGCGCCTGCCTCGCCAGGGGACTGGCGGCGGACATGCTGACCGCGGGCAAGCACGCTTCGACCTTCGGCGGCAATCCCCTGGCTTGCAGCGCCGCCCTGGCCGTTTTGGGAACGATCGCCGAAAACCGTCTGGTGGAGCGCGCGGCGGAATCGGGCGAGCGCTTGCTGAGCGGGCTTCGCGAGAAACTGGCCGGCAAGCCCCATGTCGTCGATGTCCGCGGAAAAGGGTTGATGATCGGCATCGAGCTCGATACCCCCTGTGCCGATCTGGTCGCCTTGGCCTTAAGTCGCGGCCTTTTGATCAATGTGACGGCAGATCGGACGATTCGCCTTTTGCCGCCGTTCATTTTGAGCGGCGAGGAAGAAAAGATGCTGATCGACGGTATTGCCGATCTGGTCGCCGACTATACGGCCCATTGAGCCAGGGAAAACCCATGAAGCCACGTCATTTGATTACTCTCTTGGATTTGAGCGGCGGAGAATTCCGGGCGCTCATCCGGCGGGCCATCGAGCTCAAGCATCTCAAGAGCCCCTACGAGCCACTGAAAAACAAAGTGCTCGGGATGATGTTCGAGAAATCCTCGACCCGCACGCGGCTGTCGTTCGAGGTCGGCATGGTGCAGTTCGGAGGCGCCGCGATTTTTCTATCGCCGCGGGATACCCAGCTGGGACGGGGCGAACCCATCGAAGATTCCGCCCGGGTCGTCTCGCGCATGGTCGATGCCGTGATGCTCCGCACCCATGCCCACGAAACGGTCGAAACCTTCGCGGCCCATTCGAAGGTGCCCGTGATCAACGGTTTGACCGACCGGTTCCATCCGTGTCAGCTGCTTGCCGACATGCAGACCTACTTCGAACATCGGGGCGACATCGCCGGCAGAACCGTAGCCTGGATCGGCGACGGAAACAACATGTGCCAGACCTACATCCATGCGGCGGAATTGCTCGATTTCAAGCTCCGGATCGCTTGCCCCGAAGGCTATGAACCCGAAGCGGCACTGGTCGGATGGGCCGGCGATCGCGTGGAATTGGTGAGGGAACCGGCGGATGCGGCGCATGGCGCCGACCTGGTCGTTACCGACGTGTGGGCAAGCATGGGGCAGGAGTCCGAGCAGGCGCAGCGCCGCGAGGTTTTCCAAGGCTATCAGGTCGATTCGGCTTTGATGGAACAGGCGGCCGCGGACGCGATATTCATGCACTGCCTCCCGGCCCACCGCGGGGAGGAAGTCAGCGCCGAAGTGCTGGAAGGTCCGAGGAGCGTGGTCTGGGACGAGGCGGAAAACCGTTTGCATTCGCAAAAGGCTTTGCTGGAATTGCTGCTGGTAACGAACTGACTTTCATCGGGGCGTTCGCGGACGGGATTCGCCGCGGCCCCACGGCATCGGTCATGCCTTCCGACGCAGGTGCTCGGGTTTAACCGAGAAGATGCCGCACCTCTTCGCGTTCGGCCAATAGCTCGGCTTCCGTTATCCTGAGCCGTTCGCGGGCAAATTCGCCGGTTTCGAGATTCTGCACGATCCGGTACCGCGCGTTCTCGATTTCAACCGGATAGGAAAACATGAGCCCCGGCGTGATGCCGTAACTGCCGTCGCTGCGGACCGTCATGCTGGTCCAGTCTCCGGCCGGCGTGCCGAACAGCCAGTTGCGCATGTGGTCCAGCGCCGCGTTGGCGGCGGAAGCGGCGCTGGATTTTCCGCGTGTCTGAATCACGATGGCGCCGCGGTTCTGTATGGTGGGAATGAATTCCTTTTCGTACCAGTCCCGCGGGACCTTCTCGAAAGCCGGCTTTCCCTGAACCACGGCATGATGCAAGTCCGGGTACTGCGTCGTCGAATGATTGCCCCAGACGATCACTCGCTTGATCTCGCTCACCGAGCAACCGCAACGCAACGCCAGCTGACTCACCGCCCGATTGTGATCGAGCCGGCTCATCGCCGAAAAATTTTCCGGCGGAAGATCGGGGGCGTTGTGCTGGGCGATCAAGGCATTGGTGTTGGCGGGATTGCCGACCACCAGCGTTTTGACGTTCCGCTTGGCGGCGGCGTTGAGCGCCCGGCCCTGGATGGCGAAGATGTCCGCATTCACCCGCAGCAGATCCTTGCGCTCCATGCCGGGGCCGCGCGGCTTCGCGCCGATCAAAAAGGCGAGATCGGCGTTTTCGAACGCGACATACGGGTCGTCGGACACGACGACATCGTGAAGCAAGGGCGAGGCGCAATCGATAAGCTCCATCCGGACGCCTTCCAGCCCGGCGAGAGCTTCGGGAATCTCCAGCAAATGCAATACGACCGGTTGATCGTTGCCCAGTAAATCTCCTGCTATCAGCCGAAAAAGCAATGCATAACTGATTTGCCCCGCCGCTCCCGTAACGGCAATATGCGCAGGCGTTTTCATGTGATTACCCTTTTTTATAGTATTTGAGCATCGAGCCGCGGCGCTAAGGCCGAGGAGCTTCTCCTTGCCCGAAAACCTCTGAGACATTAGACAGGTATGCGGCACGATTTGCCATTCCGTTTATCCATCGGCGCTTCTCCGAATTTCGAATTCCGTTACGAATTGGCAGACATCGGTTCCATCGAGTGATGAATGTGCGGGTGCGGCTCGGAGCCCTGCAACGCAGAGCGGATTGCCCCCCTCGCGGAGGCTGGCATCGCCGCCGTATGCAAAGGGTTGCGCAGCGGAGCGTTCAGCCGACCGCGAAGCCTTTTTCGGTGATGACTTTTCTGACCGAGACCAAGTCGGTTTTGGTTTCATCGTAATCGATTTCGACCGTGCCCGCCGCATGGGAAGCCTTGGCCGCTGAAACGCCGACACAGGATTTAACGGCGTCCTGAACCTGATTTTCGCAGCCGCCGCACTTCATGCCCGATACTTTCAAGACAATTTTAGCCATGGTCACACCCGATAAGTGAAAGCCGTGATTTCCGACGCGGATTCCTAAACCCGCCGCGATTGCTGCATGGACGAAATCTTCCGAACCGGAAGCCGGTGGATTGCGCCCCCGTTCAAACTGGGCAAGGCCGCTTTTCGAAGCGGGCCTTGAACTTGGCGCCATGTCCGGACGCCCAAGAATTATAAGTCTTGGCGTTGGAGCGAACCAGATGCCTTAATACCGGCAAAAACGGCTTTTAAGGCGATAATCCGTTTACAATGAACGTTAAGGCGCCGGATGATGCGATATCAAAAAGCTTCGTCTTACTTATGACTGCGAATCGATCCAAAATTCCGCTGACGTCTAAAGATGCGCTGCTCGTCGTCGACGTTCAGAACGATTTCCTGCCGGGCGGCCGTTTGGCGGTGCCCCGCGGCGACGAAGTGATCGAACCGCTCAATGCCTGCATCGAAAGCTTCCGCCGATCGGGCCTGCCCGTATTCGCCACGCGCGACTGGCACCCCGAGGACCATTGTTCCTTCAAGGAACAGGGCGGCCCCTGGCCGGCGCACTGCATCGCCGAAACCTGGGGAGCGGCATTCGCCGAATCGCTGAGGCTTCCGCCCGGCGTTCAGATCGTATCGAAGGCCACGCGAAGCGACCGGGACGCTTATTCGGGGTTTTCCGGCACCGATCTTCACGACCGTTTGCGGCAAAGCGGCGTGGAGACCGTATTCGTCGGCGGACTGGCGACCGAGTACTGCGTCCTGAACACGGTCAGAGACGCGCTGGCCTTACGGTTTCGGGTTTACGTGCTCGAAGACGCGATCAGGGCCGTCGACCGGAATCCGGGAGACGGCGAAAAGGCCAAGAACGAGATGGAGCGCCTGGGCGCTCGCCTGATATCGCGGGACCGGGTTGCGGCATGAATGGGCAAACCGGCGCGCTCTTGACCGATCTGTATCAGCTCACCATGCTGCAAGCCTATCATCGGGAGGCCATGTCCGGCACCGCGACCTTCGAGCTGTTCGTGCGAAAACTTCCGCCGAACCGTAATTTTCTGGTCGCCGCCGGGCTGGAACAGCTTGTCGACTTCCTGGAAAACTTCGGGTTTTCCGGCGAGGAGTGCGAATGGCTCGGCACGCTGGGGTATTTCGCGCCGGAGTTTATCGACTATTTGTCCGGCCTTCGCTTCACCGGGGACGTTCACGCCCTCCCGGAAGGAACGGTTTTTTTCCAGAACGAGCCGATTATCCGGGTGACCGCGCCGATTTCCGAAGCGCAGATCGTCGAAACCCGTTTGATCAACATCGTTCAGCTTCAGACCATGATCGCTTCGAAGGCGGTCCGGTCGGTGCTCGCCGCCCCCGGCAAGCTGTTGGTGGATTTCGGGCTGCGCCGCGCCCACGGCGCCGAGGCCGGGCTGATGGCGGCCCGCGCCTCCTATCTGGCGGGCTTCGACGGCACCTCGAACGTCCTCGCCGGAAAACGGTTCGGCATCCCGATCTACGGCACCATGGCCCATTCCTACGTCATGGCCCACGACGACGAGGCGGAGGCATTCGAGCAGTTTGCGGAAAGCCTGCCGGGCAACGCGCTGCTCCTGATCGATACCTACGATACCGTGGACGCGGCCGGGAAGGTGGTTGCGCTGGCGCCCAGGCTGGCCGAAAAAAACATTCCTGTAAAGGGGGTGCGTCTCGACAGCGGCGATCTGGCGGAGTTGGCCAAGAGCGTGCGGTCGATTCTCGACGGCGGCGGGCTTTCCGGGTGCAGTATTTTCGCCAGCGGCGATCTGGACGAGCACGAACTCTCGCGGATGCTCGAAACGGGGGCGCCGATCGACGGATTCGGTGTCGGCACGCGGATGACGACGTCCCAGGATATGCCTTATCTCAACTGCGCGTACAAGTTGCAGGAATACGCCGGACGGCCCAGGCGCAAGCGGTCGAAAGGCAAGGAAAGCTGGCCCGGACGCAAGGAGGTATACCGTTATTACGACGATAACGGCCACATGCGGCACGACATGATCGCCGAGGAAGGCGAGCCGGGCATGGAGGGCGAGCCGCTGCTGGTTCAAGCGATGGCCGGGGGGCAGCGCCGCGGCGGCCGGGAAACGCTCACCGCGATGCGGGAGCGGTTACGGGATCAATTGCAGCGGTTGCCTCCCGCCCTAAAGTCGATCAGGGAGAGCGCGGTGCATCCCGTTCTGATTTCCGACGGCCTGCGGCGCTTGACGGAGCGGATGGACCGCGCGAGGCTTTGACGAGCTTTTTGCTTGGCGCTCGTGGAAACAATGGGCGGATTTTGGTCTGCCTCCGCCAATGGCCTGTTTGTCAGATCGATGTAGAATCAGTCAATGCAGCCGGATCGATTCGACATGCCTAACCTGAACGACTACAACCATGCGATACAACTGGCCGAGCGGGTCTGGTGGGTGGGGCACGTACAAGAAAACGACGTTTTCCAGTGCCATGTCTATCTGATCGAACAGGGAGAACAGTCGGTTTTGATCGATCCCGGCTCCTGTCTCACCTTCGAGCATACCTTGCGCAAGATCGAGGAGGTGATTCCGTTCGCTTCCATCCGCTACTTCATCTGCCAGCACCCGGACCCCGACATCGCCGCCGCAATGCCGTTCATCGACCGGCTCGTGAGCCGCGACGACGCCGTGCTGGTGACTCACTGGCGCTCGCAAATGCTGCTCAAGCATTATGATCTCCGTATGCCCTTCTGGCTGATCGACCGGCACGATTGGACATTGCCGCTGGAAGACCGCGCGCTGCGCTTCGTGTTTACTCCCTATGCCCACTTTCCCGGCGCCTTCTGCACTTACGACGTGGCATCGCAAATCCTTTTCTCCAGCGATCTGTTCGGCGGCCAGTCCGAACAGTTTGCCCTGGTGGCGGAGGACGAGGGTTACTTTGAGGCCATGCGTCCCTTCCATGAGCATTACATGCCCAGCAGGGATATTCTGGGTTACGCGCTGACCCAGATTAAGGCTCAGCCGCTGCGCATGATCGCGCCCCAGCACGGGGCCGTGATTCCAAGCCGTTTGATCCCCTTCATGCTGGATAAATTGAAGCAATTGGACTGCGGCCTCTATCTCCTGGCGCGCAACGATACGGACATCTGCCGCCTGTCCCGGCTCAACCAGAGTTTGCGGGATATTACGGAGACCCTGATTCTCTACCGCGATTTCCGCGACATCGCGGACCGGCTGCTGAGCATCGTTCAGCGCAGTCTGCCGGCGCGATTCATGGAGTTCTATGCCCGCTCCGTGGAGGGCAAGGTGCTGCATCTCTCGCCGGAAACATGGTACGTGGGGGTGGAGGTGGAGCCTCCCGAAAATATCCGTTGCATCCTGGGCGCCGCCCCCCTTCAATGGCGGCGGCTTCATGAGCAGGAGCCCTGGGCACTTTCCCACGAATTGCACGGGGGAGGATGCTGCCTAAGCCGACTCCCCGACGGCCGGCAACTCCTGACCATCCCCCTCGTGGCGCCGAGCGAAGGACTTATCGTGGCGGTTGTCCTGATTCACTTGTCCGAGCCGGTGCATTTCACCGAAGACCTGGAGCAGATCGTCGAGCAAATCGGCATGCCGCTGGAAGTCGCCATCGAACGGGAGCTGATCTATCGCACCCTCGACCTGGAGCGGCAAAGAACCTACGATCGCCTGGTCCGCGATCCCCTGACTCACCTGTTCACCCGCGCCTACATGCTGGATGTCGTGCAGCGGTTGTGCGAGATGCAGGATCGCGATCCCCGTTCGGCCGTGGGCGCGGCGATGATCGACATCGACCATTTCAAACGCATCAACGATACCTTCGGCCACGGCACGGGCGACGAGGTGCTGCGCCTGGTGGCGAGCGAACTGCTGAGCATTTCGCGGGCAACGGACGTGCCGGTGCGCTACGGCGGCGAGGAATTCATCGTTTTCGGCATCGTCACGGATTCCGGCATGGCAAGCTTTGCCGAGCGCTTGCGCCAGCGCATCGAAGCGATGACGTATCCGACCGACCGGGGCGATCAGCGCCTGACCATCAGCGTGGGCGTGAGCCGGCGCAAGCCTCGGGAGCCTCTCGCTCAGTTTATCCAGCGGGTCGACGCCTTGCTCTATCGGGCCAAGAACGGCGGCCGCAATCGGGTTTGCGTGGCGGAGGAGTGAAGCGTCGGGCCAAAGCAGGATGCGGCGGTAAAAGTAATCCGCACACGCTCGAATCGGGGCAAGCCGATGACCTCCCATTTGATGACGAATCTCGTGCCTCGCGACGGCGAACTGTATTTCGTCGAGGGGTTTATTTCCGGGGCGGAAGCGGATTCGTTCCATGACCGGCTGCGGCGGGATTTGGCGTGGCGCGAGGAGGAAATCACGGTTTTCGACCGGCGGGTCCAGGTGCCGCGGCTCGTGTGCTGGTACGGCGACGCCGGCGCGAGCTACCGCTATTCGGGCGTGGACCATCTTCCCTTACCCTGGATCGAAACCCTGCTGACTCTCAAGAGCCGCGTGGAATGCTTTTGCGGGCGGCGATTCAACAGCGTGCTCGGCAATCTCTATCGGGACGGCCGGGATTCGATGGGCTGGCACGCGGACAACGAAAAAGAGCTGGGGCCAAATCCGTTTATCGCATCCGTGAGTTTTGGCGCCGAACGGCTGTTCAGGCTTCGCCACGGCAAGAGCGGCGAAACGCTGGAATTTGTCCTGACCCACGGCAGCTTGCTGTTCATGGGCGGGAGTTTGCAACACGGGTGGCGGCACTCCGTCCCGAAGACGCGCGAGAAGAAGACGGAGCGCATCAATCTGACTTTCAGAACCATTTTTCCCTGAAAGGTCGTGAAGAATCCGCTGTGGAGCCTGCCATGCTCAGCGTAGACTTTTCTGCGTCCGCGCATCTGGGAGCGAACTCGGGCCGCTTGCTGCGGTTTTTCACGACCTCTGAATTTAGGAGCAACGATTTATGGGCGATGTCGTTAAGTTCCGGCGGCCAAAGGCGCCGGAAAAGCATGCCGGCAAGACGCTATGCCGGAGCGGCTTTCACAAATGGACGGTAGCTCGGGAAAAGCCCTTCGACGTGAAGCAGGGCAAACTGATCACCGTTTATCGGTGCGAACGCTGCGGAGCCTCGAAAAACGAGTTGAGCTGATTTAAGCAGCGGGGCCTGACGGCTCGTTAACCGAGATCGATCGGCGAAACCAGCAGTTTGTCCACCCGGTTTTTGTCCATGTCCACCACTTCGAAACGAAGATGATTCCACTCGAAATGATCCGCCGCACGCGGAACGTGGCCGAGCTGTAGCATGACGAAGCCGCCTATCGTGTGGAAATTGCCCGTCGCCTCGTCGGGGAGTTCTTCCAGGCCGAAAATCTGCTTGAATTTCGCCGTGCTCAGCATGCCATCCAAAAGCCAAGAACCATCGTTCCGCTGAACCGCTTCCGGTTCTTCCTCCCATTCGGCCATGGGTATGTCGCCCACGATGGCCTCCATCACGTCCTTGAGCGTGACCAGCCCGGCAACCTCGCCGTATTCGTCCACGACCAAGGCCATCGGCGTTTTCGCGCGCTTGAACTCCTCCAGCAATTGCATGGGGTTGAGGGACTTCGGGACGTAGCGCGGCGTTTTGATCAGCCGGCCCAGATCGATGTTTTCGCCGAGAAGGGCCTTGGTCAGCAGATCCTTGGCCTGGACAAACCCTATGACGTTGTCGAGCCCGTCCTTGCAGACCGGGACTCTCGAATAGGGACTGTCGATGATCTTGCGGCGGTTTTCCTCGAAAGAATCCTTGATGTCGAGGTAATAGACATCCATGCGGGGCGTCATGATGGCGCCCACGCGGAGGTTATCCAGGCGGAGCACGTTCGAAACCATCTCCTGTTCGGATTTATCGAACACGCCGGCCGCGGTGCCCTGATCGATCATGATCCTGATTTCTTTTTCCGTGATCAGCGGTTCCTCGGCCTGCCGCGCTCTGACCAGCCTCAGGATGAAATCGGTCGACAGGCTCAGGATTTTGACCAGGGGATAAGCCGCCAGGGAAATGAAGTTCATCGGCCGGGCGATAACCATGGCGATTTTCTCGGGCTTTTGCAGCGCCAGCCGCTTGGGAACCAGTTCGCCGACGATCAAGGAAAAATACGTGATCCCGATGACCACCACCGCCAGCGAGAGGCCGCGGCTGTAAGGGGCGATTTCCGGAAACCGTTCAAGGTAAGCGGCCAGCCGGCCCGAGATCGCGGCTTCGCCGAAAGCGCCGCTGAGAATCCCGATCAAGGTGATGCCGACCTGAATCGTGGAAAGGAAATGAGATGGTTCGTTCGCCAATCGGAGAGCGGCTTTGGCGCCGAAATGGCCCTCCTGGGCGGATTGTTGCAAGCGGATTTTTCGGGCGGAGACGATGGCCATTTCCGACATGGCGAACACGCCATTCAATAGGAAAAGAAAGACCAGGATGAGAATTTCCATCAAACGATAGCGGTTGTTTATCCGGTAAGTTAGAGTAACGAATAAGAAAGAGCGATGCAAAAACGGCGTTTCAACCTAGAAACGGCAGTTGGACGCACACTCGGGTGCGTAGCGCCTTCACCCAAACGGTGAGGTCCGTGCCACGCAGGACGTTCGGGATTCATCGGGCTTTGCCGGTGCAGCGGTCAACTGCCGTTTCTAGGTTTAAAGCATCGTCAAGCTGAAAATGCGGGGAAAGGAAAAACTTGGGGAGGCCGCTTACGACCGTTCCGCATTGTGTGACGGCTGCGTTCCTCTCTCGCAACACTTTGACATGGGCCGTTGTCGAATGTTGCAAGCCTCGCGAGGATGGTGAATCCCTTGGCAAGGTTGTTGAAAACGGCCGTTCGCGGTCTTATTTCGGCAATACGCATGTCCGGCTTCGTTTTCCCCATCGGGCCCGGCATGCGAATCTCGCTTTGCATGATGTTAAAGGAGGAAAGCCATGACCGATAAGCAAGAGAATCAGTCCAAGAAGTCCACCGGCAAAGAAGTGACTCAGCCGCAAACGGGACAGTTCGTAAGTCCCTTCGACGAGATCGAGCAGTGGTTCGACGAGGTTCGGCGCAACTGGATGCAGCCGTTCTTTTTCGGGCGGGGCTGGTCGGAAAGAGAGCCCCTTTTCGGTGGTCGCATGCCCAGGGTCGACGTGATCGACCGCGAGCAGGAACTGCTGGTTCGGGCAGAGTTGCCGGGAGTCGGCAAGGAAAACCTCGATGTCTCCATGCAGGACAATTCGCTGAGCATTCGAGCCACGACCCGGCACGAGAAAGAAGAGGAAAAAGGCCAGTTTTACCGGCGCGAGCTGAGCCAGGGCGAATTTCAGCGCACGATCCGCTTGCCTTGTCCGGTGGAAGGCGATAAGGCGAAGGCCAGCTTCAAGGACGGCGTGCTCGAGTTGGCCATTCCCAAAGTAGCAGGGTCCCAGCGTCAAAAAATCAAAGTGGAATAATCCTTGAAAAAGGCCGCCGAACAAGCGGCCTTTTTTTGAACCGGATCAGTGCCGATGCGATCGCCATTTTCACCCTTTTACTTCCTCTTCTTTCTGGGATTGCTGCTGTGGATCACCTTCAGCATCAAGCTCGGGCTGATTGCGCTAACCTTCCAGAAACTCGGTTTGAATCCCGAATCGGCGCTGACGTTGTTGATGATGTCCTTGCTCGGGAGCGCGATCAATTTGCCTTTGTTTACGTTGCGCGTGTCTGCGCCGCCACCGCCGATCGAGCGGATAGGATACGGCTTGCTGCGCCGCCCGCCCGTGCCTTTCGCCGGCCGTACCCAGATCGCGGTCAACGTCGGCGGCTGCCTGGTGCCGGTACTGTTCTCGCTGTACCTGGTCAATAGTTACAGCGTTCCGCCCTTGCTCATCGTCGCGGCGACGGCATTCGTCGCTTTCGTCAGCTACTTCATGAGCCGGCCCATTCCAGGCGTCGGCATCGGCATGCCGATCCTGGTGGCCCCGCTTTCGGCGGCGCTGGCCGCCATTTTCCTGGGCGATGAATACCGGGCGCCGCTCGCCTATATCTCGGGCTCTCTGGGAGTCCTGATCGGCGCCGATCTGTTGCGCCTGAAGGACGTCCGCCGGATGGCGGCGCCGATCGCCTCCATCGGGGGCGCCGGCACGTTCGACGGCATTTTCATAACCGGCCTGGTGGCTGTGCTCCTGAGCTGAAGCGGCGACATTCTCGGCGGTCGTTTCCAGGCAACGATGCTGACTTTCGAACTTCTGTTCCTGCTGCTGGCGGCCAACGGCGCGCCCATCTTGCTCGACAAGGGGCTCGGCGGGCGGTTGGCCTGGCCGATAGACGGCGGCGTCCTTTTCCTTGACCGGCGTCCGTTGTTCGGATCGTCGAAGACCTGGCGGGGACTCGTTGTCGCCGTTCTCGTCACGGGGTTGGCTGCCGCGGGCGTGGGGCTTTCTTTCGATCTCGGCGTTCGGATCGGCGTTGCGGCCATGTCGGGCGATCTTTTCTCCAGTTTCCTCAAGAGGCGTCTAGGCGTTCCTTCCAGCGGCAAGGCGACCGGCCTGGATCAGATTCCCGAGTCTTTGTTTCCGATGCTCGCGGTGCGCGCCGAACTGGGCCTGGAGCCGGCCCATGTCGCCGGCCTCGTCGCCGCCTTCGTGTTCCTTGATCTTACGCTCTCCCGTCTGCTTTTTCTGCTTCGCATACGCCGGAAACCTTATTAGATCAGGCGCAGCGCAGCCGGTGCAGGGTAATTTCGGCCGGGCAGTTGAGGCGCACGTCCACGATGCTGACCCCGCTGCCGGCGGACGTGTAACCTTGCAGGGAATGATAGCGCCATGGACCGTTGCAGAAAGCCCTGGGGGCTTTCGCGTTGAGCATGACGGGAATGCCTCCGGGGAGGCAAATCTGGCCGCCGTGGGTATGGCCGCTCAACATCACGTCGAAACTCGCGTAGGCCGCGTGCCGGTAGGTCTCGGGCGAGTGGGACAACAGGATGGAAAGCGCTCCCTCCGGGATTCGATCGGTCGCCTTTTCGATGTTGTCGGCGCGGTAATAATGGGGATCGTCGATGCCGGCGAGATAGATGGCCGCATCGCCGCGGGCGAGGGCCACCGACTCGTTCAGCAGCATGCGGATTCCCGTGCTTTCCAATCCCGGCGCCATGCGGATGGTGTCATGGTTGCCGAGAACGCCGTAGACCGGCCCCTTCAGATAGGGGCGAACCCTTTGCATCGAGGTCAGCGCCGGTTCGTACGGCCCGAAGGTCTTCGCCCGAAAATCCCCGGTCAGGACGCAGATATCGTAGCCGCCGGCCCGGTTCACGGCGTCTATGAGCGCGTCGGGCATGTCTTCGGAAATGTCCAGATGAAGATCGGTAATGTGCAGAAGGGTAAAGCCGTCGAACGCTCGGGGAAGCCGTTCGAGCACGATCTCGTTGTGGCGGATTTCTATGGCCCGGGCGTTTTCCAGGCCGCGGCCGTGCAGCCACAATAGCCGCAAGAGGTGGCGCATCAGGCCGTGAACGGAGTACCAGTTCTCGATGTGGAATAAGGTGCGTCCCTGGCCGAACACCCGTGCCTCGAAATCATGCTCTATGCCCAGTCTTTGGTTAAGGTGGCAGCGTCCTACCCGCCGTTCCAGCCATCGATAGGTTTCCGAATCGATGGGCGGGCAGCGGAGGTGAGGTAGAGAGAGCGTTTTCGGTGCAGGCGCCGCGTCTCCGGCCGTATCCAGTTGCGGAAAAGGGAAGCGCCGGCCCGTCGGCATGGGCTTCGTTCGGCTCAAGGCATCACGTGATTCAACAGCTTGGCCAGCTTGTCGATGGCGTCGAATACGACCGGGATCGCCTCGCCCATGCGGGACGGCTCCTTGACGGCCTTTTCGACGCGCGCCGCCGCCAGGCTCATGGCCTGCGCCGCTTGCAGATAGACCGGCGACGAGCTGCTTACGGTGACGTTGACGAGGTCGATTTTCTGCTGGAAGAGCTGATCGAGCAGTTCGTCCACCTGATCGGCTTCGGGCAGGTTTTTTTCGCTCAAGCTTTCCAAGGCGCGGATCGTGCGTTGCAGATTCTGAATCAGGCTTTCCATTTTTTACACCTTCACGAGCGATGGGTTACGAACGTTGAACGAAATTTCAGGGGGCGTCCAGAGCTTGCTGTATTCATTCTGTCGCGAAATTCGTGTTAACTATTTTCGCTTATTCCGAGTCAATTAAAAAATACGATACGCCGATTCCATGAACATCGCAGCGATACAACAGGCTCTAAGAGAGTTTGCCGGCGAAAGAGACTGGGACCAGTTTCACAGTCCGAAAAATCTCGCGATTGCTCTCGCCGTGGAGGCGGCGGAACTGTTGGAACGCTTTCAATGGCTTAAGGAGGACGAATCGCGCCGTTTGTCGGAAAAACCGGAAGATTATCGCGCGGTGCGGGAGGAGATCGCCGACGTTCTGATTTATCTGCTGCGATTGGCCGATCAGATGGGTATCGATTTGGAGGAGGCGGTCCACGACAAGATGCGGAAAAATGCCGAAAAGTACCCGGTCGAATTGGCCAAGGGGAGCGCGGTGAAATACAATCGCCGCGAACCATAATCCCGAGCGGAAAATCTTTCTGCAATTCCTCGGCATCAGTTGCGGTCCCTCATGACAAACACCTTACGCAATCAAGTCATCGCTTTGGCCGGCCTGTCTCAGGCGGTTTACCTCGTGCAGCACATCGCGAAGCGGGGCACGGCCGATCGCGAGGATATGGCGGCCAGCGTCGGCAGCGTGCTCAAGATCGACTCGGGGGACGTGGTGGATGTTTACGGCGGTCTCCACTGCATTATGTCGGGGCTAAGGCAGATCGAAAAGCAGTTGGGCGGCCCCGATGTGGTGGATCCGGAACAGGCGCGCTATGCGTCGACGCTCATTTTTCTCGAACGTAAGCTGATGAAGCAGCCGCGCATGCTCGAAGCCATTCGGGCAAGCATGGAAAAGGCCACTGCCATAGCGGAAGAGCGGGGCGTTCTGGACGAGGACGTGCTGGCTACGCTGGCCGAGACCTACCAGCAGACCGTCAGCCAGTTGACGCCGCGGGTCATGGTGGCCGGCGAGCAGAGGTATCTGTCCGATCCGGAAAATGCCAATAGAATCCGAACGCTGCTGCTGGCCGGCATCCGCTCGGTCGTCCTGTGGCGGAAATGCGGCGGCAGCCGATGGAAATTGCTGTTTTTACGTCCGAAGCTGCAAAAGGAAGCCCAGCAGCTGTTGGAGTCGCTCAGTCGTACTTGAGGTAGCGGAAGCGCGGATCGTCCGGCGTGCCATCCAGGATGCCGCCGGTTTCCGCGCTGGCGTTCCATTGCACGACTTCCTCGATCTTCTTCGCCAGGGCGAAGTCCTTGTCCGTCACGCCTTTCGCCGTGTGGGTCATCAGTTTGACGATGACGAAAGCGTAAGAGACGCTCAAATCGGGGTGATGCCAGGCGGCCTCCGCCAGATGTCCGACCGTATTCACCACCATCAGGGTGGCTTTCCAGCCGTGGGTGCGGAATTTCCGGCGTATCCATCCGTTTTCGTAGTACCAATGGGGAAGCTCCCGCTTCAGGCGCTGCTCGATTTCTTCCTGGGAATAGGCCTTTTCTTCCGTTTCAGACATGGGACTACCTCCTGGCATGAGTATCGACGGCGGCTTCAGCTTGTTATTCCCGAGACCGATTGTCAAGGCCGTTGCCGGTCATAACCCCCTAATTCACCGCATTGACCCCGCCATCGGCGAGACTTAATCTTGACTTGAGGGCCGCCCGCCACGCTTCTTGCACACCCTCGCAGAGGGTTTCCGTTTATCCGCGGATTCGGAGGGAAAGAACGATGAGTTCACGCGATCGAATTCTGGTGACCGGCGCGCTCGGTCAGATCGGTTCGGAGCTGATTCCGGCGCTGAGAGCGCGGTACGGAGAAGACCGGGTGGTGGCGGCCGATATCCGCATGCCGCCTGCCGGAACGGGCAATGCCGACAGCCTGTTCGAGCATCTCGACTGTACCCAGTTGCGCCAGATTCAGGACGTGGTGCGCCGTTACGGGGTGAAAACCGTTTATCATCTGGCGGCGCTTCTTTCCGCGGTGGCCGAGGAGCGGCCTCAAGTGGCCTGGAACGTGAATATGGGCGGTTTGTACCGCATGCTGGAAGTCGCCCGCCAGTATCGATGCGCCCTGTTCTTTCCGAGTTCGATCGGCGCCTTCGGGCCGACCACGCCGCGCGAAGGCACGCCTCAAGACACCGTCCAGCGTCCGACCACGATCTACGGCATCACCAAGCTGACCGGCGAATTGCTCTGCGACTACTATTTCCGCCGGTTCGGCGTCGACACCCGCGGCCTGCGCCTGCCGGGCATCATCTCCTATAAGACTCCGCCCGGCGGAGGAACCACCGATTACGCGGTGGAAATCTTCCATCAAGCGATCCGCTACCGCCATTACACCTGTTTTCTGCGGGCCGACACCCGCCTCGACATGATGTACATGCCCGATGCCGTCAGGGCCATGATGGCGCTGATGGAAGCCGACCCGTCCGGCTTGAGGCACCGCAACGCCTTCAACGTGACCGCCATGAGTTTTACCCCGAGCGAACTGGCCGCCGAAATCCGGAAAACGATTCCCGATTTCGCGATCGACTACGAAGTGGACCCCGTGCGCCAGGCCATTGCCGATTCTTGGCCGCAATCCCTGGACGACAGCGCCGCGCGCGCGGAGTGGGGCTGGTCGCCGCATTACGACCTGTCGCGGATGGCAAGCGATATGCTCGATAAGATTCGCGCCAAACTGCAAACGGCATCGGCCTAGGAATACCGTTTGGGCGTTTAGCGAGAGTGTGCGTAGGGAGAAAAAAGCTTGTCCAACGAGGCATGGCGATGCGAGCTTCTTACGTTTAACCGACGAGGTGAACTATGGCCATGGAGCGAATGGAAACCTTGCTGAAGCAGGAGTTGGCGCAACTGGAGCGGTCCGGCCTGCGCAAGAGCCGGGAGGCGATCGTTGCCGCCGTTCTTCCGCCGCGGGACGGACGCGGCATTCGTTATCTCCTGAAAGGCGAGGGAGACCGTCCGTTTCTACGCATGAACTCCAATGGTTATCTGGGGCTCGCGTTTCATCCGGACGTGATCCGGGCCGAGGAAGAAGGCGTCCGGGCCTATGGCGCCGGCCCCGGAGCCGTGCGATTCATCAGCGGCACCTATGAGCCGCACGTGTTGCTGGAACAGCGCCTCGCCGAATTCCACCGGCGCGAGGCGGCGATGCTGTTCAGTTCGGCTTACGCGGCGGTAATGGGGATTTTGCCGGCCCTGATAAGTCCCGAGACCGCAGTGATCAGCGACGAGCTGAACCACAATTGCATCATCAACGCGATTCGCCTGGCTCGTCCCGGAGAGAAATTCGTATACGCGCATTTGAACGTCGATCAGGCCGAAGCGTTTTTACGGCAGGCGGCCAAATCGTGCCGGCGGGCGCTCATTGTGACCGACGGCGTTTTCAGCATGCGCGGCGATCATGCGCCGCTCAAGGAATTGCTCGCGCTGGCCACGCGCCATGAGGAAAGTTTCGCCGAGGGGGTGTTCGTCCTGGTCGACGATTCCCATGGCGTCGGCGCTTTCGGACAAACCGGCCGGGGAACCGAGGAATACGCCGGATGCGGGCCGGTGGATATTTTGATCGGCACTCTGGGAAAGGCTTTCGGCATCAACGGCGGGTACGTCGCCGGCAGTTCGGTGTTGATCGACTATCTGCGGGAAAAAGCCCCGCTTTATATCTATTCCAACCCGATCACGCCGGGCGAAGCGGCCGCCGCCCTTAAAGCGGTCGAGATCGTGAACGCTCCCGAGGGACAACACCGGCTCGACCGGCTGCGGAAACTGACCGCCAGATTCCGGCAAGGCCTTGGCGACCTGGGATTCGAAACGCTTCCCGGCGGGCATCCGGTCGTGCCTTTGCTGCTCAGGGATACCGAAACGACCCGAAGCCTGGTCCTTCACTTGCGGGAGCGTGGCATTCTGGCGACCGCGATCGTTTATCCCGTGGTGCCTCGCGGCGACGAGGAAATCCGGTTCCAGGTTTCCGCGGACCATACCGAGTCGGACCTCGATGAAGCGTTGACGGCGCTGCGCGAATTCGGGAGAACGCGCGCCCCGTGATTCGGGCGGCGGGCTTCAGGTCGACAGGAGGAGTGCGGGTTGTATATCATTGTTGCCCGAGCGGTACGGAAATAAGGGGTTGGCCGTTTTTACGGCCCCGTCGTCCCACGCCTTATGAGCGCACAACACAACAGTCAATGGAACCACTCCGCCGAAAAAATGCCAATCGCTTGGACGAACCGGACTGTATCCGCTGAGTCGGGGTTTCGGTGGATATCTTTTGGGACTACTTAAAGACTTGACACTTAATGGGAAAGATCTATGCAAGTACCACTAGAGATTACATTTCGAGGAATTCCTCACTCCGACGCCGTTGAAACCCGCATTCGGGAGAAAGCTGCAAAACTGGAGCAATTCTGTGATCACATCATCAGCTGTAGGGTCGCCGTCGAAGCGGAACACCATCATCAGCACCAGGGTAATCTCTTCAAAGTCAGGATCGATTTGAGCGTGCCTCAGAAACAGATCGTGGTCAGCCGCGACCACCATGACAAGCAGGCTCACGAAGATGTGTACGTCGCGTTGCGCGACGCCTTCGATGCCGCCAAGCGCCAGCTCGAAGAGCACGTCCGCATGCAGCGCGGCGAAATCAAGAACCATAAAATTTCGTCCACTGCCCCTTGATCGTTTAACTCCGCATCGGCACGGGGCGCAAATCCGACTCTTCCCGCGCCCCGCCCGGCATTCGGGCGCCGTCGTAAACGCTTTTCCCGTTCTTTTCTCCTCCCCTTGGCGGAACATGTCGCGGCCGCACGACAAGCGCCGCCGACAGCGTCGCTCAATCGTTCTGTTCGCAGCAAACGGCGGAGTCCGTTACCGGTTCCGGCGGGCTGATGACGGCTCCGGTAACCGGATTGGGCCGGTAAGTGGTGCAGCCTTTCAGGCCCATGTCGTAAGCCTGGCGGTACAGCGACTCCATTTCCGAAAACGGGAAGTCCTTGGGTAAATAAACGGTTTTTGAAATGGCATTGTCCACCCAGCGCTGGATGGCGGCCTGCATCCTTAAATGGGCCGGCGGAGGCAGCTCGAAGGCGGTGACAAACGCGGGCGGCAACGCGCCCTCCGGGCGATCGCGCTTCCACAGCCGGACCGCGTAGTTTTCGATGTCGTAGTTCCGCGCGCCTTCGGGAGTCAGGACGCGCCGGCGATAGCGTTCGGCGAAGGCCGGTTCCAGCCCGTTGGACACGTTGTTGGCGAACAGGCTGATGGAGCCGGTGGGCGCAACCGCCAGCAAGTGGCTGTTACGGATGCCGTGCTCGGCAATGCCCTTTCTGATCGTGCGCGGCAAGGCCAGAACGAAGCGGCTCCCAAGGTATTTGTTCCGGTTCAGGCAGGGAAAGGGACCCTTTTCTCTCGCCAGTTCGACCGAGGTCCGATAGGCGGCGAGACATACGGTCCGCATGATCCTGCCTGCCAGCCGGCAGGCGCGCTCGTCGTCGTAGCGCAGTCCCAGCATCGCCAGCGCGTCCGCCAGGCCGGTGATCCCGAGGCCGATGCGCCGTTTGCCGAAGGCTTCATCCCGCTGTTGCGGCAAGGGAAAGCGGCTGATATCGATGACGTTGTCCAGCATGCGCACGGCCGCGGCGGCGGTCCGTTCGACGGCGGCGAAATCCAGGGCCGCGTCGTCGCGGTAAGGCGCCGACACGAAGCGGGTGAGATTGATGGAGCCCAAATCGCACGCGCCGTAGGGAGGCAAGGGGATTTCGCCGCACGGGTTGGTGGCCGAAATGCGTTCGCAATACCAGAGATTGTTTTCCCGGTTGATGCGGTCGATGAACAGAACGCCCGGTTCGGCATATTCATAGGTGGACCGCATGATCGCGTTCCACAGATCCCGCGCCCTGATCGTCCGGACGATGCGGCACGGTACGGGCGAGCCGGTGTGAGACCAGCGCCTGAGAATCATCGGTCCCGCGTCGGCGTCCCCGTCCGCGACGGGGAAAACCAGCGGCCAATCCCGGTCGTGCTCGAGGGCGTCCATGAAATCGTCCGTGACCAGCACGGAAAGGTTGAAATTCCTAAGCTCGCCCAGAACGCGCTTGGCGCCGATAAACGCTTCGATGTCCGGATGATCGCAGCGCAAAGTGCCCATCATGGCGCCGCGGCGGGCGCCGGAGGACAGCAGCGTGGCGCACATGCTGTCCCAGATGCGCATGAAGGGCACCGGGCCGGAAGCGATGCCGCCGCATCGCCGGGCGGGCGAGCCGGACGGCCGCAGGGTGGAAAAGTCGTAACCGATGCCGCCGCCCTGTTGCATGGTGAGGGCGGCTTCCCTGAGCGCGGAGAAAATGCCTTCCATGGAATCTTCGATGACGCCCATCACGAAACAGTTGAACAGGGTCACATCGTGCCGGCTGCCGGCGCCGGCCAGAATCCGTCCGCCGGGCAGAAACCGGAAATCTTCCAGCGCTTCGAAAAAAGCGCGTTCCCAGCGGGCGGAATGTTCGGGTTCCGCTTCGGCCAAAGCCCGCGCCACGCGCCGCCAGGTGTCCCGGACGGCAAGGTCGCGGCCCGCTTCGCCGATAAGGCGGTATTTCCAGTTCCAAACCTCCCTGGACACGGGGTTTTCGAACACATCGGCGCGATCTGGCATGGGGCGTCTCCGCTGCGTCGTTCAACATCGCTTCCGCTTTAGACGCTGAGACCGGCGGCCGTCTTCACGGACGACCTCAATCTTGCCGGACGATTTTGCTCCCGGACGCGAGATCGTGCCAGCTCCGTCCTTCCGAATCGAACAAAATCCAGAGATAGCCGAGTCCCAGGCAGCCGAACGATATCAGGCCGCAGATAAAGCGAATCGATGCCTGGCCCCAGGAGACGGAATGGCCGGCTGTCGTGCACAGGCGAATTTTCCAGGCGCGCATGCCGAGCGTTTGGCCGCCATGGGTCCAGAACCATCCGAAAAAGGCGAATCCGACCGCCGCGAGATACGCGCTGTAAAGCCCGTGGTTCGGTTGGAAGGCCTCTCCGTCATGAAACGGCAGCAGAACGACCGTTGCGGCGAAGAGTACCGCGGCAAGCACCACCGCATCGTAAAAAAGGGCCGCCAGGCGGCGCAGCAGGCCGGGCGGATTGCGGTTCGTAGTCACCGGGACGAATCGATCGAAAGGTTCATCTGTGCGGAAAAATGGATTCGGCGCTTGAAGCGGAATGCTTGTGCACGGTTCTTGCACAAATCATGAACGTGCGGTTTTTTTCGAAAGTGGGTACGCAATCCATTGTCCGGCGCCATCCGCATGACATCGGCGAATCCAGCGATTCGGACCGGCGCGGGGACGGGATGGCCGTTCAGTGAGCGCCTGGCTTATCGTCGTTGCCCGACGACAGGGATCTTTGATTTTCGTCAAGTGCCGATTGGGCGCCGAAGAACATCGAGAGGTAGACCAGCAGCGCGACCAGCAGCATGGACAGCATGATCGGTGGGCGCACCAGCAGCAGAACCAGGAATGTTGCGGCGAGTGCGCCGGTATGAATCGGATTAGCAAGGAATACGTCGAGTTTGGGTTTGAACATGTATCTCCTCTTCCAAAATCTATTGCAGTCGTGGATTCGTAGAGATGCAGAATCGTACATCCCCTTGGTGCGAGATCGCCATTCGGGTGGCGATCCGGGAATCCCCGAGGCCGGGCAGCCAGCGGCGAATAGTAGCATAAAAGCCTTGCAGGCCGCGTCGCAGCTGCAAAAGGGAATTGTCGAGCTGATCGTCAAGCGGTTTTCCCTCTATGCGTTACTGACGATGTGCTGGCTACTGATGGCCTGTGCGGGATTGGCGTTCGCCGTCTTTCTCGATATTCAGCGGGAAACCCGGCGGTTTTCCGAAACGTCCGCGCTCATTCAAACGCAACTGGTTGCGCAGACGCGCCGCCATGTCGATGCGACGCACGGGCTGGCGGCGTTCCTGAAGGTTCAGACGCCCTTGAACCGGGAAAACATCTCGACCTACACGCGCTTGATCACGGATCAGGACGCGGGCATCTACTTTATGGGCGCCGTCCCGAAATTGGACAAGGAGGCACTGGGCGAATTCCTGGCCTTTCGGTTTCACGGAGGGGTGCCGAAGGCATCGTCGGCCCGTGCTTTCTTCGACGCCCAAAATCGCGTGGACCGGGGGGGCGTAGCGGGCAGACCGTTTTTGTACCTTCCGAACGCCGTCGAGCCGGTTCGGCCTTCGCCGGGGGGCGATTCCGGCTTCGTGTCCGCACTCAAAGGCGCCTTCCGGCACGCCTTAAAGTCACGGGGAATCGCCGCCAGCCCGGCATTCTTGCTGGACGGTGGCGATTGGGGCTACGCGCTGGTGGAGCCGGTAAGCTCGGCGGACGGCGTAAGCTTCGCCGTAGCGATATGCCGGGTGAAAGCGCTGCTCCACCTGCCAGCGGATTCGTTGGCGCTGACCCTTTTCGAATCCGCGAGCGACGGTATCGGGCCGAATAACCGCTTGATTCACAGACCGGCGGCGCCGGTAACGCCCCTCGAATCGGGTTTGTTTCCCAAGCTGCGTTTTCGCAGCTCTCTCGGAGAGCCGGAGAAACCCTTCGTTCTCGAAATCGAGCAACAGCTGGGGTGGGCCAATCTCGATCGGCATCGGCTCCGTTTGATCCTGGCGGGATCGTTGGGCTTTTTCCTCGTTTTTTTCGGCGTCGCCAGAATCCACGACCGTTATGAGAGACGTAAATTCGAGGAAGGCAGCCGGCTGTTCTTGCAGGCCAACTTCGACCCCCTGACCGGACTGCCCAATCGCCTGCTGTTCATGAATCGCCTGGAGCAAGCGCTGGCCACGGCGCATCGGTCGAAGCAGAAGGTAGCCCTGCTGTATCTCGACCTGGACGGCTTCAAGCAGATCAACGACTACTACGGGCACCAGATCGGAGACAAGGTCTTGCAGCGCGCCGCGCGGATTTTCCACCGCTCGGTCCGGGAAGCGGATACCGTCGGCCGACTGGGCGGCGACGAGTTCGTCGTGCTCCTGCAAAACATCGGAGACCGTAGCGGCGCGGAATCCGTGGCCCGGAAAATCAAGAAAGCGTTTCGCCAGCCCTCCGTGGAGCTTCACGGCATCAGCAAAATACTGCCCGTCCTTGGAACCAGCGTGGGTTTGGCCGTCTACCCGGAAGACGGTTCGACGACCGCCGAGCTGTTGAAGGCGGCCGACCAGGCCATGTACCGGGACAAGGCCGCCGGCAAAAGCCGGCAGAGCCAAGCCCCGGTACTTCAAGCGCTGGATTGTCACCCGGCGCCGTGGTGACGGCCGCCATCCCCGGATTTGCCGGAGAGTAAGCCGTTTCGCGGCGAAAGCCCGGCACGCCCGTGCCTCCCCGATTTTGGCCCAAGCCGGTTTCATACGGAAAACCGGCTCTCGGAATCGATACCGGCAGCAGGGTTTCTGAACCGTTCCGAAGCGGTCCGGTCCTAACCGTTAACGGCGGGAATCCCGCGATTCCCGTTTCGCTGAATATCCATGATCCTAGAAACGGCGGTTGGACGCATCCGAGTGTGCGGCGGGCGGGCCGGATGGCAAGGCGCGACGCCGCCGCGGGGCAGTCTCCCGCAAGAAGGGTCGCGACTAAAGCGACCGTTTGCGATTGAAGGAGCAACGCCGCCAGGCGGCTCGTCGGCCGTGCAATCGGGTGCGTAGCGGCCTCGCCTGAAGAGTGAAGCGGATAAAAGCGATAACCGTCAAGACTCAAAGGGCTTTTCCGGTGTAGCGAAGCGGTCAACTGCCGTTTCTAGGATGATCAATAAGGAGGTCTCGTCGTGAAAGCATCGACCGTTTTAACCGTCCTCGCGTTACTGGGTTCGTCCCTGGCGGCGGCTGAACAACAGCAGGTACCGGGAACGCCCAATCCGGACGAAGCAACCAAAAAATCCCTGGACGTCACCAACCAGCCCGCGCAGCCTCCAGCCGAACAGCCGGCCGGCCAGCAGATGGAAAAAGGGCTGCCGGCGAGCCCGCATCAGGTTCGCGTCGAGAAGGAAATCAAGAGCGAGCGCTTCAAGAAACTGGATGGAAACCACGACGGCTTGCTCTCGGAAGGCGAGGGGGGAGCCGACAGCACGTTAAAGGAGCTTTGGCGCGAACTGGACAAGAACCAGGACGGCCGGTTGGATCAGGACGAATTCTCGGTATTCGAACAGAGCCAGCCGGTTGAATAATCCATTTGGAAAAAACCTTCCCCAGCCCGGAAGCGGCTGTCGGCCGCTTGCCGGCGTCCTCTCCGCTCTCGAAGACGGTTGTCCCCGGACAGGCTGTCTTCGAGAGGGCGCATCGCCCGGTGCCGTCTTCCAGGATTCCGCCTGCCGCCATCGATTCGCCGCATGGCATAAGTAGGCTTCCTTAGGTGTGCAAACCTATACCGCCGGTCCGCCTTCCGGGACACCATTAGGTATCAATACGGTGGCGGGAACTGAGTAAAGCGAGACTTTCTCGAAGGGGGTAAGTCGTCCGACAGACCCGCGAACGGGGCTCCGGACGAAGGTTTTCCTCGTATTAGGAGGCTGCCGATATGGACTATATCGATATCGCTCAAATCGTCGAAGAATGCACGCGTGCGGAAGCGTTACAACGCCTGAAGGCGTCGCTGGCCGAAAACGAGCAACAGGCGACCGATCCGGAACGCGGCCTGGTGGTTTGTCTCGATTGCGAGGCGCCGATCCCGCTGGAACGCCTTGCAGCCAATCCCCGCGCGGTGCGCTGCATCGACTGCCAACTGGAGTACGACCGCGAGCAGCAGAACGAGGCCCGGTTATATCCGAGTTTCGACGATTGGGACACGTGACGTTTCGTGTTTTGACCTTGCACTTGTTCGACGTGTTTTTCCGCCGTCGCGAAAACCGGCGCGACGCCTGATTCGATTTACGGTTGGATGGCGAGACGGGCGGTTTGACCGCTCGATGGGGGTTTTCGTGTCTCCGGAGCGACGGCGAGGACGTCCGTGCCGATTCGGCAGACTTGTTTTAATGACCAGGGAAGTTCATGCGTTATGTTGTCATCCGATTGTAGCGCCCGGGTTATGGACATCGACGACTCGATACCCGCCGAAGACACCGCTCCGGCTTCGCCGCGCAAAGACGAATTTCTCGCGATGCTGGCCCACGAGCTGCGCAACCCGCTGGCGTCGATCCGCAACGCGGTCGAAGTGCTGCGCCGCCTGGATTTGCAGGAGCCCAGGGCGGAATGGGCGCGGGACGTGGTGGACCGCCAGGCGGCCCAGTTGTCCCGCATGATCGACGATCTGCTCGACGTGTCCAGGATTACCCGCGGGAAGATCACGCTGCGCCAGGTTCCCCTCAATCTCGCCGCCGTCATCGTTCGGGCGATCGAAGTCAATTTGCCGTTGATCAAGGCGCGGCGGCTCAAGCTCATCGTCGAATCGGGTCCGCTCGACATCGACCTGGATGGCGACGAGGTCCGCCTCACCCAGGCCTTGGCCAATATTCTCAACAATGCCGCGAAATACAGCAGCGAGGGAGGCCGAATCTGGCTCTGGCTGGAGGTCGAGTCGGGCGAAGCGGCGGTGCATATCAAGGACGAGGGCATCGGCATACCGGCCGAACTGTTGCCCCACATCTTCGATCTGTTTACCCAGGGTCCGAGAACGCTGGACCGTACCCAGGGCGGCCTGGGCATAGGGCTATCGCTGGCGCGGAGCCTGGTCGAAATGCATGGCGGGAGAGTGGAGGTTTTCAGCGACGGCGAAAACCGGGGCACCGAGTTTGTCGTGCGGTTGCCGCTGCGGCACGAACAGGGCCTGATTTCCGGCCGCGACCGGCACGATTCTCCGGCAACCTGGTCCCGCCTGAACTTTCTGGCGACGTAGTTTTCGAGTTTCCGGGACTTTGCTTGCTTTCCTCAAGCTTTAAGGCGGTTTCGATTCGCCTTTGGGGGCTCCGAAGGGGCGAATGAATTCGCTCCACACGCGAAATGAAAATGCTCTAAAGCCTGCTCCCGCGAGCGTATGCCGTTTCCGGAACATTCGAGTTTGCGCGCCGATAATCCGCGCCAGCCGGAAGGCGGCGTCACCCCGTGCGGCTCATCGGCTTCAATCCGAGCCGCCGGGCCAGGCGATGCAGGTTGCCGCGGTCCAGCCCCAGCCGGCGAGCCGTTTCCGACCAATTGAAACGGCACTCGTCCAATGTCTTGACGATCAATTGCCGTTGAAAATCGTCCACGGCGCGCGCGAGCGAGAGGGAGTAAGCTCCGTTCGGCAGGCCGCTCTTCGCATCCGCGTTCCGCTGGATTTCGGGGCCGATGTCCAAGTCTTCGGGTTCCAGGGTCAACCCGCGTCCGCGGTCGGCGGAGGCGCGCAGGGCGGCGCGGAGAATGACGTGCTCGAGTTCCCGGACATTGCCGGGCCATGAATAGGCCTTCAGCGCTTCGATCGTGGCGGGGGCCAGGTTCGCCCGGTCCAGGCCCAATCGCGTCCGCGCCTGATCCAGGAAGTGGCCGGCCAACTGGGGGATATCGGCGAGCCGTTCCCGCAGCGGCGGTACGTTCAAGGGATACACGCTGAGCCGATGATAGAGGTCGGCCCGGAACCGTCCCGCCTTCACCTCTTCGGCCAGTTTCCGGTTGGTCGCCGCAATGATGCGGACGTCGGCCCGGTGGCTCTTGTCCGAGCCGATCCGCTGGATTTCGCCGAATTGCAAGGCGCGCAGCAATTTCGCCTGGATCGATAGGGGCAGTTCGCCGACTTCGTCGAGAAACAGCGTGCCGCCCTCCGCCAGCTCGAACTTGCCGGCCCGGTCGGCGCCGGCTCCGGTGAACGCGCCGCGGACATGCCCGAACAGCTCGCTCTCCGCCAGCGACTCCGGCAGCGCGGCGCAGTTCACGTACACCAGGGGCTGGTCGGACCGCAGCGACCGCGCGTGTATGACGCGGGCCACGACTTCCTTGCCGACGCCGGTTTCGCCCATGATCAGGACCGTCAGATCGGACCTCGCGACGATATCGATATTGCGCTTCAATTCCTGCAACACGGGGCTGTCGCCGAGCATCTGGCCGCGGCGCTGCAATGCCTCGTTCACCAGTTCGCTGGTGACCAGCTCGCGATGCTTGGCCAATCTTTCCAGCGCGCCGATAAAGGATTCGTGACGCAGCGCCACCGTCGCGATGGCGGCGAAGGTTTGGAAAACGTGATCGTCGATGCCGTCGAACACGCCGGGTTTCAGCGCATCCGCGGAAAGCACGCCGAACAGGGTGTTCTCGTTGTAAAGGCTGCATCCGATGCAGGAATGGACGGGCAATCGGCCTCCGGGGTCGTTCAGCAGCAACGAGTCGTAAGGATCGGGTCTGGGATCGTCGACCGCGAATCGGACCGGCGTCCTCGAACCGAGGATCGCCGCCAGCCGGGGATGCTGCTCCGGGCGGAATTGCCGCCCCATGACCTCGGGCGAGAGGCCGCGGGTTGCGACGGGCACGAGAACCCCGTCCTGATGGCGCAGCAGGGCACAAGCGTGATTTCCCGTGACTTTGGCGAAAATCTGGAGAAATCCCTCGATACGCTCTTTCATCGAAAGATTCGCCGTCAGGCTCAAGACCGCTTCGCGAATCGCGCTTTCGGTCATTCTTGTTTTCGGGCGTCCGGTCATTTGTCAATGATTCGTGGTTGATCCGACATCACAATAGTCAAAATGACATCGATCGGCTTTCTTGGCAAATCGCCCGTCATTCCAGGCGTCTCGACCGGGAAAACCGCCATTGTTCAAGGCAGCCTCGATGGGACTCTTCAACGGGCTTGCGCGTGGGGCAGGGCATGGATTCCGCACGAGCCCAGGGGGAACGGGATTTGAACGTTGTAGGCCGGGTTCCGCGCCTGCGGCCGCTTGCTTCCAAAAAAACCGTTCGCCATCGGCGGCCGTTCACGGTCGATGTCATTTCGACGGCATCCGCCTGGCGCGTATTTGCAAAACAACGGCCATTCAATGACTTAAGCGGTGGCATCGATCGTGCAATACGCGGCACGGCGGGGCGTCGGCAGACCGGCGCGCCAGTCCGGCGATCCGCCGGAATGCAACGAATCGGCCGTTCCCCCCTCGGCCGATTCGATTTCCCGAGTTTGTTAAGCGATTCCACGGACCATGGAGTAGACAAACATGACACGTTATAGCGTATTGCTGATTCTGGCCGCGGCGCTGAGCGGCTGTCTCGCTCCGCCGCTCAAACCGTCCGCCGACAAGCTGGGCGCGATACGAACGATCCTCGTGATCGCGGTGGAGCCGCCGCCTCTGGAGGTAACGCCGGATCTCATGGAGTCCGGCATTCCCGCCCTCTATTGGCAGAGCGAAACCGCGCCGATCGATCTGTTTTTTGAGAGAAAACTCTACCGGCGTCCGGGCGGAGTGCTCATCGCCGGCTTGGTGAGCCATCACGACAAAACGCCGGAAACGGTTTTTCCGAGCACGCCGGCCGCGCCGGAAAAGATCCCCGGCCTGGAGCCGGCCGCATCGCTCGCGGAGACTTTCGCGCCGACCCTCGCGCTGGCGCGGGAGGCGGCTTCGCAACTGAGTTCCGACGGTTTCGAAGCCGTTTCCGCCGGGCATTATTACCGCCTTCCGATCCCCCCCCGCGACCGCGCCGGGGATCTCGCCGAATGGCACGGCGCCATCCGGCAGTGGTACAACCAGGACGTCTCGCCGATCGATTACCGGTCGTACGGACCGGAACGGATCGACGCCGTGCTGGAAGTGGGCCTCGGGACTTACCGGATTTTCGAGACGCAGATGCCCTTGCAGGTGCTGGTCAAACTGATCGATCCCGCGACCCGCCGGGTCATCGGCCGAACCGGCGTCGAAGCCGTGCCGGTCAAGGGGACGGCGCAAACGCTTCTCGCCGATGAAGCGGAGAAATTCAAGGAGAGCGTGACCGAGACCGGTGCGCAGCTCGTCAGGCGCGGTTTGAGCGACCTGGGGCTGCCGCCGGCGCCGCGCGACGCCCGCATGGGCGTGAACGGCATCGAGACCGCCCTTGCAGCCGAAATTCCCGCTCCGTGAAGGCCGGCTTTCCCCGGCGCCTGCGCGGGTGGCGCTTTGTCCTGTTCAACATAGCCCTCGGCCTGGGGCACATGGTCGTGCTGTTCAACGCCGGCTCCTACATCGCGCTGATGCCCCATGTCGCGGGCGATCTCGGCGGAGTGCCGCCTAGCCTCGGCACCTGGGCGCAGACCGATTTCATGATCGCCCTGGCGCTGGCGTTTCCCATCGCCCGCTGGCTGTCCGGGCGGTTCGGCGATTACCGCTTGTTCGCCGCGGCATTCGTGGCGTATGCCGCGGCCTCCTGTTTCTGCGCCGTCAGCGAAACCCTGCGGCTGTTCCTGCCGGCGCGCATTTTTCTCGGCTTTGCCGGCGGCGTTACCCTCCCCATCGGACAGGCGCTGCTGCTGAAAGAGTATCCTCCCCGGCTCAAGTCGGTGGGCTTGGGAATCTGGGGCTTGTGCACGCTCGCGCCGTTCACCGTCGGGTTTCCCATAGGCGGCTGGCTGGCCGACGAGGTCGGGTGGCGCTACCTGTTCTATCTGAACATCCCCTTCGCCCTCGCCATCGCCGGCGTGACCGGTTCGCTGCTGTACGGGCGGGGATTCCAGCGCCGCTACATCCGTTTCGATTTCGTCGGCTTTGTTCTGTTGAGCCTGGTGCTCGGCGGCCTGCAAACCATCCTGAACCAAGGCAACGATTTCGACTGGCTCGATTCTCCCTTTCTGCAGGGCGTTCTGATCGCGGTCGGCGTGGCGCTGCCTTGCCTGATCGTCTGGGAATTGGGCGAACGGCATCCGGCGCTGGACATCCGCCTGTTCGCCCATCGCAATTTCGCCGTCGGCGTCGTTTGCCTCGTCCTGGGATTCCTGTCCATCCAGGGATTGCTGTCGCTGCTGATCGTCCAGCTTCAACTGCTGCTGGGATATTCCTCGTTCCTGGCCGGCCTGTTGTTCCTCGCGATGATCTTCCTGGCGGCGCCGGTGACCGCCGTCATGCACGAGCTGGTCAAGGGCGTCGACGCGCGGGTGTTCGCCTGCCTCAACCTGCTGGGGCTGGCGTTCACCCTGTCCTGGATCGGGCTTTTCGACGATCCCGGATCGTTCGATCGGATCGTTTGGCCCATGCTCCTTCTCGGTTTTTTCCTGGGTTCGTTTTTCACGCCGCTCACCGCGATCGCTCTTCACGGCCTGTCTCCGGGCCAGGTGATGCGCGCCGCCGAGGAAGCGGCGCTGCTGCGCATCGCCGCGGGCGCGCTCGGCATTACCTTGCAGGGCGTCATGCTGTTCCGGCGCGGTCCGTTCCACCAGCTTCATCTGGCCGATCAATTCGGCGGTCGCCGGTTTCCCTCCTTCGATGCGCTGCGGCGGCTCTCGTCCAGGCTGGAGGCGGCCGGTCTCGACGCCGGCCTGGTGCAGGGCAAGCTCCAGGCCGTGATCAAGCAGCAGGCCGGCATTCTGGCGCTGAACGATGCCTTTTTGACGGCGGGCTATCTCTTTCTCGGATTGGCCGGGCTGGTGTGGCTGGCCCGGCCCACTCACCGGCCGCTGCACCCGAGCCCGGCGGAAGACCTCCGAGAAGCACGGGCCGAGGAACTGATGGAGCAGCCGTGAACCGCCGGTCCGCTCGTCGCCGCCTGCTTGCCGGGCTCGGTTTGGGCGCCTCGTTTCTGATCGGGAGCTGCGCCTGGATTCCGCCCGGCGGGCAACGCGCCGGGTTTGTCCAGGCTCCGGATCTGGCGCGCGCACTGTCTGAAGCCCGCGGCGGAGAGCCGCTGACGGCGCGGAGATCGTGGCCGCAGGATGGCTGGTGGCGGCAGTTCGGCAGTTCCGAGCTGAACCGCCTGATGGACAGGGCGCTCAGGGACAATCCCGGCCTCAAGGCGGCCACGGCCCGGCTGCGCGAGGCGGAAGGCTTCGCCAAGGTGGAAGGCGCGAGACTGTTGCCGTTCCTGGATGCGGAGGCGGAGGTCGCGGCGGCCCGGTTTTCCGGGCACGGCGCCAATGTCGCCCTGCGCGGCGCCCATGTCGTTTCGGGATTGATCGACCCCTTGCGCCTCCGCTACGAGTTCGATTTCTGGGGAAAGAATCGGGCGGCGCTGGAAGCCGCCCTGGGCGAAGCGGCGGCCGAAGAAGCGGAGCAGGCCGAAGCCCGGCTGCGATTGACCGCCGCCGTGGCGCGGTGCTACTTCCGGGGCGTCGGGCTGCGGCAGCAGCTCGATCTGGCCGAGGACATGGCGGACCTGCGGCGGCAATGGCTCGGTCTGGCCGAAATGCGCTATCGGCTGGGGCTGGACTCCGCCGATTCGGTCGAACAGGCCGAATCCGAGCTGGAAACGGCCGGCAAGCGCCTGGCCGTCACCCGCGACCGGCTGGATTTGCAGCGAAACCTGCTGGCCCGCTTGATCGGCCGCGGCCCGGATGCGGTGCGGCATCTGTTCGCCGGCGGCGCGAGGCTGCCCGAACGAATCCCGCTGCCGGCGAAGCTTCCGCTGGAGCTTGTCGCCCACCGTCCGGACCTTGCCGCGGCGCTTCACCGGGCCGAGGCGGCGGCCCAGCGGATCAAGTCCGCCAAGGCCAGCTTTTTCCCGACCGTCGATCTGGCCGCTTTCGCCGGCCTGAACGCCTTGCGCATGACCAAGGGCGCGAGTTCCCTCGCCAATATTCTGTTCTCGGGAAACAGCTTCGCCTATGGCGTGGCGCCGGGCCTTAGGCTCCCCATCTTCGAGGGCGGACGCCTGCGCGGGCAATTGTCGGTGCAACGCGCGGAATACGACGAGGCGGTGGAGCTTTACAACAAGACCCTGCTGCAAGCGGTGCAGGAGGTCGCCGACAGCCTCGACAACTGGCGCGACGCGAGATCCTTGGTCGAAGCGCACAACCGCCTGCTGGCCTCGCAGCGGGATGCGCTCGATATCGCCCGGGAACGGCTCCGGAGCGGGCTGGACGATCGCCGGACGGTGCTGGCGCACCGGCATTCCGTTCTGGATCACGAGTTCACGTTGAAGACATTGGAAACCGAACAGTTCGTTGCCGTGACCGACCTCATCGAGTCGCTGGGGGGCGGGTACGCCAACGGTCCCGGCATCGCCCATCCCCAGCCGGCCGAGGATTGAGAGAACGTCCGCCGAAACAGGGGCCAAGCCCCGATGCCATCCCCTCGATCTTAAGAACATCCTCCGCTCATTCGAATAATCATTTTCCGAGAAACTCCAACTGGCACCTATGAAGATTCATCCCAAGGCGATCCGTGCCCGGCGCAACCGTCGTCTCTTGCTGGTGGCGCTGGCCGTGTTCGCCTGCGCTTTGGCCTATGCCGTCTACTGGTGGATTCATGGCCGTTATCGGGTCGTGACCGACAACGCCTTCATCGCCGGCAACCTGATTCCGGTCGAAGCGGATGCGACGGGCATCGTCACTCAGGTTCTGGCGGAGGAAACCCAGTACGTGAACAAGGGCGACCTGCTGATCCGGCTCGACGAACACCGCGCCCAAGCCGCCCTGGGGCAGAGCGAGGGAGAATTGGGGCGCGCGGTGCGCGGGATCGGCGCGCTTTTCGCAGCGCGCCAGCAACTCTGCCAAAAATGGGCGGCGCGTTCGGCGCAGTTCACGCGGGTGCGCCACGACGTGGCCCGCTTCCGCCAGGCGATCCCCAGCGGTTCCGTCTCCGAGCAGGTCCTGCAAAATGCCGAGGACCAGATGACGGCCCTTGGAGCGGAACTGCGGGAAGTGGAAGCCGAACTCAAATCCATGGACGCGCGGGTGGGAGGGACCAGCCGAACGGCCCACCCGGAAGTGGAGGCCGCCAAGCACCGCTTCATCAACGCTTACCTGGATTTCGTCCGTCAGCGCATCCGCGCGCCCGTTTCGGGCTACGTGGCGAAACGCACGGCCCAGGTCGGCGGTCGGGTCCACCCCGGCGATCTCTTGCTCATGGTGGTTCCGCTGGACCATCTCTGGGTGGAGGCGAACCTAAGGGAAACCGAGATGGCGAAAGTACGGCCCGGCCAGTCGGCCGAGGTGATTGTCGATCTGTACGGGAGGCGGCGCATCTATCATGGAACGGTCGAAGGGCTGACGCCCGGCACCGGCAGCGTGTTCGCCCTGCTGCCGCCGGACAACGCCACCGGCAACTTCATCCATATCGTGCAGCGGGTGCCCGTGCGCATCGCCTTGCGGAAGGACGAGATCCTGGAACATCCCATCCGGCCCGGACTGTCCACGGTGACCTCCATCCACATCGACGAGCCCGGCCAGCCTCCGGAAAAGTCGCTGACGGAAGCTTCCGCCGGGGAATACGAGACCGACATCTTCGGCGACGAGCTTGCCGCCGCGGAACTCAAGGCGCAAGAGATCATCGCGGTCAACACGGTTCCGAAAGACGATCCCCTGGAGTCTTCCTGCACGCTGCCCGCCGCGCCTCTTCGCGCCGCCGGCGGCGATCCGCGGGCCGGCCGCTGAGGCTGACGATGCGATCGGCCGCCGGGTTCCGGACCTTGCCGAGACGAGCCCCCCGGCGTAATCTGAACGGGAGCCGCCGATCGAAGTTAACGAGTCGAGGCTTGGCAAAGGTTTAGGAACTCGTTCCGTAAGACAGACTCCAATTGTGGGAGGCAAATGCCAAGGAAGGGCGCTAACGACGGTCCGTCGCGGCCGTTTGCAGACTAACCTCCGAAATCAAGGAGCTTGCCATGTACACCCCTCTTGCGCGCAGCCTTGGCCGGTTCGCATCGTCTCTTTCCGTGGCTGTTCTATTGGCGTCCGCGGGTTTTGCGGCCGCCGCGAAAGAATGCTGGCTGGATCTCTACGATAAAGCCGATTACCAAGGCTCCCACGTCCGCCTGAAAGGCCCGGCCGACCTGTCCGATCTCAAGTCGCTGAACGGCGAGGACTGGAGCAACCGCATCGAAAGCCTGATCGTGGGGCCCGACGCCGAGGTGTTTGCCTTCCGGCAGGAAAAGTTCGAGGACACGCCCCAAGGACCGATTTATCACCAGAAAGAGCTTCAGGCTTGGGGAGAAAAGGACATCGGGAGCGATCAGGATCTGAAGATCGCCTTCGGCCCCGGAACCAAGGAACACCACCTGGGCGACCTTAACTTCCACCGCAATATCAATTCGCTGAAGCTTCAGTGTCGGCGGTGAGGCCGGACCGACTTTACTCACTGTAACCGTCCGCTGAATTTCGCCGGACCAGCGACGAATTTTTTTCTTGCCGCTTGGAATATGCCGGTAGTATATCCGCTGCGCCGATGACGCTGAGGGGCATCGACCTGCCGGAAACAAAAATAATTTATGACCGAGAAGACCAACGAAAAAAAGCAACGCCTGCTGAATCTGCTGCGCGAGATGTTCCAGCTCGACCAGCCCGACCTGGATTTCGGGCTCTACCGCATCATGCACGCCAAGCGCGGGCAGGTGGAAGCGTTTCTGGAGAACGAGTTCGACCAGCTTATTGACAAGGTTTTCGCGGGCCGGGGCGCCCGCCGGGAGGAGGATGCGCGCAAGGAATACGAAGCCGCCAGGCGGCAGGCCATCGAATACGGCGCCGCCGATCCCGACAACGCCCCCAAGGTGCGACAGGCTCGCGCCCGCTACGACGCCGTGCGGCTTACCGGAGGCGAGGATGCCGAGATTTACGGCCACCTGTACCGGTTCTTCTCCCGCTATTACGACACGGGCGATTTCATGTCCTTGCGGCGCTATGGCAAGGGCGCGGCGGGCGGGGCGGAAACCTACGCGATTCCCTACGACGGTTCCGAAGTCGTGCTGCACTGGGCCAACAAGGACCAGTATTACATCAAGACCACCGAGAACTTCTCGGCGTTCAGCTTCGATCCGCGCAAGGCCTTGCAGAAGGACGAGCGCGGCGTCAACCGGCGGTTGTTCGACGACGCCGACAGCGGCACGCCGCTGAAGGTCCATTTCCGCGTGGTCGAGGCCGGCGAAGGGGCGCATAACAACGTGAAGGCGGGGGACAAGGACGAGCGCTATTTCCTGCTCGATGCGACGCCGATCGAATGGCAAGCGCCCAACGTCGGGTTACGCGGCGAGGCCGCTAACCCGACCTACGAAGGCGCGGAACTGGCGATCCGGTTGAACTACCGCTCCGATCCCGAGAAAAGCGGGCAGAAAGGCAAATGGCAGGAGAAGCGAAACGGAGAGACGGTGGAGCGGGTTTTGGCCGCGCTGGCCGCCGTTGCGGGCGAAAACCAGGCGCTGGCCGTGGAATACCTCGACGTGCTGGCCCGCGAAGTGCCCAAGGGCAAGGATAAAAAGCAGCCGTTATTGGCGCGTTATCTGGCCCGGTATACCGCCAGCAACACCATGGATTACTTCATCCATAAGGACTTGGGCGGATTCCTGCGGCGCGAACTGGATTTCTATCTGAAAAACGAAGTGCTGAAGCTGGACGATTTTGTCGGCGGCGAGGATGGCGACATCAAGGCCGGCATTTCCGAGGCGCGGCTCAAGGCCCTGCAAACCGCGCTGGAAAAGACCCAGGCCATCCGCCTGCTCGCCCAGAGCTTGATCGATTTTCTCGCCCAGATCGAAGACTTTCAGAAGAAACTGTGGCTTAAAAAGAAATTCGTGGTCGAGACGAATTACTGCATCACCCTCGACCGCATTCCGGAGAAGTTCTATCCCGAAATCGCCGCCAACGAGCGGCAGCGGGAGGAATGGGTGAAGCTGTTCGCGATTGACGAGCTTCCCGATTTTCCCGGATTTGCCCCTCACCCCAACCACTCTCCCCAGCGGAGAGAGGGGCTTTTGACGAGTTTTGCCGATAAACCGCACTCTATCGCAGAAGGATTTTCTTCTCCTCTCTCCCCCGAGGGGAGAGGGGCCGGGGGTGAGGGGCCAAAAACCCGCTACGCCAGCGAATGGAATCCTATCATTCGAGGTTTCGCCAAGGAAATGCGTCACGCGCCCACCGAAGCCGAAGCGCGATTATGGTATTTCCTGAGGAGTCGGCGTTTGGGGGGATATAAATTTCGGCGGCAACATCCGGTGGCTCAATATATTCTCGACTTTGTGTGCGTCGAAGCGATGTTGGCGGTCGAACTGGATGGCAGCCAGCACGCGGATCTAGTGCAGCAAGAGCAAGACGAGATACGCCGTCAATTTTTGAACGAGCGGGGTTTACGGGTTCTACGGTTTTGGAATAACGAGGTCTTGACTCGGACTGAAGCAGTTTTGGAGAGAATTTGGGGGGCTTTGCGGGAGTTTAACCCCTCACCCCCGGCCCCTCTCCCCTCGGGGGAGAGGGGGGACAATGCGACGGTGTTTCTTCCCTTGGATGAAAGCGGCGAATTATGGGAGGCTGTGGGGTTTTTGCGGGCCAATCCGAGTTTAGTGCTGGATACCCGGCATTTTTCGGACTCGTTCAAGCAAGCGTTATTGGCAGAAATCGATGGATTGGATGAGCAGTCTAACGGCTTGCTGGTCCATTCCGATAATTTCCAGGCTTTATGCTTGATGCAGGGCAAGTTGCGGGAACAAGTCGATTGCATTTACATCGACCCGCCTTATAACACCGGCTCGGATGGTTTCCGCTACAAAGACGCTTACCCGCACGCCTCATGGCTGGCGATGATAGACAACCGCTTGCAACTGGCTAGGCGTTTGGCCTCGCAAAATGCCGCCTTATTTGTTTCGCTGGACGATAACGAACAAGCCGCATTCCGCCAGGTGGCCGACGAAACATGGGGCCGGGAAAATTTCGTCGCCACGGTGATTTGGCAGAAGATATTTTCACCGAAAAATACCGCACGTCATTTTTCCGAGGATCACGATTTCATCTTGGTCTACGCGCGAGATGGAATCCACTGGACGCCACGTCTATTGCCGCGCACGGCGGAAATGGAAGCTCGTTACAGCAACCCCGATAATGATCCACGTGGTCCCTGGACATCCGGTGATTTGTCAGCCCGTAATCCTTACAGCGAAGGCCGCTATCCGATCACCTGCCCGTCCGGGCGCGTTATTCCCGGCCCTCCGCCCGGCACCTACTGGCGGGTATCCAAACCCAAATTCGAGGAATTGGACCGAGATGGGCGAATTTGGTGGGGTGAAAACGGCGACAACATCCCCCGGCTTAAACGTTTTCTCTCCGAAGTCAAGCAAGGCCGAGTCCCGCAAACCATTTGGTCTTATCAGGAAGTCGGTCATACCCAGGATGCCAAGAAAGAAATGCTGGCTTGCGTGAATCTTGGCGCGGAAGAAGTCGTGTTTCAAACCCCAAAACCTACAGCTTTATTGCGCCGGATATTGGCTTTGGCCACGAACCCGGATGAACCGCAATGGGTGTTGGATTTTTTCGCGGGTTCGGCCAGCACGGCCCATGCGGTCATCCAGCGAAACCGCGAGGATAACGGACGGCGCCGCTATGTGCTGATGGAAATGGAAGCTTATTTCGACGAATTGATGTTGCCACGGGTCAAAAAGGCGGTTTATGCCAAGGAATGGAGTATGGGAAAACCAATACCCTCACCCCAGCCCTTCTCCCTAAAAGGAGAGGGGCTTTTGCCTTCAAAAGGAGAGAGACCTCTAACCCCCCTCTCCCCCGAGGGGAGAGGGGCTGGGGGTGAGGGGTTATTTGGCGGTATTTCCCACTGCTTCAAATACCTCCGCCTCGAATCCTACGAAGACTGCCTCAACAACCTGGCTCTGAACGACAGCGGCGCGGCGGTGGCCGCCCTCGGCGACGAAAACCTGCAACGCGATTATCTGTTGCGCTACATGCTGGACGTGGAAACCCAGGGCAGCCAAAGCCTCCTTAACGTCGCCGAGTTCCGCGACCCGACCGCCTACCGGTTGGAAATCAAAAAGCCCGGCTCCGATGAGCGGGTAAGGCGCAACGTCGATCTGGTGGAGACCTTCAATTGGCTGATCGGCCTGCACGTCGACAAGCTCCACGCTGGGCGGCGCTACTCAGCCACCTTCACCCGCAAGCCCGACCCGCTCCTGCCCGATGATGCCCACACCCGCTTGCAGGTCGAAACCCTAAGCGAGGCGGCAGATGGCCCATGGTGGTTCCGCCCGGTCGAAGGCTATGTCCGCACCGTGCCCGGCGACGACCGCCACCGGCAATCCGTGCTGGTACTATGGCGCAGCCTGACCGACGACCCCGAACGGGACGCCGCCGTGCTCGAAGCCTTCCTGGCGCAGCAGTTGCGCTTCAATCCCGCGCGGCGCGAGGATAAGACGCTCTACGACGTAATCTATATCAACGGCACCCACAACCTGCCCAATCTGGGCAAATACGGCGAAGTCCGCCTGTTGGAAGAGGAGTTCCACCGGCGCATGTGGTCACGGGAGGACGTTTAACCATGCTGAAATCCCTACACCTCAAAGGCGTTGGTCCTGCAAAGGAATTCGGGCCAGTCGAGTTCGCACCCCGACTCAACTTCATTACCGGCGACAACGGCTTGGGCAAGAGCTTTCTGCTGGACATCGCCTGGTGGGTGTTGACGCGAACCTGGGCGCGGGATTCGGTCGCCATGCCGCAAAAGGACGTGAAGAAGCCGAGCATCGCTTATGCCTATACCAAATCGACGCCGGGGGCTTTCGAGGAAGAGAGCTTCTTTAACCGAAGCGAGCAGGCGTGGCCGGTAAAACAGGGACGCCCGCCGATTCCCGGCGTGGTGATTTATGCCGGCGTGGATGGCAGCTTTTCCGCCTGGGACCCCGCCCGCAACTATTGGCAGGACAAGGACGCCCAAAGCTTCGAGCGCCTGAAAGCCTTCAATTTCACCCCGGAACAGGTTTGGAAAGGACTCGAAGGCAGTGGCGGCATCCGGCACTGCAACGGACTGATTCGGGATTGGGTGCTGTGGCAGAAAGGCCAGGACCCGGCCTTCGCCGATTTGGCGAAAGTGCTGGATGCCCTGTCGCCCTCGGGCAACGAAAAGCTGGTGCCGGGCGATCCGGTGCGCGTCGGGCTGGACGTGACGGATTACCCCTCCTTGCGGATGCCTTACGGGCAGGATGTGGCGCTGATTCACGCCTCGGCGGGAATGCGCCGGATTACCGCCTTGGCTTACCTCTTGGTCTGGACCTGGCGGGAACACCGGATGGCCTGCGAGCAAACAGGCCGCAAACCCGCCAGGGAAATCATCTTTCTGGTGGATGAAATCGAAAGCCACCTTCATCCCCAATGGCAGCGGCGCATCGTGCCCGCCTTGCTGAATGTGATGCAGGCGCTGACCGGCAAAAAGATTCCGGTGCAACTCATTGTGGCGACGCATTCCCCCTTGGTACTGGCTTCGGTCGAACCCGATTTCGATGAAGAAAAAGATGCTGTATTCAATATCACCTTGCAGGAAGGGCAGGCACATATCGAACAGGCGGTTTGGGCCAAGCAGGGAGACGTGGTGAATTGGCTGGTGTCCGAAGCGTTCGGCTTACAGCAAGCCCGTTCCGTGGACGCTGAGCGGGCAATCGAAGCTGCCGAAGCATGGATGCGGGGAGATAAGGACGCTTTGCCGGAAGGATTGAAGACCCAGGCCGCGATTCATAAGGAATTGCTGCGGGTGTTGCCGGGGCATGATGATTTCTGGCCGCGCTGGGTCGTGAAAACCGGCAAAGTCAAAACCGGCGGCAGAAAGGGAGGCGCATGATCTACGTCGATCCCGCCCGTTTGGGGGAGCCCGCTGAATTTGAAGCGAAATGTCGACAAAAGGGTTTGAATTGGCTGGCTGAACACCCTAAAGCTTCACGTTCCCAAAATAAGAAGCGTCCCAAGGATTTTTGGTCGCCCTTCAAATCCAAATTGGCCGATGGTTTCCGTGAATTGTGCGCCTATGGCGCCATGTATGAGCCGGTCGGGACGGTCGATCACTTCGTCCCGGTAGATTCCGACGAGACCCTGGCTTACGAATGGAGCAATTACCGCTTTGCGTCCGGCTGGATCAACAGCAGCAAAAACAAAACAGCAGCGGGAACTGTGCTTGATCCGTTGCTCGTGCAGGACGGCTGGTTTGAAATATTGCTGCCATCCCTGCAATTGGTCGCTACCGACCGGATTCCCCAGCCTTTGCGAGCCTTGGCCGAAGAGACTTTGATTCGGCTGCGCCTTCGCGACGATGAGCGCATCATGCGGCAGCGCCGCCGCTGGTATCGGCAGTTTCAGGAAGGCAAGCTGGATTTGGATGGACTGCGCGAAAACGCCCCGCTCATTGCCGCCGCCATCGAAAAACAAAACGCCGCCCAAGCGCAATAAGGAAAATCATCATGGCACGCCCACCCAAAACCGCCAGTTCGGCGGCGCTCAAGCGCGGACGTAAATCCACCGCTGCCATGCCCGATCCCTTCATCCATAAGCTGGCGCTGAATGCCTGGATGATCGGGCAATTCGGCGTCGATCCCTTGGCGGATCACCGCAACGGCGAAGGCAAGCCCCTTCCGCCGATCCGCAAGCTCTCGCATTCCCTCCTGGACGAGGACAAGGAGGGCTTCCACGAAGACGGGCGGCACCGCTTCTTTCACGAACTGCACGCCAACTGGCCGGCCGCGGCAGCCGTCACCGCCGCCCAACTGGCGAGTTACGAGGACAACATTCTCGCCCATACCAAAGCCTTGAATGACCGCCGCCAGGCGCGGGGACTGCGCCCTATCGTCTGGAAGTATTACCAGTGGCTGTCCCTGCTGTTCGCCGAGCGCTATCTCGACCTGTTCTTCCATCGGCCGACCCAACTGCTGGACGCGCTGAACGGGTTTCTCGCCCGGTTCAACGAATGGCGCGGCGCGAAGGGCTTGCCGACCGCGATAACGCCCTTCGCCGTGGCCGATCTGAACCGGCTTTGCTTCCAGAACGCCACCGGCAGCGGCAAGACCTTATTGATGCACGCCAATATCTTGCAGTTCCGGCATTACGCCAAAATCTCGAACCGCGAGAATGAGTTTTCTCGCTCCGTTTTGATTACGCCCAACGAATCTCTGACCGACCAGCACTTGCGGGAGATGGATCGGAACGGCCTTGCGTCGCAGCGTTACCGTGCCGATCTGCTGGGCGCGCCTGAACTTGGGCGCGTGGATGTCATCGAAATCACCAAGCTGGGCGACGTCCGGCGCGAGAACACCGTGGCCGTCGCGGAGTTCGGCGACAACAACCTGCTGCTGGTCGATGAAGGCCACCGGGGCTTGGGCAGCGAGGAGGAAACCGGCTGGCTCAAGCGCCGCGAAGCCCTGGCGGCGCACGGTTTCGTGTTCGAGTATTCGGCCACTTTCGCGCAAGCCGTCGCGGCCGCCGGCAGCGAGACCATTACCCAGACCTACGCCAAAAGCGTTCTGTTCGACTATTCCTACCGCTATTTCTACGAGGACGGATTCGGCAAGGATTACAGCATTCTCAACCTTGCCAAGGACGGCGCCGACACCCGGCGTTATCTGACTGCCTGCCTGCTGGCCTATTTCCAGCAGCTTCGCCTTTACGACCGCGATGCCCTGGCGTTGCGGCCTTTCCACCTGGAAAGCCCCTGTGGGTGTTCGTCGGCGGCAGCGTCAGCAAGCCGGGCGGCGCCAACCAGGACGAAAAAGCCGCCATCGCCGACGTGGCGAAGATCGTGCTGTTCCTCGGCGAGTTTCTGGCCGACCCGGCGACCGGCAAACGCGACATTAAGCGGCTGCTCACCGAATCGGGCGCGGCCAACGGCATGCTGGACGCCGACGGCAACGACATCTTCGGCAATTCCTTTCCCGTGTTGCAGACCATGCTGCGCGACGCGCCGACCGTGGAGAGCGGGCTGGACGATCTTTACCGGCAGATTCTGCGGGAGGTGTTCCAGGCCAACACCCATGGCGTCCTGCGGATTACCCGCATCAAGGGCGACAGCGGCGAAATCCATTTGCGCGTGGGACAGGCGGAGAAACCCTTCGGCCTCATCAACGTGGGCGATGCCAAAGGGCTCGCGGACCATATCGCCGAGAGGATTCCTTCGGGGAAGGTCGAAATCGCCGACAGCGAGTTCGATGACCGCCCCCTGTTCGCGGCGGCATCCGACAGCGATTCCCCGGTGACTATCCTCATCGGCGCCAAGAAGTTCATCGAAGGCTGGGACTGTTGGCGGGTATCCACCTTGGGGCTGATGCACGTGGGGAAGTCGGAAGGTTCGCAGATCGTCCAACTGTTCGGCCGTGGCGTGCGTCTCAAGGGTTTCGGATGGAGCCTCAAGCGCAGCAGCCGCTGCACCCGCATCGACGTGCCGCGCCCGGCCCATATCCAGTGGCTGGAAACCGTGCAGGTCTTCGGAATCGAAGCCGAGTTCATGCAGCGCTTCCGGGATTACCTGGCCGAGGAGGGATTGCCGGGCAACGAGCGGAAGGAAGTCGTCGAGATCCCGATGCACGTGACCCGCGACTTCGGCAAGCGCCTGAAGGTGTTGCGGCCCAAGCGCAAGAAGGATGACGGCAAGGAGTACGACTTCAAACAGGATGCACCGCTCCCCATCCTGAAACTGCAGCCACTGCAGGATCTGTTGGTCCGGCCGATCGAAGTGGACTGGTATCCACGAATCGAGGCCATGGCGACCGGACAGGCCGCCGTGGCGGAAGCAGCCGCCAAGCAGACTCAACGCTTCCGCGCACCTCAGCTCGCATTGATCGACTGGAACGCGGTGTTCTTCGAGTTGGAGGCATTCAAGCGGGTGCGCGGTCTCGAAAACCTGCTGATCCGGCGGGAGGACCTGCCCAAGTTTTTCGAGGACGGGAACGGCGGCTGGTATACCCTCTATGCTCCCGATTCCCTGATGCGGCCCGGCGGCTGGCGGGGTGTCCGGCAATGGCGGCTCATCGTGACCACCTTGCTGAAGCGCCTGATGGAATCGCTGTACAACCATCGGGTGGATGCGTTCTTCGAGCGCCGACTCGAATACCGGGAAATGACGGCGGAGGACGATAACCTTCCCCAGGATGGAGACCGCTGGCAGGTGATGGTGGACGCCAACGAAGCGGCGCTGCTGGCCGACCTTAACCAATTGAAGGCGGATATCGAGAAGCTCGCGCAGGGCCTCAAGGGCTTGAAGAAAGCGGGCGCCCTGCATGAGGAACCCAAGGTTCCCATCCATTCGCTAAGGGCCTTGCTGGGCGGGGTTCATCTGTATTCGCCCCTGCTGCACATGCCCGATGGAGCGGGAGCGGCTTCTCGGATCGAGGTACTGCCCGTGGCCTTGAAGAATAGCGAGTTCACATTCGTAAAGGATTTGCACGAACACCTTGCGGACAACGGCAACGCCTATGCCGGGATGGAGTTCTTCCTGCTCCGGAACAAGGCGCGAGGCGGCGGCATCGGCTTTTTCGAGGCGGGCGGCTTCTATCCCGATTTCATCCTCTGGATTTTGGCGAATGGGATACAGCACATTGCCTTCATCGAACCCCATGGCTTGATTCACGAAGGGCCGGCCAGTCCCAAAGTGCAATTCTTCAAAACCGTCAAGGACATCGAAAAACGTCTGGGCGATCCGAAAGTGACGCTGACCAGCGCCATCGTTTCGCCGACCCGCATGGGCGGTCTGCAAAAGTGGGGCATCGCCCGGCTTGAAGATTTTCGCGCGCTGAACGTATTCCTGATGCAGGACGATACGGAATACGTAAAGCACATCATAGAGACATCTTGCGCGATGACGGTCCAGGAGCGCGGCGTAGTTCTCGCGGCGGTCTGACAGGCACTGCCCGTCGCTTTAGCGCCCCGCCTCCTGGCCGACGATCCCGTCGACCACGATCCTGTAGCTTCCGTTGTCCTCCGGCGCCAGGGCTTCGCTCAGGCCTTGCAGGTCGCCCGCTTCGGCCTTCGGTTGTCCGCTTTTCGAAATGCGGGCGCCGATCACGATGCGGCCGGCGGTCGAGAGCGTCATGCCCTGCATCATGGACATGGAATCGTCCAGAACGACTTCCAGCGGCAGGTCCTTGGCCTGCTTGCGTACGACCGCCAGGGGCATGGGAGGGCCTTCGGCGGCGCGGGCGAAGACGAACAGGGCATCGTCCGGCGCAACTTGGGTTTTCAGGCTCTCGGCCAAAGTCACGGTGACGCGGATCCGTTTGCCCGCTGCGGGTTCCGCAGGCTCGGCCGGGGCGGAAAGGCCCTGGACCCTTGCGATGTATCCGGCAATCTCCTTGGCTTCCTCGCTGCCCGGCGGAAATTGCTTTTTCAGCCGTTCCCAGTATTCCGCCGCCTTGGCTGCGTCCTTGCGCTCCGCGGCGGCAATCCCCGCCATCCAGAGAGCGGTCGGATGGTCGGGATTTTTCTTCAGGATTTCGTCCACGATTTCGGCGGGCTTTCCGGCCAGGCTGCCCTGATGCGTTTCCGCCAGGGCCTGGGCGTACTGGGCCTTGAGGTCGAGATCCTCGGGGGCGAGCTTTAGGGCGAATTCGTAGGCCGTCGCCGCCTTGTCCGGCTGATCGGTCGCTTGCAGCGAGCGTGCGAGCAATATCCAGCCCTCCAGGTCGTTCGGCTGCTTGGCCAGCCTGTCCGCCAGTTGGCGGATGCTGTCCTGGATGTCGGCCATATTGTCCGGCGCGCTGGCGCCGATGAGATCGATGCGGCCCAGCGCGAGGTAAAGGATCAGGGCGAACGCCGGAAGAACGGCAAGGGCGGCGATGACGGCGGATCGTCCGCGAGCGCTCGATTGAAGCGGGGGCGCTTCGGCGGTTTCCAGATCGCCGAGCAGGTTCCGTTCGGATTCCGCGGTCAGGCGTTCCAGATCTTCCGGGCTTGCCGCTTCCTGGGCAAGTTCGGTTTGCCGCTGCCGGTGCAAAAGGAGGTTGAGCCGCGCCCGGTTTATCCGCCCTCCGCCGGTGTTGCCGAGAAGCGCGGGAAGGAAAAAGACGTAGCCGACCGTTAACAGGAGTGCGGCGGATAGCCAGAAGCCCATCATGGATGTTTACCCTTCGAGATTGTTTCTCAGCCGTTCCAGCCGCTTCTTTTCTTCCTCGGTAAGCGCCAGATCTTCGCCCGTGTCGCGCCGTTTCACCTGCCGCCAGAGAAAGAGACCGCCTCCGGCCAGGAGCAGAAACGGCCCGATCCACAAGAGAGCCGTCGTCACCTTGAAAGGGGGGCGATAGAGCACGAAATCGCCGTAACGGTCGGTCAGGAATTTGACCGCTTCCTGTTCGTTCTTGCCGCTTTGGATGATGGCGTAGACCTCGTCGCGCAAGTCCCTTGCAAGATCGGCGTCGGAGTCGGCCAGGGACTGGTTCTGGCAGACCAGGCAGCGAAGCTCTTCGATCAGGCGCTCGTAGCGCAGCTGCTTGTCGGGATCGTCGAATTCGCGGATTTCGACGGCCTGAGCGGCGAACGGCAGGATCAGGAGGAACGGCAGTAACCGGCGAATCATGAGGGTGTGGCCTGTAATTGGCGGATCAGGGGAAGTAGTTTCTTTTCCAGGATTTCCGGCGTGACCGGCCCGGTCTGCTTGTGGCGGACGATGCCGTCGCGGTCGACGACGAAGGTTTCCGGCACGCCGTACACGCCCCAGTCGATTCCCACCTTGCCTTCGGGATCGAAGGCGCTGGCCGCGTAGGGATCGCCGAAGCGCTGGAGCCAGGCGAGGGCGTTGTCCCGCTCGTCCTTGTAATTGAGCCCGTAGATGGGAACGATGTTCTGCTTGGCGAGTTGCAGCAGCACCGGATGTTCTTCCCGGCAGGAGGCGCACCAGGATGCCCAGACGTTCACCAGGCTCACTTGGCCCTTGAGATCGTCTCGGCTCAGGGTTTTGCCGGCGTCCGCCACCTGCGGCAGCAGGAACTCGGGCGCTGGCTTTCCGATCAGGGGCGACGGCACTTCCCTGGGATTCAGGGTCAGGCCGATGCCGAGAAAGATCACCATGACAGCGAACACGGCGAGGGGAATGAGATAGCGCATGATGGGTTATGACGATGCGGTTACGGAGAGGGACGTACTATAAATCAATGTAGGCCGGGATAAGGCGCTAGCCGTTCCTGCCATTCTCCGCTGATCCCAAGACCGTCATTCCCGCAGGGATTGCCGGAATCCAGATCACAGGGATGTGTTAGGCTGAAGATATGGAAAGACTTCCTTGTGTGTACATGCTCGCTAGTGGCCGTAACGGCACGCTCTATATCGGCGTCACTTCCAATCTGATCAAGCGCGTTTCCGAACACCGTCAGGAAACAATGGATGGGTTCACCAGGCGTTACGGTATTCATGATCTGGTTTGGTATGAAGTTCATGAAACGATGGAAACAGCCATCCTTCGGGAGAAGCAGCTCAAGAAATGGGATCGACGCGCAAAGCTGCGGCTTATAGAACGGCATAATCCGGAATGGCGAGACCTGTGGTCTGATTTAACTAGTCCCTCCATGGACACTGGACCCCGGCACTCCAATCGCAAACGGTGTCTCCGGGAGCCCCGGAGCCACCCTTCCCTGCCGGGGTGACGATTTGTGTAGATATCTATGCTACAAACAGTTGGAGTTCGCATTCTCGACAACAACCGGCCTTTATTCGTCACGCCGGTTTGCTTTCGGCCGACCCGCTCCAAGCCTCCGCCGGCCGGACCGCCAAACGGTAACGCCGATCTGCGGCGGAAAAGAGGCCGCCGGTCATCATCAATAATCCGCCCAGCCAAATCCAGCGGATAAACGGCTTGTAATAGAGCCTGACGCTCCAGGCCCCGCCGTCCATCCGGTCGCCGAGCGCGACATACAGATCGCGGGTGAGTCCGGGATCGATCGCCGCTTCGGTCATGGTATTGCGCTGCACCCGGTAGACGCGCTTTTGCGGCCTGAGTTCGGCCACTTCCCGGTCTGCGCGCCGCACCAGGAAGTCGCCTTGCCGGGCGATGAAATTGGGGCCTTGCACATCGGCCACGCCCTTGAACGTAAACGTGTAATCGCCCAGCGTCGTGGATTCTCCCGGCGCCAGCCGCACGATCTTTTCCTCGCTGTAGCGGCCGGACAGGACGACCCCAGCGAGAAACACGGCGATGCCGATATGGGCCAGGGTCATGCCGTAGACGCTCCGGGATTGCGCCCTGAAACCCTCGGTCGAGGATTCGCGCAGCCGCACCCGGTTCCAGAGACTTAGCAGCGCGCTGGCCGCGAGCCAGAACGCCATCGCGAGTCCCGCCATGGTCCCGATGTCCTTGGCGTCCCAGAAAATCGCGGCCGACGCCGCGCCCAGCGCCAGGCTTCCGAGGAGAACGTAACGTACCCGCCGCCCGATCTTGCCGAGATCGGCCTCGCGCCAGGCAAACATCGGCGCGATGCCGGCCAGAAGGAAAATGGGCGTCATCAGGGGGCCGAACACACTGGCGAAATACGGCGAGCCGACGGAAATCTTGCCCAACTGCAAGGCGTCGAGAATGAGCGGATAAAGCGTCCCGAGCAGAATGCTGGCGGCTGCCGTGACCAGCAGGACATTGTTCAGCAGCAAGAGATTTTCTTTCGAAACGAAGCCGTAGCGGACACGGTCCTTGACGGTCGGCGCGCGAACCGCGTACAGCAGCAGCGAGCCGCCCACCGCCACGGCCAGGAAAACCAGGATGAACAGCCCGCGCGCCGGGTCCGCGGCGAAGGCGTGCACCGAGGTCAGGACGCCGGAACGGACCAGGAAGGTCCCCAGGAGGCTCAGCGAGAAGGCGAAGATGGCGAGCAGCACGGTCCATGCCTTGAAAGCGCCGCGCTTTTCGGTGACGGCCAGCGAGTGGAGCAGGGCGGTCGCCACCAGCCAGGGCATGAACGAGGCGTTTTCCACCGGGTCCCAGAACCACCAGCCGCCCCAGCCGAGTTCGTAATACGCCCACCAGGACCCGAGCACGATGCCGAAGGTGAGAAACACCCAGGCAATCAGGGTCCACGGCCGCGACCAGCGCGCCCAGGCCGAATCCAGCGAACCGCCGAGGAGGGCGGCGATGGCGAAGCTGAAGGCCACGGAAAGCCCGACGTAGCCCATGTACAGCATGGGCGGATGAATCGTCATGCCGATGTCTTGCAGCAGGGGATTGAGGTCGTTGCCGTCGGCGGGCGGCGGAAAGTGGCGCTCGAAGGGATTGGAGGTCAGCAGGATGAACAGCAGGATGCCGACGCTGACCAGGCCCATGATCCCCAGAACGCGCGCCAGGAACTCCTCGGACAGGCTGCGGCTGAAGATTGTCACCATCACCGTCCAAAGCCCCATGATCGACGCCCACAGCAGCATCGATCCCTCGTGCGCGCCCCAGGCGGCCGAGATGCGGTAATAAAGGGGCAGGGCGGAATTGGAGTTCCGCGCCACGTAGAGCACGGAAAAGTCATGGTTGACGAAGCTCCCGATCAGACAGGCGAACGCCGCCGCCAGGAAGAAGAACTGAGCGCGTCCGGCGGCGCGCCCCACCGCCATCCAGACCGGCACGCCCCGGGCCGCGCCGAGCAGCGGAAACACCGATTGCAACAGCGCCATGAAAAGCGCCATGATCAGGGCGACATGGCCCAGTTCCGCGATCATTTCCGGTAATCCTTATAAGTGGCGGGCATCTGTCCGTTTTGCTTCAGCGCGTCCGCGACCTCGGGCGGCATGTAATTTTCGTCGTGCTTGGCGAGCACTTCGCTGGCCTCGAACACGCCCGCCGCGTTGATTTGTCCGACCGAGATGATGCCTTGGCCTTCCCGGAACAGGTCGGGCAGGATGCCGGTATAGTGAATGGGGACCGTGGCGGTGCCGTCGGTGACGGAGAAGCGTACCGTCAGGCTGTCCGGCTCCCGCTGTACGCTGCCCTGAACCACCAGTCCGCCCACGCGGAACGGGTAACCCTTGGGCGCTTCGCCGGCGGCGACCTGCGAAGGGGTATAGAAGTACAGCAGATTCTTCTGGAACGCGGTGAGCGCGAGAAAAGTCGCCAGGCTGACGCCGATCAGGATCAGCCCGACCACGGCCATTCGGCGGCGGCGCGGCGTCATGACCGTCTGCCCTCCTGCTTCGCCCGGCGGGCGATGCTCTTCAGCACCTCGGATTTTCGGCGTACCGCCAGGAAGAGATTGAGGCCCAGGACGACGGCCATCAAACCGTAGGACGTCCACACGTAAAAGCCGTAGCCGCCCATGGAAAAAAACTGTTCCCAATTCATGGAATCGATCGAAATTCGTTGAAATTGTTAATCCCGCTATTAAACCATATCGAGGCGAAATAATAGCGCGGGCGAGATGGATTTCCGGAGCGCCGTAAAGCCCTTGCCGCTCAGTCCGCCGCGCTGGCGGTCGTTTGGCGGACTGGGCGTCAGGGAGCGCTTCGCCTGCCCTGACCTGCTTCGACGGTTGTAGGCCGGGTTGCCGCGTCAGCGGCCGCCCGACGGACAAGGCTTCTCGAACCCCAGCACCCGATAGCGCAGCAATCCCGAGCGGCTGGCCCATTCGGCGAACAGGGTCTCGACGACGGCCGACACCGATTTCACCGGCACGTCCTTGGCCAGCTTCCGCACGAAATCGTAGGTGGGAAGGGTGCCGGACGTGATGTCCCGTTCGTGCCGAACGATGAATCCGGTTTCCGCGGCCAGGCGGCGATAGTCCCGCAAGGTGCGGTGAAACTTGCAGCGCCCGTAAAAGCCGGCCGAGGCCGGCCAGCGGGAGGCGAAGGTCATCGCCGGGCGCAGCAATGGCGTCGGGACGAAATCCGACAAGGCCAGCCGTCCGCCGGGCTTTAACACCCGACGGGCCTCCTCGAAAAACCGTTTCCGGCTCGGGAAATGAAAGATGCATTCGACGGCCAAAACGGCGTCGAAGCTGCAATCCGCAAAGGGCAGGGAGCAGGCATCGGCCTGAACCCAGCTCAACACGTTTCCGGGCTCGGCACGAATGCGCTTGTCCGCGCGCCGCAGTTGCCGGCGGTCGATGTTCAGGCCGAAAACGGCGACGTCCCGGAATCGTCCGTTGAGGCTCGCGGCCGTGCCGCCGAAGCCGCAGCCCGCATCCAAGATCCGCTGGCCGTTCTCGACCTCGGCCGCCGTATAGACCAATTCGGAAAGCCGCTCGGCCGCCGCCGCGAAGTCTTCGGGCGAGCCATCCGCTTGCGTGGGCTCGGGCCAGTATCCCCAGTGGACATGGCGTCCGAAAGCCTGTTCCAAGGCCGGATGGCCTTGTTCCAGGAAATTCAGGAGCGCGTCGAAATAAGGCAGGCTGAACGGGCTGGACATGGCTGATCGTGCGGCGTGGATCGGGATCGGAACGGATGCCTGTATACTACCAGGCGTTCGGACGGCAAACATCCGCATCGTTTCCGAATCGAAGTTTCCGCATTTCCCGCACCGCAGCCATGAATCCCCAAGCGTCGGCCCTGGACAAATTTTTCGAGCAACACCCCGTCGAAACCGGCAGGGACATTCTGATCCTCCGGGCCGTGCCCGGAGACTATCTCCGGCGGTTCGGCGGCGGTTCGGTGCAATGCCGGCAGACCTACAAGCCGGATGCCGACGCGCTGGCGCGGCTCGGCTTCGACGTCGCCGCCGAATCCGATGCGCCGTGCGGCCTCGGCATCGTTTTCGCGACCAAGCACAAGGAAGAAACCCTTTACCACATGGCGCTGGCGGTTTCCTTGCTGGACGAGGGCGGAACGCTCGTCGTTTCGGCCGCCAACGACCTCGGCGCGCCGTCGCTGGAAAAACGCTGCGGAGAACTGCTCGGCGGCGTCCGCTCGTTCAGCAAGCGCAAATGCCGGGTATTCTGGGAGAAAAAGGAATCGGCGCGGCTCGACCGGGCGCTGATGGCGTCCTGGCTCCGCGCCGGCGAACTTCAGCCGATACCGGGAACGGACCTTACGAGCCGTCCCGGCGTTTTCAGTTGGAACCGCATCGACCCCGGTTCGCGCCTTCTCGCGGACTATCTGCCGGACGATCTCGCGGGGCGCGGCGCCGACTTCGGCGCGGGCTACGGCTACTTGAGCCGGATGCTGCTCGCCCGCTCTTCCGGCATCGCCGAGCTTCACCTGTTCGAAGCCGAGCATAAGGCGCTGGAAGCCGCCCGGCGCAACCTCGCCCAGTTTGCCTCCGGCACGCGGCTGCATTTCCATTGGCGCGACGTCACTGGAGGATTGCCCGTCGACCGGCTCGATTTCGCGGTCATGAACCCGCCGTTCCACGCCGGCCGGGACGCCGATCCCGGCCTGGGCCAGGCATTCGTCCGCGCGGCGCTGGCCGCCCTGAAGCCCGGCGGCCGCCTCTGTTTTGTCGCCAACCGGCATCTGCCGTACGAAAAAGCGGTCCGGGAGTTTGCCGAATACGAAAAAACGCTGACCGAACGCGACGGCTACAAGATCATCGAAGCCTGGAAACAGGCGAAACCGCACCGTTAACGCAAGGCTTTACGGTTCGTCCCCGCATCCGCGGGAGGGGGCCGCAAATGCCGGTTAGGTCAGGGTGCGCGGAGCGTTCCCTGACCTAACGCCTTGTCCGCCAGGTAGCCGCTGGCGCGGCAATCCGATCTACAAGGGCTGTCGTCGATTGGACGGCGGAGGATGTGTTCGCGGTTCATCCCCACGCATGTGGGGAACACGTGACCGTGCCAATGCCGAGCATAACAAGAATCGGTTCATCCCCACGCATGTGGGGAACACACCAATAGACTTCACCGGGTTGCGCGGAATAACGGTTCATCCCCACGCATGTGGGGAACACCCCTTTTCAGCGGCCACACGCGCTACCGCCGCCGGTTCATCCCCACGCATGTGGGGAACACCCGCAACGCGACTACGAACCTGATGGAGGAGTCGGTTCATCCCCACGCATGTGGGGAACACCGCTCCGGGTAGAAATGCCCGCCGCCGACGGCCGGTTCATCCCCACGCATGTGGGGAACACTGCTCCTGGTTGATCTTGCCGAGCGCCAAGAGCGGTTCATCCCCACGCATGTGGGGAACACTCGGGCGCGGCGGGCGGGTCGCTCGGTTCATCCGGTTCATCCCCACGCATGTGGGGAACACCGGAGTCGAGCCCAGGCGAACATGGCCGCCCGCGGTTCATCCCCACGCATGTGGGGAACACACGATCGATCCACCGAAGGCGATACCCATGACCGGTTCATCCCCACGCATGTGGGGAACACGGCATTGTCGATCCGTGTGCCGTGGAAGATGTCGGTTCATCCCCACGCATGTGGGGAACACTGCGCTCCCGCCTGGCTACCAAAAGCTAGGCCCGGTTCATCCCCACGCATGTGGGGAACACCTACCGGTGCCGCCAGCAACAAGGATATTTGCCGGTTCATCCCCACGCATGTGGGGAACACGAGGAGATCGGCGGACGAGGCGTAATCCGCGCCGGTTCATCCCCACGCATGTGGGGAACACCTCAAACCCACTCTCTGGGCTGAGCGGGAAGGCGGTTCATCCCCACGCATGTGGGGAACACAGGAGACCGTCATGTCAGACATTCATTCCGTCCGGTTCATCCCCACGCATGTGGGGAACACCGGTTCCAGGCGATGGCGACGTCCAGATACGCCGGTTCATCCCCACGCATGTGGGGAACACGGAAAACAGCCGGATCAGGGTCTCGGCCGATGCGGTTCATCCCCACGCATGTGGGGAACACACCATTTCTAACGTGTTGTTAGAAATGGCAAAAAACGCCGGTCGAAATTCTACCGGCGAATCGCCGCTTTGAGAAAGGAAAATCCGGATTGTTAAAGAGCATCGTTTCCCTCCCCGCCGGACGGTTCGGGCGGATGGAAGGACACCAGTTTCAGGCCGTCCAGTTCGACCGGCATGCGCCTGTTTTTGCCAAGGGTTGCGAAGTCGAAGCCCGATTCGGTATTGGTGGACCACGCCATCACCGCGTTGCCGTCGCCGAGGCCGGCCTCGACCTGCGCCCAGAGCATTTCGCGCACCCGCCTCGACAGATCGCCGACGTAGACGCCGGCGCGCACTTCCACCAGCCACACGGCGAGACGCCCGCGCAGCCGGGGCGGGACATTTTCAACCACGATGACCAGCATCGCCGAGGCTCGGAGGATTGGGAATGGCGGGGCCAACGGCGTCTTCCGGGGCTTCCGGCGGTTCCAGGCCGCCGGCGGCGAGCACGTCCTCGATGGCGGGGATGATCTTCTCCAGGAGCTTCGTTTTCCGGAACATGTCGCGGCAGGCCAGTCGAACCGCCCGCTCCGGGTTGTCCGGTTTCTCCGCGGCGATCTTGAAGGCGACCGGCACCACGGTGTCGAATTTGAAGAGATCGGCGATGTCGTAGACGAAGGACAGGGGCTTTCCGGTATGGATGAAACCCACCGCCGGCGCGTAGCCCGCCGCCAGCACCGCCGCTTCGGCGATGCCGTAAAGACAGGCGGTGGCGGAGCTGACGCAGCGGTTGGGCAGATCGCCGGAACCCCATTCGTCGGCGTCGTAGTTGCGATGTTTCCAGGCGACGCCGTAGCGCTTGGCGAGCAGCTCGTATATCTTTCGAACCCGCGCTCCCTCGATGCCGCGCAGCTGTTGGACGCTGCGCCGTTCCGGCGGTTTTTCCTTGAAGCGGAGTTCGTACATCTTGCGCACCACCTTGAGCCGGGCATCCTCGTCGAGAGCGAGTCTGGCCTGATACAGAAGACGGTCGGAGCGCGCGCCGCCCGGCTGCCCCGAGGCGTAGAGCCGCACCCCGGCTTCGCCGATCCAGACCAGCAAGGTTCCCACCCGAGCCGCCAGCGCCGCGGCCCGGTGCGACACCCGCGTGCCGGGTTCCAGCATGATGCAGGCGATGGAGCCCACCGGAACATGGGTGCGCACGCCGGTCTTGTCGATCACCACGAACGCGCCGTCGAGCACGTCGATTTCCCCGTATTCGATAAAAATCAGCGAAACACGCTCTTTCATGGCGATGGGCTTGAGGGGCGGGAGAAGCTCGGTCATGGCGCCTCCGGTGCGTGGGCGGCCGCTTCGTGCCGGTTTCGGTAGAACAGGTTGTACGCTTCGAAGGGAATCGTCCGGCCGTCCGGCTGCACGATGTGCACGCAGGATTTCTTCAGCGCCCGAAGGTCGAGGTTGGCGGCGTCCATGAACTGCACGATCAGCACCCGGAAAACGTGCTCGTAGCGGAGTTCCGCCGGAGCTTCGATGCGCGGCAGGCAGCACAGCAGTTCGGTCAGGCGGCCGGCCTGGGATTCCGGGGAGTGGCCGGTGGAGAACAGCCGGAACAGGGCGTCCTTCAGGCGCGGGTCGCGCTCGAAGGCGATGGTGTTGGCGGCTCCGCCCACCAGGATGTCCCGGTCCACGCAACGGGTCAGCGGCGCCGCCCCGCCGTCCCGCCGGAGCGCGTAGGCCATGGCCAGAGTGTCCGGGTTGCAGGGTACGGGCAACACGTCGTCGAGGGTGAACAGCCTCGACTGCTCGGCGATCTTGCGGCGGATTTCGCTCACCGTCAGGCGGTGGCGCAGCGGGTCGAAGCCTTCGTTGCGGCCGGCGTCCTCGATAGGCTGGAAGGTGACGCCGCGCACGCAGGGCTGGGACAGGCCGAAGCGGATGATGTCGCCGATCTCGCCGTCGTTGAGGCCCTTTTTCAGGGTCGCCACCAGCGTCGTGGCAATGCCGTGGGCGTTGAGCCGGGCCAGCGCGTCGCTATGAGCGCGGGCGAGATCCGCGCCGCGCAGTTCCCGGAGAACCCGGTCGTCGAGCGAATCGAACTGAAGATAGATTTCGAGCCCCCGCCGCCGTTCCGCCAGCCGCTCGACAAAGCCCGGATCGCGGGCGAGGCGCAGGCCGTTGGTGTTGATCATGAGGTGGCGGATGGGCCGTTTCCGGGCGGCGTCGAGGATGTCGAAGAATGCCGGGTGCAGGGTCGGCTCGCCGCCGGAAATCTGCACCACGTCCGGCTCGCCTTCCGCGGCCACCACGGCGTCCAGCATCGCCTCGATCTCCGGGAGGCTCCGGTGGCGGAGGCGCTCCGGGCCGGAGCCGGCATAGCACACCGGGCAGCGCAGGTTGCAGTGCTCGGTGATCTCCAGCACCGTCAGGCAGGAGTGCTGCATGTGATCGGGACAGAGGCCGCAGTCCCAGGGGCAGCCGCGCGCCATCTCCGTGGCAAAGCGGAGCGGCAGTTCCGGCGGCTTGATCCAGCGTTCCCGGCACTGGCGGTAATAATCGGCGTCGTCCGCCACCAGCACCCGTTCGAAACCGTGCTCGGGGCACCATTTTTCCAGGAATGCGCGCCCGTCCTTGACCAGGATCTTCGCTTCCACCCGCATCAGGCACGCGGAGCAGACCGAAGCCGTGGTGTCGTAGAAGAGATAAGGCCGGGTCTTGCGGTTCACGGCAACCTCGCCCATTGTCTCGCCGCCAGCGGAGCGTAGCCGGCGAGGGCGATCAGGCACACCCACTGGATGCCGGAGAGCCCCCATGGATAAGCGTAAGGCACCGGTTTTATGCCGTCCACGGCCAGCCGCCACGACAGGTAGGACGACAGCATCAGCTTGAACAGCAGGCCCGGTTCGGCGGCGCAGCGCGCCCGAAGCCGCCGCAGCGCCCGCCACGACAAAGCGGCGAAGCCGACTTCGTAAAGCTGGGTCGGATGGCGCGGCACGCCGTCGCCGAAATCGACGCCCCAGGGCAAACCGGTCGGAAGGCCATAGGTATCGTCGTGAAGCCCGGCGAGAAAACAGCCGATCCGCCCGACCATCAGGCCGAGCAGAATGGGGAAGACGAACCCGTCGCCGGTGGACTGCCGCACCCCGGCCAGCTTCTTGGCGGCTTCCACCCCGACGAGACCGCCGAGCAGCCCTCCGACCATGGATTGGCCGCCGCCGAAAAAGCCGGCGAAGCCGCCGTGTCCGGCCCACAAATGCGGCATCTCGATCCAGAACACGGCCTTGTTGCCGAGCGCCGCGCCCATGAGGCAGCCGAGCAGGACCGCGTAATTCGGTCCGGCCAGGGCGGAACCCGTGCCGGTCTTCCGCCGCAGCGCGACGTAATGGCGGGCGCCGAGCGCCATCGCGAGGGTTTCCGCCGCGGCGTGAACGCCGTGGGCGAGGAGCGGGTCCCGAATCATGGCGCGTCGCCGGTTTCGGCGCGGGGTCGGCCGGATGGGAAAAAAGATCGGAGCAGTTTCCAGCTCAGCCAGCCGAACAGGCCCGTCAGCACGAAGCCGCCGAGGGTCAGAAAGGCGATCGTGCGGTCGATCTGCCCGCCGTAACTGGAGAAGGACAGCCCCAGCACTCCGCACATCCCCCAGCCGAACGTCGCGGCGGCGCAGAGCAGCAACAACAGAACCTTGAGCAGCGTGTAGAGCAGATTCATGGCGTTTTTTTAAGCTTATTATTGTTCTTACAGGCTACCGCACGCTCATTGTACGCACCAAACCCGCCGGGCCAGAACGTATCCGCGTAATCGCCGGGTTACTGGGCGATTCCCAACCATCCAGCCGCAGGCCGGCAACACGCTGAAATTCCTTCAGGCTGTGCGTGACCCAAACCGAGTCATGGGGCAGCGCTGGCGATCGACAAATCGTTGGCTCCGATGAGCGTGCTCATATCGGCGTTATATCCGCCGCACCAGCAGCAGTCCGCAGCCGAAGGCCTTGGCGGGGCCGATGCCTTGGCGGAGTTTTTCGGTAAACCGTTCGGCATCGGCGATCCGCAATACTCCTTCGTAATCCAGGGTGCTGAGAAAGATCGGCTTTTCGTTGCCGGCCTTGTAAAACCTCTGTTGCCGGTAGCCGTCCGCACAGACCGATTCCACTTGGAACCCGCATTTTTCGGCCCGCTCGGCCAGCCATTCCTCCCCCGCTTCCTGGACGATGGCCGCCAGGGGCGGACGCTCTTGCGCGTTGGGGTAGCGCCGCTTTTTTAGGTCCGCTACCACGTCGTCTCGGCGGCGCTTCTTGTTGTCCTGATCGTCGTCGAGTTTGCGGACCCGCACCGGGTTGGCCCGCAGTACGAAAGCCAGGCGTTCGCCGGGCCGCAATTTAGGTTCGAACGGCTTGGTGTCGATGTCCCACAGACCTTTTCTATCGTGCGGTTGGCGTTGGGACAGCACGTAAAAGAAGGGCCAATGGCCCTGCTGTTCGCGGCGGTATAGAAAGTCCCGGTGTTCGGCGCCCTCGCTGAACAGTTGCCAAAGGAGCTTGTGTTCCCCGTAGGCGTCGGCCGGCAGCCCTTTCGCCAATTGGGCGAGATCGAGGCCGGATTTCAGGCGGATGCGGTGAAGATAAGCCATCACAGCTTCCCCCGGAGAAAGTGTTCGTCGCGCCTGCCGAACTGCCAGCGACTGCGACTCAAGGGCAGGTCCTGGCGCGGCGTCGTGTGCAATGGCTTGGTATCGGTCATGCCGGTTTCCCAGTAGTAATCGGGTTCTCCGGCGCCGATGGACTGCCTGATTTTGTCGATGCACTCCCGCTGTGTCTTGCTTTGTTCCGCGTCGTAGAGCCGCATGGCCGTTTCGAAATCTTGGCCGGAGATGCACCGGGGCAGGAGGGGCAAGGCCAAGGGGCAGGATTTACGCCCGAGATACAGCGGCAGGCGCGGATGACTCAGGTGTTCGGCCAATTCTTCCGCGCGGTAGCGGGAGCCGGGATTTTCCCCCAGGCATACCGTAAACAAGGCATCCGCCCGGTAGTCGCGGGTCGACAGCACGGTGTAAAGATTGTCCCGGTCCCGCGTCTCGTCGCGGCGGGTGCGAAGATGCTTCAGGCGGCTGGTCGATCCGGGAATCTGCGTGGTGTGGTAATCCCGCAGCAGGACGCCCCCGGCGTCGACCCGTACCGCGTAACCGTAGCCGTCGGCCAGGGATAGGTGTTTGTCGTCTTCGTGCCGCCGGATGCCGAGCGCCGCCGCCACGAGTCCGAGTATCGCCGATTTGGACGGATGCGGCGTGCTCGGGCGTTGCTCGCCCACCGCGATATCGCCCCATGCGGCCAAGGGGCCGTACAGCCGAAATACCAGGAATCGGCGCATGGCTTACTCCTTTACGAAGTCGAGAACGGCTTGCAGGCTGCCTTCGGGCCTGGTGGCGTCCATCACTATGCAGGCATCCGCGCAGTCGCCGTAGACCTGATTCATGTTATCCCGAGTCGCGACCAAAGCCTCGATGGCATTTGCCAACATGCCGTTCTTGTAATTCGTCACCGGCTTGAGAAACGCTACCGATAAGGAGCGCGGCTGCTGGCTGCCGCGCTCTGCCAAGATGAAGGACGCGCGGGCACGGGAACCGAAACTGTTCTGCTTGCCGGTGGGGGCCACCGTGGCGGCGGCTTCCACCAGGGCGGCCAGCGCCCGGTTTGCCAGCTCCTTGTCGCCGTTGAGGTTTTCGACGAGCAAGTCCTTGTCGATGCAGAGATAGAGATAAAAAAGGCCGGCGGCGAATTCGGTTTCGCCCATGTGGCCGGCGCCGACATCCTCGATACCCTTGTTGAGGTCGTCCACGGCGGTGAAGAAATCGTCCTCGATGGCCACCTTGTGCACGCTGATGGCGTGGGCAACCTGCGCGGCGGCTTCCATGTTGTAGCGTGGGCTGTCGGCCAGCATGCGCCCGAACAGGGCGATATCGGCGGCGGTGTGTTTTTCCCGGAGAAGTTGCAGTTCTTCGGGCGAGGGTTCGCCGCCGCGTTCCGCCAGAGTGGCAACCAGGGTATCGATGGCTTGCCGCTCTTCCGGGCTGAAATGGGCCAATTGCTTGATGGCCAGGCTTTTGGCCAGGGCCTTGGGAACGCTGCTGCCATCGGCCAAAACCACTTCTTCTTGTTCGGATTCCTCGGCTTTCTTGTCGCTACCCCCTTCCAGCTTGCCGAACTGTTCGGCGATCTTGCGCGCCCAATCCTGAGCCTGTTTTTCCTTGACGCCTTTTCCTTTCAGGGCTTTGTAGATTTCGACACCCATCAGCTTGGTGCGCACGCCTTTATGTTCCTTCAGGGCGGATTCCATGACTTCCGAGGTACGCCAAGCGCGTTTCAGGCTTTGCGAGGAAATCCTGAGTCTCTTTTCGCCGCCCATCTCGGCGGTTTTGGGGCGGCCCAGGTCGTCGCGGTTGAGGTTGGAGGGGGGGTAGGAGGTCAGAAGGTGCAGTTGGATGAAGTGGGTCATGAGAGAGTCTCCAAATTCTTATTCGTTTTGCGGGGTGGTGTGAAAAGCCCTTAATTACGCTTCGCCTTTCCCACTTTTTCTTCTTCGGTTAGTAGCATCTCGTAATAATCCATTGTCCATCGTTGACGCGTTGGCTCACCCCAGTAATACAAGTCAGTAGCCAATGATGCGATAGGGGCAATATCCTCGGCTAATGGTAAAACCCTTATCAGGGTAGGAAATAAATCTTCCAGCCGCTTGCAGTTTACCAACCGACGGAAACGCAATTCTCTTATGCGTGGCTCGCCATTGGATTTGAACCGAGCCAGCCAGGCCGGAAAACTCAAGGCGACCTTAAGGTCAGATTTGACGCGGACTAGAACCCCAGCCACAACGGCAATAGCGGTTGATTTGTACTGCACATCGTAACCAGCTTTGCGTAATTTCCAGCGCAAGACCTGAAATCGCGGAGTCAGCAGAATTTCCTCTAATTCCTTGCAACGTTTGAGTCGTGCAAACTCTCCTCGATGATTAACAGAATTGTTTTGTTCAAAGTCGGGTTGCATTTCTTGCCACCACTCGAAGATAGTGGTCTTTAAGAGTGCATTTCTTTCTTGTTTGGGATCGGGTTTGGTTTCCATGTCGGATTTAATTTATTGTTTCGCATTGGGTTTCAGGGAATATCAAGAACATTTTTAATCTCCTTTTTTGAGTTATACCGTTCCAATCTAAGGCGCGCTTCGGCGATGCGACGGGGATTTTGTTCGGCGATTTGGCCGGTATTGGCGTAGCGGTCGAAGGTTTTCAGCGTGTAGTCGTTCAGCACGCCGTGCCAATCGAGGAGGATCTGTTTGCGTGCGGACAGGTTGTCGGGATCGGGATGCAGGCGTTCCAGCAAACGGTAGAACTCATTCTCGCTATCGGACCAAAATGCCGCGTCCAGGAAGCTCGTGTCGGCGCCGGTGCGGCGAGTGTCTCCCGGACTGAACCAGGCATCCTTGAGGCAGGAGCGGAGATTGCCGAGAAATAATCCGGCGGCATCAATCAGGTTTTTGACCGTACCTTCGAAATATCTAAGTTTCTCGGGATCTTCGAAGTGGTACAGCGGCATGGTCGATTCGTACCAGCAACGGGGCTTCATGTTGTCCATGTCGTAGCCGAAGGCCCACAGTCGGAAACGGAATCCTTTCCGGTACAACCGTTGATCCCGAAATCGGAGTACGGTCTTCGCCGGAACTCGCTGGATTTTCTTGTCCCGGTTCTCCTGCACCAGACCCAGCCAGTGCCGGTAATTGATCGAGCCTCTGGGGTGCATGGGCAGAACTTCGCCGCCTGCTTCGCGGGTATGCGGGCTGAGGGTGTGTTCCCAAACGCCGCCGTAGTTGGTTCCGTAATTCTTGGTGCGGTACTGACGGACCAGCCTTTCGGAAGGTTCGCCGGACAGCCCGCATTCGCCGCTTTCCACATTCTCGAAATCGAGACGGATGCGCCGGGGCATGCCCCAGAACATTTGCAGCGGGCTTGCATGTTCCGTAGTCGTGACTAGCGTTTTGCTGTCCTTTTCGCTGGTGCGGGTCGGTCCCAGCCAAGGGAAGATGTCTTCGGGCTGATTCTTCGGACTCTTGAAATGGGAGGCTTCCAAAATGTTGAGCCAAAGGGTTTGCCAGAGTGTCGCCGGCCGGTCCGATTCGACCGGCGCGCAAACCACCAGCGTGGTCAGCGGCCCGCCGCCCCGCAACGATGTCCGATGGCCCGCGCCCCCGGACGGGGCGTTGGTTTGCAGGGCATACAAGGCCATCGCCGCCAGGGCCGGGGAGACGCCTTGTCGCGGCAGATTCTTGATGAAATGGGTTTCGCTGCCGGCGGTGTCGATTAACAAGGCAGTAATGGGTAGGGGCTTTTGCGCGTCCAGCGGGTCTCGGTCCTGCATGAAGCGCGGGCCTTCGCCGTCCAGGTTGAAAGCGTCTTGATAGCGGAGAAAGGCTTCTCTCAATTCATCGGGTGCCGGCGGCTGGCCGAACAGCCGGTCTTCCCATTCCCAACGGTCCTTGGGCGCATAGGCGGTTTGCAGCAGCCCGATCAGGAATTGGACCAAGGCGCCGCCATTGAAATCCGGGCGCGGCGGGTTCAGGGCCACGACCGGGTTGTCGGTATAGCTGCCGGTGATTTCCCAGGGGGCGATATTCTCCTTGCCACTCTTGGCCCGGAGGACGGGGAGCCAGCGTTCGGTAAGCAGGTTGTAAGGCATGGTGGTGTTTCCGGTTAAGGAGTTTGCCGTTGTTTTTAGTCGTTCCCGGTGAATCGAATCGGATATCTGCCGATTCCCAAGCTCCTACTCTCATCTTTTATACACATCTCTCACTGGTCCGAGGGCGCCGGTTCAAGAAACGGCGCAGATGGCTGTGGGAGCTGGCGAATCAAGGAATCGGTAGACCGTTTGAGCTGATCTGCTCAGGGAATAAGATGAAGAAAATCCAGTCCGCCGAAAGCAAAAAAATCACGGTCGAACGATACCAATCGATAGCCGCCGGTTAATGCCGCAGCGGCAAGATAGCAGTCGGTCCAACGAGTGACGGAAAAATCGGGGATGTCGCTCCATTTCGCCATTTGCTTTTCCACATCCCAGGACTCCTGAACAAAGGTTATTTCCGGCAACGCCCGGTAAGCACGATACGCCTGCCAGATTTCTTCCGGAGTGAAGGGTTGACCGTGCATGACCTTGCGGTTCGTGGCGAGGCGCAACAGTCCGAGCATGGTGATCCTGCAAAACGCGATATTGGAAACCGACTCCTGTTCCCAGTAGTATCGCGCCCGCTGGTGATGCGCATGATCCGGATCGGTCAAGGCCAACCAAACGTTAATGTCCGGTAGATCGACTTGCGTGTTCGGCATCTTCTTCATCCAAAATGGCTTGAATCTCCGCGTTGCTTAGCGCCGGGACGGCGCCGGCGGCAGCTGCTTTGCGGATAGCCGGCAAGGGGCTGCGTCGGCGGCTGGGTTCGGCCAGGACAATGATTTCCACGGTCTGGCCGGGCGGCAGTTCATCGACCGTAATGGAAATCCGGTGGTTTTCGTCGACGATGGCCTGTTGGCGTATGGCGAAGGTCATGGTTTTCTCCTGGTTCGGATGTGAGGTGAGTGCTCAGCCCTTTTCGTTGTTCTCACCCTCTACGTTTGATTGATTCCACCGCTCGCAAAGGGGGTGTCCATCATGATCAGGGTCGGCTACTTGCTCTAATTCCCATATGCGTTCTTCCTTGGCTTGGGATTCGCCTTTTAACTCCATGATTCTTAATCTTAACTCCGGAAGTCGGCGTTGAATGGAATCGAGATCGTTCCGGATCTGACGAAAAAGGTCCTCTGGATCTGCCGGCATCGTGTTTCTCCTCAGATTAAACCGGCAAAAAGCATACGCCTGGCTTTTGCGAACGTCAACGAAGCATGTATAGGTAGGGGTAAAGGGGTGTGTTATCATGTCATTGTTTTCCGCCTGTTGGTGGAATGAACCGCATGTGTAGGCTGGGGAAAGCTCAGAACAACACTATTCCCAACCCTCGTTGGGATTCCGGGGCGGCTTGCCGCCCCTGACTTCTCTCCCTCAACAGTCGCCGCGCCAGCAAGGCCTGCATTTCCCTCCGCCCGTCGGCAATGAGCAGGACATAGACGGTATCGCCGATGACTCGATAAACGATCCGGTAAGGCTTGAAGAAGACTTCACGGTATTCGTGCTGGCCGACGGACGATAACTCCCGAGGCTGAACGCCCCGCTCCGGAAATCCCGCGAGGCTTTCGAACACCCGCTGGATTTCGTCCAGAACGTGCATGGCTTTGGCGGGTGCATCGTGCTCGCGGATATAGTCGAAGAGGCTTTCGAGGTCGATGGCGGCGTCATCGGTCAAAACGACTCGGTAAGCCATCATTCCTGTCCCTTGTTACGCAATCGGGCGATGACGGCGGATGCCTCCTCAACCTTCCCGGTTTCGATCTGCTGGGTTCCCAGCGCCAATATTTTCAGCAGGGCCAAGGTTTCCTGGGTTTCTTCATAGCTCTTGATGTCTTGTATGACCGCCTTGGCTTCGCCGTTTTGGGTGATGATCAGAGGTTCGCGCACTTCGGCGATTTGCCGGACCACGTCGGCGGCATGGGCCTTGAGATAGCTGATGGGTTTGATCTGGGTGGAATATTTCATGATTGACCTCCGGGAAAATGGGCAAAGGCTAAATTTAGTCTTAATTCGGTCCGCTCACAATCGGGGAATATCGAGATTCGCCGCTGGCGGTTATGCCCGCCTCAACCCCCGCTGCCCGTCATATTGCAAGACAACAACCTCATCGCTCCTGTTCTTTCCCCGTCCAATCCAAACCCCGTTTTCCCGGCGCAACACCAGCAACTTGCTCCACTTGCCCTGGTCCGGCATGGTTTGCCGGCAGCGGTCCAGAGCGTTGCGTACCGCCGGTTCGTCCGTATCCGGCGCATCCACGAACAAAGACGAGCGCACGCTGACCTGACTCAGTTCCCAGGCGAACTTTTCGGCGGATATCCAAGGCTTGGGTTCCGCGTCGCCGTCTTCCCAGCGGGCCAGGCGCACCGTCACCGAAGGTTGATCTTCCAGCCGGGTCGGAATCCGGGTTTCGTCCCAGGGCTCATAGCCTTGGTTTTTGTAGCCCTTTCCCAGCTTGACGATGCTATTAGAGGCGACGGTTCGTTTGGCGGACTTGTCGCCCTCGATTTTGTTGACCTTGGCTTGGAACACGGCGGGAATGGCGGTTTCGGAGCCTTCCCCGTACACGCCTTCGATCAGGCGGCGGGCGTCGCCGGGCATGGCGAGCTTTTGGGACTCCCGCAACAGCTTTGCGGTGAGCCACAGCCGGCCATGGTCCGGGTACACCGCCGCCGTGCCGGAGAAAGCGTCGCCCAGCCAATGGGCCGTCGGGGTCTCCGTGAATTCCGGGCCGAACAGCCAAAGCTTGGGCGTGCCGCGCCCGTTTTCCTCGGCGGGATTGCCCAAGGCATCGCGGACGTGGCGGCATAGGCGCCCGGCCCGTTGGATGATCAGATCGACCGGCGCCAGGTCGGAAATCATCAGGTCCAGATCGACATCGACCGAACTTTCGATAACTTGCGTGCAGATCAGGATCTTGCCCCGGCGTTCCGGTGCCTTGCCGTCTGGGCCGAAGGTCTCCAATGCCCGTTTTTCGATTCCCAAACGGTCTCCCAACGCGAATCGGGCATGGAACAGCAGCAAGTCTTCTTCCGGCACGCCGGCTTGCCGCAACCGCTCGTAGGCCGCGACGGCATCGTCGACCGTATTACGAATCCAGCAGGCGCAACGGTCTTCGGCCCTGGTTGCTACCAGGGTAGAAATGGCGTCATCAATGGAGTGCAGCCCATCGATGTCTACCGTCCGCGCCACTTCGGGACGGGTTTTCAAGGCAATCTCGCCGGGTTCATCCATGCCGACGCGGGTCAATAGGGGATATTCATTGTTCCGCAAGGCCGGTGTTTCGCGTTTCAGGCCCGAGCAATAAGCCTGCGCCAACTTCTCGCGGGTCTTCTTGGGCAGAGTCGCCGAGAGCAGAATCGCGCTGCCGCCCGCCGCGGCGTGAAATTCGAGCAGCGTTTCCAGGAGCTTCAGCATGTAGGCGTCGCAAGCGTGAACTTCATCCACGATCAGCACCTTGCGGGCCAAACCCAACAGCCGCAGCGACTGGTGCCGGGTATAGAGCACCGCCAGCAACGCTTGATCCACCGTGCCTACCCCGATATCGGCCAGCAGGGCTTTCTTGCGGGTGTCGGAAAACCAGGCCAGCCGTTGATTGCCGGCGGATTCGTCGTCCGTGTCGTAATCGGCGTCGTGGCCGTCTCCGCCCGAGGTTAGCGCTTCCAGAACGGGCTCCAGCCGGCTGGCGCTATGGGCCAGCACCCGATTCGGCTTTTCGTGGAAGAATTTTTGATCCAAGCCCTTGTCGACGAGGCGCCGAAACATCGCGTTCGAGGTGGCCATGGTCGGCAGGCCGAAATAGAAACCGTCCGCCCGGCCCGATTGCATGATCCGGTGAGCCAGTTCCAGGGCCGCTTCGGTCTTGCCGGCTCCGGTGACGTCTTCCAGGATGAACAGCTGGGGCGTGTCCGCCAGCGGGAGGTCCGCCGCCGTTTGCTGTAGCGGGGTCGGGGGATTTAGGTAATCGAAGAGTTCGGTCAGGGTTTGCGGGCGTACCCGGCGGGGGAGCAAGCCGATATATGCCAAGGCATCTTCCGCTTGCGGCAAGGCGTATCGGCGCCAATAGTCGTGAAGAGACAGCGGGGTATCGTCGGGCGGCAAGGTCCGGTATTTGAAGAATTCTTCGTTCGATCCCAGCCAGTCGCACAGTACGGCAAGACCGGCCAGCCACCACGATAATGGCTTTAACCGCTCATGCACCGCTCGGCCATCGGGAAGCGCCGCACCGCGATTTCGCAACAGCAGGTCGGCGCAATCCAGAGCAAATTGGGTCGCGGCCTCCTGATCCTGTTCGAGAAAATGCGGGTCGATAAATAGGGTTCCATCGTTCGGTTTGGGAGGCTGGCCGTGGTGGCCGGTTACGATTCCTGCCCAGATATCGAAATTATTGGGCCAGACGCAATCGGCATTGGCGCCGAACCACGCCTGTTCGGTTGCCAGCGATCCGATCAGATCCTGCCAAAGCAGATAGCCGAGCGTATCGTGGCGATGGGTGTAACGGTCTTCCGGCTGCTCGTTTCCCAGGATCTTGCAAAGATTCGGCTGTAAGCCCTGAAAGCGGTAACTGAACTTGCCCAGATCGTGTTGGGACAGGAAGAAGGTGAACCAGTCGGCGAATGTCTTTTCCGGAATTTGCAGCCGCGCCGCCCATTCGGCGCGTAGCGCCGCGTGCCGCTCAAGATAGACCTTGCCCACCGCCGCTACGTCCAAACCGTGATACGGCAAGAGGTGGCAAGGCGTTCCGGCTTCACCTTGCTTGCGAGCTTTCCCCCAATATCTCCAATACCCTTTGCTCATTTCTTATCCCCACTAAAAAAACCGCCAAATCGTCTTCATAAGTGCTTCGCATGAAGTTCATTTGTCTTCGTCATGCCGGCAGTCCCAATCGCAAACGTCGCTTTAATCGCGACCTTCCCTGCCGGAATGACGGGCATATTGCAAATAGGACAAACGGATTTTCCGCTAAGTACTTATTCGCTTTTTTATTGCCGGATCGTCGAACTCGCGGGCGGTTTGGGGCTTTTCCCGTTTCCAATAAGGCCGTTCGGCAGCCATCGCTTGTCTTCCGCGCGCGGCGCGAAGGTTATAGCACGGGCGCGGGTTCGCCGGATGCGGCGGTAAGGGGATAGGTGTGTAAGAAAAGGCGGATTTTTATGTGCGTAATTACTTACGGCGGTTGCCGGGCCAGCAGCCGCGCGACGGGCGCGGCATTACGTCAGGGTGCGCGAAGCGCGCCCCGGCCCGCCGGAACGTCGTTTCCGGCCACGGCCTTAGCTTGGCCGGTGGCCGGGCTCCGTGGCCGGCTGGGCGAATCCGCCCAGCGTTTCCTTCAGCGCGTCCTCCACCTGTTCGAGCCAGACGAATTGCAGCTTTTCCTTGGCCTCGGCGGGAATTTCCTCCAGCTCCTTTTGGTTGCGGGCCGGCAAGAGGACGCGGGTGATGCCGGCGGCGAGGGCGGCGAGCACTTTTTCCTTGATGCCGCCTACCGGCAGAACGAGACCGCGAAGGCTGATTTCGCCGGTCATGGCGGTGTCGTTGCGGACCGCTTTTTGAGTCAGGAGGGATACGAGGGCGACGAAGATGGCGACGCCGGCGCTGGGGCCGTCCTTGGGGGTGGCTCCGGCGGGGACGTGGATGTGGATGTCGCTTTTCTCGAATACTTCGGGCTGGATGCCGAGGTCGGCGCAGCGGGCCTTGGCGAGGCTCAGGGCGGCCTGGGCGCTTTCCTTCATGACGTCGCCCAGTTGCCCGGTCAGCGTCAGCTTGCCGGCGCCGGGAGCGCGGCTGGCCTCGATGAAGAGAATGTCGCCGCCCACCGGCGTCCAGGCGAGGCCGGTGGCGACGCCCGGCACGCTGGTGCGCATGGCGACTTCGTTTTCGAAGCGCCGCGGCCCGAGGATGGCAGGAAGCAGTTCGGGCGTGACCGTCAGGCGCTCGATTTCGCCTTCGGCGATGCGGACCGCCGCATGGCGGAACACGGCGCCGATCTCCCGTTCCAGGTTTCTGACGCCGGCTTCGCGGGTATAGTCGCGGATGACGGCGTTCAGCGCTTCGTCGGTGATTTCGCATTGGTCGGGGTCCAGGCCGCACGCTTCGCGCTGCTTGGAAACGAGGTAGCGGCGGGCGATCTGGAGCTTTTCTTCGGCCGTGTAGCCGGGCAGGTGGATCACTTCCATGCGGTCGCGCAAGGGGCCCGGAACGGTATCGAGCATGTTGGCCGTGCTGATGAACATGACGTGGCTGAGGTCGAAGGGAACCGCGAGGTAGTTGTCGCGGAAGGTGCTGTTCTGCTCGGGGTCGAGCACTTCCAGCAGGGCCGCGGAGGGGTCTCCGTGGAAGCTGGCGCCGAGCTTGTCGATTTCGTCCAGCATCATGATGCAGTTGCGCGCCCCGGCCTTGCGGATGGCCTGGATGACGTTGCCCGGCAAGGCGCCGATGTAGGTGCGCCGGTGGCCGCGGATTTCGGCCTCGTCGTGTACGCCCCCCAGGCTGACGCGCACGAACTTCCGGCCGGTGGCGCGGGCGATGCTTTGTCCCAGGGAGGTCTTGCCGACGCCGGGCGGCCCGACGAAGCAGAGGATCGGGCTTTTTCCCGCCGGGTTGAGCTTGCGCACCGCGAGATATTCGAGAATCCGCTTCTTGATCTTTTCGAGGCCGTAGTGGTCTTCATCCAAGACCCGCCGCGCCTCGGCGATATCCAGCCGATCCTCGGTCTCCACCGACCAGGGCAGTTCGGTCAGCCATTCCAGATAGCTGCGCACCATGGAGTGTTCGGCGCTTGCTTCGGGCATCCGTTCCAGCCGCTTTAATTCCTTCATCGCCTGGTTTTCGGCTTCTTCGGGCATTTTCGCCTTGGCGATGGCTTCGTACAGCTCGGCGATTTCCTCGGTGCGTTCGTCGGTTTCGCCCAACTGCTTTTGAATGGTTTTGAGCTGTTCCCGAAGCAGGAATTCGCGCTGCCGTTCGTCCATGGTCTGCTTGGTCTGCTCGCTGATTTCCCTGGAGATGCGGAGAACCTGGATGCGATGGCGAAGGAGGTTGGAAATTTTGTCGAGCCGCGTCTGAGGGTCGAACGTTTCCAGGATTTCCTGCTTTTCGGCGATGGCCAAATCCATGAACGAAGCCACCAGATCGGCCAGCATGGGGGCCGAGGATACCTGTTGAACGGCGTTCAGCAATTCCGGCGGAGCCTGGGGGAGCAGGGCCAGCACTTCGGCCACCTGGTTCTTCAATTGCAGCAGCCGGGCCTCGATGGCGGGCGTTTCGATCTCCTGCTCCTTGATCGGCTCGATGCGGGCCGCCAGAAACGGATATCCTTGCAGAAATTCGAGGATGCGAAAGCGTTGCTCGCCCTGGCAGACGATGTTGTGCGAGCCTTCCGGCCCGGTCACGTAGCGCAGGATGGCGGCCTGGGTGCCGACCGTGTAAAGCTCGTCCGGCTCGGGTACGTCCACTTTGGCGTCCCGTTGCAGCAGGATTCCGACCGGCGTGTCCCTCCGAAGCGCATACTGGGCCGCGGCGATGGAAGGCTCCCTGCCGACGCTGATCGGAATGATGACGCCCGGAAACAGCACGATGTTCCGCACCGGAATGATGGCGATCGCGTCCGGCGGCAGGGCGGCGAAGGACGCGGCGTGTTTGTCTGATCGTTGTTCGGTTTTCATGGCGGCGCTCAATCCGTCTTAAAAAGAGGAATGGTCAGACAGCCGTTTGCGTAAATCGGGTCGCCGGGACGGAGGCCCCAGGGCGGCAGTTGGATACGCCGCTCGAAGCGGCCGTAGGGAATTTCCAGGCGATGGATGACGGCGGTGTCCGGGGCGATGTTCAAAGACCGTTCGCCGGACACGACGAGCAGGTTCTCGGCGATGGCGACATCGATGGCTTCCGGGGGCACGCCCGGCAAGACGACCGTGATGGCGATCGCATCGCCGGTTTCGATGATGTCGACCGGCGGTTCCCACGCCGGGCGGGACGCCACCAGGCGGTGAACTTGGAAGAAGCGCCGGTGGAGACGCTCCGCCTGTTCCAGCAAGTCGCAGGCTTGCGCCCACATCCAGGTTGTCGGACCGTGCGACATGGCAGTAATCTCGCAAAAGCGGGCTCGAAGCCGTACATGCGAAGGCCGACGCGAAGCCGAGAATTCGGCCGCGGACATCCTTATCCGGACAATGAATTCCCCTCGTCTGAATTTGGCGGCTGGATGGCGCTTGAAACCTTGCAATCCCTCATCCCCAGCGCTTCTCCAATCGCAAACGTCGCTTTAGTCGCGACCTTCCAATCGCAAACGTCGCTTTAGTCGCGACCTTCCAATCGCAAACGTCGCTTTAGTCGCGACCTTCCAATCGCAAACGTCGCTTTAATCGCGACCTTCCATGTACTCCATACGCAGTTGGACGCTTCGGGAGTCGCGAAATTCATTGATGTCGAGCCGATAAACGGCGCGGAGGCGGCGGCAAGCCAGCCAATCGGCCGGTTCGTCGACGAAGAAGGCGATGCCGTCGATCAGTTTTTCCGAGTTCGGGATCTTGAGGAGCAGCTTGAGATGGCGGTCGCCGACGATACGGCTTTGCGCCACGTCGAATTCGCCGTCGAACTGGGGCTCGGGGAAGCCTTGGCCCCACGGCCCCGCCTGGCGCAGCAGTTCGGCGATTTCCAGTCCCATTTCGTGGGCTTCGAGCGGTCCGTCGCTGTGGATGGCGTGATCGAGGTCCAGGTGAGCCAAGTGGCGGGCCACTTCTTCCTCGAACAGCTCGGCGAACTGCGGCAAATCGTCCCGGTGGAGGCTCAGGCCGGCGGCCATGGCGTGCCCGCCGAACTTCCGCAGCAGGTTCGGACGGCGCGTGGCGATATCGCTCAGCACGTCGCGGATGTGCACGCCCGGAATGGAGCGCGCGGACCCTTTGATCTCGTCGCCGTCGGTGCGGGCGAAAGCGATGACCGGCCGGTTCACGCGGTCCTTGATCCGGGACGCGAGGATGCCGACCACGCCCTGATGCCAGGAATCGTCGAACAGGCAAAGCCCCGATTTCGCCGCCAGGGAATCGTCGAGGTCTTCGAGATGGGCAAGCGCGTCGAGCTTCATCTGCTCCTCGATTTCGCGCCGATCCCGGTTCAACTGGTCGAGCCGGGCGGCCATGGCGCGGGCGGCGTCGGAATCGTCGGTCAGCAGGCACTCGATGCCGAGGGTCATGTCTTCGAGCCGTCCGGCCGCATTGAGCCGGGGCGCCACGGCGAAGCCGAGATCGGCTGCCGTGATCGGCCGCGAATTGCGCCCCGAAACCTCCAGCAGCGCCAGCAATCCGGCGTGGGCTTGTCCGGAGCGGATGCGCTGCAACCCCTGGTGAACCAGGATGCGGTTGACGTGATCCAGGGTCACCACGTCGGCGACCGTTCCGAGAGCCACCAAATCCAGGAGTTGGGCGAGATTCGGCTCCTCCATGCCGGCGCGGGCGAAATGGCCGGCGGCCCGAAGCCGGATGCGCACTGCCGAAAGAACGTAAAACATCACGCCGACGCCGGCGAGGTACTTGCTCGGGAAAGGATCTCCGTTGCAGTTCGGGTTGACGATGGCGTCCGCGTTGGGAAGCTCCGTGCCCGGCAGGTGGTGGTCGGTGATGAAGACCCGCATGCCCTGGGCTTTCGCCGCCGCCGTGCCGTCGAGGCTGGATATGCCGTTGTCGACGGTCAGAAGGATGTCCGGCGCGCTTTGGGCGGCCATCGCGACGATTTCCGGCGTCAGGCCATAGCCGTATTCGAAGCGATTGGGTACTAGATAGGAGACTTGGCTAGCGCCGAGCAGCCTAAGTCCCCGGACGGCCACGGCGCAGCCGGTGGCGCCGTCGGTATCGTAATCGGCGATGACGAGAATGCGCCGATTCTTGAGGATCGCCTCCGCGAGCTGATCGGCTATTGTCTCCATGCCGCTCAGCAGCCAGGGCGAAGGGAGTTTTGCCAGCGAGCGGTCCAGTTCGTCGGCGGCGGTCAGCCGGCGCGAGGCGTAAATGCGTTGCAACAGCGGCGGAAGATGGGAAAAGGCCCGGCCGGCGAGCTGATCCGGCCGGCGGGAAACGATTTTCTTTTTGACCGGGTAGTAAGGCATTGGATAACACTAGCCGTCGAATGTGGATTTTGTAGGATGGGCAAAGGCCAATAGGCCGTGCCCATCTCTCCGGCCCTCCGACCCGCGATGGGCACGCTGCGCTTTGCCCATCCTACGGAACTTGTCCCGGCCTACAGATCACCGAAACAAATTTACAATGAACGGCACGTAATGATCGATCAACAAGGCCGAGAAAATCCCGACCAGATAGACCAGCGAATAGCCGAAAGTTCTCATGGCCAGCGCGTTGTCCGCGTCTTTCTTGAGACGAATCGCGTAATACAAAAATCCGCCCCCGAGTCCCACGGCCGCGCCCAGGTAAAGAAAGCCGCTCATGCCGGTGAGATAGGGGAAAAGGCTCACGATCAGCAGCAATATGGTGTAAAGGAGAATGTGCAGCTGCGTGATCTCCACGCCGTGGGTCACGGGCAGCATGGGGATGTTCACCTTGGCGTAGTCGTCCCGCTTGGCGATCGCGTAGGCCCAAAAGTGGGGCGGGGTCCAGGTGAAAATCAGCAGGAACAGCAGCAGGGCGTAAGGGTGCACCCCGCCGGTCACGGCGCACCAGCCGAGCACCGGCGGGGCCGCGCCGGCCGCGCCGCCGATCACGATGTTCTGCGGCGTCGCGCGCTTCAGATAAACGGTATAAACGAAGGCGTAGCCGATCAGCGAAAGAAAGGTCAGAAGCGCGGTCAGCGGGTTCACGAAGAGGATCAGGATCGCCATCGAAAGCACGCCCAGAACGGCCGCGAAGGTCACCGCCTGGTTCGGCAGCACATGGCCGGACGGCAGGGGGCGGTTTTGCGTGCGCGCCATCTTGGCGTCGGCGCGACGGTCCAGGAAATGGTTGATCGCGGCGGCGGAAGCGGCGGCCAGGCCGATGCCCAGGCTCGCCCAAAACGAAACGGCCAAGGGCGGCATTCCCGGCACGGCCAAAAACATGCCGATGACGGCGGTGAACACGATGTGGCCGACTACCTTGAGCTTGCACAGGGCGAGATAGGTTCTCCAGGAAACGGCATTCGTGGATTCGATATCAGTCGTCGAGTTCATCGTTTCGCTACGGTCTTCGTTTACAATACCGGCTGGTTCGGCAACCAGCCGTTCTATCCTCAACACATTAAGGAGAGCGTCAAATGCTGTTTCGCGGACTCCGTCTGGCCTTGCTGGTATCGCCGCTGTCGCTTCACGCTGCTGAGCCTGCGGTACACGAGTTCCGGCTGGATAACGGGTTGAAGCTTTTGGTCCAGGAAGACCACCGTGCGCCGGCAGTCGTTACGCAGGTCTGGTACAAAGTGGGCGCCAGCTATGAGCACGGCGGCGTCACCGGCATTTCGCACATGCTGGAACACATGATGTTCAAGGGCACCGAAAAACATCCGCCGGGCGAATTCTCCCGTATTATCGCAGCAAACGGGGGTCGAGAAAACGCCTTCACCGGGCAAGATTACACCGCGTATTTCCAGACCCTGGAAAAAACCCGGCTTCCGGTAAGCTTCGAGCTGGAAGCCGACCGCATGCGGAATCTGCTTCTGTCCGACAAGGAGTTCAAGAAAGAACAGCAAGTCGTCCTGGAGGAACGCCGCCTGCGCACCGACGATCAGCCGCGCGCCAAGATGGAAGAGCATTTTCAGGCGGTCGCCTACACCAATAGTCCGTACAAGAATCCGGTGATCGGCTGGCCGGACGACGTCGGCGGGCTGAACGTCGACGATCTCAAGAACTGGTACGGACTTTGGTACGCGCCGAACAACGCCACCCTCGTCGTCGTGGGCGACGTAAACCCTGGGGACGTTCACGCGCTCGCCAGGAAGCATTTCGGTCCGTTGAAGCCGAGCCATCTGCCGGAGATCAAGCCGCGGGGCGAAGTCGAGCAACTGGGGCCGCGCCGCATGACCGTTCGCGTGCCCGCGAAGCTTCCCTACCTGGCGATGGGCTTTAAAACGCCCGCGCTGCGGACGGCGGGCGAAGCGGATTGGGAAGCTTACGCCCTGGAAGTGGCCGCCGGGATTCTGGACGGCGGCAACAGCGCGCGGCTGTCCAGCCGTCTGGTGCGCGGGCAGCAGGTAGCGGCGTCCGCCGGAGCCGGCTACGACCTTTATTCCCGCTTGTCGAATCTTTTCACCCTGGAGGGCACGCCGGCCCAGGGTAAGACCTTGCAGGCGCTGGAAAAGGCGCTGGGGGAGGAAATCCGCCGCCTTCGCGACGAGCCGGTTTCCGCCGCGGAATTGGAACGGGTCAAGGCGCAAGTGCTGGCTCAACATATTTATCAGAGGGACTCCATGTTTTATCAGGCGATGCAGCTCGGCATGACCGAAACCGTCGGGCTCGGATGGAAAACCGTCCGGGAGTACGTGGATAAAGTCAACGCGGTGACGGCCGAGCAGGTGCAAAAGGTTGCGCGGAAATACCTGGTCGACGACCGGCTCAGCGTGGCCTACCTGGAACCGTTGCCTTTGCCCGAGGGCGCGAAGGCCCCGGAAGAAGCCGCACCGATGGGAGGCGATCATGTCCGTTAAGCGCGTGTTCCGGGTTGTTGTCTTTCTGCTTCTATTGACCAGCGCGCCGGCCTTCGCGGTGCCGGAGATCCAGCATTGGGTTTCGCCTCGGGGAGGCCGGGTCTATTTCGTGCCGACCGAAGGCTTGCCGCTGCTCGACGTCCGGGTCGTGTTCGACGCCGGCAGCGCCCGCGACGGCGACAAGTTCGGTCTCGCGGCGCTCACCTCCGGCATGCTCGACACCGGCGCCGGAGACTGGGACGCCGACGCCATCGCCCAGCGGCTCGAAAACGTCGGAGCTTCCCTCGGAACCGGCATTTCGCGCGATTCGGCCTATATGTCGCTGCGCAGCCTGACCCATCCCGAAAAGCTCGACGTCGCGCTGGAAACGGGCCGGGAAATCCTGGCCCGTCCCCGCTTCGAGCAAAAAGACTTCGAGCGGGAGAAAAGCCGGACGCTGCTCGCCATCAAGCAGCGCGGCGAAGAACCGGACGAACTCGCCGACATCGCGTTCTTTCGGGCGCTGTACGGCAACCATCCCTACGCCCATCCGCAGGAAGGGTTCGCCGAAACCGTGGCGCCGCTGACTCGCGAGGATCTGACCGATTTCCACAAGCGCTACTACGTGGCGAGCAACGCCATCGTCGTGATCGTGGGCGAGGTGAAGCGGGCGGATGCGGAAGCCATCGCCGAACGCTTGCTTTCGGGCCTCGAAAAAGGCGCCGCTCCGCCCGCGTTGCCGGCGCCCGCGCCGCTCGGGCCGGCCGAAACCGTCAAGCAACCGTTCCCGTCCGAGCAGACCCACGTGCGCGCCGGCGTTCTCGGGATGACGGCAACCGATCCCGATTATTTCCCGCTTTACGTGGGCAACCACATCCTGGGCGGCAGCGGCCTGGTTTCCCTCATCAGCAAAGAGGTCCGGGAAAAGCGGGGGCTTTCCTACAATGCCTACAGCTATTTCATGCCGCTCCGGGAGCTAGGGCCCTTCCAGATGGGGCTCCAGACCCGCAACGATCAGGCCGGAGAGGCGCTGCGCGTGGCGCTCGAAACCGTGAAGGAGTTCGCCGCGAACGGGCCTAGCGACAAGGAGCTGGAAGCCGCCAAGAAAAATATCGTCGGCGGTTTCGTTTTGCGCCTGGACAGCAATCAAAAGCTTGCCGAGCAGGTGGCCGTCGTCGCGTTCTACAACCGTCCCCTGGATTACCTCGCCAAGTTTACCGGGAAGGTGGAGGCGGTGACCCGCGAGGATATCCGGCGCGCGTTCCGGTCCCGGATCGATCCGGACAAGATCCGGACCGTGCTGGTCGGCGGCGGGGCGAAGTGAAGAATGAGATCCGCATCGTCGGCGGCCGCTTTCGCAGCCGCAAGCTCAGGTTTCCCGCGGCGCCCGGACTCCGGCCGACGCCGGACCGGGTGCGGGAAACCCTGTTCAACTGGCTGCGGAACGACATCGAAGGCGCCCGCTGCCTCGATCTTTACGCAGGCAGCGGCGCTTTGGGATTCGAAGCCGCATCGCGGGGCGCCGCGCTGGTCGTGCAGGTGGAGCGGGACGCGGCGGTGTGCGAAGCCCTTGAACGGAATCGCGCGCTGTTGAACGCCGAGGCGGTGAACGTCGTCCAAGCGGAAGTCGGGCGTTTCCTGGCGGGGCCGGGGCAGCCGTTCGACGTGGTTTTTCTCGATCCGCCCTTCCACCGGGGCCTGGTCGTTCCGTGTTGCCTTGCGCTGGAAGAGAACGGCTGGCTGTCTTCCCGCGCTAAAATCTATCTGGAGGCGGAGAGCGTCTTCCGGCCCGACGGGCTTCCGCAAAACTGGCGGGCCTTGCGAGGCGGCAAGGCGGGGGAAGTCGGCTATTACTTGTACGAGCGCCTATCGTCCGGTCAATTCTCATGATTATCACCGCGATCTATCCCGGAACATTCGATCCCATCACCAACGGCCATGTCGATCTGGTGACGCGCGCCGCCCGTATTTTCGATCGAGTGGTCGTCGCCGTGGCGGAAAATAAGAACAAGATTCCGCTATTCACCTTGGACGAGCGGGTGGATCTCGCGCGGGCTTCGCTCCAGTCGTTGGGGAACGTGGACGTTTTGGGCTTCGATACCCTGCTGGTAAACTGCGCGAAAAAATGCGGCGCCACCGTGATTCTGCGGGGGCTCCGCGCGGTATCGGATTTCGAGTTCGAATTCCAGTTGGCCGGCATGAATCGCCATCTTTGCGCGGAATTGGAAACGATGTTTTTGACGCCCAGCGAACAGTACGCGTTCATTTCGTCCTCGGTGATTCGCGAGATCGCGAAGCTCGGCGGGGATGTTTCGAGTTTCGTGCCGGAACTGGTGCGGGAAGCGTTGGTCACAAAATACGCAAGTTGTCAGTGAGATAGAAATGGCTCTGATTATTACCGACGAATGTATCAACTGCGATGTGTGCGAGCCCGAGTGCCCGAACGGCGCCATTTCGCAAGGCGATGAAATCTATCAAATCGAACCGGCGCTCTGCACCGAGTGCGTCGGGCATTTCGACAAGCCGCAATGCATGGACTTGTGCCCGGTGGACTGCATTCGGAAGGACCCGGATCACGCGGAAGACCACAAGACGCTTTACGAAAAGTATTTGGCCCTGGCCAAGGCGTAGCCTTCAGGATTTCCGCTCGGCGTGCCTGGCCATCTGCCGCAGTTTGGCCACGGCGAGACGGTCGATGTCCGCGGCTTTTTGCCCGGTCAGCAGTTCCAGCGCCTGATCCACCGAGTTCACCGCATGAATGACGAACGCGCGGCGGCGGACGGCCTCCACGACGTCGTCCTTCAGCATCAGGTTGCGGATGTTGACTTTAGGGATGACGACGCCCTGTCTTCCCGTTAGTCCCCGTGCTTCGCACAGGCGAAAGAACCCCTCGATCTTTTCGTTGATGCCTCCGACCGTCTGGACCTCGCCGTATTGGTTGATGGAGCCGGTGACGGCGAAGGCTTGGGCCAGCGGTACTCCGGTGAGCGCCGAAATCAGGGCGCACAGTTCGGCGAGGGCCGCGCTGTCGCCGTCCACATAGCCGTAGGATTGCTCCAGGGCGATGTTGGCGGAGATGGCGAGGGGAAAGTCGGAGGCGTATTTGTGGCCCAGATATCCCGAAAGGATCATGATGCCCTTGGAGTGGATGGCCTGGCCCAATTCGGCTTCCCGCTCGATGTCGACCACGCCGCGGCTTCCGGGGTAGATGGTGGCGGTGATGCGCGCCGGCGTCCCGAACCGCCCGTCGCCGATCTCCAGGATGGTGAGGCCGTTGATTCTGCCGACCGAATCCCCGTCGGTGTCGATCAGGATGGTGTCGCTCAGCATGTCTTCCAGCAGCATCCGGCTGATGCGTCCGAGCCGTTCCTCCTTCGCGGCCAAAGCCTTTTGCACATGCCGTTCGGCGATCGTCTCCGCGCCTTCCTGCCCGCGGAACTGCTCGGCCTCGGCGACCAGTTCGAACACATCGCGCACCCGTGCCGAAAGACGCTCCTGGTGTTCCGCCTCCCGTGCGCTGAACTCGATCAGCCGGGCGACGGCGTCGCGGGCGACGGGCTTGAACCCGTCGGCTTCGGCGTGGGTTTTGATCAGCCGCGCAAAATCCAGCATCGATGCGGGGGTGATCGGGATATCGTCGTCGAATTCCGCGAGAACCCGGAACAGCTCCTTGAACTCGTCGTCCATCGATTGCAGCAGGTAGTAAAGCTCGCGAGAGCCGATCAGAACCAGTTTTACGGACAGCGGGATCACGTCCGGATCGAGCGTCGGAGCGACGGCCGCCTGATCTTCGACGGGCGATTCGATCCTGATCCGGCGGGTTTTGAGGGTTCGCTTCAGCGTCGGCCAGACATGCGGCTCGGCGATCAATTTTTCGGCTTCCAGGATCAAATAGCCGCCGTTGGCCCGGTGCATCGCGCCGGGATAAATCAAGCGGTAATGCGTGGTTAAGGCGCCCTGTTCGCTGACGTATTCGAGGCGGCCGAACAAGTTGGGATAGTTGGGATTCGCTTCGTAAACCACGGGCGCGCCGGCGCCGGGGCTGTGGCTGACCAGCAGCCGCGGGGCGTATTGCGCGATCAGGATCGCCCGCTTCGCCGCTTCTTCGTGGGGCTCGTGCCCGCGCTCCCCGGCTAGATGCTCCACGACGACGCGAGGCAGGCTGCGGCGTATTTCCGCCAAGTACTGCCGCACCGCGGGCAGGTCGGCATATTTCCCGGACAAGCCGGCCAGTAAAGGCTCGATGGCGTCGTCTATGGTCGATTTATCGAGATCCCGCAGCCGGTCGATGCTCTCGCGCTTCCATTGCGGCATTTCCGAGAGGAGTTCGTTGAGGTAATCCTCCAGTTCCCGGACGCGGCTGAGAAACCGATTCTTTTCGGCATCCGGCAAGGCGGCGAAATCGTCTTCGCCGGCGGGCCTGCCGTTGATCAGGGGACCGAATACGACGGTGTCTCCGTTGCGGAAGAGGGCGATTTTATACTCTCTGGCGCGCCGCTCGACTTTGTCGACCGCCTGGTTGTAGCGCTGCGTGACCTCTCGCTCGATGGCGGTTTTGCGCCTTTGATAAGCCGGATTCTCGAAGGCGGCCGGAAAGGTTGCGAGAAGATTGTCGACCAGCTCCTCGATATCGGCGAGCAGGGATTTTCCCAGGCCCGGCGGAAGCTGCACGGCGAAGGGCTTGCGCGGATCGTCGAAATTGTTGATGTAGGCCCAGTCGCTCGAAGACGGCCGTTCCCGCGCTCTCGCTTCGAGATAATGGGTGACCAGCGACAGACGTCCGGTTCCGGCTTCGCCCATCACGTAGATGTTGTAACCCGGCCGTGGCATGGCAACGCCGAAGGCGATGGCCGAGTGCGCCCGCGCCTGTCCCAGCATGCCCCGGAACGGCTCCAGGTCGTCGGTCGTCGCGAAGGGCAGTTCCTCCGGCCGAATCTGCGCTTTGAGAGCGGCGGGAGGCAGCCCGGATGGTCCGGGAAAGTTTGTCATCGGATGGGGTGCGAGCCGTTGGCGTTTTGCGGCGATGCCGAGATCATTTTAATGGGACGATTCGGGCGTTCCGGTGCTTTTCGTCCATTTCCCGCAAGGCGCGCGGAAATTCGCTTTGGATGCGCGGCATGGCGGCCGGCGAACCCTCCGTGTAATAAACCGCCTCGTAAGGAACCGGCTGATCCAGGGCGCAGCGTTCCGAGGCCCGAAAATTCCGCCAGGCGAGAACGATGTCGCGGCGGGAAACGGCGCCGTTCAGAAAGACGATTTCCTCCCGATCGATCACGGCCAGATACTGCATGCTGCGGATAGGGACGAACAAGGCCGTTTCGCCGCTCCGGTAAAGCAGGGTTTTCGACCGGTTATAAACGGCGGCGCTCAGGGAGCGTCTTTCCCTTTTGATCTCTCGGGTACGGTAAAAGCTTTCTTTGGTATACATCTCGTCGCCCTTGCTGCCTGTCGGGGCTTACGCTAACGCGCCGGCTCGCCGGTTTCAATAACTGGATAACGAAGTTTGAGTTTGCTATATTCGAAAACCAGACTTTTCAAGAAAGCCGGGATGCAAGCACTGCTGGCGCCTCCTCTGGTTGAATTTGGCGGAAAGCCCCGGCATGTCGAATCATTCTCACTCTCCGTTCCAAGTGCCAGCGTGAACGCGCCCGGACAAGGTCAGTCCAATTCAAGAATCATAAAGACCATCAGTACCGTTACTCTTTGAGCTTGGAGAAAAACCATGACAATTAAGGTTGCAATCAACGGATACGGCCGTATCGGACGGAATGTCCTTAGGGCTTTATACGAGTCGGGACGGGCCGGGGAAATTCAAATCGTGGCGATCAACGATCTGGGCGACGCCAACACCAACGCGCACCTGACCAAATACGATACGGTACACGGACGCTTTCCGGGGGAAGTTTCGGTGGATGGCGACTGCATGATCGTCAACGGCGACCGGATCCGCGTGTTTGCCGAGCGGGATCCCGCCAAGCTGCCCTGGGGCGATTTGGGCATCGACGTCGTCCATGAGTGCACCGGCATCTTTACTTCCAAGATCAAGGCGTCGGCCCACCTTGCCGCGGGGGCGAAGAAAGTGATCATTTCCGCGCCGGGCGGAGAAGACGTCGACGCCACCGTCGTTTACGGCGTCAACCATAAGACGCTGAAGGCCAGCGACACGGTGATTTCCAATGCGTCCTGCACCACCAACTGCCTGGCGCCGCTGGTCAAGCCCCTGCACGAGGCGATCGGCGTCGTGCATGGTTTGATGACCACCATTCATTCCTATACCAACGATCAGGTGCTGACCGACGTTTACCACAAGGATCTGCGCCGCGCCCGAGCCGCCACCCAGTCGATGATTCCCACCAAGACCGGCGCCGCGGCGGCGGTCGGCCTGGTGCTGCCCGAATTGTCCGGACGTCTCGACGGTTTCGCGATTCGCGTACCCACGATCAACGTTTCGCTGGTCGACCTGACGTTCGTTGCCTCGCGCAACACCACCAAGGACGAGATTCACGACATTCTGCGCAAGGCGTCGGAAGGCCCGCTGAAGGGCATTCTCGGTTACAACGATCAGCCGCTGGTATCGATGGATTTCAATCACGATGCCCGCTCCTCGATTTACGAGGCGACGCTCACCAAGGTCATGCAGGGCAACATGGTCAAAGTGCTGGCCTGGTACGACAACGAGTGGGGCTTCTCCAACCGCATGCTGGACGCCACGGTAGCCTTGATGGAAGCCGGCTTGAGATAAACGGCGAGATGAGACGAACGAAGATCGTAGCGACTCTGGGCCCCTCAACCGACGACCCCGCCGTTTTGGAGCGGGTCGTCAGAGCGGGCGTCGACGTGGTCCGGCTCAATTTTTCCCATGGCGACGCCGGGACTCACAAAAAGCGCGCCGCGGCGGTGAAGGCCATCAGCCGGAAATTAAACCGCCACGTCGGCATTCTGGTCGATTTGCAGGGGCCGAAGATCCGGATCGCCCGTTTCCAGAGAGAGGGCAAGGTTCATCTGCAGGAAGGTGCGCGCTTCGATCTCGACACCGCTCTTTCTCCGGATCAGGGCGACGAACGCCAGGTCGGGTGCCTGTATTCCGATCTCCCGAAAGACGTGAAGCCGGGCGACGTTTTGTTGCTGGACGACGGGCGGATCGAGCTGGGCGTCGACCGGATAGAAGGCTCGCGCATCGTCTGCCGCGTGACCGTCGGCGGCGAGCTGTCCAACCACAAGGGCATCAACAAGCAGGGCGGCGGTCTGTCCGCCGCGGCGTTGACCGAGAAGGACAAGGAGGATATCGCGACGGCCGCCGAAATCGACGCCGATTATCTCGCCGTATCGTTTCCGCGCTCCGCCTCGGATGTCCGGGAAGCGCGGGATTTGCTGCGCGCCGCCGGGGGCGACGCGGGCATCGTGGCCAAAATCGAGCGCGCCGAAGCCCTGCTGCCGGACGTGATCGAGTCCATCGTCGAGGCATCCGACGCCATCATGGTGGCGCGCGGCGATCTCGGAGTGGAAATCGGCGACGCCCAGTTGCCGCGGGTGCAGAAAGATCTGATCAAGCTGGCGCGAAGCCGCGACCGTGCGGTCATTACCGCCACGCAAATGATGGAGTCCATGATCCACAGCCCCCTGCCCACGCGGGCGGAGGTATTCGACGTGGCCAACGCGGTGATCGACGGCACCGATGCCGTCATGCTTTCCGCCGAAACGGCCACCGGCGCCTATCCGGACAAGGCGGTCGCGGCGATGGACAGGATATGCCGGGAAGCCGAGCAGCATCCCAGGGTGCGGCAGTCCACTCACCGCATCGACGAGACGTTCGATTACATCGACGAGGCCATCGCGATGGCCTCGATGTACATCGCCAATCACCTGCCCGTCAAGGCGATCGGCGCGCAGACGGAAACGGGCTCGACGCCGCTGTGGATGTCGCGCATCAGTTCCCGCATTCCGATCTACGCCTTGACCCGGCACGAAAAAACCTGCCGCAAAGTCACCCTCTATCGCGGCGTTTATCCCATCAGCTTTCACAGCACGACGTCCGATCACGCCGTGCTGAACCGGGAAATCATCACCGAATTCCTGAACCGGGATCTGGTGAAGCCGGGCGATTTGATCATTCTGACCAAGGGCGATCTCACCGGCGTGCGCGGCGGAACCAATGCCCTGAAGATTGCCCGGGTCGGCGCGGTCTAGGGGGCGGACCGTCCGCCGTTCCGGACGGTCGGCTCCCGCCAATTTAGTCATAGGGGAGAACGCATGAACGGCGACTACTTAACCCGGTTTCTCATCCACGAACAGCGTAAGAATCCGAGCGCCACGGGCGAATTCACGATGCTGCTCAGCGAAATCGCGACCGCCTGCAAAGCCATCGCGCACGAGGTGAATCGCGGCGGACTGGCCGGCAATCTCGGTATTGCCGGTTCCGAGAACATCCAGGGCGAAGCGCAGAAGAAGCTGGACGTGATCTCCAACGATCTTTTCATCCGATCGCTGGAATGGACCGGGCACCTGGCCGCGATGGCCTCGGAGGAGAACGATGACATCATTCGGATTCCGCCGGGCTATTCGAGGGGAAAATACCTGATCTGCTTCGATCCTCTCGACGGCTCGTCGAATATCGACGTCAACCTGACGGTGGGCACCATTTTCTCCATTCTGCGCGCGCCGGAAGGCCGGGACGATCCGACCGAGGCGGATTTCCTCCAGCCGGGAACCAGGCAGGTGGCCGCCGGATTCTGTACTTACGGTCCGACCACCCTGATGGTGCTGACGACCGGCAGCGGCGTGAACGGCTTTACCTTGGACCGGGACGTGGGAGAGTTCGTTTTGACCCATCCCAATATGCAAATCCCCAAGGAAACCTCCGAATTCGCCATCAACATGTCCAACCAGCGCTATTGGGAAGAGCCGGTCAAGCGCTATATCGACGAATGCCTGAAAGGCAAGGACGGCGGCCGGGAAAAGAATTTCAACATGCGCTGGGTGGCGTCGATGGTTGCGGAGGTTTACCGCATTCTGACCCGGGGCGGCATCTTCATGTATCCCTACGATACTCGCGACGCGGGCAAGCCGGGACGGTTGCGCTTGATGTACGAGGCCAATCCGATGAGCTTCATCGTCGAGCAGGCGGGCGGGGCAAGTTCCACCGGGCGCCGGCGCATCCTGGAAATCGAGCCTGACAGTATCCACCAGCGCGTCCCCGTGATTTTGGGATCGAAAGCGGAAGTCGAGCGGGTGGTATCCTATCACCGCTAGCTTCCCGGTCTCGAAAAGTCCGCCCGTCTCCGATCGCATCGAGCGGGAACAAGGCGCGGCTCTTGTTCGCCTTCCGCCATCTTCGGCCAAAATCCATTGACCATGGTGCATTTTCATTTCGCATGTAGGGGGCGAATGAATTCGCCCCTACACCGTAAAAGCAAATCGAAAACGCTCTAAAATCCGCTCAATTCGTGCCTGCGCCGGGTATCATAGTGCCGCTGGCGAGACGCGAGAATGCGCGGTGCGGGTTTTCGGTCTACCCCTTGTTCTCCTGAGGCGGCGGGGGCTGGATTTTCGGAAGGCCGTGGGGGTGCAGCAGGCCGAAGCGGTAGGCTAAAAGCAGCAGGACAAACAAGCCGATGGATAAGCCGATGCGGACCGTCAAGGCTTTGACCGTCCGGGGAGACCGGGTGCGGTCCTTGACCAGGTAAATCAAAGCCGTCCCGAGGCTTCCGACGATAATCAGCAGGACCAGAACGATGAGCGCTTTCACAATTAGAATGTCTTATGGTTTGGGGCGGTGCGGCGACCGGATGTTTTCACTCAGAGGTGGCGATTGCGCGATTATAGCTTCAAACCGGGGTTGACCGCTTCGTTGATCGTGATGATGGCCGTTCCCCTTTTCGTTTTCCTGGGCGTTTGGCAGTTGCATCGCGCCGACGAAAAAAAAGCCTTGATCGAATTGCAGCAGCAACGGATGCGGGACGAGCCGCTTGCTTTGGGCGCCGAAGAACCGAGCCTGGACGATGTCCGGTACCGGCGGGTCATCGTGTCCGGCGAATACGACGTGGATCATCAGTTTCTCCTGGATAATCAGGTTCACCGGAAAAGCTCCGGATATCACGTATTGACGCCCCTGCGCATCGCGGGGACAGGGGCCGCCGTCCTGGTGAACCGTGGCTGGATACCCGTCGGCGCCAGCCGAGCCGAACGGCCCGATCTGGATATTCGTCAGCCGAACGTACAAATCACCGGCATGGCGGAGCGCTTTCCGGGCGTCGGTTTGAGACTCGAAGGCGCCGACATACCCGCGTCCGGCTGGCCGGCCGTGGTGCAGGTCGTGGACCCTGCGCACATCGCCGAACGCCTGGGCTACGCGGTCCTTCCCTACCAGGTTCTGGCGGACGAATCGGTTGCCGAAGGCTACGTCCGGGCCTGGAAGGAAACCCGCCTCGATCCGGGAAAGAACCTGGGCTATGCGCTGCAATGGTTTCTGTTCGCTTTGATCGCTCTGGTGCTGTATGTTCGCCACGGCATCGCCGCGCGGGCTAAGGCAATCGTTTCCTAATTTTTTCGATTCCATTCTTCCCATGTCTTCTGCAAAAAACTCCCTGTGGCGAAACCGCGCCCTGATTATCGTTATCGCCCTGATATCCGTTCTTCCGTTCGGAATGGCCTGGTACTACGCCAAGAATCCGGATCTGATCACCAAGCGCAGCAATTACGGCAGTCTGATCCTGCCGCCGAGCCCCGTCGATTACGGCGATTTGCTCGCGCGCCCGGTCAGCGGAAGCGAACCGTTGTCGGAGATCAAGGGCCGCTGGGTGATGCTGCACGTGATTTCCGATCAGTGCACCGGGCGTTGCGCGGAAACGCTTCACAAGACCAGGCAGATCCGGCTCATGTTGAACAAGGAGATTCCGCGCGTGCGCCGTTTGGCGCTGCTCGGGAGCGATTCGGCCGCCGCCGCGCTCGCTCCCGTGCTCAAGGAAGACGAAACCCTGCTGGCGGCGGTAACGAGCGAAGCGTTGTCGCAAAAACTGGCGGCCGCGGTCGGAAAACCCTTGACCGAGGACATGGTGATTCTCGTCGATCCGTTCGGGAATGCGGCGCTGTGGTACGACTCCGGGTTCGACCCTTACGGCATGCTCAAGGATTTGAAGCATCTTCTTCGCGCCTCCCAGATCGGATGAATCGAATGCCGATGGCTTTAAACCAGGACCCAACTTCTCCGAGGCATCGCGCTCGAACCTCGCAACGACAATAACAAAAGTGGGACTATGTTCAGAAACTTAACTCTTTTTTCCTTGATTCTCGCCTTTTGCGTCATGGCGATGGGCGCTTACGTCCGCATTTCGGACGCGGGGCTAGGCTGTCCGGATTGGCCGGGCTGTTACGGAAAGATGATCGTCGAGGAGCCGCAGACCGCGGAAGCCATGCGCCATGCCCCGTTCGAGGCGGCCAAAGCCTGGAAGGAAATGATCCATCGCTATCTTGCCGGCGCGTTGGGCGTTTCCGTTCTGGTGCTCGCCGGGCTCGTGTTCCGCCTGCGGGAAAACAGGGGCAAGGCGATCGCCTTGACTTATGCGACGCTGGCTCTGGTGGCCGGGCAGGCGCTTCTCGGCATGTGGACCGTGAAATTCCTGGTGATGCCGGCCATCGTCACGGCCCACCTGCTGGCGGGATTTCTGACGCTGGCCCTGTTGTATTGGCTGTACCTCACGGTAAGCCCGTCGACGCCGCCTGCCGGAGATACCCGCTGGCTGCGCCGCTTGAGCGGTTTCTCCTTGCTGTTGCTGTTCGTGGAGGTTTTCCTGGGCGGGTGGACATCGTCCAATTACGCCGCGCTGTCCTGCCCGGATTTTCCCACGTGCATGGGTTCGTTGTGGCCGAATGCCGATTACGCCGAAGGCTTTACGCTTTGGCGGGGGATCGGCCCCGACTATCAGCGCGGCGGATTGCCGCTGGATGCCCGCGTCGCCATTCATTGGGCGCATCGTATCGGTGCCGTGGCGGTGTTTCTGGTTCTCAGCATTCTGGCTACGGGAATCACCTCGAACCGCAAGGTGCCCCGCCTGAGCAAGGCCGGTGTGCTCCTCAGCTTTTTGCTGCTGGCCGAGATCAGCCTGGGGATTGCGGCGGTTCTGCTGCGCTTGCCGGTTGCCGTGGCGGTCGCGCACCACGCCGTGGCGGCTCTGCTTTGGCTGAATCTGGTCCATGTTTATTTTTATCTCCGCTTGCCCCGCCGGATCGAGGCCGAAGCGCCCGTGCGCGAGGAAGCCGTCGAGCGTATCGCCGCGGTGCCGCCCGAGGTTTTGCCGCCGGTCGTTCCGCCGGTCCCCGTCGAAAGGGCGCCTGAACGGCCGACGCCGGAAGGCCTGTTCGTTCGGCTCAAAAGCCAGCTCGGAAAAACCCGCAGCGGTCTTACCGGCTTTCTCGAAGCGCTGGCCCTCGGCAAGAAAGCCATCGACCGGGATGTCCTGGAGGACATCGAGTCCCAATTGCTTATGGCCGATATCGGCGTGACGGCGACTCAGGACATCATTCGCCATCTGACGGAAAGCCTGGAGCGTCATCAGCTCGACGATGTCGGCACCCTGACCGCCAGTCTCCGAGACTATCTGTACGACATTCTCAAGCCCGTCAGCATTCCGCTGGATATTCCGGCCGAAACGCGGCCTTTCGTCATCCTGGTCGTGGGCGTGAACGGCGTGGGCAAGACCACGACCATCGGCAAGCTCGCCAAGCGTCTCCAAAACCAGGGACTCAGCGTCATGCTGGCGGCCGGCGACACCTTCCGCGCCGCTGCGGTCGAGCAATTGCAAACCTGGGGCGAGCGGAACAATGTTCAGGTGATCGCCCAGCATACCGGGGCCGATTCGGCTTCGGTGATCTACGATGCGGTGCAGGCGGCCCAGGCGCGGGGCGTCGACGTGCTCATCGCCGATACGGCGGGGCGTCTCCACACGAAATCGAATCTCATGGAGGAACTCAGCAAGATCAAGCGCATCATGGGCCGGCTCGACGAGACCGCGCCGCACGAAGTGCTTTTGGTGCTCGATGCGAGCACCGGCCAGAACGCCATTTCGCAGGCCAAGCTGTTCAACGAGGCGGTCGGGTTGACGGGCATCGCGCTCACCAAGCTCGACGGCACCGCCAAGGGCGGCGTCATCTTCGCCTTGGCCAAGCAGTTCGGGTTGCCGATCCGATTCATCGGGATCGGGGAGGGCATCGACGATTTACAGGATTTCGATGCGCGGAAATTCGTGGACGCCCTTTTCGCAGACTAAGCGTTTTCATTTCATGTGTGGGGGCGAATTCATCGCCCCTTCAGAGTGCACCAAAGGCGCGAGCGTTGGGGCCGCGCCCCGTGCCGATCAAGGCGCGGGGCGCGGCTCCGCCGGCGCTGGTGGAGCCTCGTATAGCCCGGTCAGCTTGCGGCGGAACTCGTTGGTGATGTTCCTGACCTTGTCGCGGTTTTCGACGACGCGCGGGGTGAGCAGTATCACGAGTTCGGTGCGATCCTTGGTTTTTGTTGTGGACCCAAATAAAGAGCCTATCCAGGGTAGTTTGTGCAGTATCGGGATGCCGGTCATGGTCTTCCTTGCATTTTCACTGATCAGCCCACCTAATACGATAGTATCGCCGTTTTTTACGGCGATACTGCTTTTGATCTGCCTTTGAAAAAATGAGGGCGATCGAGTGTCACCGAATGATTCGGCGCCTACGTCGTCCACATTCTGTTCAACGTCAAGAGTAACCAGTCCACCCGCGTTGACCCGAGGCCTGATGTTCAGGTTGACACCCGTGTCTCGGTATTGAATCTGGCTCGTGACAATGGGGTCCGTTGTCGCGCCGCCGGTAGTCGGGACGGACGAAGCGGTCAGGATTGGCACCTGGTCGCCCACCTTGATTGTTGCCTCTTGATTGTTGAGTACCATCAGCGAGGGCGAAGACAGAACGTTTAGCCTGCTATCGCTCGCCAAAAGGTCGAGCTGTACACGAATATCTTTAGCAGCTGACACCAAGGAATAGGTGAATCCTCCCGCTACTGCTGATGTCACCAAGTCTGCTGCAGGATTGCGGAGTACGGCTGCTCCCGAGCCGTGCTGAAAGTACCATTTGAGCCCATACTGTAACTCATCAGTTAGGGTCACCTCGACGATCGACGCGTCGATCAGGACTTGCAAGGGCGTCACGTCCAGCGCCTTGATGACCGCCTCGATCTCCTTGTATTCCTGGGCCTTGGCGATGATGATCAAGGCGTTGTTCGCGGGGTCGGCCACGATGCGCATGCCGCCGAACTCGGCGACGGCCGCGCCGCGCGCTTGTCCCGTGCCCCGCGCTCCGGCACCTCGGCCGATGACGCCGCCAATGCCGGTTCCCAGCCCGCCGGTTCGGCGAGAGCCGCCCGTCGTGGTGCCGCCGCCGAGCGTGCCGTTGCCCGTGCTCGTGGAGCCACCCAGGTCGCTGCCGGTCGTGGAGCCCAAGCCTCGGGTGGATCGGGTCGTTCCGCCGGTTCCGAACGACGATCCGTCCTGGTCGAGGCCGCCCCCCGCGGCGCCGAATGCGCCGATTTCCGTGCCCGTCATTCCGGGGCTCAAGGAGGGTCTGGGCGTTCTCCGCTGCGCTCCTCCTTCGCCGAAAATGCCGCCGAGGGTTTCGGCCAATTCCACGGCATCCACGTTCTGTACCCGGTAAACGTGAATGCCTCCCGCGCGCGTGGTGCTATAGCGGTCGAGCCGTTCCACCCAGGTTTCCACCTCGTCCAGATAGCGCGGCTGGGGCGTCACGGCGAGGATGGCGTTGAGCCGCTCGATGGGCAGCAGGCGGACCACGCCCGCTAGCGGGCCTTTGGCGGTATCCCCCAGCACCTTGTCGAGTTCCTCCACGATCGTCGCGGGTTCCACGTTTCTGAGCGGGTACAGGCCGACCGACATGCCGCGCATGAAATCGACGTCGAACAGGCGGATCGTATCGAGCACGCCTTCCAATTCTTCGCCGGAGCCCGCCAGCAGCAGGATATTCCGGGTCTCGTCGGCGCGGACGATGGACTTCGGCGGCATCATCGGTTCGATGACTTTTTGCATTTCCTGCACGCCCACGTAGCGCAGCGGCACGACCCGCAGCTGGTAGCCCGCGGGGAGCGCCTGGCCGGCCACTCCGAGCCGCGCGCCCGGCGCGTTGACCGTCGCCGTGGCGTCCGGTTCGATGCGATACAGCGCTTTATCCCTGAGCAGTACGGCGCCGTTCATTTTGAGCAGCATTTCCAGGGTGGGAATGAGCTCGTCGTCGGTCAGGGGCCGCGCGGTCTGGAGGCTGACCTTGCCGGCGACCTTGGGACTCAAGACATAGTTGACCCTAAGCATGTCGCCCAGTATGACCTTGGCCACTTCGCCCAGCTCGGCGTCGTCGAAATTCAGCGTGTATTTTCCTTCCTTCGAAGGGCGCTTCTCGGCGGGCGCGCCGGCGCCGATCAAATGGCCGGTGGGCGGGTAGTATTCCGGCGGCTTGGGCGCTTCGGCTTCGAGGGGTTCGGTTTGTATCGGGGCGGTCTCCGCCTCGGGCCGTTTGGTGTCGATGGCCAGATTGGCCGGCAGGGAGGGTTTTGTCGCGGCGGGTCCCATGTATTCGCATCCGGAAAACCCCAAGGCCACCACCAGCGGCGCCACTACGAATCGATGTGTTGTTTTGCGCATGGACTCTTTTCGTTTTTGATGTCTAGTCGTCAGTCTATCCGAAGCACTATCTCGTAGAATGCGGCGAACGCCCCGGCTGCCCTTCGACCGAACAGGGAACAGGGATCAACGGCGAACGATGAGGTTCCTCGCCACCGCATTCTACGATTTCTCCGCACGATTCGACATGAATGACTACTAGGTGAAAATCTCGAAAAACCGGCATCGCTTTTTCGAGCGGGAAAGCGAAAGTAAAACTTCCGACGCGGCGCGGGGACCGCTGGCAACGGCCTCCATGAGGGCGGCGTTCTTTGCCGGCGAAAAGCCGCTATTGCCCCGCGTCCTCCGTTTCTTCTTCAGCGGTTTCTTCTTCCTCGACGACTTCGTTTTCGTCGCTTGTTTCTTCCTCCGGAGGCTCTGGAGGCGGCTGCGGCGCCGGCTTCTGGAATGGCGGCGGCTGCTGGGGCTGGCCAAGCGTGCCTTGGCCCGTCGCCGTTTTGGGCTTGGGTTTGATCAGCGGCAGCTCCTTTTGTTCGTCGCCCCGTTGCAGCGTCACTTTGTCCGGCGCGAAATCGACCAGCGTCCAGCCTTCGATCGAACCGTTCTTCTTCAAGCGTTTGTACTTGCCTTTGGCGTCCACGAAGAGCGCGGTCTTATCCGTGGGCGTGAAAGCGACTCCCATCAGCTTTACGGTCAAGGGCGTATCCGGCACCGCCGCCGCCGTCGTTTCCCCGGCCTCCGCTCCGGGACGGCGGCCTTCCATGAACAGGGGACGCTCGACGATGGTTTCGTATTCCTGAATGTCGGGCAGTTCGAAATCCTCGGCGTCGACCGGCGCCGCGGCTTCCGGATTCGCGGCCTTTTCCGCGGATGCCGCCGCCGCGGCGGACCGCTTGCTTTTCAATACCGCCGATTCGATGGCGACGCCGACGAGCAGCAAGCTTGCAACGCCGGCCAGAATGAGGGTAAGCAAATTATCGCGGGCCCATTTGCTCATGGCTCAATTGCCCTGCATGTAACCGATGACATCGAAATCCACGCTCAGTTTATCGACCGGCTGGGACTGCTTGGCCGCCGGATTGCGCGGCATCCGGATCGGCCGGATATTGAGATTCTCCACGAACAGCATGGGCTTCGAGGTTTCGATGCTGTGCAGAACGTCGCGCAATACCTCGGTGCTGCCGTTCACGCGTATCTTTACGGCGATCCGGGTGAAAATTTCTTCCTTCCGCTCGGGGATGACCTGGGTGCTGGTCAGTTCGCCGCCGGCCTGGCTCACGATCTCCTTGACCATCGACTGTAGATCGGCGGACGCCAGGGCGGCCGTATCGCGCGCGATAAAGCGCTCGTCCTGCTTTCCGGCGGCCTTGATCTGTTCCAGCTTCCCGAGCAGATCGTCCTTTTCCGCGGCGACTTTTTGGTAGCGTTGCAGGCGAAACCGTAAATCGTCGACGGTTTCGCCGTATTCCCGGGCAAGATCGACCAGCGGAGCGACCGCCGCCAGATAGAACAGGGCGGCGATGCCGACGAGAATTCCCAGGGCCAGGAGCCTGGGCTTATTCAGAAGAAGCCGGTTTTTCAGAGAACCTCCCGTTGACGACCTCGCTGGCGATCTGGAAACGTTCCAGTCCGCTGGCCGTATCTTTCGTGACCGGCGATACGAAACTGGTGTTGCGGAAATAGGGCGACGCCTCGATCAGTTCGATCAAGGCCGACGCGGACGGCGACTGTCCCTGGATCACCAGCCTGTGGTCCCGGTACTGCAAGCCGTTGAGCCAGGTCTGGTCGGGCATGACGTCGGTCAATTCCCTGAGCATGTCCACCATGGCCGGTTCGGCGCGCTTCCTCTGCTGAAGGAATTTCGTCTGGTGCACCAGATCGTTCAGTTCCTGGCGCAAGGACTCGACTTCCTTTGCAGTTTTGCTGGCCTTTTTCACATCCTGCTCCAGCCCCGATGCGATCGACCGGTTGGTCCAGATCGGTAAAACCGCCAATACGACCGCGAGCAGTCCGATCAACGCGGCTAGCGCCAAATTGATCCGGTAAGGCCATGGGTTTCGCGGCTGCCGGTACTTTTCCGGCAGCAAGTCGTAGGCGCCGAGCGGGGAATCGCCCGCCACGTCCACGCTGTCCGGCCGCCATCCCCAAACTGCCAGTTCTTCCAGCAGGGCGTCCAATTTGCCGCGTGGCGTCAAGACCAGTTCCGCCTTGATCTGCCGGCTTGCCGGCGACCGGTCCAAGAGACGCGCCGCGTAATAAACCTGATCGCTCTTGAACGGCGTCAGGCGGTCCATCTCGAATGCCGTCACCTGGTTCAAATTTTCTTCGGCGGCCAGCGGAAGTTTCAGCGTTTTCCGCATGGACTGGCCGGAAGTCAGGCGCAGGACGACCTTCGCCTCCGCCAGCTCCGGCAGGCTTTCCATGAGGCGTTCCCGTTTCTGGCTGCCACTGTCGTCTAGGGTGAAGTGGCCCAGCGGGCGGTTTTCTTCATCGTTGAGGTAAACCGCGTTTAGCCCGTCGCCGTCTTTGATCAATACCAGGTATTCGCTGGCCGTGCCGAGCAGTTTTTTCAATCTCGCCGGGACGAGAAAGGACAGCTCGCCGCTCCACCAGCGGAGAAATCGGGCGACATCGAGATTGATCGGCGTATCGAGTTTCAGCATGGGTATTATTCGGACGTTGCGCCGACCGATTGCGGCTTCCACCTCAGGAAAACGAAGGGAATCCCTCCCGCTCCCCGTGCTTCCCGCCGGACCACCGCCGTAACCGGCGGCTCGGAACGATCCGGCGCCACGGGGTAGGCGCGAATCGTGTAAACCGAATCTCCGGACGAGTGGAACCGGATTCCGGGAACGGGGGGAAGCGGCGGAGGGGGGGCATTTCCGTTTCCGGCTCTACGGGCGGCGATGAAGCTGTCCACGGCTTCCCTGTTGCCGTCGGTCAACGCCAACAAAACGCTGGTCGAGGCCTTGGCCGGGTTGACGCCATCGGTTTGGGTGTAAATCGTGAACAAGGGCTCCAGTTTTCCATATAGAGACGGCGTTACTCCCAAAACGCCGCGAAGTTCCTCCAAAACGAGAAAATTCCGGTTCTGCGGCATTTGCGTCAGTCCGGCGGCGCGATACTCGGCGGATTCCGCCCCGTTGAGGCGCTTCATGTCGTCGCCGTCGCGCCAGTCCAGGATGGCGTCGGTTAATTTTACCGCCTGATCTTCGTTTTGAATCACTTTGGTCAATATCGTCCGCAGCGTCGAGTCGCGCGCGGCGTTGAGATCGATTTTTCCCGCCTCGTCGTGGATGCGTACTTCGACGGGCGCGCCGCCCAGCGCCAGCCGATAGGGGGTGCCGTCCGCGCGCCAGCGATGCACCGTGCTCGGCAGGTTCAGCATGAACAGGGCGTAATGTATGCCGCCGTCGGCCAGCGCCACCGCCTTGGCGCGTTCCCGCGAATGGGCCACCAACGAGGTTTCCCGCCGGGTCGACAGCGCAAAACTGCCCGCCATGATGGTCATCAGGGCCAATATCCAAAGCACCAGGACCAGTGCGACGCCTTGCTGTTTTGGACGGTAACGAAACGCCATGCCCGTCATCGGTGAGTTCTGAGCGCAATCACTAAAGCGGGCCAAGGCGTTTCGTTCTTCGGTTCGATTTCCACTTGAACCAGCATCGGCAGTTGAGGCTGCCGCCATTCCGACCGCCAGGCCGGCCGATCTTGCTGGCCGATCCGGGAATTTTCCGGCAGGTAGGAAAATTGGATACGATCCAGGTTTTCCAGTAACAGGACGTCTTCGATCGGTTCGGCCGCTTCGGCGGTTTTACCGGCATTCGGGTTCGAGACGTAGGGGCGCATGGCAACCTTTAAATCGCGATGATGCCCGTTCCCGGCGACGTACAATCTGAATCGATAAAGACCGCCCGCCTTGACTTGGGGCGGCAGGGTCGACACGTATTCGAGCCAGTCCTCGCCGCCCTTCAAGGACGTGGCGACGCCTTCGAACTCTTCCATCTCGACCAGCGGCAAAGCGCTTCCGATGTGATTGCGCAAAAAGTTTTCCACGAGAAAAAGCCGGCTTGCCCGCGCCATTTTGTCTTCGCCGCTGTCCCAACTGGCGATGCCGATGCGCAGGCTGCCGAACAACAAGAGCATCATGACGCCGAGCAGGGTCGTGGCGATGAGGACTTCGATCAGCGTAAAGCCGGCGCTGACCTGCCGTTTATGTACCGTTGCCATCAAAAACCGCTGAATCCAGCCGCCCTATTGGACAGCAGCCTTAGGGTCGTAAGCTCGAACGAGCGCGGTTCGTCGCCTTCCTCCCATTCTATGCTGAGATCGACCCGATAAGGCGCGATGGGCAAGTTCTCGGCAAACGGAATGTTTTCTTCTCCTTGATAGGGAGTCACGCGCATCGTCCAATGAAACACCGTGTCGACTTCGCCGCTCGTTTCGCCCGGCTGCAAGGGGGCTTCCAGACCGGCTGCCGCAAGCAGCGATTCGGCGACCACGACGGCGCGCGCATACTGGTCGGCGAGTCCCGAGACTCGTCCCGCGCCGCCGAAGATGCGCAGCAGCACCCCCAGGGCCAGGGCCATTATGGAGAAAGCGACCAGGATTTCGAGCAGGGAGAATCCGCGTTGCTTAATCTTCACGGATCGTCACCTCGCCGGTGAGCCAATTGACGTCCACCAGGCGCTTTTTTCCGGCCGCTTCCAAGGTCACGCGCCCGCCGCTCGACGAGCCGTCCGGGAAAAAACGGATACTGCCGACGCCTTCTTCTCCGGCTTCCTTCTCGGCGGTGTAAAGGCTGAGCCGCACGCTGTCGGGCAATGAGAAATCCTTTCGGCGGCCGCTGACACGATAGCTCCCGCGGTTCACGTCGAGCTCGAACGCCGCCTCGCGTGCTCCGCTCAGCGCCTGGCCCCGCGCATAGCGTAAACCGGAGGCGATGTCTCGCGTAGCCGCCGTGAGTTGGGCGCGATTCAGAAGCGGCATGACGTTCGGTACCGCCACGGCCGTCAGCGCGGCGGCTATGGCCAGCGCCAGCAGCATTTCCAGCAGCGTGAATCCGAGTGGCCGGAAATGTCGGGCAGCCTTGTGCATGATCATCCGATCGGGGCATCCCAATCGACGGAGCGCCGAATGCCTGGCCGCAGCCTTTTTTCAGGCGCCGGGCATTCGAAGAACATCCGCATCTATTCCCAGCTCACGATGTCCTGGTCTTCGCCTTCGCCGCCCTCGGCGTTGTCCGCTCCCAGGGTGAAAAGATCGAATTTGCCGTGCTGGCCGGGAGCGGCATAGTGGTAAGGATTGTTCCAGGGATCGACCGGGACCTTTTTCTTGCGGAGATAGGGACCGTTCCATACCTTGGCGTTGCCCGGCTGTTCGATGAGCGCCGCGAGTCCCTCGTCGGTGGCCGGATAGCGGCCCACGTCCAATCGATACATGTCGAGCGCGGAGGAAAGTTCCTCGATTTGCAGCCGCGCGGTCTTGGTCTTGGATTCGCCCAGGTGTTTGATGACCTGAGGTCCGACCAGCCCGGCGAGCATGCCGATGATGGCCAGTACGACCAAGAGTTCGATCAGGGTAAAGCCGCGCTGGGCGCGGACGTGGCGTCGGTGTTTTTGCATGGCGGTGCGAGTCATAAGTAAAACGGAATGGTGCGAATGGATGGTAAGAGAACGATGTTAAAAAGCCAGGTCGTTGACGCTCAGGATCGCCATCAGAATCGAAATGATGATTCCGGCGATCATGAGACCTAGGCCCACGATCAATACGGGTTCCAGCAGAGCCAAAAGACGCTGTACCGAAATCTTGATCTCCTTGTCGTAAGTGGCCGCGACGCGCTCCAGCATCTCGGCCAAATGGCCGGATTCCTCGCCCAGCTTGATCATCTGCATGGCCAGAGTGGGAAACAGGCCGCTCTCGATCAGGGGCGCCGAAAGGCTTCCGCCGCCCTTCAGGCTCTCCACGGCCACGCCGACGCCGTCGACGATGACCCGGTTTCCGAGCGTTTCCCTGACGATGGTCAATGCCGCCAGCATGGACACGCCGTTGCCGAGCAAGGTCGCCAAGGTGCGGCTGAAACTGGCGACTTCCAACTTGCGGATCAGGTCTCCGATCAAAGGCAGGTTCAATAAGCGGGCGTCCCAAATCCGGCGGCGCTCCGGGTCCTGGAACTGGTAGCGGAAATAGCTGGCGATGCCGACGACCAGAACCGGAAACGCCCACCAGTAGGACCGCAATCCTCCGGCCACGCCGACGACGATCTGGGTCGGCACCGGGAGTTCCTTGCCGGCCGATTCGAACATTTCGGTAAACTGCGGCACCACGAAAGTCAGCAGCAGCAGCAGCGACAAAACCGCCATGGTGACCAGGATGGCGGGATAAATCAGGGCGGTGGTGACCGTATCGCGAAGCTCCTTGGAGCGTTCCAGGTAATCGGACAAGCGCTCCAGCACCAGTTCCAGCGCGCCGCCCGCTTCGCCGGCGCGGATCAGATTGATGTAGAAACGCGAGAAAACGCCGCCCTGGGCGTCCAGCGCATCGGACAGTTGCGCGCCGCCCTTGACCGAGTCCAGCACTTTGGCGATCAGGCCGTTCAATGCCGGTTCCTTCGCGGTCAGTTCGAGCAGCACGGTCAGCGCCCGGTCCAGCGGCAGCCCGGCGTGCAGCAGGGTCAGCAGTTCTCGCGTGAACAAAGCGACCTGTTTTTGGGAAATCCGGCTCTTGCCGCGCCCGAGGCTCAGCCAGGCGAACGGCCGCGATTTTGCCGGCGCCACCCGGATCGGCAAGAATCCCTCGTTTTGCAGGGCCATGATCAAGGCGGTTTCGTCGGCGGCTTCGCGTTCCGCTTCCACCGTTTCACCGTCCCGGTCCACGGCCTTATAGACATAAAGAGCCATAATCCTCAGTTATCCGAAGTGACGCGCAGAACTTCCTCGATCGTGGTCAGGCCCATGACGGCCTTGCGCAAGCCGTCCTCATACATGGTGTACATGCCCTCCTGCAAGGCCAGTTCTTCGATCTGCCGGGACTGGGCATGGTTCATCACCAAACGGCGGATGCCGTCGCTCATCACCAGGAATTCCTGGATCGCCAAGCGTCCGCGGTAGCCGGTTCCGTCGCACTGTTCGCAGCCTTTGGGCCGGCGCAGGATCACCGGGCCGTCGGCGAACCGCGCCAGCTTCATTTCCTCGACCATCTCGGCCATGGCGGGATAGGACTCGCGGCAGTTCGGGCAAAGGCGGCGTACCAGGCGCTGGCCCAGGATGCCATTCACGGTGGAGGTGATGAGGTAATCTTCCAGGCCCATGTCCATGAGGCGGGTCACGCCGCCCGCGGCGTCGTTGGTGTGCAGCGTGGACAGCACCAAGTGGCCGGTGAGCGCCGATTGCACGGCGATGCGCGCGGTTTCGAGGTCGCGCATTTCGCCGATCATGATGACGTCCGGGTCCTGCCGGACGATGGAGCGCAAGGCATTGGCGAAGGTCAGGCCGATCTGGGGCTTGACCTGGATTTGGTTGACGCCCTCCAGCTGATATTCCACCGGATCTTCCACGGTGATGATCTTGCGTTCCGGCGTATTGAGTTTGTGCAGCGCCGTGTAAAGCGTGGTGCTCTTGCCGCTGCCGGTGGGGCCGGTGATCAGGATGATGCCGTGCGGCAGCGCCAGCACGTCCAGGAACCGCTCGAGCATGGCCCCCTCGAAGCCGAGGGAGGAAAAGTCGAAGACGATGCTTTCCTTGTGCAGGAGACGGATGACCACGCTCTCGCCGTACATGGTCGGCACGGTGGAGACGCGGAGGTCCAGTTCCTTGCCCTGCACTTGCAGCTTGATGCGTCCGTCCTGGGGGAGGCGGCGCTCGGCGATGTTGAGCTTGGCCATGATCTTGATGCGCGAAATCACGGCGGCGGTGGACCTGACCGGCGGGGCCTCGACCTCGCGCAACACGCCGTCGACCCGGAAGCGGACCTTGAGCCGCTGTTCGAACGGTTCGACGTGAATATCGGATGCCCGCGACTCGACCGCCCGCTGCATGATCAGGTTGACCATGCGGATCACCGGCGCTTCGGAGGCCAAGTCCTTGAGGTGCTCCACATCGGCTTCGTCGATTTCCTCGTCGCTGCCCAAATCCTCGACGATTTGGCCCATCAGGGTCTTGCCGGAACCGAGTTGTTGTTCTAAAGCGCGGTCGATTTCGGAGGGCAGCCCCACATAGGGCCGGACGGACTTTTCGCAGGCCAGCTCCAGGGCGGCCAGCAAATCGCGATCGAAAGGGTCCGCCACCGCCACGACGAATTCATGGTCTTGCGCGCTAATGCCGACCACGTGGTTTTCCTTGAGGAAGCGGACGGCCACGGTATCGGGAAGCGGGGAGGCGTCCGGGTAATCCGCGGGGGACACCAAAGGCAACGATCCGACCTCGGCCAGGATTTCCGCCGCATCGCGCTCGGAAACGATGCCGAGCCTGGCCAGAAGCGCAGGCAGCTTCTGCTCGCCGGTCTGTGCCGCCAGGCGTTTGGCCCGATGAATTTCCGCCTCGCGCACCTTTCCGCGCTTGACGAGTTCGTCGGCAAAACGCTCGTAGGGGCGTTCCACGATGGTTTCCGGGCGGGTGGCCGGCAGATTTAGCTGTTGCGGTGCGATGGCCAAAGTCTTCTCTCGCATTAGGCAAAGCGCCTTAGACCGGAAAAGATCCAAAAGTGCCGGATCGATGCCGAAATTTTTGCTTTTCCGGAAGATGGCGACAGGAATATTACACTAAATCGTCGATGAGAACCGGTTTGGGGAGAAACGGCACGACTTAGGCTTCGCCCGACGCTTTAAGGATGAAAGGGGATGAAAGGGGTTGCCCGCCCTTTTCCGGCTTCATATTATTCCCGTTCAATCTCAAGTATTTGGATTTATCTATGAATTTACTCGCCTCGGAAGTATTTGAGCGTTTCAGAACTCAGGGTCTGATCGTCGCTTGTCGCGGACCGGATCAGGTCATCCGCCGTCTCGCGCCTGTCGACGATTGCGCGCCCGGGGATCTGGTGTTCGTAGATCATGTGAAATATCTGCCCAAGGTCCGGGAGCTGAAACCCGCTGCGGTAGTGACCACCGAGGCGATTGCCCAGGAGTTGGCCGATGCCGGGGTGTCTCTGCTGATCGCGCCGAATGTGCGCCTGGCCATCGCGCTGCTTAAGCAGACCTACGGCGACCGCGACGTGCGGGATATCGAGTGGCCGCGGATTCACCCTTCCGCGGTGATTCACGAAAGCGTCGCGGTGCCCGACGACGCCGTGATCGGCCCCGGCGTCGTGCTGGGCGCCGAGGTGAATCTGGGACCGAGCGTCGTCATCATGGCGAACACGGTGGTGGAAAAACGAGCGAAAATCGGGCGGGAGACGGTAATCCATCCGCGCTGCACCGTCGGCTACGAATGCGAGATCGGCGCCAATGTCATCTTGAAGGCCGGCTGCGTGATCGGCTCGGAAGGTTTCGGCTTCGCCCAGGACGAGCGCCGCCGCAATTACCGCATTCCGCACACCGGCAAGGTCGTCGTCGAAGACCGGGTGGTGATCGGCGCCAACACCAATATCGACCGCGCCACCTACGGGGCCACCATCATCCGCTCCGGAGCCGTGATCGACGCCCTTTGCCACATCGGGCACAACGTGGAAATTGGCGAGGACTGCATTCTCTGCGCCCACACCGGCATTTCCGGGTCGACCCGGTTCGGGAAGAGGGTCATCGCGTCCGGCCAGACCGGAACCCTGGACCATATCACGGTGGCGGACGATGTCGTGCTGCTCCACCGGGCCGGGCTCCACAACAGCATCAAGCAGCCCGGCATGTATGCCGGCGGGCCGGCCCAGCCGCTTCAGCAATATCTGAAGAACATGGCGGTGTTTCCCCGTTTGCACGAGATGTGGACGCGGCTTAAGGCTCTGGAGAAGAAGCTGGCCGATTTGAGCCAGTCGTAAACGGCGCGCCGGCCCATTTTCAACCGCCGCGGTTCCGGTGGATCGCCGGAACCGCGGCGCCATGACTTTTCCACTTGAATCTTGCCCATGAAAATCGCCACTTGGAACGTCAACTCCCTGCGCGTTCGCCTGCCGCAGGTTTTGAACTGGCTTGCGCGGGAGCAGCCGGACGTGCTCGCCGTTCAGGAAACGAAAATGACCGATCCGGAGTTTCCGGCCGCGGAGCTGGCCGAGGCCGGCTATCGGGCGGTTTATAGCGGACAGAAAACCTACAACGGCGTCGCCGTGCTCGGCAAATGCGATCCTTGCGATCCCATCACCGATCCGCCGGGCTTCGACGATCCTCAGCGGCGCATCCTGGCCGTCACCGTGGCCGGCTGCCGGATCGTCAATCTCTATGTGCCGAACGGCGGGGAGGTGGGCTCGGACAAGTACGCTTACAAGCTGGATTGGCTGGCGAAGATGCGCGATTACCTCCGCTCCGAGCTGGAGCGCCACCCGCGCCTGGTCGTTCTGGGCGATTTCAACATCGCGCCCGAAGATAGGGACGTGTACGATCCCGAGTCGTGGCGCGAAAGGATTCTGTGCAGCACGCCGGAGCGGGAGGCATTCAGCGCCTTGCTCGGCTTGGGGTTGACCGACGTTTTCCGGCGCTTCGAACAGGCCGAGAAGAGCTATACCTGGTGGGATTACCGTCTTTACGCGTTCCGCCGCAACCTGGGGCTGCGCATCGATCACATCCTGGCCAGCACGCTATTGGCCGAAGAGTGTTCGGCCTGCCGCATCGACGTCGAACCCAGGAAACTCGAACGGCCGTCCGATCATGCGCCGGTGGTGGCGGAGTTCGGAATCTGACGGGCTAAGCCCGCGCGCACGCCCACACATCGACCCTGGCGACGCCCGCTCGGCGTAACGCTCCGGCAAGTTCCCGCGCCGTCGCGCCGGTGGTGATGACATCATCCAAGATGGCCACATGGCGGCGTTCGTCCGGCATGCGAACCGAGAAGGCTTTGCGCAGGTTCTTGCGGCGTTCTTCGGCGGAAAGCTTGGCTTGGGCGGCGGTAGCGCGGACGCGGCGGCAGCCGTGGAGGTCGAGTGGAATGTCCAGGCGGCGCGATAGGGTGCGTGCGATCTCGATGGCCTGGTTGAAGCCGCGTTGCCGGTAGCGGCCGGGATGCAGGGGAACCGGCACGATCGCTTGGGGTTTTTCTTTCAGAGCCGCCAGCTTTTCCGCCATCAGAACGCCCAGGAGTCGTGCGCAAGGATAACGGGCGCCGAATTTCAGCGAATGGATCAGGTGGCGGACGGGCTCCTCGTATCGAAATAAGGCGAACGCCGAGTCGAAACTCGGGGATTTTTTCTGGCAACGTCCGCAAATCTCTGGGGTAGGGGATTCGATCGGAATTGCGCAACGTGGGCACGCCATGGTGTTGTAAGGCAGAGACCGCAGGCAGGCCGGGCAAAGATCGATTTCCTCGCCGCCCGGATCGCCGCACAGCAAACAGGTGGGTGGATACAGCCAATTCTGTATAATGTTCGGCCACTTGTTCACGTTTTTCGGTTTTCGAAGTTGACAGCGTTCGGTTGCCGGTCCCGGCCATAGCCCGAATCTTTCCCGGAGTAGCCATGAAAATAGTAGAAGAGTTCCAAGCGGATGTCGCAGCCCAGGTGCATGTTTCGGGCGGTCCGCTGCGTCACGACTGGCGGTTGGACGAGGTCGAGGCGTTGTTCGCCCTGCCGTTCAACGATCTGGTTTACCGGGCGCAAACCGTTCACCGGCAAAATTTCGATGCCAACGAGGTTCAGGTCAGCAGTCTCCTGAGCATCAAAACCGGCGCTTGTTCGGAAGACTGCGCCTATTGTCCGCAGAGCGCCCGTCACGACACGGGCTTGAAGCGTGAAGATCTGATGCCCTTGGACGAGGTGCTGAAAGCGGCGCGTGCGGCGAAGGGGCAGGGCGCCACCCGGTTTTGCATGGGGGCGGCCTGGCGCAGCCCGAAAGACCGCGATGTCGAGCGGGTTTGCGAGATGATCGAGGGGGTAAAGGCGCTGGGACTGGAAACCTGCGTCACCTTAGGGATGCTGACCGATAGCCAAACGCAACGGCTGAAAGAGTCCGGACTCGACTATTACAACCATAATCTGGACACGTCGGAAGAGTATTACTCCAAGATCATTACGACCCGCACCTACCAGGATCGCCTCGACACGCTGGAGCGCGTGCGCGACGCCGGTATCAACGTGTGCTGCGGCGGAATCGTCGGAATGGGGGAAAGCGACCGCGACCGCGCCGGTTTGCTTCTGAAACTGGCCAATTTGCCGAAACATCCCGAGAGCGTGCCCATCAACATGCTGGTTCAGGTGGAAGGCACGCCCTTGTCCGGTGCGTCCCGGCTGGATACCCTCGTCTTCGTGCGGACTGTCGCCGTGGCGCGCATCCTCATGCCGAAATCGCGGGTGCGCTTGTCCGCCGGGCGCACGGACATGAGCGACGAGACTCAAGCCTTGTGTTTTCTCGCCGGCGCCAACTCCATTTTCTACGGCGAAAAGCTGTTGACCACCGAAAATCCGGCGGCCGAGAACGACAGGCGCCTGTTCCGCCGCCTGGGAATCCGGATGTCCGGATGCATCGATCCGGTATGAGCCTTTTTTCGGAATTTCCGGCCTTGTCGAAAGCTCATGTGGCGTAATTGGCTGCGCGGCCGGCTGGACGAGATCGAGAGCCGGGGGCTTTACCGCCGCCGCCGGATCGTCGATGGGCCTCAAGGCGCCGAAGTGACCGTCGACGGACGGCGGTTGGTCAATTTCTGCAGCAACGATTATCTCGGGCTGGCGAATCACCCGGAGGTCGTCGATGCCTTCCGGCTGGGGGCCGAGCGTTACGGCGCCGGCGCCGGAGCGGCCCATCTGGTCTGCGGCCACGTCCGCGCCCATCATGCGCTGGAGGAAGATCTGGCCGAGTTCACCGGCAGGGAGCGTGCCTTGCTGTTTTCCACCGGCTACATGGCCAATCTCGGCGTGATTTCGGCCTTGGCGGGACGCGGCGACGAGGTGTTCGAAGACAGGCTCAATCATGCCTCGCTGCTCGATGCCGCGCTGCTCTCGGGAGCCCGCTTCAAGCGTTATCGCCATTCCGATCCGGCGGCGTTGAAGCGCGAGCTGGACGCCTCCGCCGGAAAGCGGCGCCTCATTGCAAGCGACGGGGTTTTCAGCATGGACGGCGATCTGGCGCCGATTCCCGATCTGGCGGCTTTGGCCCGGCAGCACGACGCCTTGCTGATGATCGACGATGCCCACGGGCTGGGGGTGACTGGCGATGGCGGGCGCGGCAGCCTGGCGCGGTTCGGTTTGGCCCAGGACGACGTGCCGGTGCTGGTCGGCACTCTCGGCAAGGCATTCGGCACCTTCGGCGCATTTGTCGCGGGAAGCGCCGATCTGATCGAGTTTCTGATCCAGCGCGGCCGCACCTACATCTACACGACGGCCTTGCCGGCGGCGGTGGCGGAAGCGACCCGCGCCAGCCTGCGGCTGGTCCGGGAGGGGTCCTGGCGGCGGGAGCGGGTGAGCGCTTTGGTGCATCGTTTCCGCACCGGGGCCGCGCAAATCGGGCTGCATCTCATGGAATCCGATACCCCGATCCAGCCGGTCGTCGTCGGCGACAACCAAGGCGCCGTGCGGGCCAGCGAGGTGCTGTTGGCGGCCGGTTTCATGGTCGCCGCGATTCGCCCGCCGACGGTTCCGGCAGGTACGGCGCGCTTGCGTTTCACGTTGACCGCAGGGCATACCGAAGCTCAGGTTGACCGGCTTTTGGAGGCGCTGACCGGCCTGCGGACCGAAACACTTGGCGGCGGGATCGAAAACGGGCCGGTGGCGGCCGAAGCTCTCCCGTTTTCCGGGAGGCATTCAGGATGAAAGCGGGAGGGCTGTACCGGGAAACGTTCGGGCAAGGGCCGGACCTGGTCATGGTGCACGGCTGGGGGATGCACAGCGGAATTTGGCGGGACTTTGCCGAAACTCTGGCGGACAAGGTCCGGGTTACCCTGGTCGATCTTCCGGGGCATGGACGCAGTGACGGTATCGCCGGCTTTTCGCTGGACCATCTTGCCGATGCCCTGCTCGGGATCGCGCCGGAGCGCGCCCATTGGCTGGGCTGGTCGCTGGGCGCCTTGCCCGTGCTGCACATTGCGGACCGGTGCCCGAGCCGGGCGAGAAGTACAATTGTCGTGGCCGGAAGCGCCCGTTTCGTCGCCGAAGGCGATTGGCCCGGCGTCGATCCGGCGCAACTCGGCCAGTTCGCTTCGGACTTGGAAGATCATTACGAAGGCACGATCCGGCGTTTCCTCGGACTGCAAACCTTCGGCATGGAGGACGCGAGGTTGCTGGTCAAGGAGCTTGCGGGCCGGGTGGCGGAATGCGGTCCGCCCGACCGAGCGGCTTTGCGGGGCGGATTGAATGTGCTGCGGCAGGCCGATTTGCGCGATGCCTTGCGTCGATCGGTTATTCCCGGCTTGATTATCTTGGGCGCTCGCGATCGCCTGGTTCCGAAAGCCGCCGGAACATTCATGCAAACACTGAATCCTCGATGCGAATTGCATGTGATCGATGGGGCGGCGCACCTGCCGTTTCTTACTCATTCCGTCGAGGTCGCTTCGTTAATATCGGATTTTGTAGCCCGACACGATGGCCGCTGATTTTTCTCAAACCGGCCAAGCCGGCTCCAGCAGCCGCCCCGATAAGCGGTTGATCGGCCCTTCGTTCGGTGCGGCCGCGGAACGCTATGACGGGCTCGCCGGTTTGCAGCGGAACGTGGGCGAGCGACTGCTGTCCCGTCTGGCGGGTATGGAGCTTGCCCCGAAGAGGGTGGTGGATGCCGGTTCCGGAACCGGGTATCTGGCGACGCGATTGATCGAGTTATATCCGAAGGCGGACCTGGTGGCTCTGGATATCGCCGAGGGCATGCTGCGCTTCGCCCGATCGCGTCACGGTGAGCGGGGAGCCGGGCGATCGGTGTGCGCCGACGCCGAGGCGATGCCTTTTCGGGATAGTTCGGTCGACGTGGTTTTTTCCAATCTGGCGATCCAGTGGTGTTCCAGCCCCGGCTCGGCGTTCCGCGAGATGGGGCGGGTCTTGAAGCCGGGCGGGGTTGTTCTTTTCAGCACGTTCGGCGCCGAAACGCTTCGGGAACTTCGGGCGGCCTGGGCGTCGGTCGACGATTACTCCCACGTCAATCCGTTCGGCGATTCGGCGGAGGTGAAGTCCGCCCTCCGAGCGGCCGGATTCCGGGAGATCGACGTCGGTATCGAGGCCAAAAGACTGGAATACGGCTCCGTTTATGACCTGATGCGCGAGCTGAAGGGGCTGGGCGCTCACAATGTAACGCTCGCAAGGCCGCGCCATTTGACGGGCAAGGGTACATTGCAGCGGATGGTCGAAGCCTACGAGCGGCAAGCCGGCGGCAACGGCATTGAAGCGACCTTCGAGGTCGTTTACGGATATGCCGGAGGTCCGGGGGGATGTCTTTGAAGGCGCGCAGTATCTTTGTCACGGGTACCGATACCGGGGTCGGTAAAACCCTTGTGTCCACGGGCTTGATGCGCTTGCTGCAAGGCGCCGGATTGAAGGTGGCGGGCATGAAGCCGGTGGCGGCCGGAGCATTTTGGCGGGATGGCCGGCTGGTCAACGAGGATGCCTTGTTGCTTCAGGCGAATGCGTCCATGCCGCTGAGCTACGATCAGGTCAATCCGTTCGTTTTCGAGCTGCCGGTTTCGCCCCATATCGCCGCCGAAAAGTCGGGCCGGGAAATCGATTTTCCGCGTATTCGACGGGCCTACGAGGAATTGGCCGAGGCGGCGGATTGCGTGATCGTGGAGGGGGTCGGCGGTTGGGAAGTGCCTTTGAACAAAAGGCAACGGGTGGCCGATCTGGCCCTTGCGCTCGACTTGCCGGTGCTGCTGGTGGTGGGGCTGCGTCTCGGTTGTCTCAATCATGCTTTGCTGACCCGGCGCGCGATCGAAAATTCCGGCGCGAGCTGCCTCGGCTGGATCGTCAATCGGATCGAACCGGACTTTCCGTTCCCGGCCGAAAATATCGAGACCCTGGAAAATTCGCTCGATCGGCCGTTGCTTGCCTCTTTGCCGTTTTTCGGCGATCGGGAAGGGAATTTTCGGAACATTTTCCCTATGTGGGCTAGGGATAAAATCTTGCATGCGCTGTGCTCATAAGTTACAGTCTTATTGCTTAAGCTGCGCAAGCTGCACGCTAGTTTCCGCAAGCGTTTCGGTTCGCTTCGATCACGGGCGAGAGCGGGGACTTTAATTCATTGAAGTGCGCCGAAGTCGGGAATTCGAATGATCGAGTCGGAACGGGACACTGCACTTGGCAGCCAGCGGTTCGTATTGAGACCAAACGCATCCCTGAACGGTCGTCAGGCGTCGTTTCTGATGCTTGGCGTCGCCTTCGCGATGGCCGCCATCGCGGGCGGCTTTGCATTGATGGGGGCTTGGCTCGTGTTGCCGTTTTCCGGGGCGGAGTGGGTTCTTCTCGCCTATTGCTTCAAGCTTGGCCTGAGAAGCAGTAGGATTCGCGAAGTCATTACCATCACGGATACCTCGGTTCTGTTGGAGCGAGGTTACGGCGCACCGGAGCAAATCCACCGATTCCAGCGCGCATGGGTAGCGCTCGATTGGGCTGAATCGCCAATAAAAGGGTACCCAAGCCGTTTGTCATTTCGCTCCCATGGAAAGGAAATTGAAGTCGGCCGATTTCTGGCCGAGTCCGAGCGCCTGGCGCTCGCGGGCGAATTGCGAAAGATTTTGTTTAATAGCAAATGATTAGACACAAAGCATTTCTAAAAGACTGAGGAGAGTGCTCCGTGAATAAGATAAGACGACTGCTTGCTGGGTTCGGGTTGGTGTTATGGGGGGAGTCTCACGCCGACTATGCGCTTAATCTGACGTCGGGCGTCACTGAGGTTAGCCGCGACATCCACGATTTGCACATGTTGATCCTATGGATCTGTGTGGCGATTGGCGTGGGCGTATACGGCTTGATGATTTACTCCATCGTGCATCACCGGAAATCCAAAGGAGTGGTTCCAGCACAGTTTCATGAAAACACGAAACTCGAAATCGTTTGGACGATTATTCCTTTCCTCATTCTTTTGGGCATGGCCATCCCCGCGACCGGCGTGATGATCAAGGCTTACGACACCAGCGGTGCGGACATGACCGTCAAGGTCACCGGTTACCAATGGAAATGGCGGTACGAATATCTCGACGAAGGCATCGATTTCTTCAGTACTTTGGACGCCAAAAGCAACGAAGCCCGACAGTTGGGCGCCAATATCGACCCCACTTCTGTTCCGAATTATCTGCTGAACGTCGATAATCCCTTGGTGGTCCCCACCAACAAAAAGATCCGTTTTCTCTTCACCGGGGCCGATGTGATCCACTCCTGGTGGGTGCCTGATCTCGGCTGGAAGAAGGACACCATTCCCGGTTTCGTGACCGACGGCTGGGCGAAGATCGAGAAACCGGGCGTCTACCGCGGCCAGTGTACCGAGCTCTGCGGCCGGGATCACGGATTTATGCCGATCGTCGTCATCGCCAAGACCAACGAAGAATACAAGCAATGGGTCGCCGAGCAGAAAGCCAAGAGCGAAGCGGTCAAGGCCGAAGCGACCAAAAACTTCTCCATGGACGATCTGATGGCGAAAGGCCGGGAAGTTTATAACTCCAACTGCGCGGGCTGCCACCAGACGAACGGCGAAGGCATTTCGGGAACTTTCCCGCCGATCAAGGGCAGCCCGGTTGCGACCGGACCGCTGGCCGAACATCTCAACGTCGTGCTGAAAGGCAAGGGAGAGATGATGCCGGCGTTCGAAGATTCGCTTAACCCCGTCGAACTCGCCGCCGTGGTGACTTATCAGCGGAACGCCTTCGGCAACAACAAGGGCGACCTGGTTCAGCCGTCCGAAATCAAGCCGCAACATTAATCGATTAACAGCAGATGAGGTGAAATGCTATGTCATCAGTAGTGGCAACTCATGATGAGCATCATGATCACGGTCCCGGCAAGGGGATCCTGAGATGGGTGTTCACTACCAATCATAAGGACATCGGAACCTTGTACATGGGGACGGCTCTGGTCATGTTTCTGGTCGGAGGCGTTATGGCGCTGATCATTCGCGCCGAACTGTTCTCTCCCGGCATGCAATTCGTGGACCCGATGTTCTTTAACCAGATGACCACGCTGCACGCCCTGGTCATGGTGTTCGGAGCGGTCATGCCGGCTTTCGCGGGACTGGCGAACTGGATGATACCGATGATGATCGGGGCGCCGGACATGGCCTTGCCGCGGTTGAACAACTGGAGTTTCTGGCTTCTGCCGTTCGCCTTGCTGCTCCTCGCGAGCACGCTGTTCATGGAGGGCGGCGCGCCGGCGGCCGGCTGGACGCTCTACCCGCCTCTGGTTCTGCAAGGCGGCGCGCACCTGCCTTTCGCCATCTTTTCCGTCCATTTGCTGGGTATTTCGTCGATCATGGCGGCGATCAACATCATCGTCACCGTGTTCAACATGCGTGCGCCCGGCATGACGCTGATGAAGATGCCTCTGTTCGTGTGGACCTGGGTCATTACCGCGTTCCTGCTGATCGCGATCATGCCGGTGTTCGCCGGAGCGGTGACCATGCTGTTGACCGACAAATTCTTCGGCACCAGCTTTTTCAATGCGGCGGGCGGCGGTGACCCGGTGCTCTACCAGCACCTGTTCTGGTTCTTCGGCCACCCGGAAGTCTATGTCCTCATCCTGCCGTCCTTCGGCGTGGTTTCCCAGATTATTCCGACCTTTGCACGCAAGCCGTTGTTCGGTTACAGCTCGATGGTTTACGCCACAGCATCCATCGGTTTCCTATCCTTCATCGTGTGGGCGCATCATCAATATACCGTCGGCATGCCGATCGAGGGCGAGCTGTATTTCACCTACGCCACGATGTTGATTGCGGTGCCGACCGGCGTAAAGGTATTTAACTGGATTTCCACGATGTGGAAAGGTGCCATGACCTTTGAAACTCCCATGCTGTGGGCGATCGCATTCGTGGCGCTGTTCACCATGGGAGGGTTCACCGGCCTGATGATGTCCATTTCTCCGGCGGACCTCCAGTATCACGATACCTACTTTATCGTGGCGCATTTCCACTACACGCTGGTGACGGGAGCGGTGTTCGCCATCATCGCAGCGACCTATTACTGGCTGCCGAAGTGGACGGGGCACATGTACGACGAGCGTCTGGGCAAACTCCATTTCTGGCTGACGACGATTTCGGTCAACCTGACGTTTTTCCCGCAGCATTTCCTCGGGTTGGCCGGCATGCCGCGCCGTATTCCGGATTATGCGACCCAGTTTGCGGAATTTAACGCCTGGTCAAGTGTCGGTGCCTTCGTTTTCGGCTTCTCCCAGTTGATTTTCGTTTACGTCATCATCAAAGCCGTCCGCGGCGGTGAAAAAGCGACCGATGAGGTTTGGGAGGGAGCGCGCGAGCACGGATTGGAATGGACGTTGCCATCTCCGGCACCTTACCACACTTGGACGACTGCGCCCGAGATCAAATAGGAAACGAAGTAGTCCCCGTCCTCGAGGACGGGGACTACGCTTTGGATTACTATGGATATTCGAAGAAAGAACGCACTGTTGGCAATCGTCATCGCAGCCATTGCTCTGATGCTTTATATCGGTGCGATCCTCAAGGTAATGACGGCATCATCCGGACAGTGAACAATTCAGAGAGCAGAAAAGTCAATAAGCGGTTGGTTTGGTCGATCGTTTTTGTGGCGGTCGGAATGTTCGGTTTCGGCTTCGCTTTGGTTCCGCTGTACAACGTATTCTGCGAAGTGACGGGGCTGAACGGAAAAGTGAAGACGGAGGCGGTTGCGGACGCCGGCTATGTGGTCGATCAATCGCGGGAGCTGACGATCGAATTCATCACCTCGGTCAATGAAAGCATGCCGCTCGCTTTCCGTGCCGAAAAAAGCAAAATGAAGATTCACCCGGGACAGTATTACACGGTCAAGTTCTATGCCGAGAATACGACCGACAGGAAAATGATCGGGCGCGCCATTCCCAGCGTGGCGCCCGGTGTGGCCTCGGAATACCTGAGCAAGGCGGAATGCTTTTGTTTTTCCGAGCAAGAATTCGAGCCGCACAAGTTGCGGGAAATGCCGGTTCGGTTCGTGATTGATCCGTCCATACCGGAAAACGTGAAAGACTTGACGCTTTCCTACACGTTCTTCGATATCACCGACAAGAACCGGAACTGACGAGATAAAGATCAACAATTTCAAAAGCAGGGGAATGTAATGGCAACGAAAGACGCATACTATCTACCGCACAAAGCGAATTGGCCCATCGTGGGTTCGATCGGCCTGACAACCTTGGTTGTGGGATTCGCGAATTATCTTAACGGGTCGAGCATTGGCGCGACGTTAATGCTGCTGGGAGCGGGCATCGTAATCTTCATGATGGCCGGGTGGTTCGGTTCGGTGATCAAGGAAAGCGTTGCCGGGCTATACAACCAGCAGGTGGACAGTTCTTTCCGGATGGGAATGATCTGGTTCATTACCTCGGAAGTATTCTTTTTTGCCGCATTTTTCGGTGCGCTCTTTTATGCGCGCGTTTACTCGGTACCGTGGCTCGGCGGCGAAGGGAATTTTGCGGCCGGGGCGACTGCGGATCTCTGGGAAGGCTTCAAGGCGATGTGGCCGACAAATGGCCCCGGACAAGTAGGCGGTGAGTTCGAACCGATGGGCGCATGGGGGGTTCCCGCCTTGAATACGATGATTCTGTTGAGCAGCGGCGGAACCGTGACCTGGGCGCATTGGGGTTTGCTTGCCAACAATCGGGGGCAATTGGTCAAAGGGCTGATCGCCACCGTTGCCCTGGGTTTTCTGTTCGTAATCCTGCAAGGCTTCGAGTACCACGAAGCCTATACCGAAATGGGCTTGACCCTGGGTTCCGGAATCTATGGTTCGACGTTCTTCATGCTGACCGGGTTCCACGGATTGCACGTCACCATCGGCGCCATCATGCTTGCGGTCGTCTTGGCGCGGAGCATCCGCGGACATTTCAGTCCCGAGCATCATTTCGCCTTCGAGGCCGCCGCGTGGTATTGGCATTTTGTTGACGTGGTGTGGCTGGGCCTCTTCATTTTCGTCTACTGGCTGTAATCGCCGCTCGCTTCTTGAAGAAAGGGCGCTGCTCTTCCGGGCAGCGCCCTTTTGCGTTTGCGCCTTGGCTTAAACCTAGAAACGGCAGTTGACCGCTGCACCGGAAAAGCCCTTTGAGTCTTGACGGTTATCGCATTTATCCGCTTCACCTTTCAGGTGAGGCCGCTACGCACCCGATTGCACGGCGGGCGGGCCGCCTGGCGGCGTTGCTCCTCCTTGCGGGAGACTACCCCGCGGCGGCGTCGCGCCTTGCCATCCGACCCGCCCGCCGCACACTCGGGCGCGTCCAACTGCCGTTTCTAGGTTTATAACTGATGTTACGCAGCCTTCAGCCGCGCGAGTTCGCTGAAGGCTTGCTGTATAGCTTTGACGTAGAGCTTGGCACGAAGCGCGAAATGGTTCAGCTTATGAGCCATCTTCAGACGTTCCAGCTTGAAC